>Ga0154855_1007_pt1 | contig 11199 bp, 9 predicted proteins | sample Rifle2008BG19ft_FD_105827 | JGI IMG/M metagenome (GOLD analysis project Ga0154855, IMG submission 105827) | Candidatus Aminicenantes bacterium RBG_19FT_COMBO_58_17 | reverse complement strand
CTGAAGGGCGATGATCTCGCCAGAGTCCCTTCCCAGGCGAGAACGATCGAGGAGGTCGTCTCCTTCACGCCTGGAGTCACGGGAGTGAGGGACAGCACCGTTACGGGATCGGGAACAGGCCTGCCCAGCTTCAGAGGGGAAGGGGATGCCGGGAACAACTGGCTCATCGACGGCCTTTCCATGAAAGGAGTGCAGAACAATGACCCCGGTGTCAGGATCAATTACGATGCTTGGGAAGAAATTCAGATCATATCAGACGGGTTTGATCCCGACCTGGGGCAATCCACGGGTGGGTTTATCAATGTCGTGACAAAGTCGGGGGGGAATGTTTTCCATGGAGAAGTCGGCACCCTTATCCGCGATTGGCACCTGAGAGCACAAAGGCAGGATCAGTTGGCTGTCGTCTCCGAGCCCGACACCTCCCTCCATCAATTCCTCGGGAACCTGGGAGGTCCGGTCATCAAGGACAAGCTCTGGTTCTTTATTTCGAATAACTTCCATAGAACACTCGACGATGCGGAAAAGCAATCCATCGGCTGGTTGACCATCCCTCCGGGAAAAAGGCGGTTCAGCACGAATAACATCTTCGGGAAAGTGACCTATACTCCCCAAAAGAACCATACCTTTTCTCTGAGCGGGACGCTGGACAAATTCCTGAATCAAACCGGAGGCATCGGGCTCCCCGAGACTTACGAGAAGACCGACTATGAAGACTATTCCTACCGGATCAACTACAGGGGAATCCTTTCTCAAGACACCCTGCTGACGGCGGCCTGGGGTCAAAATAAACGGAGATCAGCCACGGAACCGCTCGACGACGATTATGGGCCTCCCAGTTATAGCTGGCTGGACATCGTCCAAACGACGAACAACAGTTCCTGGGGCCAAATCGATCTGGAACGGAGGTCGGACTTCAACCTCGAAATCACTCAGTACCTTGATCTTGGACGCTGGGGGGATCATGAAGTCGGGGCTGGATTCCTTTACTTCGACAATCGCTACGAAGGTGAATTCAAGCCGACCGGGTTGGATTTCGATCCCTGGAAGGGGAACGGTTTTGACAATGGAGGGGGGGTTAATTGGATAGCGCCCGGAATTCCATTCCAGATGTACGAGAGCGGCCCAGGCGACACTAATAACAGGACAAAGGGCATCGGTATATACATAAAGGACAGGTTCAAGATCGGGCGATTCTCTTTGATGCTCGGGCTGAGAGCGGAAACACAAAAAGTATTGAATGATACGGGCGAGACGGTCTGGAGCTGGGGATTTGAAAATTTCCTGAGTCCCCGTTTTTCTCTGGCCTTCGACCTTCTGGGTGACGGGAACAATGTTTTTAAGTTCAGCTATGGGCAATTCGTCGGCACGATGACGACTTCGTCCCTGTCCTTTTTTAACCGGCATTTTCAATATAGCTCCAGAATCTACGCCTGGACCGGAGGCACTGATCCGACTGAAGCTCAGTTGATGGACGCTTCGAATTGGGAGTTCGTCTGGGAGCAAAGCGCTGAAGCCACCGCATTAGAGGTTGACCCTGATCTCAAACCCAACAAAAGCACCAAATTCCTCCTGGAATTCGACCGGCAGCTCGGGATGAACTGGGCCCTCAAGGTCAGGGGGATTTATTCCTATTCAAAAAACCTCATGGACGACCTCGCCCTGTATGATCCAGAGACCCTGGTGAAGTGGATCTACGCGAATTTTGAACTGAAGAGGAGAGATTATAGGGCGCTGGAAATAGAATTGAACGGGAGAGTTGCCGGGAAATTTATGCTGAATGCTTCTTACACGTGGTCCCAGGCCAAAGGAACAAGTCCGGGAAACTTTTATGAATGGGACACCTGGGCGGGCATGGCCGGTGCAAGCATCTATGAATTGGGTGTTTTCGGCGACCACCCCTATGTGCCGGAAGGTGAGCCGGAAAAAGAATTCTTAGATTCACTTTTCCATGGTGCAGGCGGAATAGGGGTCGGCGATGAAGGCTGGTATGGTTTCTTGCCCTACAGCGTGGACCATGTCATCAAGGTTTTGGGCACATACATGGCCCCTTACGGATTCAATATTTCCGCGGGCATCGAATACCTTTCCGGCTATCACTGGGAGAAAAAGGGGTTCTATGAGGCCATAGGATCGTATTTCACTTACCCCGAGGGGCGAGGAGGGAGGACGACCCCAGCTCACATATATATGGACCTGTCGGTCGAAAAGGACATTGTTTTACAAAAAGGATTTATCGTTGGCCTAGGGCTAAATGTCTATAATCTCTTTAACAGCCAGAGGCCCATATCTTTTGTCAAAGAGGACACGGACTTATTCGGGCAGGTCTGGGGCCGGCAACTGCCTCGATGGCTCCAGTTCAAAGTTACAATAAGGTTTTGAACCCAAAGGAAATATTAGAAATATACTGAGCTTATCCTTTCTTGAAATCACGGGGGGAGAGGTCAAGAATATCTCAAGGTTTAGATAGGCTGTCGAGCCGCTTTTTAGCATCCTCAACTTCAGGCCGGCCGGGGTCGGCGTTCTTCCAGAGGTCGAGAAACCTCTTGTATCGGGCTACGGCCTTGTCTTTATGGCCCGCTTGCTCATACGCCTTCGCCAACCAGTAATGAACCAGTGGATGGATGAGCCGTCGGTCTCTACTCTGCGGATTGAAGGTCGCCAGACGCTCGTAGGCGGCGATCGCCTTGTTTAGCTCCCCAATCTGAATGTAAGCCCGCGGCACGATATCCCTGACAAACGGAGGAGGGAAATTCAGATAATCCACGGTCTGAATGACAAGCCAGAGATTGGTGAAACCCGATAAATAATTCGGCTCATCTCCAAAAGCCTCGAGGATCTTGTCAATGTCCGCCTTCCCTTGGCGGACGGCAATCTCACTTTCGAGGAGGTTATAGAGATAGCCCCATTTGTTTTTCAATCCTTTCCTAGAAACGAGCGGAGAAATGGACCAAGCCATGGGACCAGAGAGGCCAGATAGGTTTGTTTTCACCTCTTCGAGTCGAGCCTTGGCGGACTCATACCCTCCCATCATGAGCTCGATCCATCCGAGATTGTAGGCCAGGTTGGCTCTTGCGTAATGAAGGAATTGGCTATTGGGAGTCTTTGTCAACGACTCGACAGCCTCTCTATGAATTTCTTGGCTGAGCTCAAATTCCCGCTTCTCACAATGGGCAACGGCCTGGCAGTAGTTCGCAAGCCAGGCCATTTCTCGATTGCCAACGCTTTCATAAAGTTCGGCCGACTTCCTAAAATCTGCTAGAGATTGTTCAATCCGGCCTTGCCAGAGGTCCAGAAATCCTCTGAAAGCGAAAGCATCCGCCTGGACCCCTGGGGGAAAATCTCTTCTGAGAAGGCGATTGATCCAGGCCACCGCCTCGGGATAGTCCTCTCTCAGAGCGCTTATATAGGCGAGACCATAATACAATCCAAACAAACTGGGATCTATGACCACGCCCTTCTCAAAATTGGCCATCGCCTCATCCAGCTTTCCCCAGAAAAAATAGACGGCCCCTATCGTGTCAAGTGGATTGGCATTATGAGGAAGCAAAGAAGCATACTTTTTGCCCATGTCGAGGGCCTCCTCGAAATTACCAAGCAAATGGTTAAAGATTGAAAGAAAATTATAAGCTTCCTCAAAGTCCGGGTCGAGCTCCAAGACAATCTCACACTCTTTGATTCCTCTATCAATGTCTTCGAGACTCATTGCCAGCAGACTCAGCTGCCAATGGGCCTCCTTTTCTTTCGGATATTTTTTAACGAGTTCTTCCAAAGCAGGGAGGCTTTTATATCCCTCTCCTTTAGCCATTGATATGGAGGCTTCAATATAAACCTTTTCTTTTTTCGTGGCCCGATTAGAAAACAATTTTGCCTGTTCGATAGCTTTCTGACTGGCTTCCTGTTCTCCAAAATAACGAAGGACCTCGGCCAGAAATCTGTATCCCGAGGCAAAGGAAGGGGCAATCTGGACCGCCTTCTCTAACTCGATCCTGGCCTCAGGCCATTTGTATTTATAATAGAAATCCACTCCCCGAAGATAATGATTGTAAGCCTCGGGCGAAGATGTTGTCATGTCGGCGATCCGGGGCGATGCAGCTAGCGCTCTATCGCCTCCTAATCCTAGGCCGGCGCATATCTCGCGGCTGAGTTGGTCTATCTGGGATTCTAAGATGCTTTCTTCTCCTCGGCCTCTCGATTGCGAGGCTTTGAGGATCCCTCTGGTCTCGGCATCCAGGACCTTGACGTCCGCCATGAAAGTCTCTCCGGCCTTATTGAGGCTCCCCGAGACCAGGAACCTGATCCCTTCTCTCCGGCAGATCTCAAACCCGAGCTCGCTATCGATTGATTGGACGTCCCTTTTCCCCATCTGCTTCAGCAGATCCAGCATCCTTTCCCATGTCGCGACATAAAAATTGCCGGAATTCTCGAGTTTCGTTATCAAGAGGTCGGGGATGGACCGTTGACAGAGATAATCATGAGCCGTGTCTCCGGTCTGGTTCCGCAAGCTGATCACAGCGATAGAGTTTTCGATTTTGGGCGCCGGAGCGGGTGCCTTGTTGAGGAAAAATCGCCAGCCCATCAAAGCGATGATGATGACGGATACAACGGCTAGAGCAGGAATGAAAATCTTCCTCAGGGTGAACTTGACCGTGATCTCCTTGGAGGTGAAAGGTCTTCTTGTGGGCGCAACTCGATCTGTCGAGGGGATTTGTTGCTCGATGGTTTCGAGCTCCGCCTGCATCTCAGGGGCGCTTTGATATCGTTTCTCTTTATCCTTCTCCAGGCAGCGGAGGATGAGGCGGCTGAGGTCCTCCGGAATCTGAGGATTGATTTTTCGCGGGTCCAAGACCGCCTCATACCTGTGCTTTCGGGCGATGCTCAGGGCTGTTTCCCCTTCAAAGGGAACCCTGCCTGTCACCATCTCGAAAAGGATGACGCCAAGGGAATATATATCTGACCGCTGATCAGCCTCCTTCCCTTCCGCCTGCTCGGGCGACATGTACTCGGGCGTCCCGATCATGACTCCGGTGCCGGTGATCCCCTTCTCCGCGATCGACCTGGCTATCCCGAAATCCATGATCCGGGCGTTCCCTTCTTTATCGATCATGATGTTGCCGGGCTTCAAGTCGCGGTGAACGACCCCCAGCCGGTGGGCCTCGGCCAGGCCATCGCAAATCTGCTTCCCGATGGAGATCGCCCGGCCCGTGTTCAACGGCGCCGCTCGCCTGAGAAAGCTCTTCATATCCTCGCCGGCCACATACTCCATCGTAATGAAGTACGCCCCCTTCTCCTCCCCCAGGTCGAACATCCGGCAGACATTCCGGTGGGCGATCATCCGGGCCGTCTTTATCTCGTTCCGGAAACGCTCGATGGTTCTCCGGCTGGATGCGATCTCCGGCCGGATGAGCTTCAACGCCACTTCCTGCCGGATCTTGGTGTCCTCGGCCCTGTAGACGCTCCCCATCCCCCCCGTGCCCAACTCCTCTATGATCTCGTATCGGCCGGCGAACAAGATCCCCCTGCTTAGCCCTTCGGCAGGGGTCTCCAGCGTCATGGTCTTGGAGATTTTAGGGCCTTCAGATGGGCCCAGCTGCGTTCCACATTCGCCGCAGAATTTTAAAGTTTCGGGGTTGTCAGTTTTACATTTCGGGCACTTGATGGACACGTGTAGTCCCTTTTATTAGGTTTGGCTAAAGGTTAGCAAAGATACGGGAGTGGAGTCAATTGGAAACTGACGGAGATCAGCGCTGCTACGCACCTCCCAAGAAGGCCTTGACAGATCGATAAATATGCGTTACATTGTAATACAAGGAGATGCCCCCCATGAGACAAACGATGACTGTGAGAATCCCCGATGATTTGCGGAAAGAGCTGAGGGACATCAGCAAAAAGGAAGGTCTACCCGTTAGTGATCTTGTTCGAGAGTCCCTTAAAAAATACGTTTTGCTTTATCGATTCCGAAAACTCAGGGAAATGGTTCTTCCTTTTGCTGAAGCGCAGGGAATTTTGACGGATGAAGACGTGTACAAGCGGATTTCATGAGGATCCTTCTCGACACGAATGTCATATTTTCCGCCTTTGCGGCCCGGGGTCTAGCACAGGCTGTGTTTGAGCTTTGCCTGGAGAACCACACGATCGTGATCAGCGAGCCCATTTTGTTCGAGCTGTCTACCCATCTGCGTAAAAAATTGAAGATGCCGGACGAAAAAGCGGGATTGATTATCGACTATCTCAAAGAAAGCTGTTTTCTTGGCCAAGAGGCTCCGGTTAAAATAGGCGCCTGCCGGGATAAGGAGGACCTCCACATCCTCGGGCTGGCTGAAAAAATGCAGGCGGATTTCATCGTCACGGGCGACAGGGATCTCCTTGTTCTTAAGAAATACCGCCAAACCTCCATTGTGACGCCAAGGGAATTCTGGGAAAAAGAGAAAAAAAGGAGGAGCCGATTATGAGACGAATTTGTTTTTTGATAACGCTGGTCGTGTTTCTAAACACGGCAGCTTTGGCCCAAATCGCGTTCGTCGAAGACCCCACGAAAGGCACGCTGACCATTCGCGATGGAAAGACAGAGGTCCTGACCTATTGCTACGGCGACCAGCTCAAGCCCGGGGTCGATCCCAGGTATACCCAGTCTTGCTACATCCATCCCCTCTTCTCGCTCGACGGCCAAGCGCTGACGGATGATTCACCCCTCGACCATCTCCACCATCACGGCCTGTTCTGGACCTGGCCGGTTGTTCGGACTCGAGGTTTGAGTACGTCAACGTGGGAACCCAAACTACCGCGCCTCCGGCAGCACTTCGTCCGCTGGCTGAAGCGGGAAGCGGCAAAAGACACGTTGCTGCTGAGCGTCGAAAACGCCTGGAGGCTTGACAGCAAGGAGACCGTGGCCAAGGAAAATGTCACCTTGCGTGTTCATCCTGCCGACAAGCTGGGCCGGGCGATCGACTTGGAGCTTAAGATCGAGGCCAGCGGAGGCGTTCTTGAGCTACAGGGTACGCATGACCAAAACAAAGGCTACGGCGGGCTATGCTTCCGCGGGGCGCCGGTGTTCACGGGCACGACCCTGACGACGGATGAGGGCCCGCTCAAAGAGGACGCCGTCCATACGCCCTTCCAGTGGGCGGACCTTTCCACCCGGGAGCTCGGTATCTCGATCTTCGTCTCCCCCGACCATCCAGGTCTCCCCACAAAGTGGATGATCCGCAACAGCTATGCCGGCATCATCAACGTGTCCTGGCCTGGACTTACCGCAATTGTCCTAAAGCCTGGTGAGCCTATAATCCTCCGCTATCGAATATATATCCATCGCGGCGACGCCGGCGGCGGCGAAGTCAAAGCCGCTTACTTGGCATATACAAAGGGACGCTCTTGATGGACGGTTGCGTTTTCTGCCGGATCATCGCCGGCCGAACCCCGGCGGAAATAGTCTACCAGGACGACAAGTTCCTCGCTTTCCTGGACATCCGGCCGCGCTCCCCGGGGCACACGCTTGTCGTTCCCAAGAAACATGAACGGTGGGTTTGGGATGTGGAGCCTCAGGCTGATTACTGGCTGCTGGCCCGCCGCGTCGCGCGTGCCCAGAAGCAGGCCTTCGCCGCCGAGGCCGTCTGGTGCACGGTCATTGGAGACGAAGTGCCCCATGCTCACATTTGGGTCTATCCGCATCCTGAGACGAAAGGTGACAAGTCAGACTTACCAGGAAATGCCCAGAGATTAGGCCAGGCTTTGGAACTTCTCGACGGCTAGCCGGGACAGGCCTACCACTTCCGGTATTTCCAGAAGACTAGGAAGGCGGACATCGCCACAGCCGACAGACCCATAATCCCTAAAAAGGCAAACGGATGGTGAGCCATCGGGATTTTAACGTTCATCGAAAAGATCGAAACGACGAGCGTCGGCACCATGATGGAGATGGTGATGATGTTGAGAGTCTTCATCAAGACATTGAGGTTGTTGCTGACGATAGAAGCCCGGGCATCCATCAGGCTGGCCAGGATGTTGGAATACACTTCGGCCTGGCGGTAGCACTGGTTGTTTTCGATGACTATGTCTTCCAGGAGCTCGGACTCCTCGGGTGTAAAGCCAATGCGGGCAGAGTTGTGCCGGACTTTCTCGATGAGGACGCCGTTCGAATTGATGGCATTCTGGTAGTAGACCAGGCTCTTCTGAAGGGTGAACAGGTTGATCAGGAAGCGGTTCTCCATGGCCCGGTTGATCTTCTGTTCGACCTCGTCAGAAAGGAGGTTGATGATCTTGAGATGCTCTAGAAAATGGAAGATCGACCTGTAGATGAGCTTGAGCAGGACCTCGCGGGGCGAACTCACCTTGGAGAACGGCTTACCTTCGAAGAGGTTCGTGTCTTCGCTCAACACGATGATCAGGAATTCGCCGAAAAAAAAGACGCCCACCGTCGTCGCCTTGAACAGAAGCTGGTCCTCCCCGGAATAGTTCTTGGGGCGCTTGAGGACGATGGCGATGTGGTTGGGCTCGCACTCGAGGCGGGCCTGCTCATCGGGGTCGAGGGCCGAATTGAGGGTGTGCTCGTCCAGGCAATAGGTATCGATCAGGAGGCGCTTCTCCTTCTCGTCGGGGTTGACGGACATCAAGATCGGGCTTTTCTCGTCAGCGGTCTCTTCAATCTTGTTGTTGACGATCTGGTAGTGTCTCAGCATGGCTGACCTCCGGTCCGGGCTTGGAGGGCCTTCTCCGGGTCCTATTCTTCATCAAGAAACCACTCAAATCAAGACGTTGCGGCGAATTTTTTTTGAGATGTTAATAAAATAAAAAGGCGGGAGCGATTAGCCAGAAGGGACCGAGTTCGAGTCGAGCTAAGCGTTCAGATGCCGGAGGCTGGTCCTTCGCCGGAGGAGCTTTCGCCGGAGGCCGGCTCGACGCCAGGCTCTGTCTCCGGCTTCATCTTGCCCTGACGGCGGAGCCGTTTCGCCTCCTGCTTGCGCAGGCGATCCAACTCCTTGCTACGCTTAGCGCTCTTATAAGCCCGACTGCTTTTTACCAAAAGTCCTCCTCATAATTCCGGCCTAATCATAGCACATCCGGAGAAAGAATCAAAAGAGGTGTCAGGAAAAAAACCGGTTGATCTCAGCATAGCGGTAGCAACGGACCAGATGGTCATTGACCAGGCCTGTCGCCTGGATATGGGCATAGATCACGGTCGACCCGACGAACTTAAACCCCCGCGCCTTGAGGTCGCCGCTGATCAGGTCGGATAACGGCGTGCTCGCGGGCATATCCAGGAAGGACCGGAGACGGTTGCGGATCGGTTTCCCGTCCACGAACCCCCATATGTAGCGGTCGAACGTCCCGAACTCCTTCTGCACCTCGAGGAAACGGCGGGCGTTGTTGATCGCTCCCTGGATCTTCAGCCGATTCCGGATGATCCCCGCATCGGCGAGCAGTCGTTTCAAGTCCCTCTCTCCATACCGGGCCACCCGGGCTGCGTCAAAACCATGGAAAGCCCGGCGGAAATTTTCCCTCTTATAGAGGACCGTCCTCCAGCTCAGCCCGGCCTGCATGCCTTCAAGGACCAGGAACTCGAAAATCTTGGCGTCGTCATGGAGCGGCACCCCCCACTCCAGGTCGTGATAGGCGGCCATCAATTCGTCGCCGTCGCCCCAGCATCTCTTACTTTCACCGGTCTTCATGTCCCAGCTCCCCGTGGGCCGCGCTATGCTTAAACCTTGAGCGCCCGGAGGTCGATCCGGGAGAGGTCATCGGTGCCGAGGCCCTTGGCGGCGCAGGCCGCCACGTGAGTGGAGATCGAGCGGATCGATTCCAGCCCCTGCTCCCGCCGTTTCTCTTCCAGGATATCGAGCCCGATCCGGTCCATGGCCACAGGATCCCGGCTGAAGAAGATCCGGTTGTCGGTGGCGATCTGGGCTCCGGCCACGCTGACCGTCGAGATCTTGGCGGCCTCTCCTATATGGAGCGCCATCTTGTCCCTGAGGCACGGCATCGCCAGAATATCCGGGATGGCCCGGGCGCAGTAATCGATGTGGAAACGGACTTTGTTCGTGGTCACTCCAAGGGCGATGTTCTTGGCCGCCCAGGTCACACCGCTGTCTTCATTGTGCTTGAGGACGGCGATGTTGACGAGCTTGGTGATGTCTTTTGTCACGATGTTGGCGAGGAAGGACTTCTCTTCGTCCTCGATGGTCACGTCGTTGAACTGATCGGCGACCTCCTCGGCGACCCGCTTGATCCCCTCGCGGTCCTCGTAGTCCATGTAGAGCCGCCGCATCTCCGACTCGTACTTGATGGCCTTTTCATTCCCCTGACGGCACAGCGTCCAGAGCCAGGTCACCGAGTTGAAGATATCGCGGTGCGTTCCCTCCTTGGTGAAGCCGCTCTTGACGAGCTCCCGGAATCTCTTAAGGGTTCCGTCCTCATAAGAGACATAGACGTTCCGGTCGTAACCCTCGACCCAGGGCAGGATCGCCTCCGAGACACTCGAAGCCCCCATGACGCGCACGCCCGTGGGGCCTTTATTAACCGCCAGGCCGGTTTTCTGGAACTCCCGGTCGACGCGGTCCCAGATGATGATATTGTTCTCTTTGACTCCGGCGCTCTTGAGGCCGGCGATCGTAGCGTTGATAGAAGCCAGGGAGGAAGAGATCCTGGGGGCGCCGATGCAGTTGATCTTGATGCCGACAACATCGCTGGGACCAAAGAGAGAGGCCCAGGCGTTCGCCGCCGTCTTCTGACCGGTCAGCTCTTTCATGCCCGCCTCAAAAGCCCGGCTCACGGCATCCGGGTTGTATTTCGTCTCGACGAGCATGTCGGAAGCTGCGACCGAAACGACGCGGCTCTCCGGCGTCGGTCCGGGCGCGCGATGGGGCCAGCCCGTCCGTCCCAGCAAGACCGTACCCCCCGCTAGGGCTGCCGAATGTTTCAGGAATTCTCGTCTCGTCGTTTTCATGAGGCTGTCTCCTTGTCAGGCAAAAATAGGATCGCAGGTATCTGGGCGCTGCGTTGCCCAGACATTATACCAATTCTTCAGACCTCAAATAAACCATTATGAAAGTCGGATTTCCAGAGAATGGAAACGTTCAGGTGAGCGGTCAGCAGAAAGAAGATGGAAGGGTAAAGGCTATTCTTTCTTTTCCTTCGTTTCGTCCCTGATGCTGTCGGCGAGCTTTTGAACGAGGTCGGAGGGGGCCCCCTTTTCAAAGGGGCCGCTGA
>Ga0154855_1124_pt4 | contig 11339 bp, 9 predicted proteins | sample Rifle2008BG19ft_FD_105827 | JGI IMG/M metagenome (GOLD analysis project Ga0154855, IMG submission 105827) | Candidatus Aminicenantes bacterium RBG_19FT_COMBO_58_17 | reverse complement strand
GATTCCTCCGACATCGCCTTCAAGATCGCGGCCTCCAAGGCTTTCAAGCTGGCCATGAGGGAGGCCAGGCCCACCATCCTGGAACCCGTCATGAGCGTGGAGGTCTATACGCCCGAAGCCTACATGGGCGACATCATGGGAAACCTCAACGGCCGGCGCGGCAAGCTGCAAGGGATGGAGCAGAAGGGCAACATGCGGATCATCAAGGCGTCGGTCCCCATGGTCGAGATGCTGGATTTCGAGCCGACGCTCACTTCGATAACAGGCGGCCGGGGGTCTTTCCTGATGGAGTTCTCTCATTACGAGGAAGTCCCCGCCCATCTCCAGCAGAAGATCATCGCCGAAGCAGTGAAGGAAGGCCGGGTCAGGCCGGAAGAGGAATAGCGCTTTCTCAGAACCGAGCGCCGAGCTCGAGATAGGCCACGCTCTGCAAGGTGTTCGGGTCGCCGAGGCCTTTGCTCCCCAGTCCGTAGATCAATTCCAGAAGTCCGAGGGGTGTGTTGATCACGACCCCCGTGCCCAGCCCCCAGAGAGTGCCCGGTGAGTAGGTGATATCCGGCCGGCGCTGCCTAAAGCCGAACGCCACATTGGCCATGAACCTGAACTGGACCAGGTTCGTAAAGCTGTAGCTGTAATCCGCCCTCACGATTTTCATCGTGTTGCCCTGCAGCTGGTCGTAGGCCATCCCCACAAAGGTGTCCGGACGTCCTTGGTTGTGATACTTATAGAATGGAACATCTCCGCGGGATTCTCCCCAATACCCGTAAAGGCGAAAGGTGTTCTTTTCCCGGAGTGTGCAGTAGAAATCCAGAGAGGCTTCGGCCAGCTCATAGGCGGCCTCCGACCCCAAGGATTCGTAGCTCCCTTCGTAGAGCCCCCGGAACAGGAGTCCGTTCCCGGGGGCCCTGCGGTCATCCAGGGTGTCGAGGGTGGCTGCCACTACGATCTTCCGCAGGGTGTGCTTCAAAGAGGCAAGCGGCTCAAACGGCGCAAACTCCGGCTGCGACTTGATGTTCATCATCTCCAGCTCATAGGCCAACTCCAGGTTCAGGCTCTTTTTGAGAAGGAACCCCAGCCCCCCTCCGAGTGAGAAGGAACGGTCTTTGTAGGTCGTGATGATCCGGCCGTCTCCCCAGAAGAGACGGGTTGGGACATTATTATAGCGGGCGTAAATCAACGGGTAGATGGGGAAGTTCAGTGTCTTTGTCGGGTAGGAGACCTTGGTAAGGACTCGGGTCAAGCCGGCGGCCTCGATCTCGTTCTCCAGCCGCAAACCGGGAAAGGGGAAATTCGTGGCATAAAGCCCCGCCGCCGCGACCAGCTTGTGGTAGTTGTCGTAGCGCAGCCCGACCCGGAAATTCCCGCGGGGGAGCTCACGGAGGCTCAGGCGGAGGTCGGTCACCCCCTCAGCGCTGGGGAACATCTCGTATTGGATATCCTCGAAGTAGCGTAGGGAATAGAGCTCGTTCACCCGCCTGGTGATCCGGGCGGCATCCACGACGTCGTCGGGCTTCAGCCCAAACAGCTTGGCGATGAACGAAGAGGGAATATTCTTGTTGCCTGCGAATACGATATGTCCGAGGACGCGTTTCTGACCTCCTCCCAGAGGTTTTCCGGCGTCTTTCTTCAAAGAGCGGGTCAGGCTATATTTCTCCTTCAGCGCTTGAAGAGCGGGCCGGGCATTCCGGGCAGCCTCCTCGCCTCGCTCTCTGATTCTGGCCATCTTGTCGGGGAAGAAGTAGTCCGTGCTGGACAGCCCTTTCATATCCGGCCAGATGAGGAGGTCCACCTTGTCCATTTTGCCTTTTTTCTGCTCGACCTCGACCACCTGGAGCGATTGGCCGAGAATCTTTTCGGCGGTGGCGAGCTCATCCCTGGTGTTGAGCGGATTGGCCAGGTCGACGGCGATAACGACATCCGCGCCCATGTCATTGACGACGTCGACGGGGAGGTTATTGAGCAGGCCTCCGTCGACGAGCAAGTATTCATCCCATTCGACGGGAGCGAAGATCGTGGGAATGGCCATTGTCGCCCGCAGGGCCCGGGCCAGAGAGCCGCTTTCCAGGACCACCTGGTTTCCGGTGATGATGTTGACGGCCACGCAGCGGAAGGGAATGGGGAGGTCATCGAAACGGAGGTCTGCGGGCAGCGGAAAGAACAGGGAAGAGAAAAGGCTGTAGAATTTCTGCCCGGCGATCAGACCCCGGGGAGTGGAAGGGACTCCTTTTCGCAGGGGGAACTCGAGCTGATAGCGGCCATCCAGCCTTTTTTCGAAAAAGGGCGTGAGACCGCGCGGCGGACGGTCGCTAAAGAGGTCTTCCCAGTCGAGGGCGGAGATGATCCGTTCGATGTCGGCCCCGGAATATCCGGCCGCGTAAAGGCCGCCCATGATCCCGCCGGCGCTCGTGCCGGCGATGCAGTCGATGGGGATATCGAGCTCGTCCAGGAGCTTGAGGATAGGAATATGGGCAACGCCTTTGGCTCCGCCTCCGGACAGGACGAGCCCGATCTTGGGACGTTCCTGAGGGTAGGCAAAAGCCGTGATAAGCAAGAAGAGGCCTGACAGAAAGACAAGCCTCCCGTTCTTTCCCACCTGTTCTCCGGAAGAATTCGGACTAGCGGCAGCGCTCCCAGTCGGAATCGCTGTAGAATTGATCGAGTTCGGTCCACATGTCACCGAGTTTGCAGATCATGATGAGGAGGTCCTGGGGCTTGCCCGTGAGGTCCCTGACATAGTCCGGAAGAAGGGCTTCTTCCCGGAAACCGAGCCGGTGAAAGATGGTCTGAGCCCCTTTCTGCGGACGCATCATCTTGGCGACGATCGTCTCGACGTTTCTGGCGGTGGCCAGGAAGTAGAGCTCCCGGATCAAGATCATCCCCAGGCCTTTTCTGCGGTAGGGACGAGAGACGATCAGCCTCACCTCACCCTGGTGCCGGCGCCATTCGTCGGCGCTGAGTTCCAGAGCCCCGTCGGCGACGATCTTGTCTTTGTAGAGGGCGATAATCCGGAAGACCTGCCCTTGGTCGATGAGACGGATTCGCTCAGCGACCACCTTGCGGTCGGTGACGTCGACGCGCAGGTATTTCCGGTCCTCGGGGGGCAGGGAGCGGTAGAAGGCCATCAGCCGGTCCAGGTCCTTGAGGGTCAGCGGCCGGATAGTGACTTTTTTCCCGTCTTTGAGGGTCTCGGATTTTTCCATGGACGGTGTCCTCCTCTTTTCTGGCGGGCCTGCCGCAATCTTGTCCCATATTAGGCAGGTACCTGGCAGAAGTCAAGGCGGCCGCTCAGCCTTCTTTGACGAAAAGGAGAAGGAAGGCGGCGACGGCAGTGAGCCCGAGGCTGAGATAAAAGGGTGCGAAAAGGCCGGCGTGTTCCCACAGCCAGCCGGCCATTAGCGAAGCGGGGAGGGCGCACAGGCCGATGACCATCTGGAAGCCGCCCAAGCAGCTCGCCCGGAAACTCAGAGGCGAGAGCTCGCAGACGAGGGTTTTTTGGACCGGGTCGAGGGCGGCCTTATGGGCTCCATAGAGCACGAAGATCAGAGGCAGAAAGAGCAGGCGGCGAACGGTTAAGACGCCGACGCAGACCGCCGCCCAGAAGAGAAAGGACAGGATGAGCACCCGCTTTCTTCCGATCCTGTCGGATAGCCGGCCGAAGGGAAGAGAGAGGAGCGAGGTGGTTGCCGTGAAGGTCAGGTAGAGGACCGGGATGAAGGCCGTCTTGAACCCGAACCTCTTGGCGTAGATCAGGAGGAACGAGTAGCTGAAGGCCCCGAGGGCGAAGAGCCCGCTCAGCAGCATGTAGAGACGCAAGCTCGGTCCGATGTCCCGGAATGAAAGCCCCTTGAATATCTTCCGGCCTGATCCCTTGTCCTCGCGGATCATAAGGAGAATGAGAAGGGCCCCGGCCAGAGAGGGAAGCGCGGCCAGGGCAAATAGCAAACGGTAGCCCAGGAGAGGCAGGAGGACCATGCAGAGGAGGATGCCGCAGACAGCGCCCAGGTTGTCCATGGTGCGGAGCAGGCCGAAGGTGCGGCCGCGGTTCTCCTCGGTCGTGGCGTCGGCGATCAGGGCGTCACGCGGCGCGCTCCGGATCTTCCCGACCCGGTCGAGGATGCGGAAGGGGATGAGCTGCGGCCAGAGGCCGGAGAGCGCATAACCGGCCCGCGAGAGCGAGCCGCACAGATACCCTGTCCAGATGAAGATCTTGCGGCGCTTGATCCGGTCGGAGACGTATCCGGAAGCGGCCTGGGAGAGAGATACGAGGGCTTCGCCCAGGCCGTCAAGGAAACCGAGCACGGCCATGTTGGCCCCGAGGATTTCGGTTACGAACAGCGGCCAGACCGGATAGATGATGTCCGAGCCCAAGTCATTGAGGAAGGAGGCGGCGGCAAAGACGCGGACCGTTTTTTTGGCCTGATCCTCGCCCTCTTTCATTTCCCTCGAATTCTAAGGACTCATCCTTTGGCTGTCAAGGAAGATGATTGTTTGACGGGAAGCGAAGCCGGGAGCTATGATACAGGCTCGATCACATGTAGGAGGCATCATAATGTCCTGGAAAAAATCGGTTTTGCTCTTGCTGGCGGCGTTGGCCATCTTTGCATCTCTTTTGCTGAGCCAGGAAAAAGCGGAGGGAGAAGACAAGACACTCCGTCTGGCGATCGGTGACGCCAAACTTAAAAACAAGGTCATCCAAGTCACCTCGGTGGGGATCGTCTCGGCCCGGGCCGGCAAGCCCGTGTCCTTTGAGAGAATGATCAAGGAGATGAAGGACAGCCGGTTCGTCTATGTCGGGGAAAGCCACGACAACACGGCGATGCACGACATCCAGCTCAAAGTCATCCAGGGCCTGTTCGCCCAAGACCCGAATATCGCCGTAGGCCTGGAGATGTTGCCTGCCGAAACCCAGCCCGCGCTGGACAAGTGGAGCCAGGGGATTCTCTCCAAGGACGACCTCATCCGGGAAGTGAGATGGTATGTCAACTGGAGCATGAATTACGGCTACTATGAGAAGATCTTTGATTTTGCCAGGGATAACAGGATCCCGGTCTTCGGCCTCAACGCGCCCCGCGATGTCATCACCAAGATAAGGATGAAAGGCTGGGAAGGCCTCTCCGACGAGGAAAAAGCCCTGGTTCCCCGGCCCGACCTCTCCGATCAAGACCACCGGACTCTCATCCGGACGATCTTCGAGTCGAGCGAGATCCCCCACGCCATGAAGGGGGAAGGTCTGGAGAAGATGTTCGAGGGCCTTTATCGGGCGCAGTCGGCCTGGGATGAAGTCATGGCGGCCAATGCCATCAGGGGCGGCGAACGGGAAGGACGAAAGATGATCGTCCTGGCTGGCTCCGGACATCTCCTTTATAACCTGGGCATCAATCGGCGGGTATCCGAGAGAAACCGGATGCCCTCCCGGACTGTATTGGCCGTCGAGGTGGCGGCCGATGAACGCAGCCTGGGCGTTTCCGGGAGCTTCGCCGACTTCGTCCGGGGGGTTCCCGAACAGGAGCGGCCGGCCTATCCGGCGGTCGCCCTTGCCCTCAAGAAAGTGAACGGGCTCGATAATATTGTCGTCGAGAGGAAGCCGATCGACGGTGTGGCGTCTGGCGCCGACATCGAAAAAGGAGATGTCATCCTGTCCGTCGATGGCCGCAACTTCTCCGATATCAATGAAATGCGGACATATCTGGCCGGCGTCCCTTGGGACGAGGAAGCGAAGTTCCGGCTTCTCCGGGACGGGGAGGCCAGGGAGTTGACGATCAAGTTCGAGTTCAAGCCGGCGGAGATGAAGGAAGGAGATAAGATAGCCCCGAGCGACATGACGAAGACGGCTCCCCAAATCGCGGCCCCGGCCAGCGGCCGCATCGACCGTCTGCGAAGACGTGTCGAGGACGTCATCAAGAGGGCCGAGGGCGAGGTGGGTGTTGCGCTCAGGCATCTCGAGTCCGGGCAGAGTCTGGAGATCAACGCCGGAAGCCGGTTTCCCATGGCCAGCACCTTCAAGTTGCCCGTGCTGGTCGAGATCATGGCCCAGGTCAAAGAGGGGAAGTTATCTCTCGAAGACGAGGTCAGCGTCCAGAAGACCGAACAACACCTAGGAAGCGGGATGCTTTCCAGCCTGACCGCGCCGGGAATCAAACTCACCGTCCGAAACCTGGCCAACCTGATGATGATGATCAGTGATAATTCGGCCGCCGACATCCTTCTGGCCAAAGCAGGCCCGGAGAACGTCAATAAGCGTCTCAGGCAGTACGGGGTCGAGGGCATCTCGGTCAACAGGTCGTGCCAAGAGTTGATCATGGACTGGATGGGCGTGGACTATCAGAAATACAAAGGATTGACCCTCGAGCAAATCGAAGCCGAAGCCAGGAAGATGCCCGGGCGAACTCCCGAGGCCAACCGCGAGTCCAGACAGAAGTTCATCCTGGACCCGAGGGACCAGAGTACCCCCGCGGCCATGAACCGGCTCTTGGAAAAGGTCTATAAGAAGGAAATCCTCGATCCGGAGAGCTGCGACCTCATCCTCTCGATCATGCTCCAGTGCCAGACAGGGGAGGGGCGGATCAAAGGAAAGCTGCCGCCGGGGGCTCCCGTCGCCCACAAGACGGGGACGATCGCCGGAACGGTCAACGACACGGGGATCATCACTCTTCCCGACGGGCTCGGGCATATGGCTATCACTGTCTTCACCAAGGGCTTCGAGGATGAGACGGAAGACGTGGAGAAGATCATCGCCGAGATCGCCCGGCTCGTTTACGATTACTTTGTCTTCACTGGGGATGTCCCCCAGAGTACCATCCCTCAGTCATAGCTACGTTTTTTTGGGCTTTAGTTTTATTTGCTTTTCCATGAACTCCAGGTAGATCACCTCGGCCAGGCTCAGAAATTGGGGCCGTCCCGGTGACGCCGGCCTGTCTTCGACCTTGTAGAACTTCTTGATCTCGTCTAGAGATTTGCCCTCGGCGATCATGGCCTCGATCTGGGCCTGCTTGTCCTCGATCGACTTGATCAAGGCTTTGATGTCCGCCCGGGCGGCTTTCTCGGCATGGCCGCTGAGGAAGACCTCGGCGTCGAGCTGAAGCACGGAGTTGAGCACTTTGACCAGTCCGAATGAATTCCCATTCTTGTGACGATGGACCAGCGGGTCCCGGCCGGCGAAGAAGAGGTCGCCCAGAAACGCAACCTTCTCTTGGGGGAAATAGACGACGACGTCGCCGCTCGTGTGGGCGGGGCCAAAGTGGATAAGCTGGACTTTCCGGCCCCCTAAATCGTATTCAGGGCCCCCTGAGGCGAAGGTCTTGATCAGGGGAAGATAAGCCCTCTGCTTCTCGTCCGTAAAGGCCTCATCCATGTAGCGCTTTGTCTCCTCCTGGGCGAGAATCTTGATGTCCGCCGGGAAGCCGGCGATGCCGTTGACATGGTCGCCGTCGCTATGGGTGAAGGCGAGGACTCGGACCGGAACAGGGGAGAGCTTGGCGATCTCGGCGAGCATCTGCTTGGCCGATTCCTCGCTCATCTTGGCGTCGATGACCATGACCTCTTTTTCGCCGATGACGACACCGCAGTTGGCTCCGCTTCCGCCCTTGACTTGATAGATATTGGCGGCGATCTTCTCGAGGGCGATGGGCGAGGGCTGCTGCTGGTATTGGGGCGGCTGAGCCGGCCGGGTCTGCTGGGGCTGTTGTGCCGCGGCCGCCATCCCGAGAATCACAGCCATAGACAAGACTGTCGCTAAGCCGATTTTCTGATTGGCTCTCACCTGGCCTCCTTTTATTAACGAAAATTCGGGTGACCGGAAAATTCAATGACATGAACACGAATTCTCTTGAATTCGTTGCGTGTCACAAGATCCTCTCTTATATTCTCAAGTGGACTTTCAGTTTGTCGCCCAGCACCCAATTGACTCCTACCCTGAACATCGCCCGCATGGAGAGGGGTGTGGTGGCGACTTCGACCCGGCCCTCTTTTACCGCCGCGATGATGGAGGGGATCGTCTTCTCGGCCTCGACGACTGAATAAGTATACCCGACCTGCCAGATGTTGTGACAGTCGGAAGAGCCGACCAGCGGTTTGCCGTGATGACCGGCGGCCTGGACGGCCTTCTTGTTCGGGTTGATGAGCCGGCTGTAGAAGAACGAGAACTCGACGGCGTCAAAAGAATCGATGTGCGGCTCCAAGCTCGACCTGAGGCACCGGAACCCGGGATAGAAGGGATGAGGGGCAATGACGAGGTTCATGTCGTTTCTGATCCCGGCCAGGTCATCGAGCGACCGGTAACTCTCGGCCTCCCTGAAGTCCGGGTTGACGACGACGACGTGCTTGTCGGAGAGCGTCAGCTCGACACCGGGGAGGAGAAGGAGGCCCCGCTCGTCGGCGTATCCCTCGAGCTCCCGGTTGAAGGTAATAACATCATGGTTAGTGATGGCCAGGGCGTCGAGACCCCGCTCCGCCGCCCGGCCGATGAGCTGCTCGGCGCTGAAGTCGATATAGTCTTGAGGATCGTCGCTCGTGTGGGTATGGAAATCAACCTTAAGCTTTGGAATTCGTTAGCCTCTCTTCAAGGCTTCCTTGACCTTGAGCCCGATCTCCGCCGGGCTCTTGGCGACAAACACCCCCGCCGCCTCGAGCGCCTCCATCTTTTCCTTGGCCGTTCCCTTGCCGCCGGCGATGATGGCACCCGCGTGGCCCATCCGGCGGCCTGGGGGAGCGGTCTGGCCGGCGATGAAGCTCACAACCGGCTTGTTGAATTCCTTCTTGATGTACTCGGCGGCCTCTTCCTCCGCCGTCCCGCCGATCTCGCCGATCAGGATGACGGCCTCGGTTCCCTTGTCCTTCTTGAAGAGCTTCAGGAGGTCGATGTATTTCATCCCGACGATCGGGTCCCCGCCGATGCCGATGGCCGTGGACTGGCCGAGCCCGGCTTTCCCGACCTGCTGCACGGCCTCGTAGGTGAGTGTTCCCGAGCGGCTGATGATCCCCACCGTCCCCGGCGTGTGGATGTGTCCGGGCATGATGCCGATCTTGCATTTCCCGGGCGATATGACCCCCGGCGTATTCGGGCCGATGAGTGACACCGGCTTGGACTTGAGGTAGGCCTTGGCCTTGATCATGTCAAAAGTCGGGATGCCTTCGGTGATGCAGACGACGACCTCGACACCGGCGTCCGCCGACTCCATGATGGCATCGGCAGCAGCGAAAGGCGGCACGAAGATGGCCGCTGCGTTGGCCCCTTCCTTCTCCACGGCCTCAGCTACGGTGTTATAAACCGGAACGTCGAGGTGGGTCTGGCCCCCCTTGCCCGGCGTCATCCCGGCCACGACCTTGGTCCCGTACTCGATCATGCGCTGGGCGTGGAATGTCCCCTCGCCGCCCGTGATCCCCAGGACGACGACCCGCGTCTTCTTATCGATCAGGATGCTCATGGTCTTCTCCTTGTTCTATCCGTCACTTGGCCAAGGCGACGACCTTCTCGGCCGCTTCCTTCATGCTTGCGGCCGGGGTGAAAGCCAGGCCCGACTCCCTGAGGATCTGCTTGCCCAGTTCGACATTGGTCCCTTCCAGCCTGACGACGATCGGGATCTTGGTGCCGAGCTCCTTGGCCGCCTTGACAATTCCGCTGGCGATCATATCGCAGCGGACGATTCCTCCAAAAATGTTGACCAGAGCCGCCTTGACATCTTTGTCCGCGACCAGGATCTTGAAGGCGTTGGTGACGGCTTCCTCGGTGACTCCGCCGCCCACATCGAGAAAGTTGGCCGGCATGCCGCCCGAATACTTGATGATGTCCATGGTCGCCATGGCCAGGCCTGCGCCGTTGACCATGCAGCCGACATTGCCGTCGAGCTTGATGTAATTGAGGTTGTACTTGGAGGCTTCAACTTCGAGCGGCTCTTCCTCGTCCAGGTCCCGCAGTGACTGGATGTCCGGGTGCCGGGGCACGGCGTTGTCGTCGAAGTTCATTTTGGCGTCGAGGGCCAGGACGTTCCCCTGAGTGGTGACAACGAGCGGGTTGATCTCCGCCAGCGAGGCATCACTCGACTGGAAGGCCTTGTACAAACTCAAGAGGAATCTGATCGCCTGCTTGAAGGTCTCGCCGCTCAGTCCGAGCTTGAAGGCGAGCTTGCGGGCCTGGAATCCGGCCAGACCCGCGGCCGGGTCGATCCATTCCTTGAAGATGAGCTCGGGATGCTCGGCCGCTACCTTCTCGATCTCCATCCCGCCTTCGGTCGAGGCCATCACCACCGGGCATTCCCTGGCCCGGTCGATGACGATTCCGAGGTAGAGCTCCTTGGCAACACCCAGGGCTTCCTCGACGAGCAGCCGCTTGACGAGCTTTCCCTGGGGCCCGGTCTGGTGCGTGACCAGCGTCATCCCGATCATCTTCTCGGCCAGAGCATGCGCTTCTTCGGGGGACTTGGCGACTTTGATGCCGCCGCCCTTCCCGCGCCCGCCGGCGTGGATCTGGGCCTTGAGGACAACCGGCCCGCCGAGCTTCTGGGCGATCTCTTTACCCTTGGCGGCCGTCTCCGCGACTTCGCCTCGGGGGATCGCCACTCCATACTGACTCAGAATCTGCTTTGCCTGGTATTCATGGATTTTCATGTGTACATGCCTCCGACACCTTGAGCTCTTTATTAAGATCGGATACGAACGGCTCTTGGAGCGGGTGGCACGGTGCCAGTCCCCGCCCGCCCGCAGCCATCGGAGATGCTCTCAAGACTCTTTTCGTAAACTATTTATCTCCCCTTCCCCTCTTAACTAAATAAGAGGGGCCTCGGGGCAGGCAAGCATCTCCGAACAGGCCTACGGGGACGCGCCGTGACAGGACCCGTGACTCTTGCCGCTCCTTATTCGATCCGGTACTTCTTCTTGCCTTCCTCGTAGAGGTCGCCGCCGTACATGTCGTTGATGACGATGCAGGGGAAATCCTGGACCTTGAGCCGGATGATGGCCTCCGGTCCCAGCTCGGGATAAGCCACGACCTCCGAGGCCACGATGCTCTTGGAGATGAGCGCTCCCGTCCCTCCCGACGAGGCCAAGTAGACCGCCTTGTTCTTCTTCAGTGCTTCCTTGACCTCTTTCGACCGCTGTCCCTTGCCGATTGATCCCTTGAGGCCGAGGCCGTGGAGGGTCGGAGCGTAAGAATCCATCCGGTAGCTCGTGGTCGGTCCGGCCGAGCCGATGGGCTTTCCGGGCCGGGCGGGTGTCGGGCCGACGTAGTAGATGAGCTGTCCCTTGATGTCGATGGGCAGACCTTTCCCCTCCTTGATCAGGTCGATGAGCTTCTTGTGGGCGGCGTCCCGTCCCGTGAGGATGTACCCGCTGATGAAGACCTTGTC
>Ga0154855_1075_pt3 | contig 11725 bp, 13 predicted proteins | sample Rifle2008BG19ft_FD_105827 | JGI IMG/M metagenome (GOLD analysis project Ga0154855, IMG submission 105827) | Candidatus Aminicenantes bacterium RBG_19FT_COMBO_58_17 | reverse complement strand
CACCAGAGAGGACGCTCGTCTCCCGACGCATCATCCACGGCCAGCCGGCTTTTATAGAGAGCGATCAGGTCGAGAAGCCTTCCCGGCGCCGCCCGCACAAAGGTGGTTTTATACAAGTAGGCTGGCTCTGACGATGGCGGCCTTCCGGCTGCGATAGCGGCCGCAGACAAAAGGGCTAGGAGCATCAAGAACGCCAAGAACCTCGACGTTTTCTTGGAACGGTTTCTCATAAGTCCTCCTTGAGTAGACTGGCAACACCCGGCCGAATGCCCTATTATAATATCAGAATCAGGAAAAAGGATAACCAATTTAAAACGGTGACACACAACTAATTACACCAATTAGAGTTTCGGTAATGAGTTGCCTGGCACCGAATTAATTATATAAGATCTAACAAGGCGCTGACGATTATCCGCAACAGGGCACCATCAAGGAGGCCAGGGACATGAGTGAACAGGAGGGGCCCATGATGACCGCCATCAACTTCCGTGAAAAGTTCTCCAAGTTCTCCGAGCACTGGTCGCCGAAGATCATAGCCCAAATGAACGACTGTCACTTCAAGCTTGTCAAGTTCCGGGGTGAATTTGTATGGCATGACCATAAGCACACTGATGAAGCTTTTATCGTGTTGGCCGGAGAAATGATCGTTCACCTTCGGAGTGGCGATGTGCCTGTTAAGAAAGGAGAGATGATCGTGATTCCAAAAGGTGTGCAACACAAGACCTCGGCAGTGAATGAATGCCAGGCCATGCTGATAGAAGCCGCTGGGACGGCAAACACCGGCGATGCCGGAGGGGACAAGACGGCTCCTGCCGACTCTTGGATTTAGTTTTTGGTCCAATAATGGTATGAAAATGGATTGCGCTAGGAGATAGCAGATTATGAACCGTATTCATCGATGGTTATGCCGCTCCAATCGTTGGCGGACAAAGATCGGGCCGAGAGTATCTTGGGTCTTGGATGGTCTGGAACTCGGACAAGATCTTCTGGAGGTGGGTCCCGGGCCTAATACCATTTCGAAATGCTGAAGGTGTGCGTGTGGCCACTGGCCAGGGCCGTCACGATGCTCTCCGTCCCGCCGTTTTTGACGTTGGTCAGCTGTGTCTGGGTCATGGCAAAAGTGTGGGAGTGCGCGCTGTTGGTCGATGTTTCCCGGGATATTCCGGACGCGGGCGGCGTTTCAACCTCAGACTTGTTGATGGTTATCGTATGAGCGTGCCCGGAATCGGTGGACGAAGTGAAAGTTTTTGTATCTCCGGTCGGCTCAGGACTGGTGCTGCTCTTGCACCGGGCGGCTACTAAAGCGCCGAGCCCAATCCAGAGCCCGAGAAAGCCCGTTTTCAGGAACTCGTTTCTGGTCATCCTGTTCTCCTGTCCACTATAAACCATTCTTCCCAGCTCCAGACTAGCACCAGCGCAACATTCTGTCAAAGATACGCCGCGCGCCTGGGAGGGAAGAAACGGAAAGGGCGGGCAGTATCCTCTTCGAGCACTGGAGCGGCATCCCGTCCGGAGACGAAGACTCCCGAGCACAGGATCTGCGCTTTCCAGCCGGCGCCGATGCGAAGCTGGGCGGCCAGATCGAGCTGGATGAAAATAAAAGTGATGGCCAGAACCAGGATGAGGACGACAACTCCCAGGATGGCCTTTTTTTTCTTCAGGAATGCCATGTTCGGTCCTCCGTTCTTAGGAAAGGCATATAACGCAGGCGCGAGCAGATTGTCAAGGGTTTGACACCCCTCACATCCTGCTTTATCATCTTTGACGAAAGCGCAAGTACCAAATGGAGAAAGGAGAGCCGGATGAATCTTAAGGGAGCTGATGATCTCAAGGGCCGCCGGGAGTTCCTGCGCGCCGTGTTTCCCGCTGGGGTCTTGATCTGTTTCGGGGGTCCGCTCTGGAGTCTGGTTCAAGAAAAAGAAAAAGAGAAGCCCTCCGTCCAGCCTCTGGCGATGAAGCATAAATTCCTTATCGACGCCAATGCGACCTTCGAGGACATGTTCAACTTCGCCTACCGGGACAGCTTCATCCCGTTGATGCTGGTCCTGGCCAAAGCCGGCGGCCGGGAAAAGTTCGTCGAGATCCTGAAAAAGGGGGCCTCGGAGGCGGCCACTCTCGGCGTCCAAAACGCCGCCAAGTCCTTACCCAAGCGCGACTTAGCCGCCTTCGTGACGCCGCTTAAGAACCCCGACCACTTCTGGAAGCACGTGCTGACTTTCTCCATCATCGAGGACAGCCCCAAGGCGTTCGAAGTCAAGGTTACGGAGTGCCTCTGGGCCAAGACCTTCCGCGGGATGAACGCCGCCGACATCGGGTTTGCCACGATCTGCTTTCCGGACTACGCCACAGCCGCTGGCTTTAACCCCAAGCTGAAGATGATCCGGAGCAAGACCCTGATGCAGGGGCACGACTGCTGCAACCACCGGTACGTGATGGAAGGCTGATCGCCGTCAATAGCCGGGCGGATAGTTGACCTTATAGCGTGAGACGGGCGAGTCAATTCGTCCCGAGTCGTCTTGACAAAAACCCCCTTTGCTGCCACACTTTTAACGAAATCGGGCTTACCGAAAAGAGAGTTGGGAAATGATCCACGGGAGAAACAGGCGATTCCCCAGGAGCCGCTCCGGCCTTTTCCTGTGCGGGCTCATCGGGACGGCCCTCTTTTGCTTCGGCCAGGTCCACTTTACGGAAGTCAGCGCGCAGTTCGACGTCCGGGGACACAGCTATTTTGGCGGGCAGGGGGTCTCCTGGGTGGACGTAAACCGGGACGGTCGGATCGACATCTTCGTCAAAAACCAGGGGGCAGACGGCTTCCCCGAGTTCCCCGATATCCTCTACATCAATTACGGCAGTTATTTCGTCGACGAAGCAGACGGGCGTGGGGCGGCGGATGCCTATGCCTACGGGACGCAGGGCGCCGTTTTCGTCGACCTGGACAGGGACCGAGATTTTGACCTTTTTGCGTCGACAACATACGGAGGGATTTCGCCGGCCTATAACCATCTTTACCGGAACAACGGGAGCGCCTTCTTCGAGGACATCACCTCCTCTATCGTTCCGGCGCAGACGACCGACCTCGCGACATGCGGTGTCGCGGCGGCCGATTTCGACGGGGACGGAGATATCGACCTGTATTTCACCAACCCGCTCCCTAACCCCGATCCGTTCAACCCGCTTCCGTCCCCTCCCCAGAGCCTCCCCAATTTCTATATCAACAACGGCGACGGTACATTCAATACTGAATACCGCGGCATCGACTGGACCGGTTTCACCCAAGGTGCTACGACTGGGGATTATGACGGCGACGGGGATATCGATATCGCCCAGGCCATGTGGGGGCCTCCTTCGACCGTCTACCGCAACAACGGGGCCGGACATTTCCGCAACGTCGGCGGCCAGATCGGAATCTCTGTCAGCAGCGGCGAATTTGACAACGGCATCGTCTGGGCGGACGTGGACAATGACGGAGACCTCGACTTGGCCATCGCCGGGGCAGGCCGGATCGCCCTTTACAGGAATACGGACAATCATTACTCCCTCTACCGGACCATCCTTTGGGACCGGCCCATCAGCGGCTTCCACGTCTGCTTCGGGGATTTTGATAATGACACCGACCTCGACCTCTATCTCTCGGGCGAAAATGTTTACGAGAACGACGGCCAAGGGAATTTCACCGTCGTTCCGGAGGCCGAGTCCGGGCTCGAGGATTCCCTGACCATGCTGGACCCGCGGGGGGCCGCGCTGGCGGATTTCGACGGCGACGGCGACCTGGATATCTATGTGACCGATAAAAGAGGCTACAACCGTCTTTTCCGTAACGACCTCAACAACTCCGACTGGATCGAGGCCGAGATTCGGAGTGACCCCCACGGACACGTCGGCGGTATCGGTGCCAAGCTCGACCTCTACTTGGCCGGCCACGTTGGTGTGCCGACCTATCTGAAAGGGCACCGGGAGATGACCGGCGAATACGGATACCTTGGCCAGGATATGCCCATCGCCCATTTCGGAGCTCCGGCGGCCGAGGGCGCCAAGTACGACCTGCGGGTGACTTTCTTGGACGGGACGCAGCGGCTCTACAGCGGCCTCACTCCCGGCCAGAAAGTCCAGGTGGCCACCATCTCTCCGCCCCTCAACCTCCGGGGTGAGAAGATAGAAAACAAAGCGCTCTTCTACCGCGAGACGCTGATCGAGCTGACCTGGGAGCCGAACCCCTTGAACGACGACGTCCAGAAGCACAAGGTCTATGAATTGAACCAGGGACAGAACCTGCTGGCGGAACTTCCCGCGAACCAGTTCTCTTATACGCTACGGAACACGGACAAGACCAAGGTCTATCGCTTTGCCGTCACGGCGGTGGACAGCCAAAGCCTGGAAAGCGAGCCGGCCACGATTACGGTCAACGGCGAGGCTCCAGTCGAACGGTCCAAGCGTCACGGATTGAATAAAACCCTGAGGGAGCGGTGGTGAGGAAAATCATCCTCCCCCTTTCTATGGCGTTCTTGTGTTCTGGTCTCGCCCTGTCCAAACCCCAGACTCGGATCAAGCTGCTGCCGGACGAGGAGAGGTATTTCACGGTCGGGCTGCTGGGAGGGATTTGTTCTCTCCAGGACCAGGTCTTCCAGGAACTCTACGGAAAAAGTGCGCCATTCTTTGGGGCCGAGATGACTTTGCGCTTCCCGATCCGGGAGCCCCACGGCATGGACATCGCAGCCGGCGGACGGACGCTCACCAAGAAGGGCCTGACTTCATATACTAAAGAAGACCTCAGCCTCCGTCTGACCGACCTCTCTCTTTCCCTGCGCTATTCTTATGATACCGGGAGGTTCGCCATTTTCCTGGGTCCCGGGATCGAGTATGTCACCTACAAAGAGACCTACGCCGAAACATTCCCCATCGATTCGACGAACGGGAGCCACACCGGGCTGCATCTCACCGGAGGAGCCTATGTTCACCTGACCTCCGGTCTTTCGCTCAAGGGCTACTTCAAGTACTGCAGGGTCGAGACCGACAAGCTGGGGTTCCGGATCAACCTGGGCGGCACCGAGTGGGGAGTGGGAATCCTGTACCGGTTCTATTTCTAGCGCCGGCCGATCAGCGAATAAGAGAGGAACTGCATCTCCCGCAGCCCGAGCGAAACCCGGGCCCGCACTTCGATCACGTCGTCGCGGGCTTTGGGCCGCCTGAAAGCGACGATAATATCCGTTTTCAGCTCGACCGGCGGCACGGGTTCGACTTCGTCCTTTTTCTTCAGCGCCTTGATGGCCTCGAGGATGGCCGCAGGGATGGCCATGATCGGAACGGAGTTCGGGATTTTGGGGTCGTTCTGGTAGCCTGGACCGAAGGGATCATATTTGCCGGAGGGTGGCGGGACTTCGATCTCCAGGTCTTGCGTTGAGACCATAGTTTTGCGGCTCGAGGCCAGCAGCTCCTGTCCAAAGAACATCTCCAACATAAACTCGTCGTTCTTGGCGGCGCCGGCTGATCTCCCCAGAATGCCCTGGTAATCCATCTGGACCCCGATAACGAGTTCGCGGCGGACGATGAGGTCTCCTGCCTTGAACTCCAGGACAAAGGGAAAGGCTCCGGGTTCCCGGAAGAGCTTTTTGGCCTGAAGGGCGACTGAGTTGAACCCGCGATGAAACTGGCCCCCTTTGAGGGTATAATCACCATCCGTCAGCTTATAGTAGACATCGCTCGCCATCTCGATGCCGAGGAGGACCGTCTCGGGAGGGTTGGCCGCAGGGGTTGTCTCAGCGGGACCGCCCGGAGACACGAACCCGATCTTGAGCACCCATGGATAGCGCAGCTGCCATTCTCGGAGGTACCGGAGCACGCTGTTCCGGGCGGCCAGGGGGAGGAAGTGATACCCCAGGCCTATGGCGCCGTACTTCTCGAAGTATTCTCCCAGTCTCTGGTACTCGTTCTTCCTGTCGCCCAGCTGGCCATGCAGGTAGGCCAGCATTCCGCAGGCTACGGGCTTGTCTTCGTCGCTGAGTGAGTCGATCTGCCCCTTGAGGAAATCGACGGCTCCTCTGAAATCGCCGGTCTTTTCGTCGCCAAAGTAAGTGGCCAGCTCAGCCCGCCAATCGGCGGCCGGCCGGGCAGCGCCGAGGGAGGCCAGGAGCGCGAGGCAGGCGATCTTCTTGATCATTCTATGGAAAAGACGAACGCGATCTCGATGTTGGCGTCGGGAAAATCCTCCGGCAGAGGGGGAAGCGGCGAGCTCAGCTCGATGGCGAAACGCGCCGCCTGGTCGAAAGTCCGATCTTCAGAAGAAGCCATGACTTCCATGGTCGAGACCTGGCCGTTCTTTTGAAGGATGATAACGATCTCGACCGCGGCGTCCGGATTAGCCGGCCGGGTGGGGGGGATATCCCAGTTTCTCTGGATGAGCTCGACAACCTTGCTGGCCCAGGGCGCAAGGTTGTATCTCTTGACAGAAGTGGAGGTGGTCATCCGGCTCCGGAGGTCACCCCGGACGCGCTTCCCGCCGATCGAACTGTTGCGGTATGACCAGCGCCCGCCCGTCGAGCTGCTGGAAAGATACTTGCGCCAGTCCACGTCTTTGGGCGGCGCCGGCCTCCTGGCAAAAGCGTCGTCTTTGCCTTTCTTGCGTTCCGGGAGGGGCAATCGGAGCCTGTCTGCAGAGGCGATCCCCGGTTTTCCCGGCGGCGTCTGGTCCAGCCGGAATCCCTCGCTGAACTTGGGTTCAAAGGCTTCGATGGCCGCGGCCTCCTGAGGTTCCTCTAACGCGAAAATCTCCTGGGGCTGAACTCCCGTTTCGCGGGGGAGTGTCCGGCTGGGCAGGAACTCGGGGAAGCCATGGATCACGGCCGGCAGGTTGGCCGGGTTGCGGGCCCTGTCGGGAAGTTCAAGGGGAGGCGGTGGAACGATAACCACCGGGGTGACCTGCTCCTTGAATTCAATAATCCGGACGGAGACGAAGTGGGCGGCCATGAGATAGAGAATACCGGCATGGACAAGGACGGAGACGAGCAGACCGACGCCATGATTGAGAATCTCCGGCCTTTTTCTGAAAATGCTGGCCTTCATCGTTCAATTATAATACACATCCCTTTTATATAGAAACCGCACCGGGGAGAGAACGTTGCATCCCGCCGCTCGCCCATTATTCCCTTCTTTTCAGGGGGCAGGGCAAATCCATAATCTATGATCTTGGGTTAACCCTGGCGGCTGATGACGATTTAGTTTCTACCTCGCCTGCAGCGCCGCCGTAATCGCTTCATCACCTCTGATCGCGCGGGAGGGCCGGGGGTGGCTGTCGTCGAAAACCCGCAACCGGTCAGGACGCTCGATGGTGACGCCGCTTTCGTCGATCCCCTCGAAACTGGCTGGGTTGGCGACCCGGCTGAGGTCGAGGCCAAGATGCCTGGCAAAAAACTTGAGTGCGGCCGCCCTCTTGGATGGCCCGTAGTCGTGCCCTTCGTCCGCCAGGTGGACGTTTTCGACGCTGTCGGCGGCGCCGAATAGGCGGTAGACGTTCTGGATATAAGGGAATTCGACCCTGGGGGTGTTCTTGGTCCAATCCTCGCCGCAGGAGAGGAGGAGCTGCGGCCGGGGCGCGGCCAGCGCGGCGATATCGGCATTGTTGGTGACATGGAACTCGCTCCGGTGGATGGGCATCCCGCTCTCGCAGTTGCAGCCGCCGAAGAAGTGGGCCGAGACCATGACGACCGGGACGGACACGGCCACCCGGTCATCAACGGCAGTGAGGAGGAAGGTCTGCGTCCCGCCGCCCGAGGCGCCTGTGATACCGACACGCTTCATGTCGACATCCCCCAGTGATTCCAGGAAATCGAGACAGCGGATGCTGTTCCAGGTCTGGAGCGCCAGGACACGCGGATGATCATGGGTGGTCTGGGTTGAATCTCCCCAGCCGACCATGTCATAAGAAAAAACGACGGCCCCCAGGCGAGCCAAGGTCGCGCAGCGGAGCTGCATGTCCGGCCGGAAGCGCCCGCCGCCCCCGGGATAGGTGAAGTGTCCGTGCGGACAGAGGATAGCCGCAAACGGAGGCTTCCCGAGTTTCGGCCGGTAGAGGTTCCCGGTCACGAAGAAACCGGGCAGGCTCTCGAAGGCGACATTCTCGACGCTGTAGCCGTCATAGTCGCGCCGGCTGTGGACAACGGGGTTGAAGGCGCATTTCTTGGGAGGGGGCAGAAGCCCAGCTCCCCTCAATATGCCCTTGCGGACACGACCGGCATGGGCTTTCCACTCAGCGACGCTCGAATAGCCGCGCGCGAATTCGGCCAGCTGATGCTTGGCCGCGAGTTCGCTGAGATAGTTGCCTTGGCAGAGCTCGGGTCCTCCCGCGGATTCCTGTTGGCCCTTTCCATGAGGAGGCACTCCAACGAGAAGGATGGCCATCAAAACCGGCCCGAGCAGGCGGTGAAACGTTCGCTTTTGACTCATGAGACCTCCTCGCTCGCTCCATCATAGACAAGGAGAAATCAGGAATCAACAGGAAGCAGAGATATCGTCTGGAAACATGATTTATTTCATTTAAAATCAATAATTTAATTAATAATATAGGGTTTCCTGAGCGGGGAGTGCCTCCGGGGCGGGGAAAGGGAGGCGAAACATTGCTATGTTATTGATAACAATACAATTAATATGGAATCGCCGACCCTGGTCTGTTCCCCGTCGCTTTATTCCCGCATCTTCCGTTTGACTGGCCTAGGTCGATTATGGTATAAGCAATAAACCCCACTATCGAATATCAGGGGATTAAGAACACCCGACTTCGCCCATGAGACTCTTTATCAACGAAAGCGACCTGCGCCGATTCAAGCGGCGGGCCGCCCGAGGCTATCCGCGCGAGGTCTACGGCATCATGCTCGGCAAGCGCCTGGCCAACCGGACCTTTAAAATCATGCAGATCGTCATCCCCCCGATCGTAGAGGCGACCTACGACTACGTGATCCCGGACTACGGCAAGATCGAGGAGATCGTCGCCGCGAGCGACCTCGATTACATCGGCTCAATCCACTCCCATCCCCAGGCTCCGCCGACCATCTCCACCCACGACTACCAGTATTGGGACAAAGACCGGGTGGTCGGCATCCTGAGCGTCCGCAAACGCAACATCTACAAGGTGACCGAGCTCAAATTCTGGCGCAAGAACGCCGCCCTTCCGGTCAAGTTCAAAACTTTCAAGCCGGGTGACAACGGCCACAACAAATCGATTTGAGATGGCGAACCTCCCGGAACTCTCCCTGGAGTCGTTTCGCGGGGACTTCGAGGGTCTGGAGAAAATGGCCCACACGTCCTGGCGGGACGAGTACGGGATCTCCTCCTTTCCGAACTTTTACCGCCCTGCGTTCCTCCGCTATCTCTTCGGCCGGACCGAGGAGAAGGACCATCTCATCGCGGCCTATCGGGGAGGGGAGATCGTCTCTTTTCTGGGGAATGTCCCGCACACCTTCCAATTCCGCGGCCAAATCTATCGCGGGACCTGGAGCTGCCTGCTGGTCACTCGAAAAGAGCTGTTGCGCCAGGGGCACGCGGTGGCGATCATCAACGAGGCGCTCCGGATCAACCAGAAATACAAGTACGATTTCGCCCTGGCTACCTTTGAGACCGGACACCGCTCAACCTTGATGCTTCGGAAACTCCAGGCCGAGGGGAACCGGCTGGAATGGATGAAACGGTTGCGCGTGATCGCCCGGATCCTCGACCTGAGGCGCGTCGACGCATCGGAAGGCCTCAAAACCTGGGAAAAGGCGGCTGTCAAGCTCATCGGAGGGGATCGAGGGCCCAAAAAAGGCGGCGACGCCGCCGTCAGGGAATACCGTCAGGAGGACCTCGGGGCCTGCTTGGCCCTGTTCAACGCCTACCGCGATAAGATCGAACTGGCGAGGGTCTGGGAACCCGATGAGCTGGCCTGGGAGTTGACCTGTCCAGATGTCGCCCAAACCCTTGTCTATGAGAAAAATGGGCGCGTCGCGGGTGCGATCAATTTCATCTGCCATGACCATCTCGGCGAGACCAAGGAGCGCTGGGCCTGGATCAATCACGTCGCCTATCCCGACCTCACTCCAGGCGAGAGGTTCCTGTTCATCCAGGCTTTTTTGCGCACCATCAGGGCCCAAGACTGCATCGGCGCCATTGAGTGGACCAAAAACTACTATCCTTTGGGACCCTTATACCGGGCTCATTTTTTCCCCTATTTCCGGTCCGTTAACTTGTATTCCTGGACTTTCAACCCGGAGATCAGCTTGAGCAAGGTCAAGGAGTGCAACGAGATCCTGGTTTAGCCGTTGACTATTCCCGCATCAATTGTTAACCTTGAATCAGGAGGAGGGTGTCATGTTTGCACGTATCCTCAGGAGTCAGTTGAAGGTCGATAAAATAACCGATGCCACCCGGACTTTCAAAGAGATCGTCATCCCGCTGTGCCGGAAGCAGCAAGGGTTCAAGGGTGGTTACTATATGAGCGACCCAAAGACGGGAGAGTCGGTGGCCATGACTATTTGGGAGAGCGAAGAAGCCAAGGCGTCCTAGAAATTGAAGGTGTAGGAGTACTTGAGCAGGATGGCCCGGCCGCCGCTCAACGGCGGATAAGGGATCTTACCCGAGCGGTCCGTGTTCAAAATTTCATTAAAGACAAGATAGAGGTCGTTTCCTTCGCGGGGGTTGTAACGGAGGCGCAGATTGCCGATGACCAGGTCTTCGGCTCCGTTGGATTGGACGAAGGTGAGGATGGAGAATTTCGTGTTCAGGGTGGCCAGCAATCGAAGCTGCACCAGGTGGGCGATGAGTTCCTGACCTCGCTCGGGGAATTTCACCCGGTTGTATTCGTACTGGCCGCTCAGGCTCAGGGCGGGCAGGATACTCCAGGTCGGCATGACCCTGAGAGTCATCCTCCAGCCGTCATAGAACGAGCCGATTTCGACCATGGACATGGCCCCGAGGAGGCCTCCCATCGGCGCATGAAAAAAGCCCTGGAAACCGGAGAACGCGTACTCTCCGGAGGGAACATTGACCTCATCCGCAAACTCGAGCAGTTCCTGCAGGCTTTCCTTCCGGAACCGGTAGGAGAGGCGGCCGCCCCATCCGGACTTGGTGTTGAACTCCCATCCGGGACCGAGCTCGGCCGACTCGATCGAGTAATCCTCGTTGCGCAGGCTGATCATTCCTTCGGCGCGGACGGAATGAGACTGCAGGGACGAGCTCTCTCCCGGGATCCAGCCGTACAGGATCTCTGCCCGGCTGGCGATAAAATCTTCCCGCATCTCAAAACCCATCCCGGGCACATAATCTTTTCCGGCCCGCGAAAGGCCCCAGTAGGCGCCCAGTCCTTTTTGGGTGCGGCGTTCAAAGGCAATACGCAGGCGCGCCGGGTCAAGAGATATGGGGTTGTTCTTTCTGCCGTTCTCAAAAGTCTGGGCCCAGCCGAAGGAGAGGTAGTTGTCTCCGGAAACGCGCAGGATGCCGTCGAAACCATAGGCCTCGTTATAGGAGCCGTCCTTACCCACCCGGGATGTGATCATCCCGCCGACATAGGAATAGGGATTGAGGATGCGGCGGCGGAGGCGGATGACTCCGAAATTCTCGCTGGGCACTCCTTCTTCCGCCAAGGGTCCCGTCTGCATGTCCATGAACCCGAGGTCCCAGGGACCGGCGCGGCCGATCATCCGCACGCCTCCGTAGATGGGAATGATCCGGCTGATCCCTTCTTCCTCATCCTCGTAAAGACCGA
>Ga0154855_1108_pt1 | contig 11883 bp, 21 predicted proteins | sample Rifle2008BG19ft_FD_105827 | JGI IMG/M metagenome (GOLD analysis project Ga0154855, IMG submission 105827) | Candidatus Aminicenantes bacterium RBG_19FT_COMBO_58_17 | reverse complement strand
CCGCAAGGACGGATCCTACATCCGGTTCGATGACAACGCCGCCGTGATCATCGACAAGGCCGGCGAGCCGGTGGGTACCCGCGTGTTCGGCCCGGTGGGGAGGGAGCTGCGGGAGAGGAAATTTATGAAGATCGTATCGCTGGCCCCGGAGGTCCTCTGATGAGCAGACTGGGGCTGAAAAAGGGAGATGTGGTCATCGTCCGGAAAGGAAAAGACAAGGGCAAAACCGGCAAAGTCCTGATGATCCTGCCCGAGAAAAACCGGGTCATTGTCGAGAAGATCAACTTCGTCAAGGAATTCATGCGTCCCGACCGCAGCCGCAATATCCAGGGGGGGATCATGGAGAAGGAGGCGCCCCTCTCCGTCGCCAACGTCATGATCTTCTGCTCGGAGTGCGGGCAGGGCGTCCGGGTGAAGAAGAAGGCGCTCGAGGACGGCAGCCGTATCCGGATCTGCCAGAAGTGCGAGCTGAGCCTGGAGAAAGAGAAGTGAGGGAGAAGCGATGAGCCGCCTGTATGAAAAGTACAAGAACGAGATCGTCTCCGAGCTCCAAAGCGAGCTGGGGATCAAGAACAAGATGGCCGTCCCGCGCCTGGAAAAGATCGTCCTGAACATGGGGGCCGGCGACGCCATCCAGAACATCAAGCTCCTGGACTCGGCCAAGGCGGAGCTCGGGCAGATCACCGGCCAACTTCCGGTCATCGGCCGGGCCCGCAAATCGATTTCCGCCTTCAAGCTGCGCAAGGGGCAGGCCATCGCCTGTTTCGTAACTCTCCGGAGCAAGCGGATGTATGAGTTCTATGACCGGCTGGTCAACATTGTCCTCCCCCGGGTCAGAGACTTCAAGGGCGTTTCTCCCAAATCGTTTGATGGCCGGGGAAATTACACTCTGGGCATGAGGGAGCAGCTCGTCTTTCCGGAGATCGACTACACCAAGGTGGAACGGTCCCGGGGGATGAACATCACCATCGTCACATCGGCGCGAAATGATCAAGAGGCCTTTGCCCTGTTAAAGAAACTGGGCATGCCCTTTCGTGAGGCCTGACGGATAAGGAAGGACACCATGTCAACAACAGCGGCTTATGCCAAGTCCCTGCGTCAGCCCAAGTACGCCATCCGCAAGCACCGGAGGTGCCGGATCTGCGGACGGCCCAAGGGCTATTACCGGAAGTTCGACATGTGCCGGCTCTGCCTGCGCGAACTGGCCCTCAAAGGGGAGATCCCCGGGGTCATCAAAGCTTCGTGGTGATGGGGCGAAAGGATCGAACGATGAGTCAAACGGACCCGATTGCAGACCTGCTCACCAGGATTCGGAACGCGGCGCGCATCCGGAAGCGGGAGGTGGCCATCCCCTCCTCGAAGCTGAAGGTGGAACTCGCCAAGATCCTCAAGGAAGAAGGATACATCCGGAACTTCAAGGTGGTCGACGACAACAAACAGGGGGTACTGAATATCGCCCTCAAGTACACGGATGACAACCAGAGTGTCATCTCCGGGCTCCGCCGGGTCAGCCGGCCGGGCTGCCGTCTTTTCTGCACCCGGGACTCCATCCCCAAGGTATTGGACGGGCTGGGCATCGCCATCATCTCGACGTCGAAAGGGATGCTGACCGGCAAGAGATGCGAGGACCTGGGAGTCGGCGGAGAGATCTTGTGCCATATCTGGTAAAGTCGCCAGAAGGGAGAGCCTGAAGATGTCGAGAGTAGGACGGAAGCCGATAGCGTTGCCGGTGGGAGTGAAGGTGACGATCCATGCCAACCGGGTCGAATTCGAGTCCTCAAAAGGGAAGCTCGAGTCGCCCATCCTCCCGGGGATCCAGGCAAAACTGGAGGACCAGAAGCTCGTTTTCAGCCGGGCTGATGATTCCAAAGGGATGAAGACCAACCACGGCTTGGTGAGAAGCCTGGCCAACAACGCCCTGCTGGGGATTACGGTCGGCTTCTCCAAACAGTTGGAGATCGTCGGCGTCGGGTACCGGGCCAAACTGGAGAAGGACGGACTCGAACTCAGCCTGGGCTATTCGAAGCCCGTTCTGTACAAGGTCCCGGCCGGAATCCAGGTCGTCGTCGAGAAGCCGACCCTGATCACGGTCAAAGGAATCAACAAGCAGCAGGTCGGCCAGGTGGCCGAGGACATCAAGCGCTTCCGCAAGCCCGATCCCTACAAGCTCAAGGGCATCCGGTATGCCGGCGAGCGCCTGATCAAGAAGGAGCGGAAGGCGGGGGTGGCCAGTGCATAAAGACAAGTCCGAAACCCGGAAGAAGGTCAAGGCCAGAATCCGCAAAAGGGTCCGGGCGAAGATCCGGGGCAGCGCGGAAAGGCCGAGGGTCTTTGTCTTCAAGAGCAATCGCTATATCTACGTCCAGGCGGTCAACGATGAGAACGGCACCGTTCTCGTCTCCGCCTGCACGCTGGAGAAGGCCCTCAAGGAGAAGGTCAAGAACACCAAGAACAAGGACGCCTGCCAGAGCCTGGGTCAGGTCCTGGCCGAGCGCCTGAAGGAAAAGAAGATCGAGCGGATCGTCTTCGATAGAGGCACGTATCCCTATCACGGCCGGGTGAAGACCCTGGCCGACGCCCTGAGGAAGGGCGGTCTGGCCTTCTGAGGCCGGGCCGGTAAGGCAATCAAGGAGGAACGAGAGTGTACAAGGATAAATTGAAGAGCCCGGCGGCGGAAAAATCGGATGAGTTTGAACTCAGAGACCAGGTCATCTCCATCCGCCGCGTCACCAAGGTCGTGAAGGGTGGTAAGAACCTCAGCTTCTCTGCGCTGGCCGCCGTGGGCAACGAACACGGAACGGTCGGCGTCGGCAAGGGTAAGGCCCGAGAGGTCCCCATGGCTATTTCCAAGGCCGTCGAAGCCGCCAAGAAGCGCCTCATCCACGTGCAACTCGACGGCACGACCATCCCTCATTTCGTCCGCGGGGAAGACGGGGCCGGCACGGTCATCCTCCGGCCGGCGTCCAAGGGGACCGGCGTCATCGCCGGCGGGGCTGTCCGGGTGATCGTCGAGCTGGCCGGAATCAAGGACATCCTGACCAAATCCATCCGGAGCAACAACCCTTTTAGTGTGGCCAACGCCACGCTCAAGGCGCTGAAGCAGCTCCGGAATCCGGAAGAGGTCTCCCAAAACAGGGGAAAGGCAAAAGAAGTGATATGGCAGTGAAGAAGATTCCGGCAGCAAAGAAAGAAGGCGAAAAGCGCGAGCTGCGCATCACGCTGGTCCGCAGCCTGATCGGGTACCCCCAGAGGCAGCGGGAGACGGCTAAGGGACTGGGCTTGAGGAAGATCAACTCTCGGGTCATCCGTCCCGACCGGCCGGAGATCCGGGGGATGATCAACAAGATTTCTCATCTGGTGAAGGTGGAGGTCGTCGAGAAATGAACCTGAGCAACCTGCATCCGTCCGAAGGCTCGAGGAAACAGGACAAAAGACGGGGACGCGGCCCGGGCTCCGGGCAGGGGAAGACGGCGGGACGGGGCCACAAAGGCCAGAAATCCATCGCCGGCTATTCCCGGAAGAAGGGCTTTGAAGGCGGCCAGATGCCTCTCCACCGCCGCCTCCCCAAGAGAGGTTTCACCAACATTTTCAGGACCGAATATACCGAAATCAACCTTGTCGAGCTCGTCAAGCTGGCCGGGAAGGAGATCGGCCCGAAAGAGCTCCGGGCGGCCGGGTTGATCAAAAAAGAAGCGGAACGGGTCAAGATCCTGGGACGGGGAGATATCTCCGTCTCCAAGAAGATACAGGCCCACAAGTTTTCCCGATCGGCGCAGGAGAAGATCGAGAAAGCGGGTGGCCAAGCCGTTATCATCGGGAATCCATAATGTTAGACAGCATCAGAAACATCTTCAGCATTCCGGAGCTTCGGAAGAGGGTTCTGTTCACCCTGCTCCTGCTGGCCATCTACCGGATCGGCGCCCAGATCCCGAATCCCGGGATCAGCGCCGACGCCCTGGCCGAGTTCTGGCAGACCCAGAAGGGCACGATCTTCGGGTTCATCGACCTGTTCTCCGGGCGCGCCATGTCCCGGATGACCATCTTCGCTCTGGGCATCATGCCCTACATCAGCGCGTCGATCATCCTCCAGCTCCTCCAGGTCGTTTGGCCGTACCTGGAGAGGCTGTCCAAGGAGGGCGAGCTCGGGCGGAAGAAGATCACCCAGTACACCCGGTACGGCACGCTCCTGATCTGCTTCATCCAGGCCATGGGGATCGGCGTGTACCTACAGAGCCTGCGCAGTCCCGGCGGAGCGCGGATCGTCCCCAACCCGGGAATGGGGTTTCAGCTTCTCACCGTCCTAACCCTGACTACGGGGACGATTTTCGTCATGTGGCTGGGTGAACAGATCTCCGAACGGGGCATCGGCAACGGCATCTCCCTCATCATCTTTGCCGGCATCGTGGTCGACATACCGCGCGGCCTGCAGAGCGTCGTCACTGGCTTCCGGACGGGGAACATGGATCCTCTGCGGATCATCTTCTTGATCGCCCTGATGCTTGCGGTGATCGCCGTCATCATCTTCGTGGAGCGGGGCCAGCGCCGGATTCCGGTGTCCTATGCCAAGAGAGTCGTCGGCCGGCGGGTCTACGGCGGTCAGAGCACGCACCTGCCGCTGCGGGTCAACACCGGCGGCGTCATCCCGATCATCTTCGCCGCCTCAATCATCACTATCCCCCAGACCATCGCTCAGCTGATCAAGGTCCCGGTCTTTCAGACCATCTCCCAGCAATTCAATATCGGCATGCCGCTCTATAACCTGCTGTACATCTCGGCCATTATCTTCTTCACCTATTTCTATGTCTCCATCGTTTTCAATCCCGTGGACGTGGCCGATAACTTGAGGAAATACGGCGGGTTCATCCCGGGTATTCGGCCGGGGAAGAACACCTCGGACTTCATCGACACCACCCTGTCCCGGATCACCCTGATCGGGGCTATCTACCTGGCGGCCATCGCTATCCTGCCCGAATTTCTAATCACGGGCATCAAGGTCCAGTCCCTGCCCTTTATCGGCAACTTCCTGGAGGCGAACCTGCCGCGGTGGTTCACCCAGGGATTGAACGTCGATTTCTATTTCGGCGGCACCTCCATCCTGATCGTCGTCGGAGTGGCCATGGATACCCTGCAGCAAATCGAGGCCCAGCTGGTGATGAGGCACTACGACGGGTTCATGCGGCGAAGCCGGATCAAGGGCAGGAGGGGATAGGGAATGAGGATCATCCTCTTCGGGCCTCCCGGAAGCGGCAAGGGCACGCAGGGCGATCTTGTCGAACGCCGCTATGGCATTCCCAAGGTCTCCACGGGCGACCTTCTCCGCCGGGCGGTCCGGGAGAGGACACTTCTTGGCATCAAAGCGGAGGCGCTGATGAACCGGGGAGAATTGGTGAGCGACGAGATCGTCGAGGGGCTCGTCCGGGAGAGGATCACGACTCCCGACACGAGGCGGGGTTATCTCCTCGACGGCTTCCCGCGAAACCTGGCCCAGGTCCGGAGCCTCGAGGCCATGGATGGAGCGCGGCCCGAGGTCGTCATCGAAATCGACGTCGACAGCCGCTGCCTGATCGAGCGCATGCAAAGCCGGCTGACGTGCCGGACATGCGGAGCGGTCTATAACCTCAGACTCCAGAAGCCCCGGACCGAGGGTCGGTGCGATGTCTGCGGCGGGGAGCTTTACCAAAGGGCGGACGACCGTCCCGAGGTCATCGGCGAGCGTCTCAGGGTGTACAGAGAAAAGACCGAGAAGATCAGGGCCCACTACCAGGCCAAGGGCGTGTTTCACCGGGTGGACGGCTCCGGGTCGGTAAACGACGTGTTCGGCCGCATCTCCGGGATCCTCGACCGCGAGTTGGCCCATCGCGATGCGGACAAGGCGCAGAGATGATCATCTACAAGACCCCGCAGGAGATTGCCGTCATGAAGGAGAGCAATCAGATCGTGGCCAGGGTCCTCACCGAGCTGAGGGCCATGATCCGGCCCGGCGTGCGCACCCGGGACCTTGATGCCCATGCGGAGGCCAGAGCTTTTGAGCTGGGGGCGGTGCCCGCGTTCAAGGGCTACCGGGGGTTTCCGGCTTCGCTCTGCACCTCGGTCAATGAAGAGATCATCCACGGCCTCCCATCGGAGCGCATCCTGAAGGACGGAGATATCATCGGCCTCGACTTCGGCGTCCTCTTCGAGGGCTTTTACGGGGACGCAGCGGTGACCGTTCCCGTTGGGGCTGTCGGTCCGCAGGCCCAGCGTCTGATCGCCGTCGCCGAAGCGGCCTTCTACAAAGGCATCGAACAGATGAAGAAGGGCAACCGCATCTCCGATATATCTTTTGCCATCCAGGAGTATGTGGAGTCGGAGGGGTTTTCCGTCATCCGCTCCTTCGTCGGGCACGGCATCGGCCACTCCCCGCACGAGGAGCCGCAGGTGCCCAATTTCGGACCGCCCGGACGGGGGCCCAAGATCAAGGAGGGACTGACCCTGGCCATCGAACCGATGATCGCGGCCGGAGACTGGGAGGAGGAAATCCTCGAGGACGGCTGGACGGCCGTCACCAAGGACAGGAGCCTCTCGGCGCATTACGAACACACCGTGGCCATGACCGCCGGCGGGGTGGAGATACTGAGTTTGGGCGAACCGGGAAAGCCGCCGCTTTTCTCGCCCGAGGTGAAACGATATGCCTAAACAGGATGTCTATGAGGCGGAAGGGACGGTTCTCGAAACCCTGCCCAACGCCATGTTTCGGGTCGAGCTGGCTAACAAGCACCGGATCCTGGCCCACATCTCGGGCAAGATGAGGAAACACTTCATCCGGATTCTGCCCGGTGACAGGGTCCTGGTCGAGCTCTCTGCCTACGACCTCACCAAGGGACGCATCACCTATCGATTCAAATAAAGGAAAGGCCCATGAAAGTCAGAGCATCGGTCAAGAAAATCTGTCGCGACTGCAAGATAGTCAGGCGCAAGGGCATCATTCGGGTGATCTGCATCAACCCGAGACATAAACAAAAACAAGGCTAGACGAGGGTAACATGGCAAGAATCGCAGGTATCACGCTGCCGCCGGAGAAAAGGATCGAGGTCGGACTGACCTATATCTACGGGATCGGTCGCTCCAAGTCGAACCAGATCCTCCAAGAAGCCAAGATCGATAAGAACAAGAAGGTCAAGGCCCTGTCCGAGGACGAGATCAACAAGATCCGCCAGATCATCGAGAAGCGCGAGAAGATCGAGGGCGACCTCCGCAAGGAGATCAGCACCAACATCAAGCGCCTGATCGATATCGGCTGTTTCCGGGGGATGCGTCATAAAAGGAAGCTGCCCGTCCGGGGCCAGAGGACGCGGACCAACGCCCGCACCCGGAAGGGACCGCACGGCCATGCCATCAAGAAGATGAAGGCTTAGACGAGAGAAGGAGGGAGAGAGCCTATGGCAAACGCAACAGCCAAGAAGAAGAAGGTCAGGAAGGAGATCGGTTTCGGAGTTGCCCACGTCCAATCGACCTTCAACAATACAATCATCACGATCACCGACCACGAGGGCAACACGGTCTGCAGCGCGAGTTCCGGGACGGCCGGGTTCAAGGGCGCCCGCAAGGGAACCCCTTTCGCCGCCCAGCTGGCCGGCAAGGAGGCCTCGACCAAGGCCAGGGACCTGGGAGTGAAATATGTCGATGTCCGCATCTCGGGACCGGGGGCGGGCCGGGAGTCGGCCATCCGGGCCCTGCAATCCTCCGGGCTCGAGATCAAGTCTATCCGGGACGTGACTCCGATCCCCCACAACGGCTGCCGGGTTCCCCGCCGGAGACGAGTCTGAGGGGATGAAGCGACAAGGAGAGAAAGATGTCGAGATATGGTGATCCTGTTTGCCGACAGTGTCGGGTTGAAAAAACCAAGCTGTTCCTAAAGGGAGATAAGTGCTTGTCCGAGAAATGCCCTGTCGAACGGCGCGGCTATGCCCCCGGGCAGCACGGCCGGGCCCGGAAGCGGATCCTCGGCTACGGCCTCCAGCTCCGGGAGAAACAGAAGCTCAAGAGATTCTACGGGATGACCGAGCGTCAGTTCCGGCTGTTCTTTAAGCGGGCCGAACGGCAGAAGGGCATCACCGGCGAGAACCTCCTCGCCATGCTGGAGAGGCGGCTGGACAACGTGGTCTATGTGATGGGGTTCGCCCGCTCCCGAACGCACGGCCGGCAGCTCATCAGCCACGGCCATTTCAGCGTCAACCAGAGGAAGGTCACGGTTCCGTCCTTCATCGTGGATGAGGGAGACGAGGTCAAGATCCGGCTCCGGTCGGCGCAGTACGAAGATATCAAACAAGTGGTCGGCCAGAATAAGAACAAGACCGTGCCCAGCTGGATCGCGGTCGATTGGGATAATATGAGCGCGAAGATCGCCGCCCTGCCTACGCGTCAGGACATCACGCTCCCCATTGAAGAGCACTACATCGTCGAGCTCTATTCCAAGTAACCGGACCGGCGCGGAGAGGCGAATTCGAAAGGAGGGAGTATGATAGAGATCGGTTTTCAGAGACCCAAGTATCTGGAGTGCGATTACGAGACCCTGACCGAGAAGTACGGCCGGTTCTGGGCGCAGCCCTTTGAACGCGGGTACGGGGTTACGGTCGGCAACGCCCTGCGGAGGATCCTTTTATCCTCCATCACCGGCGCGGCCATCACGGCCCTGCGCATCCAGGGCGTCCTGCACGAGTTTTCCACGGTCCCCGGTGTGGTCGAGGATGTGACCGACGTCATCCTGAACATCAAAAGCATCCCCCTGAAGATCAAGGGGAACCAGCCCAAGCGGATGACTCTGAAGATGGAGGGCCCGGCCGCGGCCAAGGCTTCGGACATCGTCCATGACGGGGACATCGAGATCCTGGATCCGGACGTCCATATCGCCTCCCTCGACCGGGACGGCAAGCTGGATATCGAGATGATCGTCAAGAACGGCCGCGGCTATGTCCCGGCCGACCAGAATTTTGACGAAGCACTGAGCGTCGATTACATCCCACTTGACTCCTCGCACTCGCCCATCCAGAAAGTGAACTACCGCGTCGAACAGGCCCGGGTGGGGAAAAGAATCGATTACGAAAACCTCAGCCTGGAGATCTGGACGACCGGCGCGATCTCGCCCCACGAGGCGCTTTCCCAGTCGGCCAAGACAATGCGCGATCACCTGGCCATCTTCCTGAACATCATCGACGAGCCCCTGGAGAAGGAGCCGATCATCGCCAAGAAGGAGATCCCCTACATCACCCAGCTCGATGTCCTTCTCAAGCCCATCGAGCATCTCGAGCTCTCGGTCAGGTCTTCGAACTGCCTGAAATCGGCCGGGATCGAGCGGATCTACGAGCTCGTCAAGAAGACCGAGGACGAGCTGCTCAAGACCAAGAACTTCGGCCGGAAATCTCTGGCCGAGATCAAGGAAACCCTGTCCAACCTGAACCTGGGCTTGAGCCTGGACCTCCATCCCAAGCTGGTCGAACGAATTCAAGCGGAGGTCCAGGAAGAGAAGAGAAGAAAGGAGTTGACGGAATGAGGCACCAGGTTAAGGGTCGAAAACTGCGGCGGCCGACCGCCCACCGGCTGGCCCTGCTGCGCAACCTCGTCACCTCCTTTCTGGAAAAGGAGCGGATCCGGACAACCCTGGCCAAGGCCAAGGAAACCCGGCCGCTGGCGGAGAAAATGATCACCTTGGGAAAGAAGGGAACGCTCCACGCCCGGCGCCAGGTTATTGCCTTCGTCCGGAAAGAGGCGGTGGTGACCAAGGTCTTTGACGACCTGGGACCGCGCTTCGGCCAAAGGCCCGGCGGGTATTCCCGGATTGTCAAGCTCGGCCGGCGCGTGGGCGACGGTGCCCATCTGGCTATGCTTGAGCTCGTCGGCTCGGAATTCAAGAAGAAAGAAAAGAAGAAAAAGAAGGACAAAGATAAGTCCGCTAAGAAGTCTAAATAGCGCGATTTCCAGAAGGGCGGAGGGGATTAGTCCCGGGGGAGCACCCAGAGCTGCTGTCCCGGGAATATCTTGGGGGCGTCCTCAAGTCCGTTCAAACTCAGGAAGTCCTCCAAGGCCATGGCATGGCTCTTGGCAATGCTGTAGAGAGTATCACCCGGCTTGACGGTATAGGCGAACTTTCCCCCGGCACTTTCATCCCCTGATCCCCCGTTTGCAGCGGCCGAAGGGACCGCCGCGCCGCGGCCCGGGATCTTCAGCCTCTGCCCCGGCTTGATGAAGTGCACGCTGCGCAGTCCGTTCAGCCGGGCGATGGCGCTGACGCTCGTCCGGTAGCGGGCGGCGATGGTGGACAGGGTTTCTCCACTGCGCACATAGTGCCAGATGTATTGGGCTTCGGGGGGGATCCATTTAGGGAGGCCGGCTGTCATCGTCCCGGTTTTCTCCCCGCAGCCGACCGGAACGCGCAGGCTATATCCATAATCCGGGGTCGAATCATGCCGCAGCTCCGGATTCAGGGCAGAAAGCTGAGAGGCGTCCGCCCCGAGCGAGGCCGCCAGGGAGGACAGTTTAAAGGGCTTATCGATTGGGACCGAGTCGAACTGCAGCGGGGCGTCGGGCTGAGGAAGGTCGAAGCCGTATTTTTCGGGATTGTTGATGATTAGGAGTGTGGCGATAAACCGAGGGACAAACCGCGCCGTCTCCCAGGGGAGCTGACGGTAGAGGTCCCAGAAATTGTCGAGGTAGTCGATCCGCTGGGTGCGGATGACGTTCTGCACGCGGACCTCGCCGCAGTTGTAGGAGGCCAGGGCGGTCGACCAGTCGCCGAAAAAGGAATGGAGCTCAACCAGATACCGGATTGCCCCCCGCGTGGACTTTAGAGGATCCATGCGTTCGTCGACATAGCGGTCCCGCTTGAGACCGTAGCGGTAGCCGGTCGAGGAGATGAACTGCCACAAGCCGAGGGCCCGCGCCCTGGATAACGCCCTCACTTTGAACCCGCTTTCGATGAGCGGCAGCCAGGAGAGTTCCTCGGGCAGGCCTTCCTTTCTCATCTCCTGAAGGATCATCTCGCGGTAAAGTCCCGACCTCCGGTAAGCTTCGAGGAATTGAGCCTTCTCTCTGGTCTGGAAGGACTTGATCTCGTCCAGGACTTCCTTGTTTTCGTCGAGGGGGATGGTTTTGTGGTTGTCTCCGACCGTGACCGGCCGGGAAGCGTAGATCTGCTGGATGCGCTGAGCGATCAGCAGACGGAGGTCGTTCTTTTCCTGAAGCAGGGATGAGTCCGGGGGTAGCTGGGCCTTGAGAATTAGGGCATAGGCCTCGTCGAGCGCCAGAAAGGCCGAGTCCAGATCTCCTTTTTCCCAGGCCGCCAGGGCGTCCTGGTAGGTGTTGAGCGCCTCTTCGAGCAGGACCGACGGGTCCTCTTTCCCGGTGAGGGCATCTCCTTCCTGGTTTTGGGTCTCAGGCGATGGTTCTCTCTGGGCCGGAGGGGTTTCCTTCTGGTCCGGGGGAGTTTCCTGGGGAGGCGGTTCAGCCGGCTGATTCTCCTGAATGGGGACGGGCGCCGGCGGGGTGACGATTTTTGGCGGGACCTTGGATGAGGAACAGGCCCAGGAGAGAAAAAGGGCTAGTCCCAAGAATGCGGAGGCGGTCTGCTTTTTCCTTTTCATCTCGTAAGGTCTTAATTTATATCATTTTACGACCAACCGGTCAACTATTTTTTCGATCTTTCAAGGTGAAGACACCGGCGGATGTACTCAATTTGAGTACAATCTAGCTCTGTTTTTGGGTGATCTTCTTGTGCCAACGCCAGGCGGTCCCGATGATTGTCTCGAGGCCGGAGTAGGGGACCCTCCAGCCGAGCCTCTGTTCCGCTTTTTCTTTGGAGGCCAGAAGCACAGGCACATCTCCTAACCTTTTTGGCCTGGCACTGTGAAT
>Ga0154855_1023_pt5 | contig 12292 bp, 10 predicted proteins | sample Rifle2008BG19ft_FD_105827 | JGI IMG/M metagenome (GOLD analysis project Ga0154855, IMG submission 105827) | Candidatus Aminicenantes bacterium RBG_19FT_COMBO_58_17 | reverse complement strand
GCCTTCCTCGGCGACGACTTGGGCCAGACCCGTCGATTCCCAGTTTTTGAGGGCCTGCCAGCTCACCAGGTTGACCTCCTTGGCTCCGGCATGCCGGCAAAGCCGGAGGACGGACCTGAGCACGGCGGGGCTGGTAAAGGCGCCCGGATGGCTGCTCTGGACATTGGCCAGGATGGCGACACGCGAATTCTTGGGGACGAAACGCTCGATCCCTCCCAGGATCTCCACGGCCTTGAGGGTGTTCCGCCCGTAATCGTCACCCTCAACGGCGGCGATGGCGGGTATGTCCTTGGCCAAACCGAGAAGCGGGTTGTCGGCGAACCGGCGGAGGACCGGACCGCCCACCGCCGCCGTCATCCCGAACCTCAAGCCCTTCTGAATGAAATCCCGTCGCCCGATGGATCTTGTCACGGAAAGGCTCCTTTCCCGCCCCGAGAGAGGCGGTTCAACCTCTTTTTTTGTAGGTGTGTTCAAGGAGGAGCATTTTATCATCGGGAGAGATCTGGGTGAACTCGATCCCGATCTCGAACATCTCCTCTTCATACATGCTGTGCGCCCACCGGACCATCCCCATGGCATGGACCACGCGGCGGCGCCGGGAGAGGACGATCTCCATCTTGAGAAGCGTGTTGACGGGCAAGAGCATATTGGTCAGCAGTCGCACTCCGCCGGGAGAGACGTCCTTGGTCAGCGCGTTGATGATCGTCTTATCCGCCGGCGGCCGGCCGTTGGTCAGAAGCTCGATCAGGACCTTGTCCTCTTCGCTGATGCGGCTGTCTCTGCGTCTCTCCCGGGCTTGCCGGGCCGCTTCCTTTTTTTTGCGCATCTCAACCTCTAGGGATTTTAGTCGAATGGCCTCGACTCCTGACGGAGCTTTCTTCTGGTCTTTCTTACGCAACCTGGTCATTGGGAGAGAATATAGCAAGAGGGAGGGGGAATATCAACAGGATTTTTCATCCGCCAAGGCCTCGAACAACCGTTGGATGGTCAGCGGCGCGCTTCCCTCGAGATGGTTGTTGACGTTGACATAGGTGAGGATGCGGCGGCGGGCATTGGCGCGGACGATTCTCGCAGCGGCCCGGACGGACTCGGGTTTTGGGGAGATGAGGCGGTCCCAGACCTCTCCGGTGTCCTGTTCGATCTGCTGTCTGTCGCCGCCGTGGAGGCGGATGATCGAAAAGTCGGCCGTGTCGGGAGCGAATCTGTCGAAAATGCCGCCGATCGGCGGCATGTAATATCCCTCGATGTAGACATGGCCGCAGCCGCAGTCTTTAAGGGCTCGGAAAAACGGAGGAGAGAGGTAGTTGGGGTTGCGCGTTTCGACGGCGTACCGAAATTCCCGGGGCGCCCGCGAGATGAAGGCTTGGAAGCGCTCGAGAAACATGTCCCGGGACGGCATCTTGGTCCGGTTGAGGTATTCAAACTGGAGCATGATCGGACCGAGCTTCCGGCCGAGCGGCGCCAGGCGCTCGAGGAAACTCTCGAGAAGGGCGGCGTCCAGGAAATGGCTGTTCGGTGCGCCGGCGGAGGCGGCATAGGCGGCCGGCTGCTTGGAATAGAAATGGGTCAGGGTTAGGGCGTTGGGAGCCTTGACGGTGAATACAAAATCGTCAGGGACTGATTCGGCGTACTGCCTGACGGTCCGGACATCGGGAAGACGGACTTTCTCGGGGAAAAGGCTCCAGAACCACTGGTCCACCTCGACCGAATTCAGATGCTTGGCATAGTCACGGAGGTAGTCCTGAGGACGATATCTCTTCCCGCTTTCGTAGAGCAGCCCTTTCCAGGAATCAAATTTCCACGAACAGGTCCCGACCCGGAGGTAGGGGCCACATTCTTCAGGGATGCGGGCAGTGATCATATATCTGGGCTGGGCAAAGAATGAACTCCGCCGCCATCCTCGGCTCGCTCCATCTCCGTAATCTTGGCGCTCGCATTTAAGCAGAAGGCAAACCCTTTGTCAAATTTGATTAAATCTATAATTCCTATTGATTTAATAGTAATTATGTGTTAATCTAATCTTGGTTGGTTTTCGCTTGGCTGGCTGGGCGGGAACCCGCCTTCCCAAACCCCTCCTTTTGCTAATTCCCCGAAACAGCCAGCACCCTCTCTCCAGGCCAAAAAAGAATGCAACGTTCTTGACAATACCCTAGTTATCCTATATGAATTGTAGGATAGTAAGGTGAAAGCCATGAGGTTCATATCTGAATCGGAGAATCCGTCTGGATACGGGCCCGGTTTTTCGGACCCGGAAGAAGGGATATCGCTTTTCGAGGAACGGGCCTTTTTGGGCGGCCCTGGCCCGGCTGGCTCCGGCGCGCATAACCGGGACGGCCGCTTTCCGCCGGCTCCGGGAGGGAACGGGTCCGGCGAAGGGAACGGCGGGAACCCGGATGTGGACTTAGTAAGAGTCTACCTCAAGGACATGGGCCGGGTCATGCTGCTGACCAAAGAAGGAGAAGTGGGTCTGGCCAGAAAAATCGAAAGGGGGAAGCGCAAGATCGTTAAAGGGCTGGTCCTGACTCCCGTTTTTTTGGAGGCCCTCCAGGACCTGGAAAAGGGAATCCGGAAGGCGCCCGGGTCGCTCAGGGAGATTTTCGACCTCACCGAGGAGGAAGTCGAAGGCGGGAAACTGAGGACGGCCCTGCGGGACGCACGGGCCAGGCTTAAGGAAATCAGGAGCCTGGGAAAGCGGCTGAAGGGCCTGCCTCACAGAAAGAAGAGTATGTTCCGGCGCGGGCGGCTGGTCATCCGGATGTTACGGCTGCTCCCCGGACTGCAGCTGCGGCCTGAAGTGTGGGAAACCCTGGTCGACGATGTCATGGCCGGCTGCCGCGTCTCCATGCGGAGAGCGGCGAAAAGCCGGTCGGCCGATTTCCGGCGGGCCTATGACCTCATGCGGCTGGGGAAAAAGCTGCGGGACGAGTCGAAATCAGAGCTCGTCGCCGCCAACCTCAGGCTGGTGATCTCCATCGCCAAGCGCTACCAGAACCGGGGCCTCCATTTTCTCGACCTCATCCAGGAAGGGAATATCGGGCTGATGAGGGCGGTGGACAAGTTCAACTATCGGCTCGGAAACAAGTTCTCCACCTATGCGACCTGGTGGATCCGCCAGGCCGTCACCCGGGCGATCGCCGACCAGTCCCGGACAGTCCGCATCCCGGTCCACATGACCGAGACGCTGCAGAAGCTGGCCCGCTTGAGCCAGTCGTTCATCAAGGAGAAAGGAAGAGAGCCGTCGGTCGAAGAGATCGCCGAAAAGACCGGCCTCTCGCCCCAGAAGGTCTCCGAAATCCTGCGGACCACTCAGGAGACAGTATCCATCGAGACCCCCGTCGGCGACAAGGGCCAAAGTTCCCTGAGCGAATTTCTCCGGGATGACGGCGTCCCCTCCCCTCCCGACACCGTCATCCATTCGAGCTTGAGGCGTCAGATCGAAGAGGCCCTTCAGAGCCTGACGGAAAGAGAGGCCGAGGTCATCCGCTTAAGGTTCGGTTTGGGGCAGAGCGGAGACCATACCCTGGAAGAAGTCGGGGAGCGCCTCAGGGTGACGAGGGAACGGATAAGACAGATCGAGACCAAAGCCCTGCGCAAGCTGCAATCTCCCGAGCTCAACGGCAAGCTGAAGAGTTACTCCTGATTACCGTCCGTCTTCAGGCTAGCCTGCGGACGTAGTTAATCGCCTGCATGGCGGCGACTGCGCCCTCCGCGGCGGCCGTCACCACCTGCATCCCTCCGCAGCTGATATCCCCGGCCGCAAACACTCCGTCGATGTTGGTTCGTTGAAACCGGTCGACGGACAGGCACTGCCTGTGATCGAGAGACAGGCCGGCTTTCTGGAAAAGGGGCGAGGTCAGGCTTTCCCGGAAGACGAACAGGGCCGCCACTGTAAGCTCTTCTTCGCGGCCCTCTTTTTCGATCGCCAGCTTCTCCACTCCATGCTCGCCTCGCACCTCGATAATCCGGGCCCTCCGATGGACGGGAATTCCTTTTTCTTCGACCTCCCTGGCCTTTGCGGAAGCCGCTTCGGTATCATGTGATTCGCCCGGAATCCAGTGGACCTGGCAGCCCATCCCATGGAGGGCCAGGACCTCCTCGGCTGCCTCCTCAGACGCTCCGTAGGCCGCGACGGTCAAACCCTTATAGAGAGGGCCGTCGCAAGTGGCACAATAGCTGACTCCCTGACCTAGAAAACGTTCTTCGCCCCGAATCAGGCGTTCGCGGGGGACGGGTTTTCCGGTGGCCAGGACTACGGCCTTGGCTTCATACAGTTGTTCCCGAGAGACCACGTATTTCGTCGGGCCAGGTAGGTTGAAATCGATGGCCTCCTCCGGAAAGAGCACGGCCCCGAAGTGCTCAGCCTGAGCCCTGAAGGTCCGGAGAAGCTCGGCGCTGTCGATCGAAATAAACCCGGGATAGTTCTCCAGTGCGTAGCCTACGGTGAGGCGCGACCGCCCCCGCCCTTCCAGGATGGCGGTCTTTCGGCCCGCCCTGGCGGCGTAGATCCCGGCCGTATAGCCCGCCGGGCCGCCCCCGACGATAAGGATTTCTGTGCTCCGGGTTGTTGAGTTCATCATCCTCCTCGACATTCAGGATTTCTTAGAGACTGTCAGCCGGTAGGTTTTTTCCTTTTCCAGGAACGATTCCAAAATGTCTCTCCCTCCGGACGGAAGTCCAGTTTCGTCTTTCAGGATCCGAGTGAGGGCATGCGGGTCCAGGTCGGCGACCCGGTCCCAGAGACCCAGGTCTTTCAAGGCCGCGGTCAGCCGATCCCTTCCTTCCGTGCTCTTGGCCGGCCACTTGACCTGCTCGACCTCTTTGACTGTCACCCTGTTCTCAGAGCCGACGACGACCGATACCTTCTCGTTTTGAAGCTCTTGGCTGCATAAGGCGATTAGGGCCTGCTCCAACTTCCCCAGCTTTTCCTCTGCTTCACGCCGACAGACATCGAAGGCGGCTTTCTGCCGGACATACTCGTCCACAAGCTTGACTGCCGGCTGACTGAGGTATTCATTCTCAGGAAGCCGTTCTGTCTCGGCCTCGTGCCGCCACATCGGGCACAGGGACCGGTACAGGCACCATTCGCAGAGGATAGATACCACGGGCGGAAAATCGGTGGTTTCCTCAATCGTCCGTATCTGCTTCAGGAGCTCCCGCCTGAGCTTTTCCAGGTCCTCGTCTGTCCTCCAGGAGTCCAGCTCTTTGTCGAAGGCCAGATAGTGCCAGACGAGGCGAACCCGCCGGAAGTCCTTGAACCGGCGGCGCACCCAGAGCGAGTAAGCGGCGAGCTGGACGTCCTGGTCCAGCTTTTCTTGTCCGGGAAGCCCGGAGGAAGTCTTGTAGTCGTGAACCTCATACAGCCCCTCGCCCATATCGACCAGCCGGTCGATACGGACATGGAGCCGGTACACTCCCTCATCGTCAAGGGGAACGGTTTCCCTGGTTTCGAGTCCGATCACCCTCCCCTCCTCGAAAGGCGCATAGCGGCGGTAGTAATCGCTGAGAAAACGCTCTCCCATCAGGCGATAATTTTCGGCCGTGTAGTCCTTCCGGACGATGAGAATCTTTTCGGCCCAGTTCTCGGACCAGGCCTTATTAAAGTCTTCGAGGAGTCCGTCCAGGGAAAGCTCTTTTTCGTGTCTCTTGTCCCGGTAGAGCTTCTCGAGGGCCTCATGCACCCGGGATCCGAGGAAGGCCTCGACCGTGTCGTGGAACTCGACTTGAGGACGTTCGATGTAGGCGAACTTGTACTGCCGAGGGCAGTCGCGGTAGGTCCCGATCCGGGAGATGGAAAAAGTGGACATTCGGGGGTGTTACTTCTTTTTTCGATCCCAGCTCAGCGGCCAGGGCCGCGGGATCTTTAAAAACATCAAGGCGGAGCCCAGGAGGGCCAAGTTCTTGCTGAACTGGATGGTCTCCATCATTTTCTGTTCGGCCGCTACGGCCCAAAAATTGTGCATCAGGAAGGTGACGGGGACAAAGAAAAGGACCAGCGCGGCGACCCCGATCCTGGGCTCGAACCCGAGCAGGATCGTGACCCCGGCCAGAAGCAGCAGCAGGCCGGAGCCGGCGACAGCGATTTCCGGAGCCGAGACTCCCTTGGACTTGGCGTAGGCGGCGAGCTGCGAGAATTTCAGGAAATGATTGGCGCCGTTATAGAGATAGTAGGCGCCGACGACGATACGGCCGATTAAAAATGCAAATGACATATTGGACCTCCCTCGAATCGCTATCCGAGAACCGCTTCCATTATAACAAAAAAACGTCGGGCCGGCCTATTCGGCGGGCTCGGAGCCGTCCCAGCAGTAGGTGCAGAGTCTCTCCTTGGGGAGGCTGATGGCCTCGACGAGGTCCTCCAGGCGCTGATACTTGAGCGTCGTCAAGTTAAGCCGCCGCCGGATCTTCTCTTCCATGGCGTTGTACTGCTCCGTGGCGTTGACCGCGTAAGGCCTCAGGTCGCTGGGATGGTCGCCTTCGAGTTCCCGGATGGCCCGGCGGGCGGCCAGGTCGAACTCCGAGCGGGAGATCGAGAAGTTCAGGAACTTGCAGGCATAGACAAGCGGCGGGCAGGCCGGCCGCATATGAACCTCCAGGGCCCCGACATCGTACAGCCGTTGGATCGTGTCCTTGAGTTGAGTTCCGCGGACGATCGAGTCCTCGCAGAAGAGGAACTTCTTGCCCTCGATGAGCTCTTGGATGGGAATGAGCTTCATCCGGGCCACCAGGTCTCTCAGGATCTGGCTCTGGGGCATGAAGCTCCGCGCCCAGGTCGGGGAGTATTTGACGAACGGTCTCTTGAAGGGGACTCCGGCCTCGGCGGCATAGCCCAGGCCGTGGCCGATTCCGCTGTCGGGGATGCCGGCGACGAAATCGATGGCGATGGGGTTCCTTCTGGCCAAGAAGGCGCCGCAGCGGTTGCGGGCCCACTCCACGTTTATGCCTTCGTAGCCCGAGGCGGGATAGCCGTAATAAACCCAGAGGAAGGCGCAGATCTGCAGACGATCACGGGGCGGGGTCTTCTGCTCGTAACCTTCGGCTGTGAGGAAGACCACCTCTCCGGGCCCCAGGTACTTCTCGGTCCTGAAGCCGAGGTTGGGAAAAGCGCATGTCTCCAGGGTGACGGCCGTGCTTCCGTCCTTGCGGGCGACCACGACCGGCGTCCGGCCCCATTTGTCCCGGGCCGCATAGATCCCCCGCTCGGTGAGCAGGAGAAGAGAGCAGGAGCCCTGGATCGCATCCAGGGCGCTGGCGATTCCCGCCTCGAATGTCCCCTCCTGGTTGATCAGGGTGGCGATGAGCTCGGTCGGGCTGATCTCGCCGCCGCTCATTTCGGAAAAGTGGAGCCGCGTCTCGAAGGCGCGCTTGGCCAGCTCCTCCTTGTTCTTGATGACGCCTACGGTCACGATGGCATAATTCCCCAAATGAGAGCGGATGAGCAGCGGCTGGTCGTCGGTATCGCTGATGACGCCGATCCCGGTTCTCCCGCTCATACCCGCGATATCGTCGTCGAACTTCGAGCGGAACTGGTCGTTCTCGATGCTGTGGATGACCCGCACGAAACCCCCCGGCCCGCAAACCGCCAGCCCTCCCCTCTTGGTCCCGAGATGCGAGTGATAGTCTGTCCCGTAAAACAGATCGCCGATACAGTCCTCTTTGGAAGCGATGCCGAAAAACCCGCCCATCCTCTTACCTCCGCCGGTTTCCTCAGTTTTTCTGGTAAAGAACCTGGCCGCCGACGATCGTCAGCCGGACCTCTGTCGCCGGAATCTCTTCCTCCGCTACCGTCATGATGTCCTTGGAAAGAACGGTGATGTCGGCCAGTTTGCCGGGTTTGAGCGACCCCAGCAAGTCCTCCTGAAAAGCGGCGTAGGCGCCGTTGAGGGTGTAGGTGCGCAGCGCTTCATCCCGGCTCAGACGCTGCTCCGGGAAGAACATCGTCCCGTCCTTCATTTTTCTGGTCACGGTGGCATAGAACGACGGGATCGGGTCGACGTCCTCGACCGGCGCATCCGTGCCGTTGCAGATGATCGCTCCTCCCTCCATGAGTGAGCGCCAGACATATGCGCCTTCCTTGGCCCTCTTCTCTCCGATCTTCTTCACGACCCAAGGACCGTCCGAGATACAGTGAACTCCCTGCATCGCCGCAATGACGCCAAGACGGCCGAAGCGGGGGATATCCGCCGGAGCGAGGTGCTGCGCGTGTTCCACCCGCCAGCGCAGGTCTTTCTGCTCCGGATGGGCGGCGAAGGCTTCTTCGTAAATGTTTAGGATTTCCCGATTGCCCCGGTCGCCGATGGCATGGGTGCAGAGCTGGAAGCCGTTTTCTATGGCCAGGCGGGCGGTTTCCTTCAATGTATCGATCGGCATCGTGTTGAGACCGGCGGAAGCCGGCAGGTCGGCGTAAGGTTCCAAAAGCCAAGCACCGTGGGCGCCCAATGCGCCGTCTATGAAGCGCTTGATGGTCCGTACGGTCAGATGGTTCTGGCCGGCGCCGATAATCCGGTACCGGGCAAGACTCTGCTGCAGCTCGGTGTTCCCGGCGCTGATCATGGCATAGATCCGGACTCCGAGCTTCCCCTGCTCGGCCAGTTCCCTGTAGATGTCGATGGTCGCAAATGAAGCTCCGGCATCATGGAGGCTGGTGATGCCCTTGGACAGGCACTCCTGCACAGCCAGTGCAATGGCCTTCCGTTCCTCTTCGACTCTCTCGGCCTCCGTCTTCTTCAGCTCAGAGCCATACAGCGAGCGCCCGATCAGGCCCTGGGCGGTTTCCCGGAAGGCGCCGATCGGATTTCCCCGGGCGTCGCGGACGATCTCCCCGCCGGCCGGGTCGGGAGTCGTCTTGGTGATGCCGCCGAGCTCCATGGCTTTGGCGTTGGCCAGGCAGGAATGACCGCTGGCATGTTCGAGCAGAACGGGGTTTTCTGAAGTCATCCTGCTCAGAGCATCATGAAAAGGCAGCCCGTCTACATTGGGCTCGGGTGTTTTGTCCCATTTCTCCTGGTGCCAGCCTCTTCCCCTGATCCATTCGCCGGGCTTGGCATTCCGGGCCGCCTCCGCGACAATGGACACGATCTCATCCCAATTTTTCGCCCGGGTCAGGTCCAGGATCATCCGGGCCTCGCCCACTCCGGTGAAGTGGGCATGGCTGTCGATAAATCCGGGGATGGCAGTTTGACCCTGGAGGTCGATCACCCGGGTCGAGGTCCCGATGAAGGGTTTGATCTTCTTGGCCGTTCCGACGGCGACGATGCGGTCCCCGGCGACGGCCAGGGCCTCGGCGGTGGGAGCGATTTCTTCCAGGGTGATGATCTTCCCGTTCGTCAGGACGAGGTCAGCCGGCTGTTTCTTGACGCAGCCGGAAAGTCCTCCAACGGCGAGGACGACGAGAACAACAAAGGTTGGTCTTGACAGGCGTCGGTGCGGCATCTCGGATTCCCTCCATGATTTGATCGGCTTTATCATATTTTTTATATCCCCGCAAGGCAATGGAAAAAGGGTTCCTCAGCGAAAGTCGGGCTCGGGCGACGGTTTGTTATCCAGGATTGTCTCGATGCGCTCCATGATCTCCGGCGAAAGCCGGCCGACCGCCTCCAGGGCCTTCATGTTCTCGACCACTTGTGCGGGCCGCGAGGCACCGGTGATGACCGAGCTCACGTTGGGGTTCTTCAAACACCAGGCCAGGGCGAGCTGGGCCGGCGTTATCCCGAGCCCATCCGCAACGGAGCGGAGACGGCGCACTTTCTCGATCCTGATCTCCGCTTCCGGACCCTCGTAGCGCTCGCGCAGCCATTCATATCCGGGAAGCGAGACCCTTGTACCGGGAGGTGTCCCCCCATCATACTTCCCGGTCAGAAGACCTCCGGCCAGTGGGCTCCAGATTGTCGTCCCCAGTCCGAAATCGCAGTAAAGCGGTGCGTACTCCTTTTCCACCCGCTCTCGAGTGAACATGTTGTACTGGGGCTGCTCCATCGTCGGGGGGATGAGGTGCTCCTGCCTGGCGAAATAGCAGGCTTCCGAGATCTGCCGGGCGCTCCATTCACTCGTCCCCCAATAAAAAGCCTTGCCCTGCCGGATGACCTGGTTCATCGCCCAGACCGTTTCCTCGAGCGGAGTCTCGATGTCGGGACGATGGCAGTAGATCAGGTCAACATAGTCCATCTGAAGGCGCGAGAGAGCGGCATCCGTTCCTTCGATGATATGCTTGCGGGAAAGGCCGCGGTCGTTGACGCCCCGACCGCCCCAGAAGATCTTGGTAGAAATGATGAGGTCCGGGCGGCGCCAGCCGGATTTCTTCAGGATATCTCCCATCATGATCTCGGCCCGGCCGCACGCATAGGCCTCGGCGTTGTCAAAGAAGTTGACGCCGGCATCGTAGGCTGCCTTCATGCAGGCGGAGGCGAGATCTTCTCCCACCTGGTCGCTGAAGGTCACCCAGGCGCCGAAAGAAAGCGCCGAGATCTTCAGCCCCGACCGGCCCAGCGAGCGGTATTCCATGGTTGCGACCTCCATCCTCCGGATGAGGAGGTCAAAGAATATACCAGAACTCGAAATCCCGCAATAAGAGGCTCGGGCGCAAAAAACAATCAATGTTGAAGAACGTCCTCGGTCAGGACCTGATCGAGCACATCGATGAGCCGGACGGCGTCGGCCATTTCGATGACCATCGGCGGCCTGATCTTCAGGACGTTGTGGCGCGGCCCCTCCGTGCTGATCAAGATTCCTTTGTCCTTCATGCGCTCGGCGATATAGGCGGCCTCCGCCGCAGCAGGCTCGAGTGTCTGGCGGTCGAGGACGAGTTCGACTCCGAGAAAAAGTCCGCTCCCCCGGACATCGCCGATGAGGCGGTGCCGCTCCTTCAATCTCTCCAGCCCGGTCCGGAGAAGCCGGCCGACCTCGAATGCGTTCGGCTGGAGCCTCTCCTCCTCGAGCACGTCGAGGACAGCCAGTCCAACGGCACAGGAAACAGGGTTGCCGCCGAAGGTGTTGAAATACTCCATACCCGTCTTGAACGAGGCGGCGACCTCCGGTGTAGTGACAACGGCGGCCAGCGGATGGCCGTTGCCGATGGGTTTTCCCATGGTGACAATATCCGGCACGACTCCCTGGGTCTCGAACCCCCAGAAATGCGTACCCAGGCGGCCGAAACCCACCTGGACCTCGTCGGCGATGCAGATCGCACCCGCCCGCCGGACATGCCGGAAAGCTTCCCGGAGATAGCCCTGCGGGAACTCGATCACCCCGGCGGAGCTCATCAGCGATTCGCAGATGAACGCGGCCGGGTGGCTGCCCTTCCTGTGGATCCCTTCTATCGCCCTCTCGACATGCTGCGCATACTTGGCTCCGGCATCGGGATCGCTGCTTTTATAAAGCCCGCGGTAAGCGTCCGGTGCTGCAACCTTATGGACATGCGGGGGTGCGCCTTTGCCTCCCGGCCCGTCGAACTTATAGGGACTGACCTCGATCAGCGAACTGAGGTTGCCGTGATAGGCGCCGTCGATGACAATGATGTCGCGTTTTCGGGTATGCGTCCAGGCAAGCCGAAGCGCGAGGTCGTTGGCCTCGCTCCCGCTGCAGACAAAAAAGAAAACGCCCAGCGGATCCGGCAGCTTCTCCTTGAGCCGGATGGCGTATTCCACGATATTGTCGTGAAGATAGCGGGTGTTGGTGTTGAGCACAGCTATCTGTTCCTGGGCGGCGCGGACGACCCGCGGATGACAATGCCCCACGTGGGGGACATTGTTGACCGCGTCCAGATAAGCCTGCCCGTTTTCATCATAGAGGTATTGCCGGTAGCCGCGGACGATTTTGAGCGGCCGCCTGTAGGAGATGCTCAGGTTCGGACTCAGGTGACGGCTCCGGAGGTCCAGGATCTCGGCTCTCTCCCGCCGCCGGGTTTTCGGCGGCATGACGTTCTCCGGGATTTTTAAGATAAGATTGGGGTCCGGGCTGAGGCTCAGCCAGACGTTCCGCTGGCTGGGAAGGCCGACTCCGGGGAAATCTCCGAGCTTTCCCAGGAGGTCGGTGATGATCTGGAAATGGAGATGCGGCGGCCAGCCGCCGTTCTCCCCGATAGGGCCGACACGTCCGATCAGCTCTCCCTTCTTAAACACCCGACCCTTGGCCAGTCCGTTCAGGCTGTCCCCTGTCAGATGGCCGAATAAAGTGAAGAATTTCAGGCCGCCGTCGACCTCGTGCTCGAGGATGATCGTCGGCCCGTAATCCAGATGGCCGGTGTTGTTCGCGAAAGAGTGCACGATTCCGTCGAGGGGGGCGAGTATGGCCGACCCCG
>Ga0154855_1199_pt2 | contig 12357 bp, 9 predicted proteins | sample Rifle2008BG19ft_FD_105827 | JGI IMG/M metagenome (GOLD analysis project Ga0154855, IMG submission 105827) | Candidatus Aminicenantes bacterium RBG_19FT_COMBO_58_17 | reverse complement strand
CGCCGCACCGGCAGGTCGAAGATCTCCTCGGCGACTTCCTCGAGCCCTTCCAGCAGGGCCGTGCCGCCGGTGAGGACGATACCCGAGTTGAGTGATTTCTCGTAGCCCATACGCTTGATATCGCCCTCCACCAGGCGGAAGATCTCCTCGGCCCGGGGCTGGATGATGTCGGACAGGATCTGCCGCGACAGGACCCGGGGCTTGCGGGCCTTGCCGACGGACGGGACCTCGATCGTTTCCTGCTCGTCGACCGCGGGAACGGCCACGCAGCCGAACTTCTTCTTTATCTTCTCGGCCTCGGGGATGGGTGTCCTCAGGCCGACGGCGATGTCGTTGGTGAAGTTGTCACCGCCGATGGGGATGATCGAGGTGTACCAGAGGCTGCCGCGCTCGAAGATGGCCACCTCGGTCGTTCCGGCGCCGATGTCGATCAGGCCGACGCCCAGCTCTTTCTCGTCGTGGGTGAGGACCGCGGAGGCGGTGGCGATCTGGTTGAGGACGATCTGTTCGATCTCAATCTCCGCCCGCTCGACACAGGTCCTCAGGTTCTGGACCGAGGTGATGGCCGAGGTGACGATGTGGACGTTGACCTCGAGCTTGATACCGCTCATGCCCAGCGGCGCTTTGATCCCGTCCTGCTCATCGACCACGAACTCCTGGGGGATGACGTGGATGATGTCCCGGTCGGGCGGGATGGACACCGCCTTGGACTGGTCGATGACCCGGCGGATGTCTTCGCGGGTGATCTCCCGGTTCTTGCCGGAGACGGCGATGACGCCGCGGCTGTTGAAGCTCTTGATGTGGGCGCCGGAGATGCCGACAAAGGCGGAGTCGATCTCGACTCCGGCCATGAGCTCGGCCTCCTCCTGGGCCTTCTTGATCGCCGCGGTGGTGGCGTCCAGGTTGACGACGACTCCTTTCCTCAGCCCCTTGGACTCGGCCGTCCCGATGCCGATCACCTCGACCTTGCGATCCTCGGTGATCTCACCGATGATGGCGGCGACCTTCTTGGTGCCGATGTCCAGACCGACGATGTAGCTGTTCTTGGGCATTAGTTCACCTCCTGACGGGGGTTGGGAACGGCGGCCATCTCCACGGCCGGGAGCGGCTTGAAGATGATGCGATCATCGAAGCGCAGGTCGACGTATTCGAGCGGCCCGTTCTGACCCTCCATCGTCTCCTTGTAGGTTCGGATAAACGAAAGCCTTTCCGAGAAGCGTTCTCCCCCCAGGATCAGGCGGGTTGTCTGCCCCAGGAGATACACGCTGACGCTTTGCGAGTCGCTCAGGTCCAGCGCCTCGACCTCCAGGCGCTGACCCGGCGTCAGAGCATCCAGGCACTTCCAGGCCAGGCCGAGCTTCTCTTGATAACTGTCTTTGAACGAGGCGCTGTCGAGGAGAAGGGGAAGGTTGGCGTCTTCCCTTGCAGCCAGCCGCTCCAGCCACACGCCGCCCCTGTCGATCATCAAGAAGTTCTCTCCAGTCTTCAAAACGGCAGCCGGCTCCCTTTCCGTGATCTCGACTTTCAAGGTGGACGGGAAGATCTTCCGCAGCCGCGCTTCCTTAACCCAGCGGTGGGCCTCGATCCGCTCCTGGACTCGGCCGATGTCGAGGAGGAGCAGGTTTCCGAACTTCGAGGCGTCGAGCAGCGCCCGGATGTCACGGCCGACGAATTCCTGCCGGCAAGCGATCTCTGTCTTCTTGACGGCGAAATCATCGCAGTTGATCAGGTAAAGGTAGGCTTTCATCAGCCCGAAAAAGAAGCCGGCGATGACCAGGAAGAAAAGGACGATGTGCTTCCACCGGACGTTGAGCTTCCTCTGGATCTTCTTGACCGGCACCTTCTCCAGGCCGCGCTTGAATTCGAACGGTTCCCCGTAGATGGGGAGGATACGGTGTTTGAGAGGGGGGTTGAGGGTAACCATGGCTAGTTTTTCTCCTCCAGGCCGGCGATGATCTCAGGAACGACCTTAGTGATGTTCCCGGCGCCCTGGGCCAGGACGATATCTCCCGGCTGGGCCAGCCGCCTGACGAGCGCGGCTACCTTTTTCAGGTTTGGCTCGAAATGGACGTTCTTGTGGCCGAACTGCCGGACCGCCTCATAGAGTACTCTGCCGGTGACCCCGGGGATGGGTGTCTCGCCGGCCGGATAGACTTCGGTCACGACCAGGACGTCTGCCTGGTTGAAGGCCGTGGCGAAGCTGTCCATGAGCAGAGAGAGCCGGGTGTAGCGGTGCGGCTGGAAGACGACGACCAGACGGCGCGGCCAACCGCGCTTGGCGGCATCCAGGGTGGCCCTGATCTCAGTCGGATGATGGCCGTAGTCCTCGACGACCATAATGCCGTTGATTTCTTTTTTCAGCTCGAACCGCCGTCCGGTCCCCGTGTAATCCTCCAGCGCTTTGAGAATGACCTTGGGAGGCATGTCCAGGTCGAGCCCGGCGGCCACTGCGGCCATGGAGTTGGAGATATTGTGTTTGCCGGGAACCTGGAGCTTCAGGGCCCCGATCTTCTTCCCCTTATGGTAGAGAACCGAGCTGCTTTGAAAGCCCGAGAAGACGTGGTCGCGGGCGAAGACGTCCGCCTGGGTGGAGAAACCGTAGGTGATGAGCCGGCGCTCGAGCTGGGGGATGAGGCTCTGGAGGTTCGGGTCGTCGAGGCAGAGGATGATCGGGCAGTAAAAGGGAACTTTGTTGGCGAAGTTGATGAAGGTCTTCTTGATCTCCTCGACGTTCTGGTACTGGTCGAGGTGTTCGTCATCGATGTTGGTCAGGACGGCGATAAACGGCGATAGATAGAGGAAGGAACGGTCGCTCTCGTCCGCCTCGGCGACGATGAAATCGCCCGCGCCGAGCTTGGCGTTGGCGCCGACCGTATTCAGCCGGCCCCCGACGATGATGGTGGGGTCGAACCCGCCGTATTCGAGGACGAGTGCGATCATCGAGGTGGTCGTGGTTTTGCCGTGCGAGCCGGCCACGGCGATTCCGTATTTCATCCGCATGAGCTCGGCCAGCATCTCGGCCCGGGGGATCACGGGGATCTTGAGCAGGCGGGCTTCCTGGACCTCGACGTTATCTTCTTTGACGGCCGAGGAGATGACGACCACGTCCGCCCCGCGGACCCGCTCGGCACGATGGCCCTTGGAGATCCTTGCCCCCAGCCGGACCAGACGGAGGGTGACGTCGTTGGTCTGCAGGTCCGTGCCCGACACTTTGTACCCGAGGTTAAGGAGCACCTCGGCGATGCCGCTCATGCCCGTCCCGCCGATGCCGATCATGTGAATGTGCTTGAGCTTGCGATAGACTTGCTTGACCAACTCTGCCTCCTAGCCCTTTTTCTTCATCAGCTCGAAACAAAGCTCGGCGATCTTTCCGGCCGGGTTTTCGGTCTTCAGGACGGCCAGTTTTCTCTCCATGGCGCTGATCCTCTCCGGGTTCTTCAGATAGAAAAGAATGCGGTCGGCCAGAAGCCGGGGGGTGAGGTCCTTTTCCAGGATCACCTCGGCGCCGTCCACTCGCTCGAGCTCGGCGGCGTTCTTGGCCTGATGATTTTCTGAGGCCTCGGCGAAAGGAACGAGCACGGCCGCCTTCTGGGCCACGACGAGCTCGGCGATGGTTGTGGCCCCGGCCCGGCTGATGACCAAATCGGATTTCTCGAAATAGCCGGCCATGTCAAAAAAGAAAGGTGCGACCTCGGCATCCAGAAAACCGTTTTGAACATAGCCCTCCTTGACCTTGTCGAAATCGACCTTCCCCGTCTGGTGGAAGAGGCGAAGATTCCCCTTTTCGGGCGCGAGCAGGGGAAGCGCCGCCGTCATGGTTTCATTGAGGACGCGGGAGCCCTGGCTCCCCCCGAAAACCAGGAGAGTGAGGATCGCGGCCCTCGGCTTGGGCCGGAGTCTGTAGAACTCCTCCCGGACGGGGTTCCCCAGGAATATTCCCTTTCCCTTGAAGTGGGCCAGCGAGCTCTCGAAGGCGACCACCGCCTTCCTGGCCCAGCGGACGAGCAGCCGGTTGGTGAAACCCGGCGTCAGGTTCTGTTCGAGGATCAGGGTCGGGATCCGGAGGAGCGAGGCCGTGAGGACGACCGGCCCGGCGCTGTATCCGCCGACGCCGATGACCAGGCCGGGTTTGAGGCGGGCCAGAAGGAGGAGCGACCTGATCAGGGCGAACGGTAGAAGGACCATGGTTCTCAGGCTCTTCAGGCCGCGACCTTTGATCCCTTCGATCCTCATCGGAATAAAATGGGCGGCATAACGTTCCATCAAATCCCTCTCGATGGGACGATGGCTGCCGATGTAGGTCAGGCGGATGCCGGGGTCCTTCTCCTGGAGCTTGCGGCCGACGGCCAGGGCGGGGTAGAGGTGGCCGCCCGTGCCGCCTCCGCTGATGACGATGCCTTGAGACCTCATCGCGTCCTGCGTTCCGATCCTTTGCGTTGAGAGATATTCAGGATGATCCCGATAGCCGCCAGCGTGCAGACGAGCGAAGACCTCCCGAAGCTGATCAGGGGCAGGGGGACTCCCTTGGCGGGTCCCATCCCCAGGACCACGGTGATGTTCAGAAGGGCCTGGACGCAGATGACGAGCGTCAGCCCCACGGCGAGGAGCTGGGCCGCGGGGGTCGGCGCCCGCGAGCCGATGACCAGTCCCCTCCAGAGGAACGCGAGAAAGAGGCCCAGGATAGTCAGTGTCCCGAGGAGTCCGAATTCCTCCCCCAGGATGGCATAGATGAAATCGGTGTGGGCGTAGGGGAGGAAGTAGAGCTTTTGTTTGCTCTCTCCCAAGCTGACGCCGAGCAGGCCGCCCGAACCCACGGCGAGCTTGGATTGATACGGCTGGAACCCTTTTCCCTGGATGTCCTTGTCCGGCGAGATGAAACTGGTGACCCTGTCGACCCGGTAGCTCGCCGAGAAGAGATAGATGGCGAAGACGGCCACGGCCGCAGCGCCCAGGGCGGCGAGATAGCGAAACTTGACACCTCCGAGATAGAGCATCAGGCCGCAGATGGCGAAGATGAGGAGGGCCGTGCCATAGTCCGGCTCCTTCAGGATCAGCAGCGTGACCAGCCCCATGATTGCGATCGGCGGTGCCAGCACCCGCCACTCGTGGAGCCGGTGCTTTTTCTGCTCCAGGAAGTAGGCGAGGTAGAGGACCAAGCTGACCTTGGCCAGCTCCGAGGGTTGGAAGCGGATGCCGAACAAGCTGACCCAGCGGTTGACCCGGGCGACCGACGGCATGACGAAACAGGCCGCGAGCAAGAAAACCGAGAGAACCAGCAGCCCGTAGACGATATAGGCGTTCTGGTAGAACGGCTTACGCACCGAGAGGAGGAAGGCCATCAGGACAATTCCCGCCGTCGCGCCGACGATCTGCTGGATGAAGAAGTGAAGAGACTGATGGTATTTTTCGGTCGCCAGGTTGGCCGAGGAGCTGAAGACCATGATCAACCCTACGGCCAGCAGGAAGACGGTGATGACAAAGAGGGCTTTGTCGAAACCGCGAGGCTTGAATATTTCCATCGTCTAGGCCTTTCCCCGGCGGACCGATTCAGCAAGCCTCCGGACCTCGCGCCCGAAGACGCGGCCCCTGGCCTCGAAATTCTTGAACATGTCGAAGCTCGTGCAGGCTGGAGCCAGAAGCACGATCTCTCCCCGTGAAGCGGCCGCGAAGGCCAACCGGACGGCTTCGCGCAGGGAAGAAGCCTCAACCATCGGGATCAGGCCCCGCAGCGCCGCTGCGATCTTTGTGCTGGCTTCACCCAGCAGGACGACTTGCTTGACGCTCTGCTGGACCGGACGGCGGAGAAGCCGGAAGTCGGCCCCCTTGTCCCGGCCCCCCAGGATGAGAACGGTCCGCCGGTCGAAGCTCTGGAGGGCTTTGATCGTGGCATCGACCGTGGTCGCTTTGGAATCATTGATGAAATCGACGCCGCGCAAGGTCAAGATTTTCTCCAGGCGATGCTCGAGGCCGGAGAAGCTTCGGATGGAGGCCTGCATCGACCGGGGGGCCACACCCAGCACACTCCCGATGAGCGCCGCTGCCATGACGTTCTCCCGGTTGTGGAGACCGGGGAGCGGGATTTCGGCCGACTTCATGAGCCGCTCTTCCCTTTTGCCATCCCGCAGGATGATCCAGCCGTCGCGGAGGAAACACCCCCGGCGGACTTCCTTCCGCCGGCTGAAGAGATAAATTCTTGGGCGGATTTCTTTGGCCAGCCCGCCGACCAGACGGTCGTCGGCGTTGAGGATAGCTATATCATCGACGCCCTGCGCCAGGACCAGCCTCTTCTTGGCGGCGAAGTATTCATCAAAAGAGGCGTGCCAATCCAGGTGGTTCAAGGAGATGTTGAGGAAGACCGAGATGTCCGCCTTGAATCGCTCGATGTGTTCGAGCTGAAAGCTCGAGATTTCGGTGACATATATATGGTCGTCCCGGCTTTTGTCGACCAAGGAGATGAGCGGGGTGCCGATGTTCCCGGCCAGAAAGGCCTTGCGGCCGGCCTCTTTGAGAATCTTGTGGGCCAGCGTGGCGGTCGTGGATTTCCCATTAGTCCCCGTAATGCCCACAATCCTTCCCCTGAGGAAACGGGAGGCCAGCTCGATCTCCGAAAGCACTCGGGCGCCCGCTTTCTCGGCCGCCGCAAGCTCGGGCAGAGCGGCTGCTCCCGGGCTGGGAATGATGAGGTCGGCGGTGAGAAAGGTCAGGGCCCGGTGTTTCCCGGTCTCGAAAACGATGCCCCTGTCTCTCCACTTTTCGGTCTTCAGCCCCAGTTTTGTTTCTTCCTTGATCTCGCTGACCGTCACCTTGGCCTTCAATCGGGCCAGGAAACCGGCCAGGGCCTGGCCGGTCTTTCCGAACCCGACGATGACGACTTTCTTGCCGGTGATTTCCATCTCTATCTCAATTTCAGGGTGGCCAGGCTGAAGAGGGCGAAGATGATGCCCAGGATCCAGAACCTGACCACGATCTGCTCCTCCCGCCAGCCGATGAGCTCGAAATGATGGTGGAGCGGAGCCATCTTGAAGATGCGCTTGCCTCCCGAAGCCCGGAAGTAGCCGACCTGGAGAAGCACGGAGAGCGCCTCCAGGATAAAAACTCCCGCCACCGCGAAGAGAAGGAATTCCTGCTTGATCAGGATGGCGATGACGGACAGTGTCGCCCCCAGGGACAGCGCCCCCACGTCTCCCATAAAGACTTGGGCCGGATGGCAGTTGAACCAGAGGAAGGCCAAACAGGCGCCGGAGAGCGCGCCGGCGAAAACGGTCAGCTCGGCGGCCTGGGCGACATAGGCGATGTTCAGGTAAGTCGAGTAGTTGACGTGTCCGGTGATGTAGGTCAGCGCCGTGAGGGCCGCGGCGCTGATGAGAGTCAGGCCGATGGCCAACCCGTCGAGGCCGTCAGCCAGGTTTACGGCGTTCGATGATCCGACGAGGATAATAACGATCCAGGGCAGATAGAACCAGCCCAGGTAAGGGACCCATTGTTTAAAAAACGGAAAGCTTACTTTCAAGCTGAAGCCGTCGGTCACCCCGATGTAGACCAGGGCCAGGCCGATGAGTCCGGCCAGCGTTAACTGAAACAGGAACTTGGTCCGGCCCTTGAGTCCTAGGGATCGGTGTCTGGTCACTTTAAGATAATCATCCCAAAAGCCGATCGCCCCGAAAGTGACCATCGTGATGAGCCCCATCCAGACATAGAAGTTGCTCAGGTTTCCCCAGAGAAGCGTTGGGAGGAGGGCGGACCCGATGATCAGGATACCGCCCATCGAGGGCGTGCCCTTCTTGGCGAGATGGGACTTTGGCCCTTCCGGACGGATCTCCTGGCCGATCTGGTGTTTCCTCATCATCCGGATGAACCAGGGTCCGAGGACGAAGCTCACGAAGAGCGCGGTGATTCCGGCCAGGGCGGTGCGGACGGTGATGTAGCGAAACACGTTGAAGAAGGAGACATGTTCACGCAGGGGCACCAGAAGCCAGTACAGCACCTCAGTTCTCCTTGAAGTCGTCTTTCAGTCTTTCGACCACGCGCTCGGTCCTTATTCCGCGGGACCCCTTGACTAAAATCAGATCATCCTCCTCGACTAGCGCGGAGATGCGCGCCGCGGCTTCCTCCGAGGTGGCAAAGGTCAAGACCCGGGTTTTGGGCAGGCCCGCGGCCAGAGCCCCTTCGGCGATAAGCTGGGCCAGCCGTCCGACGGCCAGCAGCAAACTCCAGCCGTTTTCGGCGACCTGTCGGCCGGCCTGCCTGTGGAAGTCCGCTTCTTTCGGGCCCAATTCCAGCATGTCGCCCAGGACGGCGACCCTCCTTCTGGCGGGCAGGGAAGCTAGGCCTTTGAGAGCCGCCTCGAGGGCCTTGGGATTGGAATTGTACGAGTCGTCGATGAGCCGAAGGTTCCTGCCGAGCCGGATGAGGCCGCCTCTTCCGGAGATAGGCGTGAGGCGCGGGATCCCGTCGATCATGACCTCGAATGGGAGCGAGAGGGCATGGCTGGCGCCGACCGCCGCCAGGAGGTTAGCGAGGTATTCCTCGTAGAAGAACGGGAAACGGACGCGCCTTGTCTTATCCTCCAGCCGGAGTTCGAAGGTCATCCCGTCAGTCCCGAGTTTCCGGACGGCCGACGCGCGGACATCGCAAGCGGAGGAAAAGCCGAAGGTGAGGCGCCGACCTCTCCATCCCCGCCCTATCTCTTGGACCAGGGGATCATCGCCGTTGAGGACGGCGGTGGCGTTCTCTTTGGCGCCGTCGAGAATCTCTTTCTTGGCCGAAGCAACGGCCCCCAGGCTGTGGAAGAATTCGAGGTGGACGGGGTTGATGTTGGTGATGACCGCGACGTCGGGCGGGGCGATTCGGGTGAGCGTCCGGATCTCGCCCGGGCTGCTCGCCCCCATCTCCAGCACGGCCGCCTGCTGTTCCGGCTGGAGCTTGAGGAGAGAGAGCGCCAGGCCGAGATGGTTGTTGAAATTCCCCTCCGACTTGAGGACTTTAAAGCGGGGAGAGAGAAGGGCCGCCGTAAACTCTTTGGTCGTTGTCTTGCCGATACTCCCGGTGATGCCGATGACCTTGGGGTCGTGCTCGGCCAACACCGACCCGGCGAGCGTCTGGAGCGCCCTGACCGTGTCCGGCACGCGGACGAGCGCGTGTTCAGGGCCGACCGGACCGATGTCCTGGGAGATGACGGCGCCGCGGGCGCCCTTGGCGAAGGCGTCGGGGACGAAATCGTGGCCGTTCCGCTGGGCCACGATGGCGAAGAACAACTCTCCGGGCCGGCTCAGCCGCGAGTCGATACCAAAAGAGCCGAACAGAGTGGAGGGATCGCCCTGCACGATCCTCCCGTCCATCCGAATGGCGATTTCGTCCAGGCGCAACTCCGCCATCAGGATTTGTCCTCCAGTCGCTTGAGCGCTGCCCGGACGACCTCGGCATCGTCGAAATGGATAGTCCTATCCTTGAAAATTTGGTAATCCTCATGGCCTTTTCCGGCGACGAGGACATAATCACCCTTCCGGGCCGCGGCCAGGGCCTGGGAAATGGCCTCGCTCCGGTCCGGGACGATCCTGTAGTTCTTCGCTCCTTTTCCGATGAAGCCCTTTTCGATGTCGGCGATGATGGCCAGCGGGTCCTCGGACCGGGGATTGTCGGAAGTGATGAAGCTCAAATCGGCGAGGGCTGCGGCGGCCTCTCCCATCCGCGGTCTCTTGCCCTTGTCCCGGTCGCCTCCGGCGCCGAAGACGAGGAGGATGCGATGGGGCTTGAGATCCCGGATGGCCTCCAGGAGGCTGCGCATCGCCTGGTCGGTGTGGGCATAGTCCACGAAAACTTGGAACCCCAGCGCATTCTCGATTTTCTGTAGCCGGCCGGGGATGCTTTTGAGAGCAGAAATCCCCTCTTTGATCGTCGGCGCGGGGATATTCAGGGCCAGGCCGGTAGCCACCGCCGCCAGGATGTTGTAGAGGTTGTGTTTCCCCATCAGGGCCGAGCAGATCTTGACCTGTCCGCCCGGATAATCCACTTCCGCTTTGATCCCCGTTTCTGCAAACCTGTACTGTTCGGCCCGGACGATCGCGGCCGGTTCGATACCGAAGGACACCGTGTTCAGGGGGAGTTCGGACATCAGGCGTTTCCCCCAAGGGTCATCCAGGTTGACCACCGCCGTCCTTTTCTTTGCGTTCAGGTAAAAGAGCCTTTTCTTGGCCTCGAAATAATCCTCCATCGAGGCATGGTAATCGAGGTGCTCGGCGCTCAAGTTGGTGAAGACCGCGATATCGAAATGGACTCCCCAGACCCTCTTGAGGTCGAGGGCATGGGAAGAGACCTCGATCAGGCAATGGGTGACGCCCTGATTCAGCATCTCGCTCATCATCCGCTGCAGGTCGGGCGCTTCCGGGGTTGTCCGCGGGGCCGAATGAGCCATGTTCGGCCAGCGATAGTTGATGGTACCGATGACGCCGGGCTGGTGCCCCGCTTTCTGAAAGATGGATTCGAGAAGGTAGGTCAGGGTCGTTTTCCCCTTTGTACCGGTGATGCCGATGACCTTCAACCTCATCGAGGGCTGGCCGTAGAAGTTGGCTGCGGCCAGGGCCAGGGCTTCCCGGACGTCGGCCGCCTGGACCCAGGGGCATTTCCAGCTCTGCGGCCGGGGCCTGTCCGAGAGGACGGCGGCGGCACCGTCCCGGAGCGCTTCTTCGACGAACTCGAAACCATCCCTCTTCTCTCCCCGGATGGCCGCGAACAGGAAGCCGGGTTGAACCTGTTTGGAGGAATAGGCGAGGCCGAGGATGTCCGCCCCGCCGTTTCCGTTCGAATGGATTCCCGGGATATCTTGAAACAGGTCCCTGAGCTTCATGGCCGGTCCTGACTCCGAAGTTGTGCGGTCACGTTCTTCTTATCCGGGTCGAACTGCGGCGCCTGCCGCAGGTAGAGGAGGACCCGGCGGGCGATCTCCCGGAACACGGGCGCAGCGACTTGGCCGCCGTACTGGAGGCTGAACTTGGGCTCGTCCAGCACAACGACCATCGAGAGCACGGGGCGGTCGGCGGGAACGAACCCGACGAAGGAGGCCAGATGCCGGCTGGCCAGATAGACGCCGAGGTCCTGGTCCAGCTTGCGGGCGGTCCCCGTTTTCCCGGCTACGGAGAACCCGTCGATCCGGGCGGCCTGGCCTGTGCCGTCCGCGACCACGCCTTCGAACACCCGGCGCGTGAGCTCGGAAGCGGTCCTCTCCGAGATGATCCTGACTCCGGTAGCCGGTATATTCGGGTTAGACCCTGTTGGATTGAACGATGCTTGAGTGATCCGGAAAGGGATCAGAACGCCCCCGTTGGCCAGGATGTTCATGGCCTGAAGCATCTGAACAGCGGTCACCGATATCTCGTAGCCGATCGAGTGGGCGGCGATAGAGGTCCGGCTCCACTTGTGCAGGGGATGGACGATCCCGTTCTCTTCCCCCGGGAGGTCGAGGCCGGTTTTCTGACCGAAACGGAAATCCTGGATCATGCGGTAGAGATTGTCCTGCCCGATCCTCTGGCCCACCTTGATGGCACCGACGTTTGAAGATTGGACGATCACTTCAGAGAAGGTGAGTAAGCCCAATTTCTTGTGGTCGCTGATCGTCCACCCGGCCACCCGGATCTTTCCCTCGCTGCAGTCAAAGATTTCGTTGAACCCGACGACACCGGCCTCCCGGGCCGCCGCTGCCGTGACGATCTTGAACATCGAACCGGGCTCGAAATTCTGCTGGATCGCCCGGTTGCGGCCCAGCTCCAGGGGCGAGGGCGGATAGTTGTTCGGATCGTAGGCCGGAGAGGTGGCCATGGCCAGGATCTCGCCTGAGGCCGGGTGGGAGACGACGACCGTTCCCCAACTGGCCTCATGCTCGCGGACGGCCTTCTCGAGCTCCCGCTCGGCGATGTACTGGATGGTCTCATCGAGGGTGAGGACGAGGTCTTGGCCGGGCTTCGGCTCCTTCAGGATTTCCCAGGCGTAGCGTCTCTTATTCGCGTCCCTCAGGATCAGGCTCAGACCTTTTACGCCCTCGAGCCGGGAGTTGTACTGGAGCTCCACTCCGCTCTGGCCTTCTCCATCGACATTCACCCCCCCTAGGACATGAGCGGCCAACGCGCCCAGCGGATAGAACCTTCTATTCTCCTGCTGGATATAGACATTCTTCAAGTTGAGCTTGGAGATGCGATCGGCCTGGTCCCAACTGATTTTTCTTTTGATATAGATGTAGGTATCGCCATCTTCGATCCGCGACTTGATTTTTTGAAGCTCTCTCTCGGGGAGGTTAGCGATCTTTTTCAGCCGCTCGACTCGAGCGAACAGGTCCCCGGGGAGGTCATCCTTGCCGGGGATCAGACA
>Ga0154855_1245_pt4 | contig 12429 bp, 8 predicted proteins | sample Rifle2008BG19ft_FD_105827 | JGI IMG/M metagenome (GOLD analysis project Ga0154855, IMG submission 105827) | Candidatus Aminicenantes bacterium RBG_19FT_COMBO_58_17 | reverse complement strand
CGTCTTCCCGCCGATCTCAATCGTCTGAATGAACGTCTCCATCGGCTTGAGCGTCAGCCGTTTGCTGAAAATCGTTTCGCCGCCCAGGGTGATGACGAGGTCGTCATCGATGGGCCGGAGCGGGCAAAGGCCGACCTTGAGCGCGCCCTTAGCGCTCTCCACATTGAGAGCCGCATGGGGCGAGGCCGCCACCAGCCCGCCGATATCCTTCACCGGGAACCAGATCTCCCTCCAGCGCATGACGGACTGCGGCGCAAAATAGATGTGCTTAAAAGGCGTCAGGCCGCTGTCGCCTCCGGCCTGGTTGTAGAGAAGCCCCGTCTGCGGCTCGGTGTACTGTTTTTTGGGCGGATCGGTCAGCAGGTCCCGCCAAATCCCGCCGTCGCGGGCGAGCGACCAGACCCAGAGTTTCATCCCGGGCTTTTCGTCGTAGTGGGCCCAGTGGCCGTAGCCGAACCCGGATTTCTCGTAGTAACCGCCGAAGTATTCGTTGTATTCTCCAAGAATATGGTAGGACTTGCTGCCGCCGAAGTCGTTGTTCCGGTAGTATGAAGCGTCGCGGCCGTTCTCAACGTCCGGCCAGGGATGGGCGTCGCCGCCGTGGCCGATGTAGTGCGTCCCGGGATAATAGTACTTCAGGTCCTCACCGACCTCTTGGGCCGAGGTCAGCCAGTTGTAGAGAGAATCGTGAAGGGAGGTCGGGTTCCACCAGAAGCATTCGGTCTCGAGATAGGCGGCGTCCTTGGGGAGGCGCACGTTCACCCGCCAGACCGTCCGGGAGGGAAGGTCGATGGCTCCGACGATGCAGCTCACGCTCCCGTCGCTGCTTTCCTGCATGATATAATCCACCGGCGTCGCCGTGGTCGGGGTGTGGCCGATAACCCCGAAGTTGAGTTCGATGCCGCCCGATGTCCAGGGGCCGCGCATAGCGATTTCCCGGAACTTCACGACCGGGTTCCAGTAGATGAATTCCTTGTTTGTCGATTTCTCGACGGCGCCCCAGACCTTGCCGCCGATTTCGGGCGCGACGAGAACCTTGACATACGGGTTTTCCAGCCGGACCATCCTCCAATCTAGAGGACGGCCTTCGAGGCTGTAGCCGTGGAAACGGAAATAAGGATAGATGGGGCCGATGAGCGGCACCGGGTCAGGGTCTGAAAAAGGATAGGTCTTGAAAGTAACCATCTCTTCCTTGACCGACGCCTCCTGGCCGGAAGCCGCCGCCAGAATGACGGCCAGGATGAAAAGCAGGGCCAGACTGATCGCTTTTGGCTTCATGCTAACCTCCGCCGGATGGCGTTTTTTGGTTTTCAGTATATAACGTCTCATTCTCTGCCGCAAAACCTTTTCTGCGAACAGTGCTCCTTACTGCGTGCGTCTGGCCTTTTTCTTCTTACCCACAAGGAGAAGAGAATAAGGATCCTATTCAGCCGATCAGAATTTTATTTGAGGACGGCCGTCTTCGCTAATTTCCCCGCGTGCTGCGATTCGTATTTCACCATGACCTCGCCCTTCCCCTCCACCAGGAACTGGTGCTCGACCTTGCCGAAGCCGGGCACGACGAAGAATTGAACTTCGGGCCGGTATTTCTTGTAGGTGACCTGATCGCGATAGGGATCGGTTAGCAGCCCGCCGGCCACCACCTTGGCCCCTGTCCCCATAACTTTAAGCATGTCTTTCGGATAGAGGCTGGTCTTCTGCGCAAGGTAGCTCATGGTCGGAATGGCCTTGGAATTGACCAGCCGGGTCCGGACTCGATAGAGGTTCTTCCCGACCGGTTTGATCTCGGTCACTTCCAGTCCGACTTCGGGCACGTGCTTGGCCGAGAAGATCACGTTCATGGCGTTCCGGTGGACCAGGTCTTTGATCATAAAGGACGCCGACAGCCGGGAGCTCATCTTGACCCAGCCGCCAATCTCGATGTCCCCATAGGTCGGGTGCTTGAACGCTTTCCAGGCCTTGTACAGCTCTCCCTGGGCTAGGTTGTCACTGAACTTGATTCTCTCCCGGTCCGTGATTCCTCCCGACAGCATAGCCATCATCCCCTCCTCGGCGGGCGCTCCGGCTTCGGGTTTCTCCGCAGCACCCCGGAAGCTCTCTGTCTGCATCTGGAAAACCTCGGCGCAATAGGCATAAACGCCGAGGCTAGCGGTCAGCCACTCGATCGAGTCCCCGTAGGTGGTATAGAGGTCTTTCCACGAGATCAGGTAGCGGTAGCCGGGGATGATCCGCTCGGCCTGCTTGCCGAGGTAGTCATAGACTGCGATATCCTGCTGGGGATACTCCCCGAGCCCTTTCCGGCTGGGACCGCGGAGGATCATCCCCCCCATGTTGTGAAAGGACCAGCCGATACAGATATTCGTCTTGGCCGCGATCCACTGGGCCAGTCCCTTAAGCCCAACCCCTGAGAAGGGATATTCGCCCGATCCGTTCTGCGCATATGGCGGAGCCCAGTCGAAACCCCAGTTCCGGTTGGTGTCTACATAGCCTTCGCTGTCCTCGTTGACCCGGCCGTCTCCGTCGTTGTCGATCCCCTCCTCGCCGAGCATGGACCATTCACCGGTCTCACCCGGCTTGACCGGGATCATGAGGCGGGCATCCTCCGGGTCCGTCTTGAGCCGGCCAAAAGGGTCCTTCTTGCGCATTATGCAGATGTTTCCGTCGCCATCCAGGTCATCGGGGAAATCCTCGTCCACGAGGCCGTCGTGGTCGTCATCGGTCGGGATGCGGAGGCCACGGTTGGAGCTGGATGTATTGGCGTCGACGAAGAAGTGATGACGTCCGTCGACATTGACGACCGGCACGACATAAAAACACGTCCTGTCCAGGAGCCGAGTGATTTCGGGGTTCTTCCCGTAGTTGCCGAGGAGGTAATCGAGCAGGTAGAGCGAAATATCGCCACCCTGGATTTCGTTGCCGTGTATATTGCCGTCGACATAGACCCCGGGTTTGTCCAGGGGAGCGCCGGTCTTAGGATTATTAACGGTCATGACGTACAGAGGTCTCCCCTCTTCGCTTTTCCCGGCGACTTCGAGCGTCGTGAGCTGCGGAAAGGCGCTGTTCAGGGCCTTCAGGGCATCATAAACCTGGTCGAGCGTATAGTAATGATCGAAGCTCAGAGGAACGGTGATCTGCGCCTTGTCCTCGGGATGCGAAAACGCGAGTGTCGTCAGCAGAAGTCCGAATCCGATGAGTTTCTTCATTTTGCACCTCCCAGGTCCACCGTCCGCGAATCTCGCCAGGCCGTCTGCGTTTCGGCCTTGATCTCGATCCTGATGGGTTTCTCTGCGTGAATGATCCAGGTTGCGGTTTGCGTTCCCTGCGCCTGAACAGAGGGAATGAGGCTCCTCGTTTTTCCCTCCAAGACCTCAAACCCCTGTCCGTTCAAGGTGATGATCACGGGTAAAATGCGTTCGTTCCGCCGGCCCATGGCCGTCGGATAGGGCAGGCCGCCGCTGTTTTCTACCCAGACCTTGACCTCATAGACTCCGGCTCCCAACATCTTAACCTTGGCATCGGCGATCTTGATCCGGGGCATCTTTTTGGCGATTTCGAAAACCCAGGGGACCTGGCCCCTGAGGAGCCCTTCGATCATCCGGGGCGGAGGGGTATTGTCGGTGAAGGGCACGGCGCCGCCGATCTCGACCTCGCCGAGAGTCGGATGTCGGAAAGGTTTCCAGTCCACGAAGCCTTTGCCCTCGAGCTCTTTATCGCTCCAAGTGAGGAGCGCCTTGTCCTTGGGGTCGGCTCCTTCTTCGCTCGGCGGTTTGGGCATCTGCTTCAACATCTCGGCCATTTTTTTCGTGTCCATCGTTCCGCCCTTGAGGAGCTCGAAGACCTGCTTGGCTTTGAATTGGTCGGGCGCGCCGACGGACTTCAGGAAGGCGTCGACCTTTTCCTCGCCCAGGGCGATGAATTCCTCGTTGGTCATCTTCTCCAGTTTCTCGGCCGTGATCTCCTCGTTCTTCTTTTCTTCCTTGACCTCGGGGAGGGTCCAGAAGTCCAGGGCGAAGGAAGGAAGCCCGAGGTGATAGTAGGACCACAGCTCGAAGGATCCGTCCTTGTCGGGAGCCGGGTCGAGGCGTTTGGCGTCGAGCTTGGCGGCCTTCAGAAACTCCTTGAACTTCTCCGAAAGCTCCTTGTAGAACTTGAGGTCGTCCTCGAGCGGGTTGACCACCGCGCCCAGTCCCAGGAAGCTGGCGATCATGGATTCGGTGACTTCCATGCCGGGCGGAACAATAGGTTTGACCATCTCCATGATCTCGGCCATGGTGTAGGTCCTGTTGGGGTCGGCGTTAAGGAATCCGGCCATCTGCTCGGGGATCTTGATCTGGTTGAGGTCGGCTTCCCCCTTCCTTCCCGCGCGCGGCGGGATCAGGCAAAAATTAGTCTCCCCGAAAACGAAGGTCAGGCCGATCTCGCGGTGTTCGTCGAAGAACTTCAGCAGGGCAAAGGTCTCCGCTTCGCGGCCGGACCAAGAACCGGTCTCTGGGGAAAAGAACTTGAAGAGGTGGGGAAAGGTAACGCCGATGTCGACCCCGCCCGGACCGTCTTCGTTGTAGACGCCGTCGCCGTCGTTATCGAGGCCTTCGGTGTAAAGTTTATAGACGCCTTTTTCTCCCTTGGACCAGTCGGCTCTCTTCAGCAACCGGGGCGACGCCGGGATGGGTATCCATTCGCCCTCGGGGTCTTTGATCCTTATCTGGGTGATCAGCCCGTCGCCGTTGAGATCTTCGACGCCGTCTTCGTCGGTTTGGTCGTCCATGTCGTCGTTGTGAGGAGCGGCATTTCGGGGGTCCCTTCGCAAAGGCTTCTCGAAAAAGAGTGAGGCGGCGTCAGGGTTTCCACAAGGCAGGATGTACCAGGTCCGGTCGGCCCGGAGATCGGCCTTTTCCAGAACGACCCTGACCAGGTAGAGGGCCGCCTCCGCCGAAATCGGGACCGTCCCTTCCATGTCGGCCGCGACGAACACGGCAGGGAGGGGTTTTTGGCTTTCCCCGGCTTCAGGGCCGATCTCGATGAAGATAAGATCGCGGCCGCCGGCGCTTTTAGCCAGAGAATGGATCTTGGCGACACCAGGATTGGCCCGGGCCAACTCCTGTAGTGCAGCCGTCAGCTCATCCGGCCGATGATACCGGTCGAAGGTCCATTCGGCCGCAGCGGCCGGGAGCCCTAGGGCTGTACCCAGTAATCCACAAAGAATCCAACACCTGAATTTGGAAGGATTCACTTGTCAGCACCTCCATGGCAATAAGTTGAGGTTCTCATTCTGTCAAATCCGGCCATCGAATGCAACGCAGCAGCATCCTGAGACAGCCGGCCTTTTCTGTTATACGAAACCGCGCCCAAACCGGTTCTAAAGCCGGTGGGAGTGACCGTTGGCCATTGGGTGAATCACCTGGCTTTTCAGGGCTCTTTTATTTATCATTGGCGCCAGGAGTTCCAACCATGATCAAGCAGAAAGTCTTCCCCACACATGGCGTTTTTCCCCAAGTCGCCGGATGGCTCATCCTTGGAGGCCTGTTCTTCCTTTCGAACTGCAGTGCCCCTCCTGTTCAAGAGACTGTGAAAATCTCCGGCTTTTTGAGGTCCTCGCTGCGGACCCAGCTCGATTCGGAAAAGCTCATCCTCTCCATCCCCTCGAGCCAACAGTACGGCGCCCATCTTCTGTATTTGACCGAAGAGCCCCACCAAACAGGCTCTCCGCGAAACTATAAACTGGCCGAATATGTCCGCGATTGCTTTCTGGAATATGGGCTGGAGAATGTCCACTTCCACGACACGCCCGCTCTCCTCGGGTACGGCCGTTCGCTCCTGGTGGAGATGACGGAGCCGGAAAAGAAAAGACTCAAGATGGCCGAAGACCCCTATCCCCCGGACAAGGATTCCGGCCTCTACGCCGATCCCTCCGTCGTCCCGTATCATGAATATGCGCCGTCTGCGGAGATCACAGCCGAGGTCGTCTACGCCAACGGAGGCAGCCCGGAGGACTTTGCCGAGCTCGACCGCCTCGGGATCGAGGTTAAGGGCAAGATCGTCATCATGCGTTACTCCAACCCCTACAGCTACCGGGGCTATAAAGTCTATCTGGCTGAGTCGCGCGGCGCCGCGGGCGCGATCATCTACTCCGACCCGCAGGACGACGGTTTTTTCCGGGGCGAAACATACCCTCAAGGACCCTGGGGGCCTCCGAGCCATATCCAATGGGGCGGAATCGTCTATGATTGGTTTGGATTCGGAATAACACCCTTTACCTTCCACTGGCAGAAGCAAGAAGACGGGACATGGGTGGAGGGTTCGGTGCGCGACAGGGCGCTGCCCAGGATTCCGTCGGTTCCGATGTCCCATGAGGATGCCTCGGAAATCCTGCGTTTATTGAATGGCCCGGCTGTTCCCGAAGGCTGGCAGGGCGGCCTTCCCTTCACTTATCATGTCGGTCCCGGCCCCGTCAAAGTCCACTTGAAGGTCGACAATGTGGAGAAGATCGCCCTGATGAGGAACGTCATTGCCATAGTCCGGGGAACTCAAGAGCCCGATAAATGGGTCATCGCCGGAAATCACCGGGACGCCTGGATTTACGGAGGACTCGACCCGAGCTCGGGAACAGCCGCTCTGCTCGAAGTGGCCCGCGCCCTTGGAACGGCCGTAAAACAGGGCTTCCGGCCCCGGCGGACGATCATCTTGGCCAACTGGGATGCCGAGGAGGACCTGCTGGGGGGCTCGACAAGCTGGGTAAAGGATAACCGCACCAAGCTCCTCCAAGACGGCGTCATCTATGTCAACCTGGACAGCGCCGCCTCGGGTCCGGACTTTGACGGAGGTTCCACCCCCGCCCTGGCCGATTTCTTGAGGGAAACGGCCAAGGCCGTCCCGCATCCGGACATCCCGGGCGGCAGTGTCTATGACCATTGGATTAAGTCCTCGAAGTCTGGGACGGCTGAGGTAGCCGAAATCGTCGGCGCCACGGACTACACCGCTTTCCAGGAAAATATCGGCATGAGCTGCATTGATATGACGTTTGACGGACCCTACGGAGTCTATCACTCGATGTATGACAACTATTTCTGGATGAGCCGCATCGCCGACCCCGGCTTCCGGTATAACGTCACTTGCGCCCAGCTTCTGGCTTTAATTCTCTGGAGGCTGGCCAACACCGATATCCTCCCCGTGGCTTATTCGAACTATGCGAAGTCGGCCCTGGCCGCCATCGAGGAGATCGAGAATATGGCCGGACCGCCAAAAAAGATTAGCCTGGAGCGGGCCAAGAAAGCCGCCCGGCGCTGGCTCAAGGAAGCCTCAGCCTGGGAAAAAGAGGCCCGGAAATTCCTCGATTCGGAAGCGAGCCTGGACCCGAACAGAGCTTCGGAAGTCAATTCCCTGCTCACGGAAATCGAAAGGGCAATGACTGAAGAGGAGGGGCTGAAGAGCCGGCCCTTTTACAAGCATCTTATCTATGCGCCCCAGCCCACCTATCGTACAGAGCTCCTACCCAGGATATTCGAGGCCATCAAGGCCCGGGAATGGAGCGACATCCCCCGCTACGAGGAGCAGCTCGTCCAGGCCTTTGATAGTGCCTCCCGGCTCATCCGGGTGGCCTCCCGTCAATTCTGAATCGGAGGAGAGGATGTCCTCTGAAAAAGCTCCTCGTCATTAAAATGAGGAACTGATTTTATATTGTTCTAAGCGGTCAAGATATCGTGCGAGTGGAGCAGCCGGGGCTTAACCTTTAATCCGTAAGGGCAGGCTTTTTCGCAATAGCCGGGACAGTCCGCGCAACCAAGCGGCTTCCTATCCGGCTCCATCTCTGCATAATAGGCCATGGCTTCTTTTTCCGTCCCGTAGTGTTCGAAGTACATGGCGTAGCGGAGCACGTCATTGACGGCGACATTGTTGGGGCAGGCGGACAAGCACTCCGTACAACTGACCCGGCAATAGAGGTTATGCGCCTGCTCCCGGTAGTTGCGGATCACGGCCAACGCGGCCCGGTCAAGCGGCCGGCCGGAAGCTGAGACGTACTCTTCGACATGGGAATAGCTGCTTAACGTCGGGATGCAGGTGTCGATATCGGGATTGCTCATGACCCAGCGGATGGCCGCCTGGGGATAGCTCACCTCCGGGCTGACCATGGATTTCAAGTTCCCTTGCATGCCGCCGGCAAAGATCTTCATGGCCACGGTCCCGATGCCCTTCTCCCGGACGGCCTTGACCAGAGGCTCGATCTCTTTGCCTTCCATGTGGTTGTACATGACCAGCACGACTTGGGCGAATTCCGTGTCCAGGGCCTGTTTCAGGGTGAGTCTGGCGTTGTGGGTGGAGAAGCCGGTGAATCGAACCTTGCCATCCTTCTTCAGCTGGTCATAGGCCGACAGAATCTCCTGATTGCCGAGGAGCGGCGAGAGGTCGCCGACCCCATGAGCCATGGCCACATCCACGTAATCGGACTGGAGACGCTTGAGGCTGTCTTCCATCCGCTTGATTACAGAGGCCTTGTCGATTTTTTGGCGGAAATCGTAGGGGTGCTTGGTGGTAATTATGACCTTGTCGCGGACTTCCTTGAGCCCCTGGCCGACGTAGGTTTCTCCCCTCCCCCGCAGATAGCCCTCGGCGGTGTCGAAATAGTTAACGCCGCATTCCTGGGCATAGCGGAGCACGTTGCTTTCGAAAAGGGATATCGCTCCGCAGGAGACGTCCGAGACTTTGAGTCCGGTCTTTCCCAGCGGATTGTATTTTTTTATTTTTGGCGTCGCCGGTCCCCCTTGACCGGCATGGACTCCAACCGGTTCGGCCTCGATCCGGTGGGCGACGCCAAGACCTGCGACGCCCGAAGCCAGCGCCGCCAAAAAATTTCGTCTATTCAAGCGGGACATGAATCCTCCTTCTTTCCTTATTTTTTCCTGGCCTCGATCGGCGCCAAGGGTTTCAGCTTGGGGGCGATAGAGGCCGTGTCCACGGCGATAAATTGGATGACATAGGTGTTGCCGCCCCGGGGCATGGGCATCATCAGCCGGGCGCCCTGGGCCAACTCGTTTTGGTTCGGGACCTCGCCGGATGAGGCGTAGAAGACCACTTCGGATTCCACGCCCTCAACCAGGAAGGACAGCTTGTCGCCGGTCCGAAGCCCGGCTTTCTCGATGTCGACCTTCCTCCAGTTCGTGCTAATCGACAGGCCATACGGAGAAGAGTTGAAATCCAGGACGTTGCCTTTCAGCTGGCCGGGCCCGGCTTCGGTCGCCCCGACATTGACTTCGAGCCGGGAAAAGAAATCCCCTGGGAGCAGCTGGTTCAGTTTGACCTCGGTGACTTCGGCCAAGTTGCCCCGTGTGCCAACTTGGGAACTGAACCAGGAAAGGGGAATGTTAAGCCCCTCGGCAGGCTCGAAGAGGCCGAAGTCGGTGTTGACCTCATAGATATCCCCGTCGGTGGTTTGGCCCTGGAAAACAAGCCTCTTCAGGCGGAAATCGTCCGGCCGCAGAAAAAAATCGACCTTAACGGCCCCGGGTTTGGCTAACGTCAAGTGGTAGAGCTTCTCCGGTCCGAACGCGGCCAAACCCTCCAGCTTGAGCTGGCCTTCAAACTTCCACAGGGAAAAGAGCCCGGCGTACAATCTGGCCGAGGTCAGGTAAACGGTTTTCTCCGGGTCTGGGATTTCGGCAACGGAGTTGTAGGAATTGCGCTGGACCCGGCCGTCCTTGACCAGGATGACTTCGGTGACGACAGGGTCTTTGCCTGTACTGAGCTTAAGCTCCCCGCCCGCAGCGACAACGAACCTGGTGTTGCCGGTCCTGAAAGTGAGGTTCTGGACCTGGCTGAGCTTTTCTCTGCCGCCCGAAGCCTCGATATTCTTTTGGACGATGGCCTTCAGGGAAAGGTCCTCGCCGGCTGAGGACAGACTGCCAAGAGCCATCAAGAGGAAAACCGCGGCGGCAGTTCCGGCCAATATCGATCTCTTCATGTTTCGCTCCTTCTCGTATAAAACGCGGGTTATTATAGCCGAGGAAGCGAATCAATGCCAAGCCCAGGCCTGCGAAATCAAGAGGCTTCCTTATCCAGCCAGGCCCCGATCCGGTCGGCCGGCTTCAGGAGGATTCTTGTCCCGGTGTCGGCGAATCCTGTGGCCAGCCCGAGGACGGACTGAACAGACGCAGGTGGGCGATGGAGTTGGCGTAGTACCGGAGCAGGGTCATCTCCCCGGGCGCCGCCCTGAAGGTACCACCGTCCTTCAGAACAAGGTGCCGGAGCACAAGGGACCTCAGGCCGACCTCCACCGTATAATCCAGACTCCTCCGGGGAAGATAGACTCGAGCTCCCGTCTCCCCGAGCCGTTCGATAAGTCCTTCGACTTCCCCCTTGAGCTCGGCCTCGCGGTAGATCCGCCCCGGATTGTCGACGAGAACCGTCGAGACGAGGGAGACAGGGAGGGCGGGGATGGTCCGTCCGACAGAGTCGAGCAGCTCCCTCGCCAAGCCGCGGACATGAGGAGCTCGTGCTTCAGGAGTGAGCGTCCTGAAGTCGATTCCCCGGGAACGGACATAATCCCGCAATGAAACCGGCAAGCCGAAATGCAACACCGCATACCCGAGCCTGTGCCAGCCCCCGCGGGCCATGAGCAGAAGGTTGCGTCCGATAAAACGCAGAGTGACGGCTGCCGCCGCAATCCCCCGCTTTTTGTTTGCGCCCGGGACCTGGTCCAGCACCAGGCTCCTGTCCTCGAGGACGCGGTCGTAGTTGACGCCGACGGGAACAAACACGACGTCCCGCTCCCCGCCGGGTTCGAACCGGCGGAGGATATAGTCCAGGATCCCGGCCTTGGGCTCCTGGAGGCTTCCGTCCCGGCTCAGTTTGCCCTCCAGATATACGGCCTGGACCTGCCCGCCTTCGACCGCCATCTGTATGTAGGCGGCCAGGACCCTGCGGTAAAGGGTGCTGCGGGATCCCCTCCGGACGAAATAGGCTCCCATGGATTTGACAAGCGGGCGGACGGGCCAGAATCCGGCCCATTCGCCGACGGCGAAGCTCGGCGGGGCCCAGGCCCGCGTCAGGTATCCGAGCAAGACGTAGTCCATGTTGCTCCTGTGGTTCATCAGGAATACGAGACTCGAGGTCGGAGCGATCCCGGCCAGCTTGACCTCGTCGGCATAGACGCGGCGGACCCGGTAGAGGAGCCGGGCGATGGTGAGCCCCACGAGGCTCCCGAGGTAATAATACGCAAACGCATGGAAACTTGGGACGATCTCCTCGGCGTAATCCCGGACCCTTCTCAGGGCGGCCTCTGGGGCGGATCCGTGCTCACGGCAGTAGTCGTCCACCGCCGAGAGGACCTGGGGATCGGAAACGAGCCTTTCGATGAGCGTCCGGCGCCGCGCGACCTTGAATGCAGGGACGAGGAGGTGGAACCGCTTCTTCACTTTCTCCAGGAAACGCTCTTCCCGGCGGGCGAAAAACCTCCGGACGACCGGAAGAAGGGCCCGGTCGGCGAAGGCCCAGGCGAGAAGCGCGCCCAGGATGACGGCCAGCCAGAGAGGAAGGACCACTGTCTTCGCCACGGCACCTGTACCTTTTTATGGATTATTGCGGTTCGCGAAGAAAAACGCCATGGCGTAGGAAGTGGGTGATCTGATCGATCACTCCCTTATGGCGCATGATGAACGTATGGCTGTAAGGCACGACGAGGAAATCCTTCATCCCGGGGACTTTCGTCCGCTCGACACCGACCTTGCCGTCGTTGGGCCCCGGAATGATGCGACTGGAGACGGGGTCCCCGGTCTTCTGCCCGGCGATCACGCCGAGTTCGAAGCGGACGGGGCCCAGGCTCTTGAGAAACCGGTCGGCGGTCCCCAGTTGCTGTCCGGCCGGCCCGTGCAATATTTTAAAAACGGGGCTGTCTTTGAGCAGGTCCACGAGTTCGCTCCCCTGGTTGGGCGGGCCGAGCATCACCACCCGGCCGAGCTCCCCCAGCTGGTGGTGCTTCAGGTAATACCGGACGATGATCCCTCCCATGGAATGCGTCACGAAATGGATCCGGGGGTGCGGCCCCCGTTGGAGGGATTCCAGGACCTCATGAAGGACCTCGTCGGCTAGATATTCGATGGAGTGTTTCCGTGAAGGGTAGTCGACGACGACGGGGACGTAGCCCTCCTGGCCCAGGATCTGGGCGGTTTTTTTCATGGAACGCCCGGTCCGGGCAAGGCCGTGCAGCAGGACGACGGTGTCTTTTCTCGGCATCGAAATCATGGCGGCAGTCTAGCCTAGCCACGCCGCGTTCATTATAGGCCAAACCTCCCGGCTTAGCCAATTCTCGAGCCGACGTCGCCTTGAATCACCCAAACGCGAATGTCCCGGCTCCCGCCTAGGATTCGGAGATCAGGTCCGCTTCGCGCCAGGAGCCCGAGCGTTCGACCCTCAATGTCTTGATCTCGAAAGGTTTGAACC
>Ga0154855_1098_pt7 | contig 12597 bp, 14 predicted proteins | sample Rifle2008BG19ft_FD_105827 | JGI IMG/M metagenome (GOLD analysis project Ga0154855, IMG submission 105827) | Candidatus Aminicenantes bacterium RBG_19FT_COMBO_58_17 | reverse complement strand
TCCGAAGCTAAAAGAGCGTCCTCCTCCTTTGAGACAGCCTGTCTATCACACCCAAAAGAACCTGTCAAACATTGACAGAGAAAAGGAAACGGCGATTTCACTTCTTAGGCTTTTTACCGCTTGACCATTGCGGAGCGGCAGAGAACAATGATGGCGATTCGAGAAGCTTGATGGATGGCCAGACGGGGAGCGAACCATAGCGAAACGGTATCTTCCGGCGATTTTGGGATGGACCCCCATTGTGTTTGACAGAATCAGTGTAATCATTATAATTCATAGTGCCTTTCTTCGATTAGCTTTAGAAATCAGGGCTGAGATAGATATTCTGAGAGGAGGAATTGCGTCATGAAATTCGGAAGCCTTAAGGGCGTTATGGACTTCGCCATCCAGCGCGAAGAGGAGGCCGCCAAGAGCTACGGGAAGCTGTGCCGGATCGCCGAGGACGAGGCCGCTAAGAAACTCCTGGCCGACCTCCAGCAAGAGGAAAAGAACCACAAGAGGATCCTTCAGGGTCTGACCAAGGCCAAGGTCCGAGCCTCGGCCACCAAAGATGTGAAAGACCTGATGATCAGCGATTATCTCGTGGAAGAGCCCCTGACTCCGGAGATGAATTTCCAGGACCTCCTGATCTTCGCCGCCAAGAAGGAAAAGAAGGCTGTCGCCCTCTATTCCGACCTCGCCAAGAAGTCCATGACCAAGGAGCAGAAGGCGCTGTTCGAGTTCCTGGCCAAACAGGAAAAAACCCACAAGCTGCGCCTCGAGCTCGAGTACGAGAAGCATGTCCTCTTGGAGGATTGATCCTCGCCCGGGGCATTGGGAAATCTGATCTTAGCAAGGAGATGTGTCATGGAGAAATGGGAATGCCAGGCTTGTGGTTACATCTACGACCCCGAGAAAGGAGATCCTGACAACGGCGTCGCGCCCGGGACTCCTTTTGAAGAGCTCCCCGAGGACTGGGTTTGTCCACAGTGCGGTGTAGCCAAGGAATTCTTTCAGAAATTAGCCTAGATTGGCCCGGGGGCCAAACAAGGGGGAATTCGAATGAGAGCTGTTATCATCGGAAACGGCCTGGCCGGGACTATAGCGGCTAAAACACTGCGGGAACTGAACCCTCAGGTGGAGGTCGTGGTTTTCGCCGAGGAGAATTACCCCTACTATCCCCGGCCCAACCTGATCGAGTACATCGCCGGGAAACTGCCCTACGAGCGCATCTTCGCCTTTTCCGAGGAGTGGCATGTGCGGCAGAAGATCGATATCCGACTCGGGACCGCCGTCCGCAAGATTCACCCGCGATCCCGGGAAGTGGAGCTGGACGGGGACAGACGTGAATCCTATGATGTTTTGCTGGTCGCCAACGGCGCGTCCTCCTCCATCCCTCCGATCAAGGGCGTTGACAAGAAGGGCGTCTTTGCCCTCCGGACCCTTGACGATGCCCGGGCCATAATCGACTATGTCCAGGACCACCGCCGGGTGGTTATTATTGGCGGCGGGCTCTTGGGCCTGGAAATCGCCCGGGCCGTCCGGTTGCGGGGCGCCGAAGTGGAAGTCGTGGAGTTCTTCGACCGTCTGCTGCCGCGCCAGCTCGATGTTCAGGGGGCCTCCCTTCTCCGAAGCCAGATCGAGGGCCTGGGGATAAGGGTCCGGCTGGGTGTCACCACGGAAGAGATCCTCGGTCAAGAAGATGTCAGTGGGATCCGGCTTAAGGGCGGTACGGACATCAGCGCCGATATGGCCATTATCGCCGCCGGCGTCCGGCCGAACCTCGGACTCTCTCAAGATGCCGGGCTGGCCACGGACCGTGGCCTTGTGGTCGATGACCGCCTGCGGACGAGCCATCCTCAAGTGTTCGCGGCCGGCGATAATATCCAGCACCGGGGAAAAGTATACGGCATCATCCCTGCTTCGTTCGACCAGGCCCGCACGGTCGCCTACAACATGCTGGGTGAGGAAAAGAAATACGAGGGCACGATTCCCGCCAACACCCTGAAAGTCGTCGGCCTGTACGTCACGTCCTTGGGCCTGGCGAACCCTGAAGGCCAGGGCTACGAGGAAATCAGGAAATTTATGAAGGAGGAGGGGATCTACAAGAAAGTCGTCCTCCAGGACGGCGCCCTGGTCGGGGCCATCTGGATGGGGACAAAGAAAGGCATCAACGAGATCGCCCGCGCCGTGACGGCAAAGATCAAGGTCAACCAATGGATAAACACCTTCCTCGACGACAGCTTCGATTTTTCTGTGCTCTGAAAACCCGGTCTGGCTTTGTCATCCTGGGCTGCCTGCTTCTCTTTTTGCCGGCCGCCGCCCAATACAAGCTCAACGGGTACCTGTCTGCCCAGTACGAGAACGGGCAGAAAGAAAGCGATTTCCCGGAGGGGACATTCGGCCGGGTCCGGGCCGGCCTTTTGTTTTCCGGACTGGCCGCGGACATCTTCACTTACGACCTGGAGGTTCGGTTCAAATCAGAGAGCCGGTTGGAGATTGAAGAGGCCTGGGTGGGGATCGCTCCTTCCCAGTCCTTTGAGCTGAAACTCGGGTTCTATCTCGTTCCGTTCGGAAAGTACAACACGGCCAATCGCCCTTATGAAAACCCTTTTATCCAGACGCCCCTGCCGCAGGCCGCTCTTTATCCGGAGAGTTGGCGGGACGTCGGTGTTTTGGTCGATGGCAAATGGGGGTCCATGGGCTATTCGGTCTACCTGGGGAACGGATTGGGCGAGGGCCGGGATCTTCAAGACAGCCAGCAGTTCAAAGATAACAACGGCGATCCGGCCGCCGGGGGTCGGATCTTTTTTTCGCTGAGCCAGGGCTTCGAAGTCGGCGTTTCCTATTACCGAGGCCATTATGACGACGCCGGCCAAAGGAAACTGGAGCTCCGGGGCGCCGACATCACCTGGAAATCCGAAGCTATCCTCTTAACCTATGAGTACGGGAAAGCTAACCTCGCTAATCCAGAAGGTTACGAACGTGGAGCGGCGGAGGGCCATTTTGTCCTTGCTTCGCTGACCTTAGGGGAGTTCAGTCCCCTGGTCAGCTACCAGACCCTTGTCTACAATGATCCCTTTCATGGGGAGGATCCCCAGGATCCCTTGGCCCTCGTCGGCATAGCCAAGGATATCAGCCGTTGGGCCGTCGGGTTAGTTTTCTCGCCGGCACCCAATTTCATGTTCAAGGTTGAGTATGACTTCAACAAAGAAGCCGCGGTCAAGCTCGACAACGATATTTTTCTGGCCCAGGTATCGCTCCTGTTCTGAGCGAAAAGTGAACTGAGAAAGGAATCATATGGCCAACGTCGTCGTTCTCGGTACCCAGTGGGGGGACGAAGGCAAGGGCAAGATCGTCGACCTGCTCGCGCCTTCTTTTGATGTGATCGCCCGCTACCAGGGCGGCCACAATGCCGGCCACACGGTCTGGATGGGAGGCCAGAAGATCGTCCTCCACCTGATCCCCTCCGGCATCCTGCATCCGGGGAAACTGTGCGTCATCGGAAACGGCGTGGCCTTCAGCCCGCCCGCTTTTTTAAAAGAGGTCGCGGCGCTCGAGAAGCTGGGCGTGGCTTTCGACGACCGCCTGGTCATCAGCCGCAACGCGCATCTCATTCTCCCCTATCACCCTGTGGTCGAGAAAATCGCCGAGGAGCGCAAGGGCGCCCAGAAAATCGGCACCACCCGTCTGGGCATCGGGCCTTCGTATGAAGATAAGGCCGCCCGCTGCGGTATCCGCGTTGGAGACCTCCTCGACCTTGAGGTCTTCCGGGAAAAACTCATCTCCAACCTCGAAGAGAAAAACGCTCTTTTCCGGGCGGCTGGCCTTCCGGCCGTCGACGGCGAAGAAGTCTATGGAGAGTTCGCCGGCCATGCGTCCCGGATCTCCAGGTACATCGGCGATGTTTCGCTCCTCCTCCACCGCAAGATGCGGGCTGGAAAATCGGTCCTGTTCGAAGGGGCTCAGGGCGCACTGCTCGACGTCGACCACGGCACTTACCCCTTTGTCACGTCCTCCAATTCCACGGCCGGAGGTGTGGCCACGGGCCTAGGGATCGGCCCGACCCGGATCGATGAGGTCCTCGGTGTCGCCAAAGCCTATACGACTCGAGTCGGCAGCGGCCCGTTCCCGACTGAGATCCAGGATGACCGCGGGCGGCTGATCTCGGAGCGGGGGAGTGAGTTCGGCGCCACCACCGGACGGCCCCGCCGCTGTGGCTGGTTCGATGCCCTCGCCGTGGCCTATAGCTGCCGGATCAACGGGATCGATCGGATCGTAATGACCAAGCCGGACATCCTGGACGTTCTTGAGGAGATCCCGGTGTGTATCGGCTATGATTACAGAGGAGAGAGCTTGAACGCTTTTCCGGCGGAACCGTGGATCCTGGAAAAGATCGTTCCGAAGTACAGGATGATGAAAGGGTGGAAAACCCCAATCCATCACCTCACCGACCGGCGTCGCCTCCCGGCCGCCTTCCTCGACTATGTCAAACTCATCGAGGACGCGGTCGAGGCCAGGGTCTGCCTCGTCTCGACCGGTGTCGAGAGGAAGGACTCTCTCCTCATCGACGAAGAGCTTGAGGGCGTGGTCGACCTCGACCGGGTGAGAAAAGAGCTGGCCTGAGCGATCTGAAAAGGAGGGCTTGATGAGAATCGACTCCCGAACGAAGATCGACGACCTGATAAAAAAATACCCTTTCCTGCTGGACTTCCTGGCCGGCCTTTCTCCGCGCTTTGCCAAGCTTCGGAGCCCGATCATGCGGAAGACAATCGGCCGGGTGGCGACCCTCCATCAGGTCGCCTCTTTCGGCGACCTTCCGCTTTCCGAGCTCCTTCATAAGATCCAGGCGGAGATAAGGAGGGTGACCGGGGAAGACGTCGAAGTCGATTCCGGCGGCGCCTCCCCGGGACCCATCGACGACAAAGAGGTCCGGCAGGAGGTGCTCAAGGACATCATCCGCGAGCTCCACGGGGGCGGAGACCTGGAGGAACAGAAGAAGCGCTTCGCCGCTTTGATCAAAGATATCAGCCCGACGGAGATTTCGGCGATGGAACAGAAACTGATCGAGGAGGGCATGCCCGAGGAGGAAGTCAAAAGGCTGTGCGATGTCCATGTCCAGGTTTTCAAGGAATCGCTCGAAGGCCAGCCGCTTCCTTCCGCGACCCCGGGACATCCGCTCCATACCTTGACCGAGGAGAACCGGGCGCTCGAGAAAATCCTGGCTGAGTTCAAGGGGATCCTGGAGAGAGTTACGCCCGCCGACGGCGGTGTCAGCTTGAAAAAACTCCAGCCCGAGATCAAGTCTGCCCTTCAAAAGATCGCCGAGGTGGAGAAGCATTATCTCAAGAAAGAGAACCAGCTCTTCCCGCTCCTCGAGTCCAGAGGAGTGAGCGGCCCCTCCAAGGTCATGTGGGCCATCCATGACGATATCCGGATGATGATCCGGGAAACCCGCGAGCTCCTCATCGATGAGAAGGCCGACGAGCTCGTGGCGGCAGGCCGCCGGCTCTCCGAGATAATGGCCGACATGATCTACAAGGAGGAGAAGATCCTCCTGCCGATGAGCCTCGAGGCCCTGGACGAGAGGGATTGGGCGCGGGTCAAAAAAGGGGAGGAGGAGATCGGCTATGCCTGGGTGAATCCGGGGACCGAGTGGAAGCCGGCGGCGGCTGTCGAGGAGGCGCCTCTCGCGCCGGAATACCGTCGGCCCGCGGCGGCGTTGGAATTGGATACCGGCGCCCTGACTCTCGGGCAAGTCAACCTTCTGCTCAAGAACCTCCCCTTCGATGTCACCTTCGTCGACGAGACGGATTCCGTCCGTTACTTTTCGGCCGGCGCCGAACGCATCTTCCCGCGGAGCCCCGGGATCATCGGCCGGAAGGTCCAGAATTGCCATCCGCCGGACAGCGTCCACGTCGTCAACCACATCCTCGAAGCCTTCCGGAAGGGCGATCGGCAGGTCGCCGAGTTCTGGATCCAGTCGAGGGGCCGGTTCATCCATATCCGGTACTTCGCCGTCCGCGATGAGGCGGGCCGGTACAGGGGCTGTCTCGAGGTCAGCCAGGACGTCGCGGCCGTCCGCCGCCTCCAGGGTGAACAGCGCCTCTTGGACTGGAAATAACAATAAAACAGGAGGTACCTAATGCCAGCCAAAGCCAAAAAAAAGGCGGTCCAGAAAACGAAACGGGGAGACGCCTACCAGTGCGGCGTCTGCGGCTACCGCATCATCATCGATGAAGCCTGCGGCTGCGCCGAAGAGCATGTCTTCGTCTGCTGCGAAAAGTCGATGAAGAAGAAGGCCTAGAAGACCGGCTGAGCCCGTTGGCTTGTCTCGATTCCAGAGGCGGGGCCAGAGTCTGATAGCCTGGGCGAGGCTAGCCCGCTTGCGACGGCTTCTCGAGCGAATGGGGAGGTAAAAAATGAGCGGACTGGTGTTCTCCATCGTGGACGTCTTTGCCGAAGACAAATATGCCGGCAATCAGCTGGCGGTCGTGCGCCGGGCGGAAGGCCTCACGGGGGCGGCCATGCAGAAGATCGCCCGGGAGATCAATTTCTCCGAGACGACGTTTGTCCTTGGCGACCAGAAACGCCGGGGCGGTTACGATGTCCGCATTTTCACGCCCGCTTCGGAGCTGCCCTTTGCCGGGCATCCCACTCTCGGCACCGCCTTTGTCATCCAGCAGGACCTGATCAAGGAACCGGTCGGGAAGGTCGTCCTCAACCTGAAGGTCGGGCCCATCCCGGTCACTTTCGGTTATCGCGGCCGGAAGCCCGATGTCCTCTGGATGAAGCAAATACAGCCGCAGTTCGGGATCACGTTGGAGGCCGGTCGCCTAGCGCCAGTCCTGGGGTTGAAGCCGGATGACCTGGACCCGAAGTTTCCGGTCCAGGAGGTTTCGACCGGCATCCCTTTCGTGATCGTCCCCGTCAGGACGTTGGAGGCGGTAAGAAAGAGCAGATTCCGGGCGGACAAGCTGGCCGGACTGACCGCCGAGAAGAAGGCTTTCCTCCTTTTTGCGCCCCAGGCCTACAGCCCGGCAAACGACCTCAACGTCCGGGTGTTCGCCCACTGCTACGGAGTGGGCGAGGATCCGGCCACGGGGAGTGCCAACGGCTGCCTGGCGGGTTATCTGGTCCGGCACCGCTATTTCGGCGGGCCGCGGATCGACATCCGCGTCGAGCAAGGACACGAGATCGGACGGCCGTCGCTCCTGCTTTTACGGGCCGGCGAGGCGGCGGGAAAGATCGATGTCTTCGTCGGCGGCCGGGTCGTTCTGGTGGCTCGGGGAAAGCTGGTTTAGCGAAGGCCGGCGGACAAACCTTACTATTCCTATAGAAATATTGTATTTTAATGGTAAGAGGAGTAATATGTGTTGTCCAATTGGCCCACTCCGGAAGCCCTGGAGTGGACCAGTCAGGATGAGAGATCAATGATCAAAGACCTCGCCGTCATGATTGCCGGCAAGGCTGGGGACGGCGTCCTGTTCACGGGCAATGTCCTGGCCAAGGTGCTCAAGCGTCACGGCTGGGAGATCGTCACCTCCCGCGATTTTCCCTCCAACATTCGGGGCGAATCCACGTGCTACACCGTCCGGGCTTCCCTGGATAAGATCTACGGGCTGAGCGATCAGGTGAATATCCTCCTGGCCTTCGACTGCGAGGCGATCCTGGCCCATCTGCCCGAGATCGCCGCGAACGGGATCGTCTTCTGCGACGGTCAGGGAATGACGACACCGCCTCCCGAGCAGACGCTAGGCAGGACGTTTCACCGCTTCTCCCTGCGGGCTCTTGCCCGGGAGCAGTTCGGCCAGGAAATTTTTAAGAACGTCATCGCTCTCGGCGCACTGAGCTACGTCCTCGACCTCGACGCTTCGCTCCTCGATGGGATTATCTCCGAGATGTTCCTGAAGCGAAAGGGGGAGGAGGTCGTGCGCAAGAACATCCAGGCGGCCCGTTTCGGCTACGACAAGGCCAGAGAGATCACCGCCGAAACAGAGCGACATCCGCTGGCCAAAAAAGCGGACGACGACCAGGTTCTCATCTCCGGGAACGAAGCCATCGGGTTGGGCGCCCTGGCCGCCGGCTGCCGGTATTTCGCCGCCTACCCCATCTGTCCGGCCACTGAGATCTGGCAGTGGCTCGTGCACTACCTGCCGGGTTTCGGCGGTGCGGTGGTCCAGACCGAGGACGAGCTGGCGGCCCTTAACATGACGCTCGGAGCGTCCTTCGCCGGCGCCCGGGCGATGACCTCGACCTCCGGGCCGGGTGCCTCGCTCATGATGGAAGCGTTCAGCTTGGCCGGCATGGCCGAGATCCCGGCCGTCATCGCCCATGTTCAGCGCATGGGTCCGGCCACTGGGATGCCGACCAAGAGCCAGCAGGGCGATGTCCTGCAGTGGATCTTCGGCTCCCACGGCGAATTCCCCCGCATCGTCCTGGCGCCCGGGACGGTCGGGGAGTGCTTCGAGCTGACGGTCAGGGCGTTCAACCTGGCGGACAAGTACCAGTGTCCGGTCATCATCCTCACCGAGCTCGACATGGGCCAGAACTTTCGGACGACCAGGGCTTTCGATTTTTCCGGGGTCCGGATCGACCGCGGGAAGCTGCTCAGCCCGGGGGAACTCCTGGGCACGGCGGACTTCAAGAGGTATGAAATAACGGCCGACGGGATCTCCCCGCGGTCCCTGCCCTCCTGGAAGAACGGAGTCCACCTGGCCGAGAGCCTCGAGCACGATGAAAAGGGCTACCGGGACGAAGATCCTTTGAATCGCCGCCGGATGATGGAAAAACGCATGCGCAAGCTGGACCAGGCTTCCCCGGACTTCTGCGCTCCTCAGGTCTGGGGCTGTCAGAAAGCCGAGGTCGGGTTCATCGGGTTCGGCTCGACACTAGGCGCGATCCTCGAAGCCATGGAGCAGCTGAGAGCGAAGAGCGTCCCTTCGCGTTTTCTCCAGCTCCGGACCCTCTGGCCTTTCCCGGCCGCCGAAGTCAGGGCGTTCCTGGCGGAGAGCCGGGATATCTTTGTCGTCGAACACAATTTTTCGGGCGAGTTGGCCACTTTGATCAAGAGCCAGGTCAGCCCCTGTGCTGAGCTCAACAACATCCTGAACTACTCAACCCTTCCGTTCACGCCCAGGGAAATCGTCGAGCCCGTCCTGAGGTCACGCCGATGAAAGTGAAAGCATCCTACCACCGGCTTGATCCCACCTGGTGCAACGGCTGTGGCCTATTCGGTGTTTTCGACGCTCTCAAGAGGGCGGCGGTGGCCCTCGCCATCGAGCCCGAGGAATTGGTAATCGTCACCGGGATCGGCTGCCACGGCCGGCTGAACAACTATTTCCGCGCCTACGGTTTCCACGGACTCCATGGCCGCACCATGCCGGTGGCTACGGGGATCAAGCTCGTCAACCCGGGACTTCAGGTCGTGGCCGTGAGCGGCGATGGAGATGCCTATTCGATCGGCCTGGGCCACTTCCTCCATGCCCTCCGCAAGAACGTCGGCCTCACCTACATCGTCGTCGACAACCGCATCTACGCTCTAACCCAGGGCCAGGCATCTCCGACGACGGATTTCGGTATGGTGACGATGTCGACTCCGGTGGGGTCCAAGGATTACCCGATCGACGGGCCGTCTCTCGCCCTGGCCGCCGGCGGGACCTTCATCGCCCGCGGTTTTTCCGGTGAGGTGGCCCATCTGGCTTCGCTCATCGAGCGGGGCATGAAACACGACGGTTTCGCCCTGATCGATGTCCTCAGCCCGTGCGTCACGCACAACAAGTTGAATTCTTACGATTGGTACAAAAAACACATCCTCCACGTCGAGGAAGTCCCCGGCTACAGCCCGAGAGCCAAAGCCAAGGCGTGGGAGGCCTTGAATGACCCGGAGAAGATCGCCGTTGGCCTGATCTATGAAGAGGATAAGCCCTCTTTCGAGGAGCTCGTCCTACCCGACAGGGAAAAGCCCATCGCCTCGCTCGACCTCAAGGTCGACGTGCCGCGGCTGGGCAAGATCATGGACGGGTTTCGCTGAGACGGCGATCGTGGTAAAATGGTTAAAAGGAGTCTTGTGAGATGAAAGAGAAAATCGAGGCCGCCCTGAACAAGGTCCGGCCCGCCCTGATGGCCGACGGCGGGAATGTCGAGCTGGTGGATGTCCAGGACGGAGTTGTCAAAGTGAGGCTTACCGGGGCCTGTGGCGGCTGTCCGATGTCCCAGATGACCCTGAAGATGGGGATCGAACGGCACCTGAAGAAGGAAGTTCCGGAGGTCAAAGAGGTCGTCGCCGTCTGAGTCGACGGCCGGTATTCCGGACAAGGGATATGCGACAGGTCTACCTGGATCACATCGCCGCCACTCCCTTGGACCCCCAGGTCCTGGAGGCGATGCTTCCCTTTTTTCGGGACAAGTTCGGCAACCCCCAGAGCCTCCACTCGGCCGGCCAGGAAGCCCTAATAGCTCTTGAAGAAGCCCGTTTGCGGGTTGCTCAGCTCATCGGTGCGGAAGATTCCGAGGTTTTCTTCACCTCAAGCGGTTCTGAGGCCAACAATTTTGCCCTCAAGGGGATGGCCGCGGCGCGTCGGGACAAGGGCCGCCATCTAGTCCTGTCCGCTATCGAGCACCAGTCCATCCTGCATTCCGTTAAGAGCCTTGAGAAATCGGGTTTTTCCTCGACCCTGGTTCCGGTCGATAAACACGGACTTGTCGACCCCGAAGCGGTCCGAAGGGCCATCCAAAAAGAGACGGTGCTCGTCTCTGTTATCCTGGCCTCGAGCGAGGTCGGAACGGTCGAGCCCATAGCCGAGATCGCCCGGATCTGCCGCGCGGCAGGCGTCCCGCTCCATACCGATGCCGTGGCCGCAGTCGGAAACATTCCGGTGGATGTCAGGGAGCTCGGGGTGGATGCGCTAAGCCTGGCGGCCGATCAGTTTTATGGTCCGAAGGGGAGCGGCGCCCTCTTTGTCAAGAAAGGAGTGCGGATCCTCCCGTTCATCGACGGCGGGATCCAGGAGGGCGGCCGGCGCGCCGGCACCGAAAACGTCGCCGGGATCGTGGGGATGGGCAAGGCGGCCGAGATCGCCCGGGCAGAACTGCCGGAGCGTCAGGTAAGGATAAAGACCCTCCGCGACCGTCTGATCGACCGGCTCCCCCAGAAAGTAGACCGGGTATATCTCACCGGACACCGAGAGAGACGGCTGCCCCATCAGGCCAGTTTCTGCGTTGAGTTCATCGAGGGTGAGGGCATGCTCCTGAACCTGGACATGAAAGGCATCTCCGTCTCGAGCGGCTCGGCCTGCACCTCCCGGGCCCTCAAGGCCTCGCATGTGCTGTTGGCCATGGGCATCGATCATGCCCTGGCCCAGGGCTCTCTCGTCTTCAGCCTGGTGGAGGGTAACACAGCTGGAGACATCGATTATCTCTTAGAGGTCCTTCCGCCCATCATCGACCGACTGCGGAAGATGTCCCCCCTCTATACGAAATTCCTGGAGGAGAGTCAGAAATGATTTACACCGATAAAGTCATGGATCATTTTCAGAATCCCCGCAACGTCGGGGTGATCAAGGACGCTGATGGTACGGGACAGGTTGGGAACCCGGTCTGCGGCGATATGATGACCTTTTACATCAAGGTCAAAGACGACAAGCTGGAAGACATCAAGTTCCAGACCTTCGGCTGCGGGGCCGCCATCGCCGTCTCCAGCATCGTCAGCGAGATGGCCTTGGGGAGGACCTTGGACGAAGCCATGAAGATCACTAACGAGATCGTGGCCGAGGAACTGGGCGGACTGCCCAAGAACAAGCTGCACTGTTCCAACCTGGGCGCCGACGCCTTGCACGCGGCGATCTCGGATTACCGGAAAAAGCATGCCGCCGAGCAGGCAGAGGTGTCGCAAGAAGCCGGCAAGTGCTATTGCCCGTACTGCGACGGCCCCATAGAGGGTCTGGAAGGGGCCTGCGCCGCCTGCCATGTCGATCTAGAGGAGTGCCCGCACTGCGGCAACCTGACCAAGAAGGGCGAGGAGAAATGCGCCAAGTGCGGGGCCGACCTCGAGCCGGAGTGAGCGCGGGTTCGCCGGCCTCTCACGAGCGCGCACCGCTGCTCGGCCCGGATCAAGGACCTGAGGAGAGAAAATGAAAGCGGACGTCAAGCTGGACTGCTTCGGGCTCCTCTGCCCGATGCCCATTATCCAGACGGCCAAGAAGATCAAGGAGCTCCGGACCGGCGAAGTGCTCGAAGTCTTCTCTACCGACGAAGGCATCAAGGGAGATATGCCGGCCTGGTGCAAGATGACCGGCCAGGAGTTCCTCGGGCTGGAGCAGGACGGAGAAATCTATCGCGTCTATGTTCGGAAAATCAAAGAATAGGGATGTCGAGAGAAAGCATGAACAAAGAAGAGATCCTGGGCAGGATCGCGGAGCTCCGGAAGGAGCGGAAGGCAGTCATCCTCGCCCATAATTATCAAATCGGCGAAGTCCAGGACATTGCGGATTATACGGGCGATTCGCTGGGGTTGAGCCAAGAAGCCGCCCGAAGCAGTGCCGAAGTCATCGTCTTTTGCGGTGTTCACTTCATGGCCGAGACAGCCGCCATCCTCTCTCCCCAGAAGACCGTTCTTCT
>Ga0154855_1054_pt1 | contig 12600 bp, 7 predicted proteins | sample Rifle2008BG19ft_FD_105827 | JGI IMG/M metagenome (GOLD analysis project Ga0154855, IMG submission 105827) | Candidatus Aminicenantes bacterium RBG_19FT_COMBO_58_17 | reverse complement strand
AGGATCTTGCGGAACCCGTGCTCGATCAGGCTAAGGGCGGTTTCATAGACGACCGCTTCGAACGTTTCGGGAGTCAGAGTGATCGTCCCGGGGAACCCCATGTGGTGGGAAGACAGGCCCGCCAGGACCACCGGCGCCACCAGGGCTTCGGCCTTCTGGGCGATCAGCTTGCAGGTCTCGATGGCCCCGTAACTGTCCGTGCCCAGCGGCAGGTGCTTGGCGTGCTGCTCGATCGACCCGACCGGGATGATGACGACATCCGTCCGTTTGAGCGCCTCCTGGACCTCGGGCCAGGTCATGTGCGGCAGGTAGTTCTTGACCTTCTTTTCGGTGAATAAAGCATTGACGTTCTGGTCTTGTCCCCATGCCCTGGCGCTGAGCCCGTGCCAAATGACCATAGCAAGAGCTGTGGAAAGAACCATTGATTTACTAAAATTGAATTGTCTCATGCCTCCTCCAATCATTCCTGTGTATCATAGGGCAACTTTTTCCATGGCCATTTGCTTTTTGTGTACGCGGATGGAGTGAACATCCAAATCTCGGTTTGCCCATCGACCGTCACAGGGAATACTAGATCGAGATCCTGAATGCTGTCAAGGACGGCCATCATTGAAATGGAGGACTTTAGGGAAAGCTCCCTCTTACAAGCCGGGGGTCACTGGTTCGAACCCAGTACCGCCCATTGACCTTTTCCCCTAAATGCCGACATTTTTCGGGGTCCCGTCAGATATCATATTTTGACTCTATTCCCATAATTCATTAATCTAGACCCATCTCTCGAGAGGAGCAAAGGGCCGTGAAATGCTCTAAGTGCCAATCCGATAATACTGATACCGCGCGTTTCTGCAGCAACTGTGCCACTCCCCTAACCGGCCCCCAGGAGACCGTCATTTCAAAGACGATAACCATCCTGCAGACTTCCTCTTCCATATCAGAGGGAGGGACCGTGGCCGGAAAATACAGGATTATCGAGCCCATCGGAAAGGGAGGAATGGGGGTTGTCTATAAAGCCGAGGATACTAGGCTAGAACGTGCCGTTGCCCTTAAGTTTCTTCCTGCCGAGCTGACCGAAGATCACGAAGCCCGGGAACGCTTTGTCCGTGAGGCAAAGGCCGCCGCTGCGCTTTCGCATCCCCACATCTGCACGGTCCACGAGATCAACGAAGAAGAGAAAGAACCGTTCATCGTCATGGAATATGTCGAGGGCCGGAGTTTGAAGGAGAAGATCCGGAAGGGTGCTCTGGAGCAAGCCGAGGCGTTGGATATTGTCATCCAGGTGGCCGAAGGATTGGCGGAGGCACACGGGAAGGGGATCACCCACCGGGACATTAAGCCCGGCAACATTATGGTGACGGACAAAGGCACGGCCAAGGTCATGGATTTCGGCCTGGCCAAGATTTCCGGCGCATCCCTCATAACCAGGGAAGCCAGAACGATGGGGACGGTTGCCTACATGTCGCCCGAACAAGCGAAAGGTGCGGCCGTTGACCAGCGCACAGACATCTGGTCGCTGGGAGTCATGCTCTACGAAATGCTCACGGGTGAGCTGCCGTTTGGAGGCGAACATGAGGCCTCAATTCTGTATTCAATTGCTCATGAAGACCCCAAGCCTTTCAAAGACGTACCGCCGGCAGTGCCCCAGGAATTGCAGCGGATCATCGCCCGCTCCTTGAAGAAAAGGCCTGAAGCCCGCTATCAGTCGGCGACAGATATGCTGGAAGACCTGAGGAAATACCGGGAGGCATTGAAAGCCGAGCAAATTGGCCTGTTCAGCCCGCGCAGTTTGCTAAAGCGCATCCGCCGGCCGCGCGTGGCCGTGCCGGCCGCGGCCGCCATTATCGCAGCCGTTGTGCTTGCCGTCGGATTTTTCGACCGCCAGGCAAAGGTCCGTTGGGCGAAAGACACGGCTCTTCCGGAAATCAAGCGTCTTATCGGCTCCGGAGAGGCTAACTACGGCGAAGCCTATACTCTGGCTCTGAAAGCGGAAAGATATATCCCGAAAGATCCAGTGCTGAATGAATCTCTTTCCCGGTGCGGAATGAAAATTTCGGTCGAGACAAAGCCCTCCGGGGCAAGAATTTTCACGAAAGATTACCGAACCCCGGAGAGCGATTGGAACTTTCTGGGCGTTTCGCCGATAAAAGAGGTCCGTGTCCCATTCGGGTTTTTCAGATGGAAGTTCGAAAAAGAAAGATATGAACCGGCCCTGGCCGTTTACTCGACATTCGAATGGGAAATGGACAAGCTGAGCCTCGTCGGGCCGGCCAGGATCTTCAGGGCACTTGATAAAGAAGGATCCGTCCCGGCCGGGATGGTGAAGGTGAGCGGGGGTGAGGCGGACGGTTTTTTCATGGACGAGCATGAGGTTACAAATCGCGAGTTCAAGGAATTCATCGATAGAGGGGGATACCAGAAGAAGGGATATTGGAGGTATCCCTTCATTCGAGACGGGAAGACCCTAGCCTGGGAAGAGGCCATGAAGGACTTCGACGACTCGACGGGCATGCCAGGGCCATCGACCTGGGAAGGGGGGAGATATCCCGAGGGACGGGACGATTTTCCTGTCTCTGGAGTTTGCTGGTATGAGGCGGCCGCTTATGCGGAATTTGCAGGGAAGATCCTCCCGACGGTCAGGCAATGGGAAATGGGGGCCGGCCTCGATATTCCGACGATATTCGCGGGCGGCTTCTTTTCGCTGCTCTTGACATCTCAGAGCAACTTCGGCGGAGACGGCCCTGCCCCTGTCAAAAGGCATCAGGGGATCACCACTTATGGGGCCTATGACATGGCCGGGAACGTCAGAGAGTGGTGCAGGGACGAGACGGAAAAAGGGAGGACCTTGCGAGGCGGTGCATGGAATGACATCACCTACATGTTCCTTCATGTGAGCCAGGCGCCTCCATTTGACCGATCGCCAAGGAATGGATTTCGCTGCGTCCTCGGCCTTGGTCCCGGAAAAATCCCGGACACGGCCCATCAACCGATCAAGTATCAGGAAATGCGCAATTATCATGAAGAAAAGCCTGTCCCGGATGCCGTTTATGAGGCATATAGGGAACAATTTTACTATGATAAGGAGGACTTCGAGGTACACTTGGATGCCAGGGACGAGAATCAAGGGGAGTGGATCAAAGAAAAAGTAAGCTTCAAGGCAGCCTACGAGAGCGAGCGGATGTCGATTTATCTCTTCCTTCCCAAGAACGCGCTGCCACCCTATCAAACCGTTATCGTTTTTCCGGGTTCTCAAGCCGTATTTCTAAGTACGAGCGAAAGATTTGAATCGTCGGAGTATTTCAGATCAAATTGTGAATTCATCATAAGAAGCGGCCGCGCCTTGATCTATCCCATCTATAAAGGAACATACGAGCGCGGTAATTCGATTGTCTATCTTCCCATGCACTTTGGAAATGGCACGAGGCAATACTCGGATTTCGTGATTAAGACGGTTAAGGATTTCAAGAGGTCTATCGATTATCTAGAAACACGCAGCGATATCGACATTCAAAAAATCGCCTACTACGGATTCAGCTGGGGAGCCATGTTCGGAGCCATCATCCCGGCCCTGGAAGAGAGACTTAAAGTGAGTGTCCTCTGGTCGGGTGGATTCCCTGTACCGAAGATGCGACCGGAGAAGGTTCGCCCCGAAGTGGAGGAGATCAATTATGTGACCCGGGTCAGGATACCGACTTTGATGCTTAACGGGAAGTACGATTATCACGCTTTTCCGTTGGAGACCTCATCCAGGCCGATGTTCAACCTCTTAGGAACTCCGAGAGAAGATAAGCGCCAGATCATCTATGATTCCGACCATTCATTGCCAGCCAGCGAATACATCCGTGACACGCTCGGCTGGCTCGACCGTTACCTGGGGCCTGTCAAAAGTAATGAATAGGGGGAATTTGATGAGAAATAAGTTCTTGATATACACTTTCTTTGGCTTGCTCTTTTCCCCCGCCCGGGCTCAAGAAATAACCGGCAATCTTGAAGGCCGGATCATCGACTCCAAAGGACAACCGGTTTTGGAAGCAAAGGTCGAGCTCTCAAGCCCAGCGCTCCAGGGGATTCGGGAAATAGCGACAGACCCCCGGGGATATTTTCGCTTTTTTGCGCTTCCCATCGGCCCATACACGGTCAAAATACTGCATCCAGACTACCAAGAAATTACTTTCCAAGAGGTCCTTGTCCTCTTAGGAAAGACATCAACTCTAGGCGTCATCCGCCCAAATTTGAGATTCAAGGAAGCGCACGAAGTTATCGTCGTGGCTGAGAAGCCGGTTATCGACCTGTTTTCTACGGCCCAGGGTGCGAACTTATCTTCTTCACAATATGAGCTCTTGCCGGTGCAGCGGGATTATAGAAGCCTTGTGACGCTGCTTCCCCAAGCCAACCAGAGTTTCCTGGGAGACGAAGCGAACTTCGCCGGCGCTACCGGTCTCGAGAACAAATACTTCATCGATGGCGTGGAGGTGACAGACCCATTCCGGGGCATTACCGGCACCAATCTCCCTTACAATTTCGTGCAGGAAATCGAGGTTAGGACCGGCGGCTACCAGGCCGAATATAGGAGCTCTCTAGGCGGTGTCGTCAACGTTGTGACCTATTCCGGAGGAGATAAGTTACACGGTCAGCTATTCGGTTTCTTTGCCAACAATCGCTTCAGCGGGGAGCCGAGGCAGGGCGCCCTGGAAGTCCCCCAAGGCGATTTCGCACAATATGATTTCGGGCTGAGCCTCGGAGGCCCCGTTCTCCGTGATCGGCTGTGGTTTTTCGGCGCCTACAATCCCAACTTTGAGCGCGAGGATGTCCTTATCCCCGGATGCGGATATTACAGCGACCGCAAAACCACCCATCATTTCGCGGCGAAACTGAGCTGGCGGGTCAATGCCGGCAACAGCTTCGTGTTCACTGTTTTCGGGGACCCGGCCGAGCGGCGGGGTATTGGTGAGACTTTTGGCTCAATCGGCACTCCAACCGCTTTTGCCAATCCCGACCCATACCTGGCGGATATCGAGACGGGTGGAACGTCCCTTTCCCTAAGAGGAAATCATTTTATCAGCAACAATTTCTTTATTGAGACATCCCTTTCAAGAACCACATATAAGTATCAAAACCTTGCTGACACAGAGAGAGGCCGGAGCGAGACACTTTTTATCGATGCTCAAACAGGAATCTGGTCGGGAGGAGTGGGCCTTCAGGTGGACACTTTCAGCACAATCACCAATGTGGGGATCAAAGGCACGCTGCTCTGGGGCCGGCATACGCTCAAGGCCGGTTTCGAGTATCTCCATAAACAGTTGAGATACGATGAAAACAGCGAGATTCTAACGATGTTTTCTCCGGCCTTCTTTTTTGACTGGCACTCGGAAAAGAACGACATCAAAGTCTCTAACCGGCTTCCCTCGCTTTTTATCCAGAATTCCTGGCGGCTTTCCGATCATATTCATATCAACGCAGGATTGAGGTGGGACGGCCAGTTCTGGGTTGGGTCGGATGGGAAAGTCGCCCAGAGGATCAGCCATCAGTTCCAGCCGAGGATCGGACTCATCTTTCAGCCCGGGCAGCCGGGAACTCAAAAGGTCTACGCCTCTTTCGGGAGGTTTTACCAGGAACTCTCGACCTGGCCGGTGCTCAGTTATGCGGCAGAGTCCTTCATGAGATTCTGGTATTATGATCATGACCCCAGAACCGATCCTTCCGGCGGTTACGGCTTTGAGATCATGAGCGCTATCCAGCCGGAAATCAACGGCCTCAAGGGACAGTATTATGACGAATTTTCCTTAGGCTATGAGCGCCAGCTTTTCGATCATTTCAAGTTCGGCCTCGGCGGTCTCTACCGTACACTCCGGGAAGGGATTGAGAATGCCTTCCTCCCGGATACGGGTGTGTCTGCGTTTGGAAACCCGGGAAGGGGGAAACTGACCGCTTTTCCGCGGATGAAGAGGCAGTATGCCGCTCTCGAGTTCACGCTGGAAAAGACTTCGGCCAAGAATTTCAGCTTTCTCGCATCTTACGTTCTTTCCAAAAACTATGGCAACTACGCGGGCCTGTTCAATTCGGATTTTAACTATCCTTTCCCCAATTCGAACGGCTCCTTTGATCTTTTGGAAACCTTGATGAACGGGACGGGTTGCCTGCCGAATGACCGGACTCACGTCTTCAAATTTTCCGGCTCCTACCGGTTTGATTTTGGTTTAACCGCGGGAACCTGGGTCATCTGGCAGAGCGGAACTCCCCTCAATGAGTTTGGGGGATCAACGATGGGACCACCCTGGTTCATCTTCCTGAGACAGCGGGGGACCGCCGGCCGGACGCCGGCGATCTTTGACCTGAACCTCCGCCTGACATATGACCTGGCAAGGCTCACAAAAACAAGATGGCAGCCGAAGCTCATCGCGGACGTTTTTCATGTGGGGAGCCAGCGCAAACCGGTGAACTTCGAGCAGATCAGGTATTTCAATCAAGATTTAGCCGGTAACCAGATCAACCCAAATCCTATCTATGGCCTCGCCACTCGCTATCATCCTCCGATGTCGATGCGCCTGGGGATTGAGGTCAACTTTTAAGCCCAAATAAGCTTTATCCCGCCCTCAATTCAGTTGACGGCGGAAGTGATCAGGGATGCTCCTGAAATTTTATGAGTTCTGCAGGGACGCCCGCCGCGGCTTGGGGTCATCCCCTCTCGGGGTGATTTTTCGAGCCCAAAAATCACCCCCTGATTCACACCTGGCGGCTATTCCCTTTCGGAAACCCCTGGCCTACCATAAGCCCCTAAGGCTACAACCATGGGCAAACAAGTGGAGGCGTCCGGAGAAAGGCCGCCCGCCAAGAAGAAAAACACCCAATTGCGGGGACTAACCCCATTTAAAGAAAAACAAAAGGAAATTGTGCCTGGCCCGTCCGAAGAGGCCCTGCGCGAGAGCGAAGAGAAATACCGCACCGTCGTCAACAGCGCCAACGACGGGATCGCCATCCTCCAGGACCAGGTCATTCAGTTCGCCAACCCCCGGCTGGCGGAGATGGGAGGGTACACACCCGAGGAGATCACGGGCCGGCCATTTGCCGAGTTCCTCTCCCCCCCAGAACTCCAACGCGTTCATGAGGTCTATTCCAGCCGGATGGCCGGGGACATCGTCCCCGGCAAATACGAACTGCACCTTCACAAGAAGAACGGCGATTTCCTTTTTGTGGAAGTCAACAGCAGCCTCATCCCCTACCGGAACAGGCCTGCGGTCCTGATCATCATCCGCGATTCCACCGAGAGAAGGCGGACCGAGAAACTCAAGGATTCGATCTTCCGGATCTCGGGAGCGGCCATCTCCTTGGACAACCTGGAGGACCTCTTTCGTTCCATCCACCATGTCATTTCCGACCTGATGCCCGCCGATAACTTCTACATCGCGCTCTATGACCAGAGCCTAGACCTCCTCAGCTTCCCGTACTTTGTGGATACCTATGATCCGACCCCGAACTCAAAGAAACCGGGCCGCGGCCTGACCGAGTATGTCTTGAGGACGGGGAAGCCGCTCCTCGCGTCGCCAGAGGTATTCGCTGAGCTCGAGAGCCGTGGCGAAGTGGAGTCTGTGGGCGCACCGTCCATCGACTGGCTGGGAGTGCCCCTGAACATCGACGGCCGGACGATCGGCGTTCTCGTCGTCCAAACCTACGCTGAAGGCGTGCGCTACGGCGAAGAAGAGAAGAACATCCTCCAGTTCGTCTCCAACCAGGTGGCCATGACCGTCCACCGCAAGAGAGCGGAAGCGCAGATCAAATCCCAGCTGCTGGAAAAGGACGTCCTTCTCAAAGAGGTCCACCACCGGGTGAAGAACAACATGCAGGTCATCTCCTCCCTCCTTAACCTCCAGTCCCGGCACGTCAAAGACCCCCACGTCCTCGAGATGTTCAAGGAGTCCCAGCGCCGCATCCGCTCCATGGCCCTCATCCACGAGCGTCTCTACCAATCCTCCGACCTCTCCCGCATCGAGTTCTCCCAGTACCTCCGCAACCTCGCCACCCACCTCTTCCATTCCTACCAGGCCGACACCTCGCGCATCCGCCTGAAAATCGACGCCCAAGAGGTCCTCTTGAACATCAACACGGCCATCCCCTGCGGGCTGATCGTCAACGAACTCGTCTCGAACGCGCTGAAGCACGGTTTTCCGGAGGGCCGGAGCGGCGAGCTTGACATCGACCTCCGCCACGTGGAGGGGGACGGGTACGTATTGCAGGTGAAGGACGACGGGGTGGGGTATCCGGAGGGGCTGGACTTCCGCAAGACGGAGACCCTGGGCATGCAGATCGTCAGCACCCTGGTCGAGCAGATCGACGGCCGGCTGGAGATCAGCCGCAAAAAAGGCACCGCCTTCCGGCTCGAATTCAACGAGCTCCCGCGGAAAAAAAGCAGCTAAGCATGGACAAGATCCGCATCCTGATCGTCGAGGACGAGAGCCTGGTGGCCCGGGATATCGAGAACATGGCCGTCAGCCAGGGCTACGAGGTCTGCGGTATCGCCTCCACCGGCGACCAATCCATCGAGATGGCCGCGCAGTTCCAGCCCGACCTCGTGCTTATGGATGTCATAATCAAAGGCTCTCTCGACGGGATCTCCACCGCCGAAAAGATCTGGGACTCCTACCGTATCCCGATCATCTACGTCACCGCCTATGCCGACGAGCACACCCTGAAGCGAGCCAAGATCACCGAGGCCTTCGGCTATATCCTCAAGCCGTTCGATGAGCGCGAGCTCAAGATCGCCATCGAGATGGCCTACTATAAATCGCGCATGGGAACGAAGCTCCGGGAGAGGGAGGAATGGCTCTCCGCGCTGCTCAAGAGCATCGGAGATGGAGTTATCGCCACCGACAAGAGCGGCACCATCACCTTCATGAACCCTCTGGCCGAGCGGCTGACGGCCTGGCATCAGGAGGAGGCCCTGAGGCAGCCGCTGCGGGAGGTCTTCAGGACCGTGGTATCTCGCGACGGAGATGAGCCCGAGATCGTCCTCTGGGCCAGGAACGGGAAAAAGTTCTCGATCGAAGAGACCAACATGCCCATGAGCGACGGCCGCAACAATTCCAGCGGCCACGTCCTCGTCTTCCGCGATATCAGCGCCCGCAAGAGCGCCGAGAAGGAACTCAAGGAGAGCTGGGAGAAGCTCCATGAGGCGCTCGAAGGGACCATCCAGGCCATGGCCCTGACGATCGAAATCCGCGACCCCTACACGGCCGGTCATCAGCGCCGGGTGAGCAAGCTGTCCTGCGCCATCGCTCAGGACCTGGGCATGTCCGAATTTGAGGTCGAGGGCCTCCGTGTCGCCGGCGATATCCATGACATCGGCAAGATCTACGTCCCGGCCGAGATCCTAAGCAAGCCGGGGCAGATCACGGCCATCGAGTACGGCATCATCAAGACCCATCCGCAGGTAGGTTACGATATCCTCAAGACCATTAAGTTCCCCTGGCCGGTGGCCGAAATCGTCCTGCAGCACCATGAGCGCCTGGACGGCTCCGGATATCCGCTGGGCCTGGTCGCCGAGCATATCCTCAAACAGGCCAGGATCCTGACCGTATCGGATATCGTGGAGGCCATGTCCTCGCACCGTCCCTACCGCCCTGCCCAAGGCATCGACAAGGCCCTCGCCGAGGTCGTCCAGAACAAGGGCCGCTTTTACGACACCGACGCCGTGGATGCCTGCGTCAAGCTCTTCCAGGAAAACCGCTTCCACTTCACCGAAGAAGTGCGGGCCTGACGGGAAAGCGCCCCCGACGGGATTTGAACCCGTGTTGCCGCCTTGAAAGGGCGATGTCCTAGACCGAGCTAGACGACAGGGGCGGGAATGAGCCGTGCTGGACTCGAACCAGCGACACCCGGCTTAAAAGGCCGGTGCTCTCCCTCTGAGCTAACGGCCCCCAAAAAATAGACTAATATTTATAGAGGATTATAGGAAAAGAGTCAATATCGGAGCGAGGGTATCTCCTTAAGCCACCGGCTCGTATTTGACGATAATCCATCGCCCGCGCCGCGCGAGGTTGGCGGCCTCGTCCTTGAGCTCGTACCTTCTCAGGTTAAAGCGGTAGGTCTGGGCCTGGCCATCCTTGCCGGTGATCTTGACATCCACATCCTTGGTGTGAACCGTTCCCGTCAGGTCCATGATGTTGGGGATGTCGCGAGCATCCAGGCTGAAAATGGAGATGTCTCTTTCCTTTTGGGCAGCGGCTTTGGCCTCATTGTAGTCCCTTTGGAGCTGCCTGTGGACTTCCCGCTCCTGGTCGAACTTGGCCTGCATCTCGTCCACTTTCTTCTTGGCCGCGGCCTTGGCGCCACCGGTCCGGGCGGCTTTCTGCTCTTCCTGCGCGCCGTAGAGTGCATCTTCGGCGTCCATCACCGGCCCGACGTGCTCCTCGAGCTTTTTCTTGAACTCCAGCTCCGCCTTGCCTTGCTCCACCAGGTTGGTCGGATCGATCTTCTCTTCGCTAACGCTGACGATCTGCCAGGACGCGGCATCGATCGACGCCGGCTCGATCGCCATTTTCGACATCGTCGTCGTATCCTTCATAGAAATGGCGCTGAAATAGGCCCGCAGCAGACCCTTCTCTGGAGTCGGCTTGCAGCTCTGCAGGCTGATAAGGATGAATAGCACGGCGACAGCACCGAGGACAATAAGACCTTTTCTTCTCATAATCTCCTCCTTCCGGCGAAAGATATGTCTATTCTGTCCAAATTGTACTTTTTTTTCAAGTCAAAAAGCAAGCCCCAAAATCAGCCCTTCGAATATTTTGTTTGGGCCGTTTTTTTAACGAAAAATATTGTTGACAAGGTTCTTCCTTTATTGTTAAAATCGCTGGTTAATACAGATCCTAGAAAGAAAGTTCAGGGATCATAAGAAACCATTTATAAGGAGGAAAAGATGGCGGTCAGATTAGCAGAAGAGTGGTTCACCATCTGTGCTGGATGCGAAGTCACCATACTTGACATTGGAGAGCCGCTCCTGGACCTTTTGCCCAAGCTGGAGATTGTTCACATGCCGGTCCTCATGGATCATAAAATGTGGGGACAGACCGGTGATCAGCCAGGCCCTAATATTCCTGAAGCTGACGTGGGAATCATTTCCGGGGGAATCCGGACAAAAGAGAACAAAGAAATCGCTGAAGAGATGAGGAAAAAGTGCAAAACACTCATCGCTTTGGGGACCTGCGCTTGCTATGGCGGCATCCCCGCCCTGGCAAATCTATCTACGGTTGATGAGATCTATGACAAGGTATTTCGAGGTTGTGTGACCACCGATTCAGCAGCCAACCCCACAGGAGTGTCACCGTTTACTGATAGAATCTATGCTCTGCATGAAGTCGTGAAAATTGACCTCAAGCTGCCCGGTTGCCCGACAACGCCCGAAATGGTCGCCGAGGCGCTGACCGCCCTTTTAGAAGGAAGAGAGGTCAGTTTTCCAGCCAAAAGTGTCTGCGACGAATGTCCGACTATCAGGGAAAAAAAGGCTGTGGCCAACTTAAAAAGACCCCTTGAAGCCGTTGATTTCGTGCCGGGGAAGCCCCTTGATACAGTCCGCTGTTTTATGGAACAAGGCTTTCTGTGCAATGGCCCCGCAACAAGATCAGGCTGCGGCGGAGCGGCGAAAACACCTCGGTGCATCAAAGCCTACATGCCATGCCGAGGATGTTATGGCCCTCTCTCGGATGCGGCCAACCCTATGGTCGATATGATGGGGGCTCTGTCCAGTATTGGTCTTGATGTCAAACAAATACCGGACCGGGCCGCCACATTCAACAGGTTTTCTGGGGCCGGCCGTTTGCGGCCCTTACCGAAAAGGAGTTAAATCATGGGAAAAACACTCACTATTCAGCCAGTCACACGAATCGAAGGACACGCCAGGATCACCATCCAGCTCGATGACGCGGGAAACGTCAGCGATACGCAAGTCAATGTCCTTGAATTGCGAGGCTTTGAGAAATTCTGTATCGGCAGACCCGTCGAAGAGATGCCCAGGATCACCACGAGGATATGCGGGGTCTGTCCCTGGTCTCATCACAATGCCTCCGCCAAGGCGACAGATGCGGTTTTCGGAGTCGATCCGCCTCCTGCCGGGAAAAAATTGAGAGAGCTGTGCAACAGCATTGCCTACATGGAAGAGCATATACTCCACTTCTTTTTCCTGGCGGGGGCAGATTTCGTGCTCGGGCCGGGTGCTGATTACGGGATCAGGAATGTTATCGGAATTATCGGAGCAGTCCCGGATATCGCCAGGAAAGTCGTAAGATGCCGACATATGGCCGCCAAGATGCTGGAGGAGATATCGGGAAAAGCCATCCACCCTGATGCTTGCGTCCCAGGCGGATTCAGCCGTCCTTTGCTGGAGGAGGAAAGAAAAGAGCTGAAAAAGATGGCCGATGAGATGCTCGAGTTTTGCAAGTTCTCCATCTCCTTTGCCAAAGAGAGCCTCTTTCCGAAATACTTGGATGTTATTAAATCCCTGGGGATCATAAAAACGGGATTCTTAGGGACGGTGAAAGACGATGGTTCGATGGACCTCTACCATGGAAAGCTGAGAATGATGCAGGCCGACGGTTCTTATGAAGATTTCGAGGCCAA
>Ga0154855_1181_pt3 | contig 12808 bp, 10 predicted proteins | sample Rifle2008BG19ft_FD_105827 | JGI IMG/M metagenome (GOLD analysis project Ga0154855, IMG submission 105827) | Candidatus Aminicenantes bacterium RBG_19FT_COMBO_58_17 | reverse complement strand
ACTCGACTTCAGCGTCCGCGCGGGCGGCGATCCGCCCGAACCGACCGGCCGGACGTCTGAACAGGGGCCCCAGCAGCCGGCGCATCACTCCAGTGCGCCCGATCCCGAGGGCATAACCGATCTCATCGATGATCTTTTCCCTATAGGCCGCAACCACTTCTTCCTGGCCGGACAGCGGGTTCATGGTTTTCCGCTTTTCGGGGCCTCCTGCTGGCGCTATCATGATGAATGGGGCCGGGTTAAGCTAACCGGCGACCAGGATGAGGGCGCGCCGCCATTCCGGATGGCGCTCCGCGTCCTCCATTGCCTGCTGCAGATCGGTGAGCGGGTACTCGGCGTCAATCATCGGCTGCGGTGCAATCGTTCCGTCCTCCAGGAGCCGGGCCGCCGCTTCCCAGTAGTTAAACCCGACCACAGCTTGCAGCGCGGCGTTCGATGGACAGACGAGCGCGATCCCTTTCGCACGCAGCGGCTGGTACATAAGGTCGAGGCGCTTGCGCGATGTTCCCATCAGCACGCAGACCGCCTGATTGTCCAGGGCCTCGACCAGGCTGTCGACGTCGCTGGCTCCGCAGCACTCCAGCGCCCCGGCCATCGGGCCGTATTGGCGCACGATGGCGCGGACGGCTTCAGGATCTCGCCCGTCCCGGCAGTCTATGCCCAGCGCGCGAGCCGCTTCGATCTTCTGCTTTTCGATCTCCAAACCTATCGGGCACAGACCATGCCGTCTCAACAGCCAGGCGGCCAGGACTCCGATGAATCCCATGCCACGGACCAGGACCGGTTGTGTCTCGCCGCGCCGATACCGCTCCGGCACGGCCATTCGCTGGAGATCCGCGGCCTCGCGCAACACGGGCATCGTGATCAGGTTTGGGTAGAACAGCGCCTGGACGTGGATCATGGCGACGGCCAATGGATCGGCGAAGCAGACGGCCCGAGGGTCGCCATGGTTCACGACTACGGGGCGGTCGGCGAGGGCATATTCGGCGAAACACCTCATATCCCAGTCGCGGTCCGCCACCAGGTTGATCCGGACCACCTGATCGCCGACACGAACGCCGCGCACCTTGCGGCCGGCCTGAACCACTCGGCCGACGGCCTCGTGGCCGTGGCTGCCCGGCGGCGCCGGGAGAGGATGGAGTTCGTTGAGAGTGTGCGACAGCTTCCAGAAGGAGTTGTCGCTGCCGCAAATGCCCACGCGGGTGATGCGCACGAGCACCTGATCGTCATTCGGGACCGGCGTCCCGACCTCGACTATCCGGTAATCGCGCTCGCCCACAAGCTGGGCGGCTTTCATCGAGGCAACTCCTTTTCAACTCAACGCGAACGGGTCGGGAAGGCTCTCCGGCGGCACTTCGAGCTTCTCGGGGTTTTCGATGAGGTCGCTCAGGAGGTCGATCGTAGCCCTGAAGTAGACGCCGTCGGAAATGCGTTCGTCCAGGCTGAACTTTAGGTTCATAACGTCCTCGACCTTGAGTTCACCGCGCTCGTTGATGACCGGTTCTTTTTTCCGTCGGCCGACGGTGACGAAGAACGGCGCATTCCCCCATTCAAACAGGTGGTGGAAGACCGCGTCGGCGCCGATGCTGCCGAGGTTGGCCAGAAACGCGCTGGTGTACAAGGCGTCTCCTTTAGTGAACGATGCCGGCAGCAGCCCGAAGTAGTCGAGAGTCCGCACCGCCCCGGTGGCCAGGCGGATCAAGCACCGGGGCAGCCTGGTGACGATGTTGGACGCGCCTTCATCTCTTGACGAAGTGCTCCGTTTGGTCCCTTGCACGACGGAGGATACGCGCTCGACTACGTCGGCGATAGTAGAACGAGGATCAAAGGTGACCTTGACGGTGGTCTCGGCCGCTTGTTCGTTGAGCTCGCGCTTGACGATGAACGATAGGTCGATGGTCCTTCGCTGATAGATGCGGCGGCCGACGACAAAGCGATTGGCCTCCGGCCGCAGGGCCAGAGTGCGGACTCCGGCAGCCAGGACGACATGGAAGAGCGATATCTTTTTCTCCCAGGCCGCATTGGCCGTGTCGAGCCAGGCCAGGGTTTTACCGATCCTCAGGCGCTGGGAATGGTAGATCACCGATTCGGTGCGCGTCCGCATCAGGTAGGGGAACATCTTGCGGAAACCGGGAAGCTTCCTCAGCCGGACGCCGTCACTGCGATCGCCGATGGCCATGCCGGTTCTCTGGACCTCGCCAGAAATCTATCCCGATCCAAGGACTCGTGTCAACCCTAAGACTCAGGCCGGCGAAACTTGAGGTTTCCGCTCCCAGCGCATTCCCGGTCGTTGGTTCCGTCCCGAATTTCTCTGAGGAGACACGGAATTTTGGGGTCGGCGATGGGCCCTCATTTTGAGCTCATGCTCCAGGCCGTTGTCCGTAGCGAACAGGCCGGCCGCTGCCGTCTCGACGGGGATCTTCATGGCGATGAAGGACTCGATGTCGTCGAGATGCTTGCCGAATCTCTCGCAGGCGAAGGAGATCGCCTGGCCGGAGTTCCCGGCCCGGGCCGTCCGGCCGATCCGATGGACATAGTTTTCGATATCCTGAGGGAGGTCGTAGTTGATGACCATCTCCAGGTCGTCGATATGGAGCCCCCGCGCCGCGACATCGGTGGCCACGAGGAACGAAAACTTCCCGGCCATGAAGTCGTCGATGATCCGGAGCCTCTGACTTTGGGGCAGGTCTCCCGACAAGTAGCGAGCGCGAAAGCCGTTGAGCTCGAGCTTCTTGGCCAGCTTGGAGGCGCTGTGCCTCATGTTGGTGAAGATCAGGGCGTTGCGCGGCTTCTGCTGGTGGAGGATTCCGAGCAGCAGGTTGGCCTTGATGTGGCTTTTCACGTGGTAGAGCTTCTGGGTGATCGTATCCACGGTCAGCTGCTGCGGCGTGAGTTCGATGAAGGCCGGATGGTTCAGGTATTCGGACGCAATCCTTCGCGAGACCCGGCTCAGGGTCGCGCTGAACAGCATGCTCTGCCTGGCGCTGGGGGGGACCATCCCGGCCAGCAATCTCTTGATGTCCGGCAAAAATCCCATGTCGAACAAGCGGTCAGCCTCGTCGATCACCAGCCACCCGACCTCCCTGAGCCGGAGATGGCCTCTCTCGCTGAGGTCGAGCAGCCGGCCCGGCGTGCCGATGACGATGTCCACGCCCTTTTTTAGCAGGGCCAGCTGGCCGGGGTACCCGACGCCCCCGAAAAAACAGCCGACGGTGAAGTCGAGATGGCGGCTCAAGAGGCGCGCTTCGCCTTCGATCTGGACTGCCAGCTCGCGGGTGGGGACGATGATCAAGGCCTTTTTCCGCTGGGGAATTCCTTTGCCGAGCAGGCGCTCGAATATCGTAACCAGGAAGGCGGCGGTCTTGCCGGTCCCGGTCTGTGACTGGACGGCGGCATCCTTTCCCAGGAGCGTTTGGGACAGGGTCTGTTCCTGGACGGCCGTCATTTCCGTGTAGCCCCTCTCCGTGATTCCGCGGAGGAGGTTCGGATGCAGGTTCAATTCGTTAAAATACATTCATTTTCCTTTTGATTAAATTCTCAACATGATGGGATGATCGTCAGACGAATCACTTATTCGGGTGGGAAAAACAATTCGGTATGACTATTTCCTACCAGAGGTTTAAGTTACTATTATACACGAAGCGCAGGTCTATAGCAATAGAAATTTCAGGATTCACAACCTAAGGCGGGAGCGTTGTTCTTGTCGCCGCCGTCCGCAACCCTAGATCGCCGGGCCTCTCCGAACTCTCTCCGCAATTCGGCAAACAGCTCTTTCACCGGGATGATCTTGCTGGCGCGGTAGGCGTTGGCGCCGGCGAAGGCGAACCCGTGTTTCAGCCGGCCCTTCAAAGCGCTGATGAGGGCCAAGGCGATACAGTAGGGGCTGGATTGCCGGGTGCAGGTGACGATGCAGTGATAGGGGCACTTGAACGGCTTCTTCTTCCCGGCTTCGACATCATCGATATATTGGTTCCGGATGGCCCGTCCCGGCATCCCGACCGGGCTCTTGATGATGACGAGGTCTTCCCTTTTGGAAGTTATGTATGTCTTCTTGAATTCCGGGGAAGCATCGCATTCTTCCGTACAGACGAATCGGGTGGCCATCTGGACTCCCGAGGCGCCGAGCTCCAGGAATCTCCGGATATCGCCGCCCGTGTAGATTCCTCCGGCCGCTATCACCGGGATTTCTTTCCGGCGCTCCGCCGCGACGGGTCCCACTTCTGCGATAACATCCAGGATTAGCTTGTCCAGGGAAAAGCCCGGGTCTTGGATCTGTTCCGGCTTGAAGCCGAGATGCCCTCCCGCCAAAGGTCCTTCGACGACGAAGGCATCGGGAAGATAGCCGTACTTTCCCATCCACTTACGGATGAGCAGGCCGGCCGCCCTTGCCGAAGAGACGATCGGAACGAGTTTCGTCGTTCCAGCCCCTTTGAGGAATTCCGGGAGGTTGAGGGGCAGTCCCGCCCCCGAAAAAATGATGTCGATCTTCTCTTCTACGGCTGTGCGCACCATGTCGCCGAAGTTGGACAGGGCCACCATGATGTTGACGCCCAGTATTCCCTTGGTCATTTCCCGGGCTCTGCGGATCTCACGTCGGAGGGCCCGGACATTGGCCTCCAGGAAGTTCGAGAATCCATCCGGTTCGAGCATGCCGATGCCCGCCGCAGCGATGACGCCGATGCCGCCCTGGTTGGCCACGGCCGAGGCCAGCCCCGACATTGAAACCCCGACTCCCATTCCTCCCTGGATGACCGGGATTCGGGCCGTCAATTCACCCATTCTCAGATGTTTCCAATCGTTCATCAGGCGCGGTTTTCCATTCTCCGTTTCTTGGTTTCAACAGAAGGGTGCGAAAAGAGGACGTGGCTAAATGGCTGGGGCAAGATAACCGGGTCTTCCAATTTCACAACCTAATTCTCAAAAAAATTATACCCTCTTCGTTCCCCGATAGCAAGGAAAGGATAAGAAACAGGCCTCTAGAGAAAACGGGCGGAGCGGGGAGGGACCTCGAAAGAATTGTACTGATTTGATCGGTCCGATAGATTGGCGATCAGCCGGACTTCACCTGCCGGACCTCCCTGCGAGCGGATAAGATAGAAGTCGTCCCCCATCAAGCCCCGGACGTTCACCCGCCCCCCCTGGAGGGCGATCGCCTTCCTCAGCAGCTTCCGGCCCCGCTCGTCCACGAGGGCGAGGTCATCGCTCTCGATGATCATATTGTCGAGCGCCCCTGCGGCCAAGGCATAGAGCTCCCTCTCGTTTGGAGTCAGACTGATGTCCTGGCTCCGCAACAGGAGGCAATCCGGGTCATTCAGCCATAGCTTCCGGTGCAGAAATGAGCGCATGATTGAATTTTTCAGCGCGGAGTAGGCGTTCGGGCCCTGAAACGCCCCTCGTTTTGTGTCCCAGTGAGGAGCGGTATCTTCGCCGATCCTCATGCCTTCTACGAACCCCGCCGACGGGAGCAGGGGAGCGCCGCAGCCCAGGATGAAACCGTCACCGACCGCCTGGCGGATCGTCTTCATTCCTTCCCGGTAGGCCTGAATTGGTGTCGCTCTTTCAGCCCGCTCACCGGGCATCGCGGCCGCAAACAGGAAATCGACCTTGAAATACGAGAAGCCCATCCTCCGGAGCGCGGAAAATGTCTGCCCCAGCCATTCCTTCACGTCGGGAAGGGTAGTGTCCAGGGCGTATATTTTTTTCCCCCAATTCCTGTAACACACTTTGGGCGCCCCGGCTTCCTGGACCATCCAGCCGGCGTGGTCCTGAAAAAGCCCGGACGTCTCCGCGGCGCTGAAAGGGGCCGTCCAGATGCCCGCAATGAACCCTTGGGAGAACAGTGCGGCGGATGGCATGAACAAAAAAGGAATAAGCTGTGGCAATTTGAATCCGACAAGTGAATGTTGAATTCATTGTGTGAATAAATAAAGATTGGAGCGATCCTGCTCGGGGCAGCTTGTGCACTATCTTATACGTTTTTCTAAATATCTCACTAGCCCAGACGAAAAACTCGTCGATCTTTCTCTCCATCTCTTTTCTGTTTTTGAATTTCGGGATTCCAAGAATCAGTGACACTTCTTCTTCTTCTCTTGAGGTCAAATAGTCTCCATCTTTGAGTTTTTTACGAACGTTCAAGAGTCTCAAGATCTGATCCCTTATCGTGTTGTCATCCGTCATTTAAGCCTCCAACGACTCAACCGCTTTCCTCTTTCTCTCCTGATCGGTATGGTAATGTAAAAAGCTCATGGCTATTCTGCTCGGTTGTTGCTATGAAGCGATATCCACTCGGCGTCCTACTTAATTCGAGAAGCCTTTGGACTCCCGCTCGTAAAGGCTATTTTTTCTGTTCCAAAGAAGGTTATCATTCTCTAAAATTACTTTCAAAAAATACAAGTCCGCAATCAAGGCATTTGTATTTGCGATATTCCGCTTCTTCGGGCAATTCCCCATGAGCTCCCCCTGGGCCCACGGCAGCTTTGTAGGGTATTTCTTCAATATTCATACTTTCACACTCAGGGCATTTTGTTTCTTCGGGCATTTTCTCCCCTTTTATTAAGTCACGCAGGTTTATTTTATAGCTATTAGCTGCGAATTACAAAGTCCTTCGTTTCACGCAAACTCGGACGAATCATAAATTATTTTAATCTTGGTTCTAAACGTAATGCGACCTCCGGAGATACGCTGCCGAGAATATTCCCGAGGTTGAGGTTACTGCAAAAAGAGGAGGGGCTACGGCAAGGTCTTTATTGTGGAAAGATTTATCTATTGTGCAGCTATCGGCTTTGGCTTGAAGATGAAAAGCAGCAGGTTAAGGACAAAAAGAACGACTATACTCAGCCAGAGGAACCAACTTTTTGTGCATCCGACAGCGAAGTTGTAAATCAAGAAAGCGATAATCAGCAAAGCTGCCGTGATAATTCCGCTGTTGACGATCGCTAGATTCTTAAGAACATCCTTTAACGCAAAGAAAAATAACACAGCCCAGCCCAACGGAAAAATTCCAAACATGCGCAGGAACAGCCCTTGGGTTTCAGGGAGAGCTAGGGCAGTCAGAATTTTTGCGGGCGCTAATGAGAAGATTAGAAACCAGAGAAAAAACAAGACAACAGTAATCCATAGCAGAAGCTTCGTGATCCCAGGTTTTTCAGCCATTTTTAAATCCCTCCTTCAGAGAATTTAGTGTTGTTAATGTTAATATAGGCCTAAAAATTTAAATGTCAAGTATGAGAAGGGTTTTCCACTATTTCTGTGAATAAACTTGTTTAAAAATGGGGAATTTGTTCTCTTATTTGTTTGATTTCGTTATAATTGTGGCGTATTGCACAACTTTTGGGCGCTCAGATTGCCGGCTGTGTCAGCAAAAGAGGGGTTGATGATGGGAACCAAGAACGCAAGACTCTCTCTTGCCCATGGAAAAGAGCTTCTTATCGTATATCACCTTGAACAACACATCTTAAGACGAGCAGAGGCGAAAAGCCTGGATTTTAAACTTGGCCGGATTAATTGACATCGCCAAGCACTTGGCCTATTCTTTGACTTTAGACTACTCGCGTGGAAGACAGGTGATAGAAGGAGCCGAAGAACGGAAGGGGAAATTCCATGAAGATTGCTGTTGATGCCATGGGCGGAGATTTTGGCCCCAGGATGACAGTAAAAGGGGCGGTGAGAGCTTCTGAAGACTACAACCTGGAAGTCCTCCTGGTTGGCGTTGAAGGGCTCATTAAAAAGGAATTCGACAAGCTCCATAGCACCAAAGGGAAAGTCACGATCATCGATGCGCCCGATCCGATCGGCATGGGAGAAGGGGTTTTTTCTTTCAGGAAAAAGAAAAAGTCTTCGATCCTTGTGGGAGCTCAGCTCGTGAAAGACAAGAGCGCTGATGCTTTTGTCAGCGTGGGGAATACCGCCGCGGTTGTCTTTATCTCAAAAAAGATATTAGGGGCTTTAAACGGAGTAGATCGGCCAGCCCTGGCCTTGCTCGTCCCCACCCTGAAGGGGCTGACTCTTCTTATTGATGTGGGGGCAAATGCCAACTGTCTTCCCCATCATTTGCAACAGTTTGCCTTCATGGGCCGGATTTTCATGGAAGGCGTCCTGGGTCTTAAAAATCCACGGATCGGGTTGATGAGTATCGGAGAAGAGAGCACAAAGGGAAATGAACTGACCAAGGAGGCTTTTGAAAGAATCCAAGCTTCTCCCTTAAACTTTATCGGTAATGTCGAGGGCAAGGATATCTATTCAGGAAAAGCGGATGTCATCGTGAGCGATGGGTTTACAGGAAATGTGGCTTTGAAAGCCAGCGAGGGAGTGGTGGAAATGCTTTTCTCCACGGTCAGGCATGAGATTATGAAAAATATATTGGCTCGAATCGGGTTTTTCTTGATGAATAAGAATTTGAAGAGGATTTACAAGAAGTTAGATTATTCTGAGTATGGAGGAGCTCATCTCCTAGGGATCGACGGAGTATGTATCATTGGCCATGGACGATCTAACTCCAATGCTGTGAAAAATGCAGTGCGGGTAGCTAAAGAATTCGTAATGAACAAAGTGAAGGAAAGAATTCAGCAAGAATTGACCCGTGCCACGCTAGGCCAGAACGGAATTTAAGCTAAAATGAGATTCGAAGGAAGTGTTTTTATTGTGAAAGGGACTTTCCAGGGAATTGGAGAAGCAATTAGAAATGCGGTTTTATGAATTTTGGCAATTGATAAGAAGATTAAGAAGAATGCCAATTTAGATTCCCGCGACTTTGCGAAAATGAAAGCCATAGATGGCAAATGATATCGCTAAGTCGAAGAAGCGGGGACGTCTTAGCAATGTCCAGGAAATAAGTTTCCAGTAATGCAATCTTTCTTTTCCTTTTATCCCTAAAAACCAGATTGATTTAAAGAATGCTTTGAAGTGACTGAATTTGAGATTGATTTTTTTCCTTAATGGTTTTGGTTTATATCCCTTTAAGAATGTCATCACGCGTTTATAATAGTGTTTGGGTGAATAAATCGTATTGAGGATTTTCTTATAACCATTCATGAGTGTTTCGACATTCATTTTAGGGATGAAGTTGAGTGAACAGTCCGTGTTATCACCAGATGAATCATTCAACAATCTATCTTCTTTTTTCAAACGATTATAAAGCCTTGTACCACGAGGTGCATTCAACAACCCAACCATAGCAGTGACAATTCCGCTCTTTTGGATAAAACTTATCTGTCTTTCAAAGATAGAAAGAGGATCATTATCAAAACCTACGATAAATCCCGCCTGAACTTCCAGACCGATGTTTTGAATTTTTTTTACACAAGCTATCAAGTTACGATTCTTATTCAGATATTTATTGCATTCTGTGAGGCTATCTTCATTCGGAGTTTCAATTCCGATAAAAACCTTTTTGAACCCAGCCTTGGCCATTAATTGCATCAGTTCCTCGTCATCGGAAAGATTTATAGATGCTTCAGTGGAAAAAGAAAAAGGATATCTTTTCTGTTTCATCCAATCGATTAGAGTCGGAAGAATTTCTGTTTTCAGTCTTTTCTTATTACCTATAAAATTATCATCTACAAAGAATACCCCGCCTCTCCAGCCTTGTGCATATAAAACTTCTAGTTCCCCTAATACTTGGTCTTTACTTTTTGTCCGTGGTTTATGTCCATTGAGAACGATGATGTCACAAAATTCACAATTAAAGGGACAGCCCCTGGAATATTGAATGCACATTGAAGCATATTTTTTCATGTCGATAAGGTCCCACTGCGGATAAGGAGTCTCTCTTATATCAGGCCACTCTTTGGACGTATAAATGTGCCGGCCGCATCCATTTTTTAGGTCATCTAGAAAAGGGGGAAGCGTACTCTCAGCTTCGTTAAGAACAAAATGGTCCACGCCCTCAAATTCCTCATATCCCATGGTAAAAAGAGGGCCGCCTGCAACAACTTTGATTCCCAATTTCTTGCATCTTCTAATAACTTCAATGGCTGACCTTTTCTGAACGACCATAGCGCTGATAAGTACATAGTCAGCCCATTCAAGGTATTTCTCGGTTAAAGCAGAGACGTTCATATCAATAAGCTTTTTCTCCCATTCTTCGGGAAGTAGTGAAGCTACGGTTAATAAACCCAGAGGCGGGAAAGATGCTTTTTTTGAGATGAATTTCAGGGCATATTTAAAACTCCAAAACGTGTCTGGATATTTCGGGTAAACCAAAAGTATTTTCATGTTTAAATTCCTAAGTCACTCTTTCTTGGAGTTGCCGTGCAAGAATCTCCTTCGGTGATATTGGCTTTTTTAGCTGGATTATCATTGTATGGAAAACTTACTTAATTAGAATACCTGATTGTTCCACAAATGCCAAATATTTGTTCTAAGACGCGGATAATCTGGTGGACGGTGAAACGGAATTTTTGCACGACTCCAACTCTTTTCGACCCCTTGCCTTTTCAGTATAACCTGTTTCGAAAACGAGGCGCGTATCAGAAGTGCTAAATCACAGACCCAAAATGCCCGGGAGTTTGGCAAACAGCCGTGTTTCGGCAATCTGCTGAATGCCACAGATGTAGCGGGTTGGTCTCTCAATCCCTATTCCGAACCCTGCCGAAGGAAATAGACGCTTTTCAGCAAATTGGAGGTAGATCTCGTAAGTCTTTAGATCTATTCCTTTTTGCTCAATTCTTCTCTTTATTTTTTCATATTGATACTCTCTTTCCCCACCTGAGAGAGCCTCTCCATAGCCTTCTGGGTAGATCAAATCCATATCCAAAAGAATTCCTGGCTTTTCTGGATTTTCACGATCATAAAATTCTCTGTTCTCTTCCGGAAAATCTACCAACCAGAGGGGCTCGTCAATACTCTCGGATAGTTCGTGTTCATAGTAAGTGCCGCAAGCCTCCACCGCCTCGCTATAGGGCATTCTTCTGAAAGGAGCATTCGGGATTTTCAACTCTCTCCGGAAAAACTTGAGTTCGGCATCGAATGCAGCCTTGACCCGGGTCAAAATATAGACAAGGAGCTCTTCACCGATAGCCAAGAGATCCTCTCGGCTCGCCTCCTTCACCTCAAGATCGAGCTGGACAAATTCGATGAGATGCTTGCCGCTTAAGCGGCGCTTGCTTGGTTCAATTCTCACATTGGGCGAGAAGGTAAAAATACGGGGGAGAGAGTAAAGAGATATCTGCTTGTGGAAAATCATGCTCTTGGTTAACTGATACCTGAAACCATAGCACTCGATCTCCCCCCTGACCCTGTAGTCGGTTAAGGGGTCGGTTATGGGCGAAATGATCACGGGCAGGATCTCGACAAATTCCTTCTGCTTAAAAGTTAGATTCTCTATTATCTATCCGATCATTCTTCAGGCCTTGTAGAGGAAGAGGGATGAGAAGAAAGGAATGAGAGTAGATTATCCAGGTTCCTTTTAGTTGGGCGGTTTTCCCCTCTCTCCCAGCTGCCTACAGTGGTTGGATCAATCCTCAGTAATTTGGCTAATCTTTTCTGGCTCAGACCGTGAACTTGTCTGAAGGCTTTGATCTGTTCTCTCAAGCTGTTCGAGAGGGTTTCAAATGGATTATAGCCCAAAAACCCAATGATCTTGGGGATTAGAGAAAGCGACGGCTTTGCCCGATTATTTTCCCAAAACTGGATGGTAGTTTTGTCAACGCTTAGCTTTTCAGCAACCTCTCTTTGGGTGAGTTTAAGGTCCATCCGCCTCTTTTTTATGTGATCTCCCATCGTTTTCAACGATTTAGGATAACCTGGAGGAGGCGGCTTGTGTCCTCTTAAGGTGACATGGCAAAAAGGCAACACAACGGTGGCGGGTGATGAGCCGGGCCAGGTCCGGCAGCGGACGGAAGCCGTCCTTAGTCGTCAGCCAATCGCCGATGTCCTTTTCGAATCCATCGTCGACCTGGAAGACATCGAAAGGAAAACCCTCCCGGGCAAGGCGCAGGTTTTTTTCGACATCCTCCCACTGCAGGTTCGAGAAATATTGGTACCAGCTCGACCAGCCCACTGGGTTCCGGGCCGGCATCCGGACGGCGTTTTCGGCGGCGGCCAGATCGGCATATTCTTCAAGGAGTTCCTCCACGGGACTCTCCGGACCGGCCGGTGAGGGGCTGCCGGATGGGGTCCACCCAGAGCCATTCATGAGGATGATGAGAGGCTCGAGCGGAATCGGTTTGTCAAACACGGTGTCGAAATATTCCAGGCAGCCAACAAGTTCGTCCCCCTCGATTTCGAAGAAGGGGTGCGCGACCCGGGAGCTGAGGAATCCCACCAAACATCCCGGCCAGGCGCAAAAATAATCGCTCACCGGGCCCTTCTTGAATACGTCCGGGATCGGGGTGAACACATATGGGCTGTATGTGTGCATGACTTCTTCTATGCCCTGATGACCTTCACCCGGCCGCATTTTCTGGAGGGGTCCCCAGGACTGCCAGTTATTGAGCAGGAACTCCCGCGGGGCGGTCCCGCGGAACACCTCGATCCGTCCCAGCCGGCCCCGCGCCTTCCCCGTAACCTTGAACCCGGTCCTGCATTTTTCGACTGTGTATTCGACATTCGTCCCTTTAGAGCTGAAAATACGACGGCCTTCGGCGAAGTCTCTTCCGAAAATCTGCACGGTCGGCCTCGGACGGTCCTTTTCGGACTTATCATACAAGATTATGCGCCGGAAATCTTTTGCGAAGTAGACTCCCGGCGGGACGGTATCCATCGGATCGGCGGCGCTTTGACTTCAGGCACTTCCTATGGTATAGGATTCCGGAAAGCCGGGAGATGCCGACTCGCCCGGAGAGAGAGGAGGCTGCGGAAATGACGCAGA
>Ga0154855_1036_pt1 | contig 12896 bp, 16 predicted proteins | sample Rifle2008BG19ft_FD_105827 | JGI IMG/M metagenome (GOLD analysis project Ga0154855, IMG submission 105827) | Candidatus Aminicenantes bacterium RBG_19FT_COMBO_58_17 | reverse complement strand
TCATCTTCATGATCTTCCAGAAAGCGGCGCCGGACGCCCTCCTCGGGTTCGGGTTTGGCGGGACACTCCTCGCCTTGTTCATGAGGGTCGGGGGGGGTATCTTCACCAAGGCGGCCGACGTGGGCGCCGACCTAGTGGGCAAGGTCGAGGCCTGCATCCCAGAAGACGACCCGCGCAACGCCGCCGTCGTGGCCGACCTCGTCGGCGACAATGTCGGCGACTGCGCCGGGATGGCCGCCGATATCTTCGAGAGCTACGAGGTGACCATCGTCTCCGGGCTGATCCTAGGGCTGGCTCTGGTCTCGATTACCGGCCAGATCAAGTGGATCATCTTTCCCCTCCTGGTTCGCGGCATCGGCGTCTTGTCTTCGATCATTGGAACCTACCAGGTGCGCGGCAAGAAAGGCGAGAAAAGGGGCAATGCCATGGCCGGCATCAACCGCGGCTTCTACACCTCGGCCGCCCTCTGCTTTATATCCTTCGCCTTCCTGGCCCATTTCTACATGGACGAGTGGCGGGCTTTCCTTTCGGTCGGCGTGGGCATCATCCTGGCCATCGCCATCGACGAGCTGACCAAGTATTTCACCGATACCCATCACACTCCCGTCAAGGAGATCGCCCGGTCCTCCCGTACCGGCCCGGCCACCGTGATCCTGTCGGGGCTCTCGGTAGGGATGGAGTCCACCGTCTGGGCCATCCTGGTCATCGCCGCAACGATCCTCTCGGCGCTGCTCATCTATTGGGGCCAGCCGGTGGCCTATGTCCTCTACGGCGTCGCCATGACCGGTATCGGCATGCTGACTCTGACCGGCAACAACGTGGCCATGGATTCCTTCGGCCCCATCTCCGATAATGCGAACGGCATCGGCGAGATGGCCGGTCTGGAGAAGGACGCCCGCCGGATCATGGCCGACCTTGATGCCGTCGGGAACACGACCAAGGCCATAACCAAGGGAGTGGCCATCGGGTCGGCGGTCATCGCCGCGGTGTCGCTCTTCGGTTCCTTCATGACCGACGTCACCAAGGTCCAGGCCCAGATGAACATCCCCACGGCCGATCACCTGCTCACAACGGGTATCCGGGTATCCATGCCCATGGTCCTCATCGGGATGCTGATCGGGGGTGCTGTCCCCTGGCTCTTCTCCTCCCTGACCATCAACGCGGTCACTCGCGCGGCCTCGCTCATCGTCATGGAGGTCCGCCGGCAGTTCAAAATCCCCGGCCTCATGGAAGGGAAGGTCAAGCCGGATTACAGGCAGGCCGTGGGCATCTGCACGGTGGCTGCACAAAAGGAACTCGTGGGGTTAGCCCTGCTGGCCGTCCTCACTCCTCTGATCGTCGGCTTGACGCTCCAGGTCGAAGCCCTGGGCGGTTTCCTGGCCGGGGTTATCCTCTCCGGACAACTCCTGGCCGTCTTCATGGCCAATTCAGGGGGAGCCTGGGACAACGCCAAGAAGACGATCGAGGACGGCCTGTATGGAGGCAAGGGCTCCGACGCCCACAAGGCGGCAGTGGTCGGCGACACCGTGGGCGACCCGCTCAAGGACACTTCCGGCCCCGCCCTCAACCCGATGATCAAGGTGATCAACCTTGTTTCGCTGCTCGCCGCGCCGATCATCATCCAGTACCGGAAGATGTCCCTGGGGGTGGTAATTTTCGTGGCCGCCTCCCTGATCGTCTGCATCGTTGCTATCTGGTATTCCAAACGTTCGGGCCTCAAGGAATTCCACCAGGTCGAAGAGAGCGTCTGCGCCCCCGCGCAGAAAACGGAATGAAATTGAAATTCTTGCAGGTTTCAGATATAATCACGTCCTCTTAACCCGTCCTCACCGTGGTTGAGGCCAAGACGATGAAGATCAACGTGTGGAATACTATCCTCCAGCTCAGCAAGGAGCGCGGGGTAGAGCCGTCTATCATCATCAGCGCCATCGAGGAATCGCTGCGGGTGGCCTCGGCCAACTACTTCAACCACAACGAAAAGATCATCGTTTCCTTCCGGCCGGAGAAAGGCGAACTGCGGGTATATACCGTCAAGCGGGTGGTCGAAAAGTCCCGGGACCTGGCCGTCGAAATCTCTCTGGACGAGGCCAAGAAGGTCCGGCCTTCGGCCGCGATGGGTGAGAGGATCGAGATCGAGCTGCCGGCCGACACCTTGGGACGCATCTCCGCCCAGGCGGCCAAGCAGGTCATTTTCCAGAAGGTCCGGGATGCCGAACAAGAAAAGGTCTACGTCGACTTCGCCCCTCGCGTCGGCGAGATTGTCGCCGGGACGGTCCGCCGGTTCGAGAACGGCAACGCCATCCTGGAGGTCAACAAGACCGAGGCTCTGTTCATGGCGCGGGAGATGCTGCCCAACGAGGAATTCGGCCGTGGGGACACGGTCCGGGCCCTGATCACCCACGTCCAGAAGGCCACCAAAGGCCCCCAGATCTTCGTCTCGCGGACCCATCCCAAGTTCCTGGCCAAGCTGCTCGAGCTCGAGATACCAGAGATCGCCAACGGGAACATCGAAATCAAGGACCTTGTCCGCCAGCCGGGCGAGAGGGCCAAGGTGGCTGTCCTTTCAAAAGAGCGCGATATCGACCCGGTCGGGGCCTGTATCGGGGTTAAAGGAAACCGGATCCTCAACATCAGCAAGGAGCTTCAGGGGGAGAAGATCGACGTCATCCCCTGGTCGGCCCATCCGCCTTCCTACGCCAAGGCCGCCCTCAGCCCGGCCCGCATCGATAAGATCCTCCTCCTCGACAAGACGGATAAGGCCATGCAGGCGATCGTTCCCAAGGACCAGCTCTCCCTGGCTATCGGCAAGAGAGGCATCAACGTCAAGCTGGCGTCGCGGCTGGTCGGCTGGAAGATTGAAATCAAGCAAGTGTGACCATGAAAAAAGAGACGACCAAGCCCAAACCGCCCGTGAAGAAGAAGGCCAAGGCTGAAGAGGCCCCCAAAGCTCGGCCCAAATATTTTTTCCGTGAAGGCATGACCATACGGGATGCGGCCGAAAGGATCGGCCTCAAGCCCAAGGACCTTATCGAAAAGCTGTCCTCACAGGGCAGTCTCCAGGAGCAGAACGACCTCCTGGACGAGGCGGTCACCGCGGCCATCGGCCGGGCGCTGGATGCCGATGTCGAGTTCCTGGGGTACGAGCAGGAGCTGCGGCGCCGGGCCGAAGCCGAGACGGCGAACCTCCTGGCCCGTCCTCCCGTCGTGACCATCATGGGGCATGTCGACCACGGCAAGACGACGTTGCTCGACGCCATCCGTTCCTCCAACCTCGTCGACAAGGAGTCGGGCGGCATCACCCAACATATCGGCGCCTACCGGGTCCTGTTCAACAACCGGGCCATCACCTTCGTTGACACACCGGGTCATGAGGCTTTCACCCAGCTCCGGGCGCGCGGCGCCAAGGTCACGGACATCGTCATCCTTGTGATCGCCGCGGACGACGGGGTAATGCCTCAAACCAGGGAAGCCATCAGCCACGCCAGGGCCGCCAATGTGCCGATCATCGTCGCCATCAACAAGATCGACAAGCCCGAGGCCAACATCGACCGCGTCAAGCAGCAGCTCTCCAAAGAGGGGCTGCTGGTCGAGGATTGGGGCGGCCAGACCATCTGCGTCGAGGTTTCGGCCAAGGAGAAAAAGAACCTGGCCGACTTGCTGGAGATGATCATCCTTCTGGCCGACGTCATCGAGGTCAAAGCCAATCCCAGAGTCGAGGCCCATGGAGTCGTCTTAGAAGCCCGCCTCGACCCCAAGAAAGGACCCCTCGCCACCGTCATCATCCAGCACGGCGTGCTCACCGCAGGAGCCGCCTTCATCTCCGGGACGACCCACGGCAAGGTTCGCGCTCTGTTCGACGAACACGGAAAACCACTGAAGCGGGCCGAACCGGCCATGCCCGTCGAGGTCCTCGGGTTCGCCGAAGTGCCCGTCGCCGGAGACTTTTTCCAGGTTGTTCCCGATAACGAGACGGCCAAAAAGATAGTCGCCTACCGCCTCTCCAAGGTCAAAAAGGAAGCGCCGGTGCGCCCAGAACGCATCACCTTGGACGAACTCTTCAAGAAGATCGAACAGGGAAAAGCCAAAGAGCTCGCTCTGATCATCCGGGCCGACGTGCAGGGGTCGGTGGAGGTGCTCCGTGATACCCTTCCTCCCCTGAGCTCAGATAAGATCAAGATCAGAATCCTCCATGTGGGTACGGGGAACATCACCGAATCGGACATCCTCCTGGCCTCGGCCTCGAACGCCGTCATCATCGGCTATAACATCAAGCCGGGCCCGAAGATCCTGGACATGGCCAAGAAAGCGAACGTCGAGATCCGAAGCTACGACATCATCTACCGGCTGACGGAGGACATCGGGAAGGCGCTGGCCGGGATGCTCGAGCCCGTGGAGAAAGAAGTCTATCTGGGACGGGCAGAGATCCGGCGAATCTTCCAGATTCCCAAGGTCGGGTCCATCGCCGGCAGCTATGTGCTGGATGGGAAGATCACCCGTAACTCTCTGGTCCGGGTGATGCGCGGACAGCAGATCGTCCAGGAAGGCCGGATCACCTCCCTTAAGCGGATCAAGGAAAACGCCACGGAGGTGGCCAAGGGCCTGGAGTGCGGGATCGGTCTCGATAAGACCAAGGATATCCAGGAGGGCGATATCATCGTCGCCTATGTCATAGAAAAAGCCAAAGTGGTTTAGCCGGCAGGTACGCGCGTGGTCATCGGGCTTCTCGCCCTTGAAATCTTTCTGCCCTACTCTCAATCGCTCAAGGACAAAAGAAAAGTGCTGAACACGCTCCGGGACAGGGTCCACAGCCGCTTCAACGCTGCCTTCGCGGAGCTCGACTATCAGGATAAATGGCAGAGGTCGAGAATCGGCATCGTCACTCTGAACAGCCAGAAGGGGGTTGTCGATCAGGTCCTCCAGAAGATCTGCCGCGACGTGGAGGAGAACCTCGAGGGAGAGATCATCCTTTCCGAATTCCACTATTTCTGAGAGCCGTGCGGAAGGAGAGAGCATGGACAGCGGCCGGAGACCAAAAAGGGTCGCTCATCTGGTTCAGGAAACGCTCAGCCGGATTTTCCTCGAGGAGTTCCAGGGCGACACCGGCTTGATCACGGTGACCCGGGTGGAGATGAGCGCCGATCTCCAGACCGCGCACGTCTACCTGAGCCTCTTCGGCGAAATTGAGGAGCAGGCGCTCTGGGAACGCCTGGAAAAGAGCAAGGGTTACCTCCGCAGGTCTATTGCTTCAGAGGTTAAGTTGAGGTATAATCCGAGCCTTGTTTTTCACCGCGATCCGAGTCCCGAGTATGAGAGCCGGATCGACCAGCTGATTAAGCGCCTCAAAGATGACGAGAAATGACCCGGTGCTCCTCATCCGCAAGAAAATCCTGTCTAGCCAACGCATCGTCATCACCAGCCATCTGAGGCCGGACGGCGACTCCCTCTGCACGAGCCTGGCCCTGGCCGGCCTGATCGAACTCCTGGGGAAGCAGGCCCGCATCATCAACCACGACCCCATCCCTTTGCCCTTCAGCCAGATCCCGGAACTCAAGCGTATCACTATCGGACAAGTCCCGCCCCGCGGGTTCGACCTGGTCATCCTCCTCGAATGCGCCAATGTCGAGCGCTCGGGGATGAAGCATCTCGACCGCTACTTCAAGATCAGCATCGACCATCACTACTCCAACGATAACTATGCCGACATCAACTGGATCGATCCGACCGCATCGGCAGTGGGAGAGATGGCTTTCCTCCTGGCGGAGAGGATGGGGATCGCCCTCACGCCGCAGATCGCCGATCATCTCTATTGCGCCATCGTCTCGGACACCGGCTGTTTCCAGTTCTCCAACACCTCGGCCCGGGCCTTCGAGGTCTGCCACAAGCTCGTCCGGACCGGCGCCAACCCGATCAAGACGACCGAGTTCCTGTTCAACACCAACTCTCCTCAAAAGATCAAGCTCCTCGGGCAGGTCCTGTCAACCCTTCAGATCAACCCGAGGGGCAACATCGCCACCATCACGATGTTCAGCAGGCACCTCCGGGCCCTCCATCTGAGGGAAATCGATACCGAGGACATCACCACCTTGGCTCGCTCGATCAAGGGCGTCGAGGTGGTCCTTTTTTTCAAGGAAATGGCCAGAAACACCTTCCGCGTCAGCATTCGTTCCAAGGGGAAGGCCAACGCCGCGGCCATCGCCGAGTGCTTTAACGGAGGCGGACATATCCATGCCGCCGGGTTTACGGCCGTCGGCCGGTACGACGATCTTGTCAGAGACATTCCCCGGAAGATCGAATCTCTCCTCCGGAAGAGGACCGTCCCATCGCGGAGGAGAGGCGGCCCTTCTGCTCCGGCTGATCGATGGACGGACTGATCCTCGTCGACAAGCCGCCGGGCGCAACGTCCCATGATGTCGTCGACCGCATCCGCAGGATTCTGGACCAGCAGCGGGTCGGGCATTTCGGGACTCTCGACCCCCTGGCCACCGGATTGCTTCTGGTGGCCGTCGGCAGCGCCACGCGCCTCTTCCCCTGCTATTCTCAGCATGACAAGGTCTACAGCGGGGAGATGCGGCTGGGGTTTTCGACAGACACTTATGACGCCCAGGGAAAGCCCACCTCCGAGGAGAGCGCGTGTTTCCCCGACCGGGGAATCCTTGTCGAGGCCATGAAGAAATTCGTCGGCCCTCTGGACCAGGTCCCTCCCCCCTATTCGGCCAAAAAAGTCGAAGGGAAACCGCTCTATAAGTGGGCGCGCGCAAAAAAGGCGGTCCGGCCCCGGGCCTGCCGGGTCATTGTCTATACGTTCGATTTGAAGGGCTATTCACCTCCCCATGTCGGATTCGATGTCCATTGCGCCTCGGGGACATACGTCCGCTCCCTGGTCCATGACCTCGGTCAAGCCCTGGGCTGCGGGGCCCATCTCGCCGGCCTCCGGCGCCTGGCCGTCGGAGGGTACGGCCTCAGAGAGGCCCTTTCCCTCGGGGAGATCGAGAAATTGGCCGGGGAGGGAAATCGGGAAGGATTCTTGCTGCCCCTGGAATTGCTGCTTCCGGATACCCCCAAGGCTGTCCTGTCTGAGCCGGGATGCCGCCGGCTTCAGAAAGGGATCCCTTTCCCGGCCGAACTCGTCCTCAGGATTATCCCGTCCGGACCGCCATCCGCCCCAGCTTCCGAATGCTCCCCGGTCCTGCGTCTGTTCAGCCTGGAAGGCCGATTCCTGGCCCTGGCAAGGCCCGTCGAAGGGAAAAAGGCCTTTCTCCCATTCCTCATCCTCTGATATCCCATCGCTTGCCCGAGGGTTTCTTCGACCCGTCCTTGAATTTTGGCTCAACCTGTTGTATTTTAGGTGGGTTATGCGGCTGAACAAGAACCAAGTCGAACACATGGCCTTCATCATTATCAAGAACCTGGTCAAGGAAGGCAAAGTCATACTCGAGGACCGCGGCAGGATCGTCGAGAGCATCAACAGCTTGATCACCGACGATTTCCAGAAAGAGGACCAGCTCGACCAGGAGGTGCGGGAAATATTGAGCAAGCACATGGAGAAGATCCGCAAGGAAAATATCGAGTACCAAACCATGTTCCGGATGATCAAAACCAAGCTGGCCAAGGAAAGGAGTATCGTCCTGTGAGCAACCGTCTGTCGCGAGAGAAGATTAACTTCCTCTCCAAGCAGATCCTCGGTCTTCTTTCCAGCAACGACCAGGTCGAGTTCCTGGACGACTCCAACGAGATCCGCCTGGTCATCGTCAAGGCTATCGAAGAGGAAATGCGGCTCTACGAGTCCCTTGACCGGAAGGCCATCGAGAAGATCCAGTCCCAGAAAAAATCGATCGAAGAGGGCAGCCGCGAATGGGAGATCCTCTACCGCAAGTACTACAATGATGAACTGAACAAGCTCGGCAAGCTGACCGGGTAACTTCCCGCACCCCTTCCCATGGGCACGCCCGTCGAGACCGAAGAACGCGTCCGCTACTCCGAGACGGACCAGATGGGCGTCGCCCATAACAAGAGCTACCTCGAGTGGTTTGAGATAGGCCGTACCGAATTCTGCCGGAGGAAGGGAATCCCCTACAGGGAGATCGAAGCGCAGGGATTCTATCTCGTAGTCGTCGAGGCCTTCTGCAAGTACCGGAAGCCCCTCCGCTACGACCAGGCCTTCATCATACGGGTAACCCTCCGCGACGCGACCTCAAAAAAGGTTGTCTTCGACTACGAGATCCTGACCAGGGAAGACCGCAGCCTCGTCGCTTCGGGCTACACGGTCCATATTGCCACCAACGCCCGGGGCGAGGTCTCCCCCCTTCCCGCCCCGGTCCTCGACAAGATTAGCGCCGAATAAGCCCCTTTTTCCCCAGATAGGCCCTCAGGGCATCATTCCAGGAGGAAAAATCCCTCAGCCCTGTCTCCTTGGCCCGCTTGTTCTTGAGTACCGAATAAAGAGGCCGCCGGGCCTTGGCGCCGAACGTCTTTGAATCAACGGGTTCCAGATGGGGCCTTCTGCCCAGGAGAGAAAAAATCTCCTGGGCGAACTGGAACCAAGTGCACTGCCCCTCGGAGGTCAGGTGATACAATCCGTAGTGATCCGTGCGGAGGAGCTCGCTGGTCCGTTCGGCCAGCTCCGCCGCCGACGTGGGACTCACCCATTGGTCATCGACCACCCGGAGTGGCTCCCCATCCTCGGCGAGCGCGATCATCTTGTCGACAAAATTGTAGCCCTTCTCCCGGGAGCTGGCCTCGCCGAAGAGCCCGCAGCTCCGGATGAGGAAGTGCTTCTCAGTCAGAGCGCGGAGGAAGTACTCTCCGGCCAGTTTGGATACGGCATAGACGTTCAGGGGGTTCGGGGGGTCGGCCTCGGTGTAGGGCGCCTTTTTCCTGCCGTCGAAGACATAGTCCGTACTGAAATGGACCAGGACGAAACCGAGATCGGCGGCCAGCCGGGCCAGGTCCCGGACGGCGATGGAGTTGACCCGGAAGGACATCTCGGGATCATCCTCGCATTCGTCCACCCGGTGGAAAGCGGCCGTGTTGATCACGGTATCGGGCCGCAAGCCCCGGAGGATGCTCCGCACTCTCTCCGGCCGGGTGACGTCGAACTCGGGGTAGTAGAGCGGGATTACCTCATCCCGGGCCAGGGTCCTCACGAGATCGGATCCCAGCTGCCCATCCGCGCCGATGACAGCGATTCTCATCATCCATCACCGCGAAAAAAAAGGCCAAGGATGAATCCTCGGCCTTTTACGATGCGATTTTATCGTTTGACTCAGAACAGGAACCGGAACCCGAGCCCGAACTTGTGGTTGTCGGCGAAGGAGCGCCCGGAACCGACCGGCCACCTGAGCTGGAAGATCAGTCCTCCCATGTTTTCTGGAGTTTTAAAGAGGTCGAATCCGAGTCGACCAACGAGCTCGAAATCGGCATCGCGCCCCTCTTTGACCGAGGTCGTGAACCCGACGCCGCCGCCGAAGTAAACGGGACCGGCATGGTAGTTGATGGTGGCATCGGCCAGGACCATCGATTTCCAGGGATCTCCCTTGAGCGCTATGGCCCCTCCCCCTGCGAGGGTGAAGTCCACCTTGTCCGGCGTGATCCAATACAGCCAATCCACTTGACCATAGACGTAGGGCCCGTGGCTGCCGCGGGCGAAGAACGGTCCGCCCTCTACGGAGAAGAAGCTCCGCTTCTGAGTGACCTCGAGCACGACGCGGCAGGGCTCGGAGACCGCCCCAAAATCATCGGTTACGACAACCGTGATGGCATAGGTTCCCGGTTCATCAAAGATTTTTTCCCAAACAAAAGGCGCATCTCCGTCCATGAACTTGTCGACCGCATTCCCGGCCGTGTCGGTGATGGCGAAATCGGCCTTGGCGACCTGGCCGTCGGGGTCGGCGGACCCGGAGGCATCGATGGTGATGGGCCTTCCGACCATATTCTTGCAGGGCAGGCAGGAAGTCGTGAGAGCGCAGGTCGGGGGAGCGTTGACGACGACTTTCGCCTCACACAGATTGGACGATACCTTACCTTGGGCGTTGATAGCCCTTCCCTTGAAGGTATAAACCCCGGGCTTGTCGAAGCTCGACTGCTTCCTTGCGGATTCGGGAGTGAAGGCATGAGTGGCGAGCTTTGCTCCGTCCGGCCCGAAGACGTCCACTTCCATAGACTTGGCCAGCTGGGTGCCGCTCATATCTACGGTCACCGGGTCTTTGAGGTTGACCTTGGCCGGCGAGACGGCCAGGTTGCAGACGGCAGGCGGCAGCTCGAGATCGGTAATGCTGCGCAGCGAGATGTTGCCGCACGGCCGGGGCATAACGAATTCATAAGCCTTATAATCCTTTTTGATAGTGAACGCGAACACGTCCAGGGGCGCTTTACCCGCCCACTCGATATCCTGGACGATTTTCACTTTTCCGTGCGACCGGAAGAGCATCCAATAGAGCTTGTCGCCGACGGGGAGAGATTTCTCCTCGAACGAGGCGCTCTTCAGCTGATCCATGAAGGGAAGGTAAAGATCGCCGGCGCCGGCCATATCGAAGCCATACTTGATGTCCGCCGCGTAGCGGTCCACGAGCGTCTTCATGACTTCCTGGGTCGGGACTTTTCCTCTGATCCTCACCAGGGTGTATTGTCCGATGCTCTTGAGCTTTTTTGTCTCCGCATAAGTGCTCAAAGCGAATACAGCGAGCAGAAGAACGAGGATGACAATCACTTTTTTATTTCTCATAACTACGCCTCCTTTTAAATGATGACAGAAAGGGATAGATATGTCCCACTTTGTTTTCATGGAGTAGTTAATACAAAAAAAGCCTTTTGTCAAGGGGAACAGCCTGTTAATCGACCAGGGGTCACACCCAGAAAATGGCGGACGATCCTGCGGATGAGTCCCGAGTCCTGTGGCTCCATACGCAGGGCTTCCGCGAACAGGGAGGAGGTCTTGAGCCCGAGGTCGATGAGATTCTGCAGAAACTCCCGGGCGGCCGGGATGTCGATCTCGGGGTGGAACTGGATACCCCAGACCCGCCGGCCCGTGAGCTCGAAGGCCTGGACCGGACAGTCCGGAGTCGAGGCTAAAATCCGGAAATCCTCATCCAGGTCGATGACTTCGTCGAAATGACTCGAGAATGCATAAGTAACACCCTTTTCCCCCAAGAGACCGCTGGCCCGGCGGATATCAATCGGATACCAGCCGATTTCCGGCCGGGAGCACCTCCGCACGTGGGCAGGGCCGCGGAGGGCGAGGGCCAGGAGCTGATGGCCGTAGCAGCTCCCGAGGATGGGGAGGTCCCGGCTCAAGGCTTCCTTGACGAATTCGACTTCGGCTTCCACCCAGCCGTCCCGCTCCTCGATCGAGGCCTCGGAACCTGTTAAGATGATGTGCGTGAAACCCTCCTTCAACCCCGGAAGTCGGCCGTCGGACGCCCGGAAAGAAGAGAACGGGACCTGGAGAAACCTTGCCCAGTGCTCGACCGGCTTGTAGACGGAGGGAGCGATTGAGTTATCGATGAGCGCCACCCGGATATCTTTTTTTGTCGCGGGATTCATTTTTTTTGCTCTGGGCGAGGCATCCATTATAGCGAGGCCAGCGAAAAACTCAACCCCGGCCCTTTTGCGCGGCCCCGGTTTTTGCTATAATTATACCTCGCGGAAGGAGAGCGCGCCGTGTACAAAGTCGAAGAAGCCACTGAACTTCATGTGATTACTCCGAACGAGCCCGGCATCCTGGGCCGGATTCTGGGGACATTGGCCAACGCCGGAGTCAATCTCAAGGCGCTCTGTGCCTATTCGGATGAAGGCCAAGGGCACTTCTTGCTGATCACCGCCGATAACAAAAAGGCGGAGAAATCGCTGAAGACGCTCGGCTACAAGGTCAAGACGAACAAAGTCATCACGGTCGAGATAGGCGATCGCATCGGCGCCGGAGCGGAAATCGGAGCCCTCCTGGGAAACGCCATCGTCGATATCGATTACTGCTACGGGACGACGGCCGGACTGGGCCGCGCCCTGCTCGTTTTCAAGACAAACAAGCACAAAAAAGCGCTGGAAACCCTGGAATAGCGCTCCCGTCGGGCTTCCCTCTCCTACTTCAGCGGGACGACCTTGAAGAGCACTCCCTTGGGATCCGGGCAGGTCAGCAATTCCGTTTCCGCGATCCAGTCGTCGTCGGGGAGTTCATCCTCTCGCTGCTTGGTGGTCAGGAAAGGGAACAGGCTGTTCAGGGCGAAAATGCAGGCGCGTTTGCCGGCGGGGATCTCGATGGTACCTTCTCCCCGGATATAGAATGTATCGCCGACCTTATGCCTGGCCCCGCAGCGCTCCTTGACCTCGACAACCTCAACCTTCAAGTCTCTCATCGTTCCTCCTCTCGGCTTTCACTATACAAACTCTCGCCGGCGAATGCAATGGACCTCGCCACTAATTGCGGGAATACGGGCTCTCTGAGGAAATGCGTTGACAAACAGGAATTGTTTGGAATAAAATAGCCGTCCCGAGTGTAGAGGATATGTAGGAGGCCCATATGGCGACGAAAGCCGAACCCAATGTCGTACCGCTGTGCGACGTTCTGCTCGTTCTCCTGATCATTTTTATGGTCATTACGCCGATCGTCCAAAAAGGGATCGACGTCAAGCTGCCGGAGACCTCGACAGATACGGGCGGAGGGATGCCGACCGGCCTGATCGTTTTGACGATGAAAAAAGACCTGTCGGTGCTGATCAACCAGCAAGCGGTCGAGCTCAAAGTTCTCCAGGACGAGCTCAGGCGTATCTACTCGGCCCGTCAGGATAAGACGATCTTCATCAGGGCAGATGCCAAGCTCCCCTACAGTCGCATAATGGAAATGATCGACATCGCCAAGGGAGCGGGAGTCGAGGTCCTCGGTATCATCCCCGAGTACTTCACCG
>Ga0154855_1049_pt1 | contig 13094 bp, 9 predicted proteins | sample Rifle2008BG19ft_FD_105827 | JGI IMG/M metagenome (GOLD analysis project Ga0154855, IMG submission 105827) | Candidatus Aminicenantes bacterium RBG_19FT_COMBO_58_17 | reverse complement strand
CGTGCTGTTCCTGCAGGCCAAGTACGGCCTCAACGCCACGGCCGCGAGCTTCATCTACAGCATCTTCATGTTCGGGGTCTATTTCTTCCCGCTTCTCGGCGGTTTCCTGGCCGACCGGTTTCTCGGCTACGGGAAGACCATCAGCCTCGGCTTGATCGTCATGCTCGTCGGTTATGTTCTTATAACCATCCCCAGCGCCCTGGGGACGAACTTCGGCTTGGTCGTCGTCGCCCTGGCCGTGATCGCCCTGGGCACCGGGCTTTTCAGCGGTCGTCGGCTTCTTCGCCTTCCTGAACAGGATCGGGAAGGAGCCATCCACTCCGCGCAAGATCGGTTTCGGCATGCTGATCACGGCGGTCGCCTTCGTCATCCTCGTCCTGGGCTCGCAGGGGCTGGCCAGTCCGAAAGCGCTGGAGGGACGTGTCGCGCCGCCGAAATACAAAGGGCTGATGCAGGGAGGATGGTTCGCCGCCACGGCGATCGGGAACAACCTGGTCGGTGTCGTCGGCTATTTCTGGCTGCGGGTGCCGCTCTGGGCTCTCTGGTCGATCCTGGTCATCTGCTGCCTGCTTTCGGCCGGCTTCATGTTCCTGGTCATGAAACGGCTGGAGCGGGCCGCTCGAGCATAGGCCGCCCGTCTGCTGGTTTCGAAGTTGGATGATATCGAGAATAAACCGTCTGAACGAGGAGGATTTTGATCATGAAAAAAGGCCTGTGGATGTTTCTCCTTGTCGGGTTGGCCATCGGATTCGGACAAGCTGCGGTCTTTGCTGAACAGCCGGCCAAGCGGCCCGTGAAGATTGACGATTTCGCGCGCCTGAAGGCTGTCGGCGATCCCCAGCTCTCTCCCGACGGCAAGTGGGTGGCTTACACGGTCGGTACGATCGATCTGGAAAAGGACAAGCGCGACACCGATCTCTGGATGGTGAGCTGGGATGGGAAAGAGGAAGTCCGTCTGACCTCGAGTCCGGACGGCGAGAGCCGGCCGCGCTGGAGCCCGGACAATCGCACCCTCGCCTTCCTCGCCTCGCGGGGAGACGAAGACCAGAAGAAAAAAGGATCTCAGGTCTGGCTCCTCGACCGCCGCGGCGGCGAGGCCCAGCGCCTCACCGACATCAAAGGCGGGATCTCCGATTACGCCTGGTCCCCCGACGGCAAGCGTCTTGTCCTCGTCGTCAGCGACCCGAACCCGGACGACGAGCCGGAACAGAAAGAGGGCTGGAAGCGGAAGACGAAGCCGCCGATCCTGATCGACCGATATCACTTCAAAGAAGACCGTCAAGGATACCTCGGCAACCTGCATGAACACCTCTGGGTGTTCGACCTGGAGGCAGGCAAGGGGGAAGCGCTCACTTCGGGCGCCTTTGACGACCGGGCTCCGGCCTGGTCTCCAGACGGGCGATCGATCGCCTTCGTGAGCAACCGCGCTCCCGACCCCGACCGGTCGGGCGACAGCAATGTATATGTCATCGAGGCCAAGGCGGGGGCAGAGCTGCGGCCGGTGACGACATTTGCCGGGCCTGACGGCGGCCGTCCCGCCTGGAGTCCCGACGGACAATGGATCGCCTACTTCCAGGGTGATGAGCCTCGTTTCTATGCCTACCATCTCAACAAGCTGGCGGTCGTGCCGGCGGCCGGGGGGCCTGCCCGCGTCTTGACCGCCGCCCTCGACCGGGCGGTGGAAGGCCCGGTTTTGTGGACGGCCGACGGCCAATCCCTCATCTTTGTCGTGGAGGACGACCGGGCGAGCTACGTCGGACGGATCGCGGCCGCTGGAGGGGATATGGAAAAAGTCAGCGGCGGGCGCCGAGTGGTGTCTTCACTCAGTCTGGGAAGCGATGGAAAGACTGCGCTCCTCACCGCGACAGCCGTCGAACTCCCCGAAGTCCACGCTCTCGAGAACGGCGCGTTGCGCCGCCTCAGCCGCCAGAACGAGGCCTGGCTTTCCGAGGTCCAGCTCGGCACCACCGAGGATTTCACTTCTAAGAGCAAGGACGGTACGATTGTCAACAGCCTTCTAGTGAAGCCGGCCGGTTTCAAACCTGGGCAGAAGTATCCGCTGCTGCTCTTCATCCACGGCGGGCCGAACGGTCAGGACGAGCATTCGTTCAGTTTTGACCAGGAGGTATTCGCGGCGCAGGGCTATGTTGTGCTGGCCGTGAATTACCGGGGCAGCTCCGGCAGGGGGTCGGCTTTCCAGAAAGCGATCTACGCCGACTGGTGCCACAAAGAGGTCATCGATCTCATCGGCGCCGTGGACGAAGCCATCCGCAGCGGCGTTGCCGATCCCAACAGACTGGGCCTCGGCGGCTGGAGCTATGGAGGAATCCTGACGGATGCGACCATCGCCGTGGACCAGCGTTTCAAGGCGGGAGTCAGCGGGGCGGGGTCTTCGCTCCAGCTCACCATGTACGGCACCGACCAGTACATCCTGCAGTACGAGCAAGAGCTGGGACCTCCATGGAAGGGCCTGGAGCCGTGGCTCAAGGTTTCGGCGGCGTTCCTAAGTGCCGACCGCATCAAGACGCCGACCCTCTTCATGTGCGGCGAAAAGGACTTCAACGTCCCGATTGCCGGGAGCGAGCAGATGTACGAGGCGCTCAAGAGCCGGGGCATAGACACCCAGCTCGTCGTTTATCCGGGCCAGTTCCACGGGATCACGACGCCTAGCTATGTGCGAGACCGGATGGAGCGGCGCCTGGCGTGGTACAACAAGTATCTCAAGCCGGCCGGCGAACCGCCGTCTTGAGGCGGAGTTGGCTCTCGGCCTACTCGGCGTGCTTGACCGAGCAGGGTTGCCCGAAACCTTTGATTTATTGTCTGAAGAAATGGCTGATCAAAATAGACAAATAAAGTGCCGAGGGTTTAATCGACGAACCGGTACTTGACCAACGCAAGGATCGCCTCAAAGCCATCCTTCCAGCCTATTTTTTTTCCTTCCTTCACCGTCCTGTAATGGAACGAAATCGGGACCTCTTCGATTCTGTAGCCTCTTTTGCGGACCTTGGCGGTTACCTCGGGACAAAACTCGAAGCGCTTGCATTTAAGCGGCAAGCTTTTGAGCACTTCCGCCTTGAATGCCTTATAACAGGTCGCCTCGTCAGTGATCCCGGCGCCATATAGAAAATTGGCCATGGCAGTTAGAACAAGGACTCCTATCTTATATCGTGTCAAAGGAAGGTCATTCCCAGGCTTGCTGTACCGTGAACCATAGACAACGCTCGCCCGTCCAGCGACGATCGGTGCGATCAGCTCGTGGTAATCTTGCGGGTCGTATTCAAGGTCGGCATCCTGGATGATGACGATATCTCCACGGACATGGCTGATGGCCTTCCGAATCGCCGCGCCTTTCCCCATGTTCTTGGCTTGGTATAAGACCTTGAAGTCCTTCTCGCTTTCCATCGAACGAAGATAATCGCGGGTTCCATCTGTTGACCCGTCATCAACGATGATAACCTCCTTGGTAATGTCGACTATCTTGACCCGTCTGAGGATCTCTTTGATCGTCCTCATCTCGTTATAGACGGGGACGATGATGGATAGAATCACTTTTCTGCTCCTCAAAGCCGTAGGTGACGATGTCGCCGTGGACAATCTTTTGCGGAGTCGGAAATCGCAGCCTCCCGGCCTCAAAACCCGTGGGAAATTGCCATCTCACGACCGGAGCCAGGCCGGCATCGCCCGGGTTGAGCCAATACAGAAACCAGCCCGGGGCGAGTTCGACGTGGAACCCGACCGTGACCTCTGTTAGGCGGTCTTCAAGGATCAGGAGTTCAACGCGGCGGAGCGGCTTTTCTTCGGTGGTTTGAGCGGGGAGGGGCGGGGCCGCTGCCCCGAGCCCGGCCACTGCCATCAAGGCGAGCGATACCAGAATGGCCCAAACAGACAACCCCTCTGCCGGCCGGTTCCGCGCGATCATGGTTATCATCTATGTTAGCGGAGGCCGGATAACTCGTCAATAATCTCTTCGTCTTTGAGCCGAGCCTTTTCTTGACCTGCCTTTCATAGTGGGCGTTCGCTTCCATCGTATTGATTATCATTTTCTTTGCGTGGGTGCAAACAAAAGGACCTGATTTGACGAAGCGGAAAGAGAGATGCGCATACGGACTCCCATGGCCTTGCACAGAACAATAAGAATTTGATAAGAATAAGACCATGGCGCCGTTTGTTCAGCAAATGAAGAGCCTGTTCAAGAGGGGCATCGCTTTCATCCTCAACATCGGCGCCGACCCCGAGGACTCGGAGTATATCCGCCTGATCAAGCGGATCTGGTATGTGTCCTCGGTTGTCGCGCTGCCCACCAGCCTTATAGTCGGTCTTAACGAATTCATGGCCGGGAATAAACTAATGGCCGCGGGGTTCTTTTTTTCGTTCGTCATCTTTTTGGGGTTTCTGGTTGATGGCGCTCCGGCGGAGTCATCATGGTCGGGCTGCTCGGTCCCCTCTATGCCCTCCTCTTCCCAAAAAAACGGAGGGCGTTTTACCTTTTTTGTTTGTATGCCGCTTCGATCTTGGGGCTGACTCTATTTCCGCTCTTTCCCCGTAATTCGACTGTCGAGCTGACCGGCCCGTATACTTTTGTGTTCTGGTCCGGGTTCCTGGTTTTGGTCGCGTTTATCTTCGGGGCCATGTATTTTTTTGTGATCCAGAGGGACAGAGCCTACCGGCTTTTGGGCCTTGAAAAAGATAAGTCGGAGAAACTTCTGCGACGAATCGAGAACGACCTCGAGCAGGCGGCCAGGATTCAAAAAAACCTGCTGCCCAAAGAAAACCCGCGGCTCGAAGGGTACGACATCAGCGGGTTGAACGTGCCTTGCTATGAGGTGGGAGGCGACTACTATGATTTTGTCCCGATCGATGCCGACCGGCTGGGGATTGTCATCGCCGATGTTTCGGGGAAGGGCATCAGCGCCTCGCTCCTGATGGCTTCGCTCCGGGCGGCGCTTCTCACGGAAGTCCATCCCCGATACGAGATCACCCAGATGGCCGCGCGGCTGAACGATTTTCTCTTCAAGAGCTCGGGCCTGAGCTCATTCATCACCTTTTTCTACAGTGAGCTCGACCGGCGGAGCGGCGAGCTGCGGTATGTCAACGCCGGACACAATCCTCCCTTCGTGTTGTCCGCAAGAGGCCAGCTATCGGCGCTCGGGAGCTCCGGTTTTCCGCTCGGCATGTTTGCCCAGGCGACCTATGAATCCGGAGCGGTCAGACTTGGGCCGGGAGACCTGGTCGTGCTTTTCACCGACGGCATTCCCGAGGGGCGGAATGCGCAGGGCGAAGACTTCTCCGAGGAAAGGCTCAAGAGCCTCGTCTTGAATCATAGGGAGCTTTCGGCCGCTCAACTCAGCCAGAAGATCATAGGGGACTTCCAGAGCTTCGCGACGGGGACTGAGCCGTGCGACGATATCACGCTGGTCATCATCAAGAGAGGCGGGGTGCATCTGTTGGGAGCATGGGAGTGAGCTGAGGCCTCCCTCACGGATTTGCCATTCTTAGTCCAGCTAGCGGGAACGCCGACGCTCCAGGACATAAAAGCAGCGGTCGCCGAAGTGAAAATCGCTAATTGTGTAGTCCTGGCCGAAATAGTGTGTCAGGACGCGTCGGAGGTCCGCCTGCCAGGCGGCGATCAGGTCAAGCCTCTTCCTTTCGCCCCAGCCCCTGATGTTCGGTGGGACCTCGGCCAGAATGCGGCGATTTCGAAGCTTCAATCGAGGACCCAATGGTTGAGAGTCGGGGCTGTCCGTCTTTTTTTCCAGAGCCTTGGGCAGGGACGTCTGCTCGTAGCTTTCCAAACATCCCCTCCGTCTCCTCTCGACTCTCTTCTCCCGGACCGGCCACTCCATGAGGAGGCGGTCCGTCGGAATCTTCGGGCCCAGGTTGAGCGCCGATCCCGTTCCATAGAAATTGGGGAGATAGGTCCGGCAGATGCCGCCGAGAGTGTGGAAATTCAAGTTGGCGTTCTTGGCCTGGAGCGGGTCGAATGTCCAGGTGACGCGGCTGTACCCCCGCCTGATGGCCCAATCCCGCTGGGCCCACTTCAGAGCCTTCCCGATCCCGTATCCCTGGAACTTGGGAAGGACGGCCAGGTGATGCGAATGCTGAACGAGTTTCCCGTTGAAAATGGCCGGGAACGAATACACAAACCCGGCCAACTCTCCCTTGATGAAAGCCCCCAGGAGGATGCCGCCCATCTGGGCCGAGATGCGGTATTGATGGGCGGGGGTGAGGTCTCTTTCCGCATGCCCCCAAACCAGGACTTGAGTATCCGGGAGCCGACGGCAGTCTTCGATGCTGGTCAGCTCTCGGATTCTGACGCGGGGTCGTCGATCGGGCGAAAGGGCTTTCATCGGCGGTCTCTTTTTACGAAGTCCACCATATTAGCTCATCCCTCGCCGGGCTTCAAGACCAGCCGTTTGATGAGCATCGTCCCGTAGGACCCGCGTGGGAGGACGAAGGAGATGGTCCATTTTTTCCTGCCGGGGTGAAGCTCGTCGTTTCCCGCACCGACGGCCTGAAGGTCTTCGGGGACAATAAGGGCCTTTCTTTGAAAAGAGCGGAAATAGACCTTCCGGAGCGCCTTGGTCCGAAACGAGCCGAGGGTTAAGCTTTTTTCCTTCAGGATATCTCCGAATAAGGAGCGGGTCAGGCCGTCGGCGAAATCCATTTTGGCGGCGGCGGTGGGGATTTCGAGCGCACTCAGATAGGAGAGGGTTTCGGCCTCGATCTCATGCCAGAACAGATAGCCGCCTTCCCGGCCAGGGACTTCCTCCGGATTTCTAACCTTCTGCTTGATCAACCGCCGGAGGAGCTCGTTCCAGAGGTGGGACTGATAAGCCGCGTACCGCATCGACACTTCTTCTCCGGGAATCCGGTGGAGGGCCCGGCCGGGCTCATTGGGACGGCCGCTGAGAAAACCGAAGATGCCGGTTTCCAGGGGCCCGCTTGCCAAGGTCAGGAGAAGCGGCCAGTCCTTCCAGTTCTTGAAGAGGGCGGCTTTTCTCTCGCCTTCGGACTGGCTGTCATCGGGGCCGGCGCTGGTCAAGAAGACCTGGAGGGCGCCGTTCCAATGGCGCTTGAGGATTTTTTCGGCAAAGAAACCGCGCTCAGGATCAAGGCTCCGGAAGCGCTGGTCGTCGAAGAAGTTGGGGAAGCCGTTCTTTTTGACCTCTTCAAAGTTCGTTTCCAGGGGCCCCATGTCCACGAGGTCCCTAATCGTGATTGTGAACGCATTGCCTTGGATAAGGTCGGGGCCCATCGGCCGGTCCATGAAACCCCTGGACTTCAGGCTGAACCCCTTTCCTTCGCCGCTAAAATCCCGGGCGTTCTGGATGGTGATGAATTGAGAGGTCAGCCCGTGTTTGTCTTTTTTCCCACCGTAAGAGAATCGGTCCGCCGGCTGGCTCAGCGCCTTGGCCAGATGATGAATCAGGTCGAGCGTATTCCAATGGCTTTTCTTGAGGCGATAAACACGGTATTCGCCATCTTGGCGGAGGGGAAGGTCGGCCCTTTCCTCGACGACAAAATCCTCGGGAGTCGCCTTGATCATATCAGGCTATTTCCTGCTCGGCTCCTTTTCCTCCGCCGGCGCCGATTGTATCAAGAAAGGGTCCCGCGCGTAAACACAACGCTTCTTCCAGCTTGCGCAAAAAGAGCAGTCCTTTATAATGCTTATGACCGCACCGCCGGGCTGAAGGTCGAGCCGCCGTATGACAGAAAGAGGAGGACCGAATGACTCAGGCGAATAAAAACAGGATCCTGTCTCTATTCAAAGAGGCCGATGCGCTGCTGCAAGGTCATTTCATACTAACGTCGGGAAAACATTCGGAATGGTATTTCGAGAAGATCCGGTTGATCGAGAATCCGGCCGCCCTTGACAGGATCGTCCACCTCCTCGTCAATCGGATCAGGAGTGAAAAAAAGGTCTTCGACTATGTCATATCGCCCGCTTACGGCGCCATCGCCATCGGTTTCCTGGCCGCCTTGAAGCTGAGGAAGCGGTTTGCCTTCACCCAGCGGGTGGAAGAGAAAATGGCCTTCCGGCCTGGCTGGTCCTGCTTGGAGGCTGGGACGCGCGCCGTCATCGTCGAGGACATCCTGACTACGGGGGGGTCGATCCAGGAAGTTGTGGAGTGCCTGAAGCAGAAAGGTGTGGCCTTGGCCGGGATCTACGTCCTTGTCGACCGGACTGCGGGAGCGGTGCTGATCGACGGCCGGCCTGTCGGGAGCCTGCTGGCCCTCAAGGTGGAGGCCTTCGATCCGGATGACTGCCCATTGTGCCGGGCCGGCGTTCCGCTCGTCAAGCCTGGCGCCTCAGACAAGAAATAGGCTGCCTTAAACTAGCGAGACGTGGCGGCGCTTCGCACCCGGACCGACGCTCAGTTCTTGGTAAAGCGGCGCCCTTGACTTGACAACTCCTCGGGTCACGTTTTATCCTCTTTGGTGCCGGTTAGTCAGGGAGAAGGGGCGATGGGTGTACGGGCGGATGGCCGAAGGCCGAGAACAATCGGCCATCGATGATAAATCGTCGGAAATCGGCGCACCGCCACGAATGGGGAGCGTTATGACACAAAAATCGAGGTTTGTCCTCGGGCTGGCCGGCTTTTTTCTTTTATTTTTAGCGGTGAACAGCTGGCTGAGCGGGAAGCAAAACGTCTCCCGTTCTCCCGGGCTGGAGTCGCTGTCGCCGCGGATCGCCGCGGACTCGATGGGCAATTTCCATGTGGTCTGGGGCGAGTCCGTTCGCAACACCACTCGGGGAGATGCCTACTATGCCAAATATGACATCGGCACCCAAACGTGGAGTACCCCCCTCAACCTCAGCAACAACGAGAGGGTTTTCAGCGAGGAGGAACGGCCGGTCGGCATCGCCGTCGACGGCTCTGATAATATCTATGTGATTTATGTCGAAAAAAACGCGATCTCGCTACGCATCTTCTCGGGAGGAAGCTGGGGAGCACCCTTCCTTCTTGCGTCCTGGGGGAGCGGCGATTGCGACAGTGCCCGGGTGGCTGTGGATTCCCTGGGCAACATTTTCACTTGCTGGTGGACCTTGGACAGCTACCAGGTCCACTCTCGAGCCAGGGTTAACGGTATCTGGGAGGACGCCCAGGTAATCAGCGCCGGGCAGTCGGAGTTTTGCGACATCGCGGTCGGAACCAACGCCGTCTTTGCCTGCTGGACGGCGAAGTACAAAACTTCCGTTTACCAGATATTCTATGTCCGGCGGTCCACAGCCCTGAATGCCAACTGGACGGCTCCGCAGATCATGTACCAGGGCACCCATGAACAACAGGATCCGGCGGTCGAGGCCGATTCGAGTGACATCGCCCATATTGTTTTTACGTCCGCCTTCGAGACGGCCGAATTGAAAGCCGTCCTTTACTGCCGCTGGACGGGGACTCGGTTTGTTGCGCCCGTTGCCGTCTCCCAGACGACGCTCCTGAATAATCCTGCGTTGGACGAGCGGGCGAATAACCTCTACGCTTGCTGGCAGGTCGGACTCTCTGGAAACGGCACGCGTGTTGACACAAGCAATCAGTTCAACGGCGACTGGACGAACGTGGCGGCCGTGCCCGATTCCGCTGGAGCCACCTACTGCGATGTGGCCGTGGACCCAACGGGCATTCCTATCTTTTACGTCTGGGACCAGGGCGGAGAAATTTGGTGCAACATGGGGCAGAGCGGTCCCGTGCCTCCGGATAACGAACCGCCGGCGGCCGAGTTCGAGTTTACTCCTACGACCGCGATTTTCCCGGCGGAAATCACTTTTAATGCCTCGTCGTCGCGGGACCCGGACGGAGACATTGTTTCCTACAGCTGGGATTTTGGAGATGGCGGTCGGGTCGGCGGCGTATTAGTTAATCACACCTACGACCGCTGGGGCACTTTTGTGGTCAGACTGGTCGTCCGGGATAACGTGGGCGCTACGGGTGTCAAAACTCACAACATCGAGATTCTGCGGCTCTTTCAGCCTCTGAACATCCGCTGGGAGACCAAAATCGACGAAAGCTTATTCCAATCCCGCAGAGTCACGCTGGTGACTTGGTCCCAAAACCCTGCTAACGACGCTCTCGGCGTCCGAATCGACTTTTATCGGGTTTACCGAAAAAAGCCAGGCGAGAGCGAGGCCGCTTACCTGCTCTGTGGTGAGGTGACCGCCGGTGTCTATAAGTTTTTAGATGCCAACATCGGCAAAGACGATGTGTATGTCTATGCGGTCACCGCTCGCGACAGTCAGGGGCATGAAAGCCCGATCGTGGACGGACAGGGGGTCTCGATCATTCGTGAGAAGCGCAGAGGATCTACAGCCACAATCAAGAGAGGCGCGCTGTCGGATAGACATTAAGCCCGGGCTTTTCCCGCTGGGCGACGCCCTCGGTGGGCACTCTATGCACTCCGCTTTACCCCAACGTCCCCCGGGCGATCGACCGGATTTCGACTTCTACAGTGAAAAACTTAAAGTCCCTATAGACGACGGCCGTCAAAGACCGGATGAAAGCGCGGCCTCTTTCATTCAGGTAGGCCTCTTCGATGAAAAGAGAACTCGGGAACCGGATGCCGTTTTTTTCAGCTTTAAGTTCGGAACGCACCCTGAGCCGTGGAGTTCGCTTATAACGCTCCCCTCTTTCCGCGAAAATCTCGTACCGTCCGATGCGACTTTCGCTCCATTCGATTTTCAGGATCTCCAGTGTTACCGTGTCGATCCACGCCTTGCCATAGAGACTCCTGGTTTCCGGGACGCCCGCCCTGGGCGTCGCCTCGATGACGATAACGGGTCGTCCGTCGATCATCCCGTCGCCGGCGATTTTGTAGTCATACTGCGCCTGAAAGCGCGCGCCAAAAAGGCCCACGGGCCAGAGGAGGGCGTTCCCATAAACGACGACCGCCGTTTTAAGCTTGGCGTTCGGCTCATGTTTTTTCCAGCCGTCCTCCTTGAGGAGCGTTCGTAGCTCGCGTATGTCCCGGTTGGCGCGGATGCATTGATAGTCATAGACATAGGAGTTTTCAATCTTTTTGAGCGTTATGGGACTGCTGGAATTCCATCGCGCCAGATCCCAATACGCCCAGTCCTTTAGCGATTCCCGCGGCCGACTCATATCGAGCGCCGGGTCGATTGTCTCCTTGATCTCTTCCAAGCAGACAAAATCGAAAGTCGAGTTCTCCAGCCTCAGGCAATAGTCGGCCAATCTCTTAAGAATGGAGTCCAGATCGAGACTTGGAGTGGTTTGTTCGTCACCCAGAGTCTGCACCGAAAAAGCCGATGCTTCCGGGGAAAGGGATATTCCGGCCAAAGCTGCCAGGACAACCGTGCTCAAGAGAAACATGCGGCTCATCTTCTGACCCTTCCGCCTTGGTGCCCTATTGGATGACAAAATCGCACCCCACGACGGATGTTTCGCCGCTCCCCGGGTCCTCGGCGATGAAATACAAGGGATATTCATCCGGCTCCAGCTCCGGGACGCGGAAGCGCACGAGATAGGTCTTCACGTTGTTCTTTTCTTTTTCACTCAAAATCGTCAGGGGGATGGCCACCCTTTCCGCCGTCGTTTGATCTACCAAGAACGCTGTGAGCCTGATCCCGCCGCCCGAGTTGCCGGCGAACGCGCATCGAACCGAGGCCCAGACCTCGTTTCTTTGAGGCAGCGCCTTCTCTATATAGGGAGTGTATTCGTTTGGGTCGGTTGAAAACACGTCCATAAGGAAGGGTGCATCCAGCCCTCCGGGAGGTTTTTCGAGTGGAGTCGCTCTTAAATAAAGAGCACCTTTTTCGGGCCTTAGCAGGAGTGGCGGAAAGAGCTGAAGGCCCTTCTCTTTTCGATCCGGAATGCCGGCCGTCCCGGATGCCAGCGCGCTGGCGCCGGTCTCCAGGTTTCGCAGGACGATCCGGCAGTCGTACCTCCCCGGCGCTAAGGAGATGACTGAATAATGGTAGACTTTATTCCGATCGTTCGCCTGCCAGTTGATTGTCTCTCTCTTGCTGTCAACAATGGTCCTGTTCTGGTCAAAGGCCAGACTGATAAGCTCGGTATCATTACCAACAGCCTCCCGGATTCTCTGGACCGGGATCTCGGAGATGAGCACGGTGTTCGACTCCTTGTCATTGGAAAACGGAAGAGCGATCATGGAGAAATCCATTCGTAAGTCGGAATAGGTTTTTTCCCCGAGCGCAAGTTCCAAAAGGTGAAGGTGCTTCTCGACGGTCGAGAGCCTAGGGAAGGGAAGGGGGTTGAAATAGCCCCTTTGGGCGTAAACCTTGTATCCTGGGTTCTGGACCTCTACTTTTATCTCATGGAATTTTCCGTCCCAGTCGGAGACGATCGAATACCCAAGGACGTAATAGTTGCTGGTCGCAGCCTGGATGTCCGCGGCGATCTTGGACTTATAATTAACATCAGGAAAGTACTTTCCTCCGGTCAGGGCAGAGACGTTTTCCAGCGAGTCCTCTGCCAGGATTCTGATTTTTTCCATGCCGGTGACGGTGTTGATGGAAAAAACAGGGCAATTGGCCGTGGCCAGCACCCTGCACATTTCCAGGAACTCGGGGTCCCTGACGTCGCCCCCGATTCCCCTTGAGAAGAGGATGATATTTTTTTGCCCGGGGACGCTTCGCAGGGCCTTGGCCAAGTCCCGGAGGCAATAGACGAGCCCGCCGCCGGCCGAAGGGCTCTTGATCATCAGGTCGATCGGAACAGCGATTCGGCCGCTGGTGATATCCTCTCCGCTGTGTCCAAAGATAAGATACGACCCCCAGCCCTCCGAAATTTCAGGAATGCCTATTATTTTTTTTAATGCCTCCCGTATTCTCTGGTGGTCGGAGGTCAGGTATTCATGGAGCACTAGTCCCCATGGGCTGCGAAACGAGAATAGAGCGACCTCGTCAGTCGGCTGAGCTTGATTATCCATGAATTGAAGGATGGCTTTCCTCGATTTGGCGATCCCCTCGAGGTCGTTGTTCTTGTAGTCGAGAAGAAAGATGAACCTGCGGTTCATTAAGGACGGCACGCGCCGAGCCGGCGAGGGTTTGGTTTGCTCGAGGGTCACCTCCGGAACGGGCAAGAAATGTTTTTCGAACTCTGTGATTTTCTGAAGCTTTT
>Ga0154855_1270_pt1 | contig 13888 bp, 14 predicted proteins | sample Rifle2008BG19ft_FD_105827 | JGI IMG/M metagenome (GOLD analysis project Ga0154855, IMG submission 105827) | Candidatus Aminicenantes bacterium RBG_19FT_COMBO_58_17 | reverse complement strand
GAACGTCCTTGGCGGAGGGCTCAAGATCCCGGGATTGTTCTGATGTCCGACTACGCCCAGCCCCTTCACCAGCTCATCGAGGAATTGAAGCGCATACCCGGCATCGGCGCCAAAACCGCCCAGCGCATCGCCTTCCACATCCTGGGTCTTCCTCAAGAAGAGGCCGATCGGCTGGCCGAGGCCGTCCGCGAGGTCAAGAAGAGAATCTTCTATTGCTCGGTCTGCAACAATATCACCCACGTCGAGCCCTGCGCCATGTGCGCGGACGGAGAGCGGTCGACCGACACCCTCTGCGTCGTCGAGGAGCCCTACAATATCTCATCGATCGAGAAGACGGGCATTTATCACGGCCGCTACCACGTCCTTCTAGGAACGCTGGCCCCTCTCCGCGGCGTCGGCCCCGATGAGCTCCGGCTGGACAAGCTCATCCGGCGGATGGAGGAAGGGGACTTCCGTGAGGTTATCATCGCTACAAACCCGACCGCCGAAGGAGAGGCGACCGCCCTCTACCTGGCCAAGATTCTGAAAAATTATGCGGTCAAGCTCACCCGGCTGGCGATGGGACTTCCGGTCGGCTCGGACATCGACTTTGCCGACCAGGTCACCATCAAAAAGGCCCTCGAAGGCCGCACCGAGCTCAAAGAATGATTTCCAGTTCTGGTTTTGGCATCATCTCGCCTTTTTAAAAGCCGCGAGTTGGAACATCATCGAGGGAATTCATGAACTGAGAGGAGGTTCAATGAAAGAGACACTTGAGATTCGCTGGCACGGACGCGCCGGCCAAGGCGTCGTCACGGCGGCGGTGACGCTGGCGGATGTCCTCTCCTCGGAAAAGGGGAAACACGTTCAGGCCTTCCCCGAGTTCGGCGCCGAGAAGAGGGGAGCCCCGATCCTGGCGTTCAACCGCATCAGTCAAAAGCCGATCCGCAGTCATAGTCAGGTTTATTATCCCGACATCGTGGTGGTCACCGACCCGAGCCTGCTGGGGCTCGTGGATATCAGCGAGGGGGCCAAGGACGACGCCATTTTCCTGATGAACACGACCTTCGACGTTCCCTTGGTCCGGGAACGCCTCAACCTGGGAAAAAGGAAGATCTATGCCCTCGATGCCTACAGCATCGCCCGGCACGAGCTCGGACGGGCCATCCCCAACGTCCCGATGGTCGCCGCCCTGGTCAAGATCCTGAGCCTGATGGACCTGGACAAGTTCCGGGAGAACATCAAGGTTTCCCTGGCCAAGAAACTGCGGCCCGAGGTCGTCGAGATGAACCTCAGGACCATCGACAGAGCATTCAATGAGGTCAAAGAAGGATGAAAAAAGAAACCTGGAAAGAGCTCCCGATAGGGACGGTCAATATCCACGCCGGGAATTCCGTCTCCAACCTTACGGGGACGTGGCGCTCCGGCCGGAAGCCCGAGTTCATCGAGAAGAACTGCATCCAGTGCTTTTTCTGCTGGCTCTACTGTCCCCACTTTGCCATCCGGGTCGAAGACGGCAAGGTTACGGGCTTCAAGTACGACTACTGCACGGGCTGCGGCCTCTGCGCCGAAGAGTGCCCGACCAAAGAGAAAGCCATCGTCATGGTGAAAGAAGAGATCAAGCTGGCCGAAGGGAGGAAAAAATGAAGGCCACGAAGATCCTTAACGGCAACCAGACTATCGCCGAAGCGGCCCGGCAGATTGATCCCGATGTCATCGCCGCCTACCCCATCACCCCTTCCACGGCCATCGTCGAGACGATCGCCTCCTTCCGGGCGGATGGCCTGATCAAGGGTGAGTTTGTCTGCCCAGAGAGCGAGCACAGCGCCATGAGCGTCTGCATCGGGGCGGCCTCAGCCGGAGGAAGGGTCATGACCGCGACCTCGTCCCAGGGCCTGGCCCTGATGTGGGAAATGCTCTATATTGCCGCGGGGTTGAGGCTCCCCATCGTCGCCGCCATCGCCAACCGCGCCCTGAGTGCGCCGATCAACATCCACGGCGACCACAGCGACACCATGGGCGCCCGGGATTCCGGCTGGATCCAGATCTACTCCGAGGACTGCCAGGAAGCCTACGACAATTTCATCCAGGCCTTCCGGATCGGCGAGCACCCTGACGTACTGACTCCGGTCCTGGTTGGCCTCGACGGGTTCATCATCAGCCACTCGTCCGAAGTCGTCCAGGTGGAGGACGACGCCGCGGTTAAGAAGTTCATCGGCGAGTTCAAGCCGCCGTATCCGCTGCTCGACACCAGCCGGAAGTTCACAGTGGGTCCGATCGATTTCACCGATTATTATTTTGAGCACAAAAGGAGCCAGATCGAGGGCATCGAGAACTCGCCGCGAGTGATCGAGGAGGTCGGGAAGGAATTCGGCCGGACCTTCGGCCGGAAGTACGGCTTCTTCGAGGAGTACAGGACGGACGACGCCGAGCTCTGCATCGTCGTCATGAGCTCGGCCGCGGGCACGGGTAAAGACGCTGTCGACGAACTCCGGGCCGAGGGAAAAAAGATCGGCCTGCTCAAACCGCGCGTTTTTCGGCCTTTCCCGTACCGGCAGATCGCCGAGGCCTTGAAGAAAATGAAGGCGGTGGCCGTCCTGGACCGGTCGTCCGCTCCCGGCGCCTTCGGCGCACCCCTCTTCACTGAAGTGCGCTCGGCGCTCTATGACTATGAAAAGCGCCCCAAAATGGTCAACTACGTCTACGGGCTGGGCGGCCGCGACATCAAGGTCGAGCACTTCAAGGAGGTCGCCCGGAAGCTCGAAAAGATTGCCGCTACCGGAAAAGTGGACGAGATGCTCGGCTATATCAACCTGAGAGAGTAGACGACAGCCCCGCAAAGGAGAAAGAACATGGCAGTGAAACTCAAGGATTTAGCTCAGATGGAAGATAAGCTCGTCGCCGGGCACGGCATGTGCCTCGGCTGCGGGATTCCCCTCATCTTTAAGGTGATCCTGCGGGCGACGGAAGATCCGATTATCGTGTCCAATGCCACCGGCTGCCTGGAAGTCTGCACCACCATCTTCCCGCGGACCGCCTGGAACTGCATGTGGGTGCACAGCGCCTTCGAAAACGCCGCCGCCACGGCCGCCGGCGTCGAGGCGATGTACAAGTCCCTGAAAAATAAGGGCAAGATCCCGGCCGATAAGAAAATCAAGTTCCTCGCTGTGGGCGGAGACGGGGGGACCTATGACATCGGCCTCCAGGCCCTTTCCGGCGCCATGGAGCGCGGCCACGACATCGTCTATGTCTGTTATGACAACAACGTCTACGCCAACACGGGCGGACAGCGCTCCTCGGCCACCCCCCTGGGCGCATCGGCCACAACCTCGCCGGCCGGCTCCAAGAGCCCGGGCAAGATTCAGAAAAAGAAGGACCTGACCAAGATCCTCGCCGCCCACAACATCCCGTATGTCGCCCAGGCCAGTCCCCACCGCTGGCAGGACCTTTACAACAAGGCCAAGAAGGCCTTCGAGGTCGAAGGTCCGGCCTTCCTGAACGTTCTTTGCTTCTGCCCGACAGAGTGGAAATACGACGAATCCCAGGGCGTTAAGCTCGCGCAGCTCGCCGCCGATACCTGTGTCTGGCCGCTCTACGAGGTGGAGAACGGAAAATACAAGGTCAACTACAAGCCCAAAGAAAAAAAGCCCGTCCTGGAATGGCTCAAGTCACAGGGCCGCTTCCGCCACCTCTTCAAAGAGGAGAACGCCTGGATGCTAGAAGCGATCCAAAAGGACGTGGACAAGGACTGGAACGACCTGAACAAACTCGCCCAGATCTCGGGAGCTTGAGGCACGCGAAATGATTACCCCCTAGGGGTGAGGCGAAATCCCATCTCGAATCACCCCTGGGGAGGATTGTTCCTTTTTCCCGTCGGATCCATTCTATTCTTGGCCCCCTGACAAGGCCTAGTCATCTGTCCAGGGGGCGGCGGATTCCTGAGGAGAAAGGAACGGACCATGCGAAACCGAGCAAAAGGGATTATCCGAGGGGCATTTCTTCTCTCCCTCGGCGTCTTGGTCGTCCGGCCCGGGCATCTGGGGGCATTCGAAAAGAAACTCCGGGTCGCCTCTGACTACGCCCATGTCTATCTCCAACCCGATAGCTCCAGCACCATTATCGATACCTTGGAAAGGGACCACATTCTCTCCCTGCTCTATTCTGGGAAGATGAAGAAAACCTGGTACTACGTCTGCTTCAAATCAGAAAAGACGGGTTCGACCAAGTCGGGGTATGTCCTCGACTCGACAGTAGAACTCCTCTTTGACCCGCTCAAAACCATCACCATCGCGGAGGAAAGCGAGAACCTTCGGATCAGCTACGCTCCCCGTAATTTTGAGGAGATGCACTGGGGATTGAGCAAGAAGCAGGTCGTAGAACTGGAGGGGAAGCCATCCGACCAGCGAAAGGTGAGGGGCCTGGAGGTTATGAGATACCAGCAGCGGGTCATCAACCTGGACTGCGCCATCGATTACTTTTTCGCGACCAACAAGCTGAGCCTGACCCGGTTCTCCTTCGCGGGCGATTATCTCGATAAAAACGCCTATCTCCAGGATTATCAGAAGGTCAAGGACGCGCTCGTCCAGAAATTCGGCCGGCCTCTCGAAGAGGCCATGAAATGGCGGGACACTTCATACAAGGACGATTTCGCCTCCTGGGGGGAGGCGGTGAGTCTGGGCCACCTGGAGATGAGTTCCCGTTGGCTGACGTCCCAAACCGAGATCACGGCGAGCCTGAGCGGCGCCGATGACGAGATCCTGCTGACAGTCGAATACGCCGGCCTGCAGCTCAAAGAACTCGCCAAAAAGAGCGAAGAATAAACACCGCCTAAGCCGTCATCACCCGGCGGGCTTCGGCCCGACGACCACCTCCAAAGCTTTTTCGGGCGCCAGGATCTCCCTGATGCAGGAGTTGACCTCCTGCAGGGTCAGGGCGTCGATTTCCAAAGACAGAGCGCCGAAATACTCCTGCCCGAGGCCGGAGGTTTCGAAAAAAGCCAGCATTCCCGCCCTCCTGGCCTTTGTTTCATTGTCCCGGATAAAATCCGCCTTGGCGGCATTTTTCGTGTAAAGAAGCTCCTCCTCAGTCGTTCCGTTCCGGAAAAGCTCGTCAAGCACAGCCCGGAGGGCCTCCCGGGCGACCTCCGTTTTGGCCGTGTCGGTCTCGAGGTAGGCTTCGATCAATCCGCCCTCCTGCATCTGGGTGGAGCGGCAGTTCACGTTGTAGGCCAGCTTTTTCTCGGCGCGCAGCGGCCAAAGCCGCGATCCCTGTCCCTTCCCGAGCAGGTTTTCAAGGAGAGAAGCCAGGGCAAAATTCCGGCGGGAGATGTTGGGCAGACGATAGGCTCGGCTGACGAAAGCCTGCTTGGTATCGCGTTCGATGTGGACCATTTTTTCCCCCGGCTCAGAGGCGGCGACTGGGTCCAGGGTTACGGGATTTCCTATAGGAACGCGGGCGAAGTATCGGCCGACGAAGTCCAGGAGCGTGTCTTCGGGGAGGTCGGAGGCGAAGGACATGATCATATTCGAACCGACGAAATAGACCTTGTAGAATTCGGAGACGTCCTTGTTCTTGATGGCCTCGAGCGAGGCTCTATCGCCGTATGTAGAGCCCCCATATCCCGAGCCGGCGAAGTAGGCCCGGAGACCGGCCAGATGCCCAAGCCGGACCGAGTCATCCTCCTCGATCCTGCCTTGATGCTCCATGTGCTTCTTGACGGCGTCAATCCTGATCCCGGAAAGGAGGGGGTCGAGGAAGATCTTGGAGAGGACCTTGAGCGAAGGCTCGAGGTTGGCCGAGAGACACTCCATGGTGATGAGCGAATTGTCACCCTGAGAGGTGATCGAAAACCGCGTGGCCAAGCTGATCAGTTCCTGGGCTTTTCCTGAGTCCGGGATCTCGATCGAAAGCCTTGTGGTCAGGAAGGCCAGCCCCCTTTTAGCCGAAGGTTCCGCCCGTTTCCCGCCCTTGATCAGGATCTGGAGGGTCGTCGTGGCCGAGGACTCGTCTCGTTCCAGAATGACCGTCAGCCCGTTGTCCAGGACCTTTTTTTGAGCCGCCCATCCCCGGCCCCCGAGGACAGCCATCAGAACCAGTCCCCCAAGAATGACCGCAACCCGTCTTTTTTTCCCGGTCATGTTCTATTTCGTCTTTTTAGGGATGATCGAGACCATAACATAGTTAGCCCGTCCGAGATACTTGCCCGCAGTCTTCCTCAAATCTCCTGATTTTACGCGGTCGATGTTTTCCAGGTAGTTGCTCTCAGCCCGGCCTTCTCTTAAGATCATGAACTGGGCGAGCGAGACGGCGATGGAAAGCCCCCTTTCCTGCGACTGATAAGCATTGTACTTGATTTGGTTCTTGGCGCTACCCAGATGGTCGAAGGCAAACATCTGCTGCTCGCCGAGGATGTCCTCGGGCGAAAAATATCCTTCTCTTGCTCTTCTCAGGTAGTTGACGGCCTCGCGCTTGGCCATACCCAGGTTTTTCGGGTCCAGGGTGAGAAAGGCCAGAACAGCACCTCCATACTTGTGGGACTGGTAGGCCATCATGATCGTCTCGACGAGCTTTCTCGGGCCCTGGTTGAGGGCGGAGTACAGGAGCGGGTTGACGCCGCGGCCGAGGACCTCGGTCAGGACGTCCATGGCATACTGCTCGGGGTTGTTGAAGTCGGGCGCCTGAGCGGCAATGACAAGATAGGCCTTCTGGACGTCCATCTCCACGTCCATGTCCACGGCCTTTTCCGGCGGCTTGGCCGGCTCGAATTTCAGGGGCGAAAGGGGTTCGCCCTTGACGTCGGCAAAGACCCGGCGCACCTTCTCCTCCATCTCTTTGAGGCTGAAATCGCCCACCACGGCGAGCGCACAGTTGGCCGGGACGAAATACCGTCCATAGAGCGCAGCGATGTTCTCCACCGTGAGGTTCTTGATCACTTCCGGGTCGCCGATCAGTGGGTTGGCATAGGGATGCCCCCGGAAAAGGTTTTGATAGACCAGACTTGTGGCGTACTTAAAGGGGTCGTCCTCGAGCTGGCGGAACTCCTCCAGGATGATCTCCTTTTCCGTGTCCAGCTCCTCCTGGGTGATCCTGAGATGAAAGAGGATCTCCTTCTGATTGCCCAAGGCGAAGTCTGAAGCGGAGGCCGGGACAGAGATCTCGAAGAAAGCAAGGTCTTGACCTGTGTGGGCGTTGAAATAGGCACCGTGCCGCCTGATATCGCGGCTGATTTCGCTCCCCGAGCGGGTTTCAGTCCCCCGGAAGAGGATGGAGTGTTCGAGGACGTGGACAAGGCCGCTCGTCTCCGCGGTTTCGTCCTTGCTGCCCAGGCCTACGGCCGCCGCCACATTGACGAGGGGGACATTGCGCTTCTCCAACAGGAAGACTTTGAGTCCGTTATCGAGGACAAGATACTTGGCCGCCTCTTCGGCTCCGAACAGGCCGATGGCGAGAGAGCCAGCGGTGGAAAGGGCAAGAGCAAGAAGAAGGATGCGAGTTTTCTGACTGAGCTTTCGGTCAGGCTCTTGATCTGTACTGTTCACCACAGCCGTCTTCTCTCCTCCACCAGCAAATTCTATACCAAAAGTCATGTTTGTTGATAGCGCGGTCTTCCAGGGGAAACCCCGAGAATCCCCGAGGAATCAAAATGGGAGGCACTGTAAAGTCTTTTTACATAAGCATTTCTCCAGGTTGGCGGCAGGGAGGCGGCTGTGTTAGAATGTTTCCCAAGAGGCGGTCATGAAAAACCTTCGAAAAGCCAAGATTTTGGTCGTCGATGACGAGGAGAATATCCGGAAATCCCTCAAAATGATCCTTGAATACGAGGGGTATCAGTTCCTCGAGGCCGCTGACGGCGAGGAAGCCATCTCCCTAATCGAGGAGACGATCGACCTCGACCTTGTCCTCCTCGATATTAAGCTTCCGGGCCGGAATGGCCTGGATATACTTACCGAAATCAAGAAACGCCCTTATGCGCCGGAGGTAGTTATGATCTCGGGCCAGGGGACCATCCAGACGGCTGTCGAGGCCACCAAGCTCGGGGCCTTTGAATTCCTTGAAAAACCTCTCCACCGGGACCGGGTCCTCCTGAGCATCCGCAACGCCCTCAACCAGAACACACTCCGCCGCGAGTGCCTCGACCTGAGGAAAAAGGCCGAAAAACGCTATCAAATCGTCGGCAACCACCCCCTGATGAAGCAGCTCTGGAAGGACATCCTCAAGACCGCGCCGACCAACGCGACCGTGCTGATTCACGGTGAAAGCGGCACGGGGAAGGAGCTTATCGCCCGGGCCATTCACAGCCACAGCCTGAGGGCCAAAGAGCCGTTCATCCAGGTCAACTGCGCAGCCATCCCCGAGGAGCTGATCGAAAGCGAGCTTTTCGGCCATGAAAAGGGGGCCTTCACGGGCGCGACCGAGCGCAAAGTCGGTAAGTTCGAGCAGGCCGACGGCGGGACGATCTTTTTGGACGAGATCGGCGATATGAGCCTCAAGACCCAGTCGAAGGTGCTGCGGGTGCTCGAGGAAGGGGAGATCCAGCGGGTCGGCTCCAGCAGGGTCAGCAAAGTGGACGTCCGGGTCATCGCAGCTACCAACAAGGACCTGAAGAGAGAGATCAGCGATGGAAAATTCCGGGATGACCTATTTTTCCGGCTCAACGTCGTGCCGGTCTATTCACCGGCGCTGCGGGAGAAAAGAGAGGACATCCCGCTCCTCATCGATTATTTCGGCCGCAATTTCGCCGAAGAGAACAACTTCAAGCCCAAAATATTCTCCGCTGAAGCCGTGGCCGTCATGATGAAATATACCTGGAAGGGCAACGTCCGGGAACTCCGGAACATCGTTGAGCGGCTCCTGATCATGACCGAAGCGGAGGTTATCGACAAAAAGGACCTCCCCGAACAGGTGGGGGGAGGGGCGAAAACCCAGCTCCCGGAGGCCGGCGAAGCCAAGACGCTCAAGGACTACCGGGAGCTGGCGGAGAAAGACTTTATCCTGGCCAAGCTCGAGAAGAACAGCTGGAATATATCCCAGACGGCCAGGGATATCGACACGCCGCGAAGCAACCTCTACAAAAAATTGGCCCAGTATGGTATAAAGATAACGGTTGGAGTGGGCGAGGCGGTTGCTCCTTCTTCTCCTACCGAGAAGAAAGGGGAGGAAAGTCCGAACTCCGAAGGGCAGGATGGTCGCTAACGGCGACTCCGGGCGACCGGTGGAAAGTGCCACAGAAAACACACCGCCGAAGGGGAGGGCGCAAGTTTTCCCCTGGCAAGGGTGAAATGGCGAGGTAAGAGCTCACCGCCCTGATGGTGACATCAGGGGCAGGGTAAACCCCATCCGGAGCAAGACCAAACGAGCCCCGAAGTGGGATGGCCCGTCCCGAGGGGTGGGTAGGTCGCTAGACCTCTTGAGCAATCAAGAGGGGAGACAAATAACCGCCCCCTGCCGCAAGGCGGGAGACAGAATTCGGCTTATGACCCGCTCCAACCGCTTTTTCTATCTTCTGTGCGCCGGTTTGAGAGTCCAGAGCTGCAGTTTCGTCATTTCGACGATCTTTTCCATATCCAGATCCGGGCGGTGCACAGGCCAGGACTTAGCGCCGGGTAATTTCCCTTTTATCTGCTGTTATATGACCCGAAGGATCATTAGCGTTTCCTTTTTAGGGGCGGGGTTCGGAATTTCATAGAGCGTTTGCGGATATGAGAAGTTGCCAAGCGGAATGAGTTCAAAATATATTTTTCGTTTATCTCTTTGATAGGCTTTCCTCGTTAATTTTAAATTTGCTTTTTTCGTTTATTATTTTTTCTGACCTTTCCTTCATTCTCTTTAATTCTTGCTTTGACAATATATTTAACGAGTAATACTGGTAATGGCTTGTCGGCAGAGAAGTGAATTGTTGCAGTAGCTGTATCGTAAGGCTTGAGTTCTTCCTTAAACATATCCATTACTTTATAGCTCATAATGAAGAAACTACAATGATTCTTAAAAGCTGCGAAGCCAACAAGTGGACCGAGGTAATTGAATGTCGGAATTCTGTAGCTTATCTTTTCAACAGCCTTTGGCGCGGCGGCTTGAACTGTCTTGCGAACCTTTTCAAGAACGGCCCGAGCCTCTTCTGGAATCGCCCCAAGATATTCATCTACGTTTTTTGCTGGTTTATTATGTTGATCCTGTTTCATATTAATCTCCCTATGGATTATGATTTATAAATATTCTTTGAATTGCGGATAAACGATGTCCGAGCGAATCAACCGCAGCGTTCCGAACCCCGCCTAAGATTAATGCTTTAATCATTGATGTCACCTCTTTTTCATTAGTTCTACACCTTCTTTTAGAGCAATTTCATTAAGGATTGTTTTAAGGATTCGGGCCTTGTTTTTAACATCATCCTGTTTAATCTTGTCTGTTTTGATTTTCTGGATTGTTTTATCTAATGAATTTCGTAGGTCTATTAAATCAAGTAAGGTTGCCGCCTTGCAGAAAAAACTCTTTGATCTACCGTCATCAAAATTCTCTATCATTGCTTCAAGTAATTTAATTCGTATTATCTGCTGTCCTATGAAATTATCAATTCCATGTTCTTTTATAATATTCAAATTCGGCATGACTTTCTTGTACGATGGGTAAGAAGAAGATTCTTTCAACTGCTGATATTCTTCATTACTTTTAAATTTTGAGCATGGAAATTCAGAACATTCTGCGCATACTTCAAGCTCTTTTTTCTTGACACAACAAGTTATGAAGGAACAAGATGGGTGTTTATTGAAGAAATCAGGACCAGCACACCCAGGACATCTTGAGGTTCCCCTGGTATAGTATCTTGGGCATAATCCACAATCAAGACCACATACACCAATTGTCGGATAGGTTTTTGCAGTTTTATTCATTTTATTCATCTTATTCATTTTCATTCTTGAGTCAAATAAACCCCGGGGTAAAGCCCGGGGCTTGTTCCCCGTGGCATAATCTGGCTATGGCCTTCCCTGTTGTTGCCGGATATACCGTTTAACGACTTCCTCATTCACCTGCTCCATGGTCTCGGCAAAATAGCCATCCGCCCAAAAACTGTCCCCCGACAAAAATTCCTCCAGTTCGGATGAAATCCGGCGGGATCCTGGAATCGACGCTGGAGACCGAACCGGCCAAGGCCGAGGGAGCCCGGGCCGCACTGGACCAGGCGCTGCGCGAATTTGCCGCCCGAGGCCTGACGGCCGACGAGCTGGAGGCCGCCCTAGCCGAGGTCAAGACCCAGTTCCTGCGGGGTAACGAGAGAAAAGACGCCCGGGCCGCCACCCTGGGCACGCTGGAAATGCTGTGCCTGGGCGCGGCCTTCTTCGATGCCTTCCCCGCCGAGCTCGGCGGCGTCACTCTCGAAGAAATCAACGCCTATATCAAAGACATTCTAGCCCCCGCGCGTGCCTCCTGGGTCCGCATCGGGCCGAAAAAATAGCCGCAATCCCGATCAACGGATGTGAAGCTCGTAAGATTCCTTGGCGTCATTATAGACATACCAGACGACTTGGTTCTTTTCGATATCATAGCTAAGGCTGAACAGGGCCGGATTTTCATAATTCGGTTGGATCGGAAAGCAAAAGCTCTTGTCGAGAATTTTCCCTTCGAGGTTCATGACGATAATTTCATACAAGTCTCCTTTTAGAGCGGGCGTAACAACATAAATCCGGTCTCCATCCATCTTAAATCCGAAGAATGCGGGGAAATAATCCGGCACGGCAAGATTAAATTTTGCGTAGTAGATTTCCCATTCGTTCGATGCCTTCTTCGCTTTTATCACATTCTTGAGATAATCTTTAGGAACCTTGACTTTATCGATCTCATGATGGATTTCGTAGAGGCTATTCCCGTCTTTATCGAAGACGGAAATGCTGAGGCCTTTCCTGGAGTCGGCGACGTAAATCCTGTCTCCCTGCACGATAGCATCTTCATAATTCTCGATGAGCGACAAATCCGTTTTGGGGCCGGAAGGCTGACTCCCGGGAGGAGGCGGAGGAGGAGGCCCGGGAGAAAATGCGCCGAAAAATTTATTTTTGAGCTTGAAATTATTATCATAAATGCGGCCGGCTGGAGGAATCAACGAGCCATCGTCTTTAAAGTCCATGGGAAAGCCGAAATAATTCTCCCCGACGGGGAGAAAAGGATAAAATCCGATTCCTCCGGGTTCTTTGATTTCGCCGGAGTACTTGCCATCGATCGTGAAGAACTTGATTATCGGTTGGTCGCGAATCACCAGCCGGTCGGGAAACATGGATAAGCGGACGAGGCTCCGGAATTCTCCCGGACCCTGCCCTCGTTTACCGATCTTCTTCAGAAGGTGGCCGTCATTGATATCGTAAACGACGATGCCGTTCTGGTCCACAATATAAGCTCTTCCGTTTTCGACACATATTTGACGCGGCTTTTCCAATTCGGGCAGCGAGAATATCCGAGGCGTTTTATCTTGAGGCCAATCGGCTGACGGTATAATCATCGAGCCCAGCCCTAGAGCGGCGACGATGACGCCCGATAAAATGAATTTCGCCCAAATGTTCTTCATATGACCCCTCCTGCCCATCAAAGAATCCCCGGGTTTCTGCCCGCGTCTCGATCCCTGAAATATACCATGTCCCAAGCGCCCACCCGGAACGCTTCGCCCAACGATATTTTCAGACGGCTGCCTGTTTCACCGTGCAAAATTCGTTTCCGACATTTTGGATTTCCTGCCCCTCGGCACCTCATACGATGCTTCGCCTAAGCCCCGATCCCGCCTTGGCCATGCTTGGATTATAGAAAGAAATGATTTAATAGCGCCACGCCAAACAGGCTTCGTTCCGCGAAAAGATAAGCATTTGCTTTTCTGCTGCGCTGGCCCGGTGGGCATCTTTGGCTCGACTTTCCCATCAATCATCGAGGGAGATAGTAAGCAGAATCTCGAAAAGATGTCAAGGATGGCTGGGGAACGCGGGGTTGTCTCCGTGACGGCGTTCGAGGCGCCTTAAGCGCCGGAAATCGGCCAGACCTCTCCTCCCGGGTAAAGAAAGGGTCATGAAAAATACTCAGCCGAAGTCTCGGCGGCCATCAAGATTTCCTGATAGGCGATATGCGGTGGGGGCGGTCTATCGGCGACAAATGTCACCTTCAGGTGATTGATGATCCTGTCCACCACGCTGTAGTCGGTGAGGAAAGCGATGACCTTCATCTTCCCACCGCACTTGGGGCAGAGCAGGGGATCGACTTCATAGACTTTACGGATCATCTCGGCCCAGCCTTTGGCCGGGAGACGCCGGAGCTCCTCCTCCACCCTCCGGAGAGGAAAAGGCCCAAGGCTTGCCTTCCGGACCTTCCCCCGATGAGCATTGGCGTACAGGCCGAAGTAACGGACAGTGACTTGTCCCTTGTCGGGAATATGGGAAGTGACCCGGGCGACCGGTGGAAAGTGCCACAGAAAACACACCGCCAAAGGGGAGGGCGCAAGTTTTCCCCTGGCAAGGGTGAAATGGCGAGGTAAGAGCTCACCGCTTTTTCTATCTTCTGTGCGCCGGTTTGAGAGTCCAGAGCTGCAGTCTCGTCATTTCGACGATTTTTTCCATGTCCAGGTCCGGACGATGAACGGGCCAGGATTTCAGGTCTTGAATAACCTGGACAATCTCTTTTTCGTTTGTTCTTGGATACGGATCAAAAGAGGGGACATCATATTCAGAAACCCTTTTTCCGGAAATCAGATCCAGGTAGACAGCACAAAAAAGGGCAAACAGCGAGCCGGATCCGATTCGCGAATCCCGGATCAGCAAGGACGAAGGTAAAGAGCCGGACTGATGGATATATTCGTTCGCCATTCCTGCAAGTTCAAACACTTCCTCTAAGGTCACCCGGGAGATTCCCGGCTGGAAATCTGGCATCTCTACGGGACCCAGGG
>Ga0154855_1236_pt3 | contig 13959 bp, 14 predicted proteins | sample Rifle2008BG19ft_FD_105827 | JGI IMG/M metagenome (GOLD analysis project Ga0154855, IMG submission 105827) | Candidatus Aminicenantes bacterium RBG_19FT_COMBO_58_17 | reverse complement strand
ACACGACGATCTTCGACTTCCAATCCCGGCCGTATCCGGGGACGGCCGTCCGGACGGCCTCGTCGTATTTATCATAGTAGCCGACGGCCTCGAGGATGGGCGTGATGTCGATGGGAACCTTCCTGATCCCCAGGTGGTCGGCCAAGAGCTCGCTCAGGCCAAGGGTTTCTTCGGCCGAATGGCGCTCGGGCATCTCGAGGCCGATGACCTTGTCCTTGCCCACGGCCCGGACGCACAGGGCCGCGGTGACACTGCTGTCGATGCCGCCGGAGATGCCGACGACGAGCCCCCGCCTGCGGAGCGTCTTCGCCAGCGCGTTCCTGATAGCGTCGGAGATCGTTTCCAGCTCTCTCGCGCAATCGATCTTGAGGAGATCGGCTGAAAAGGAGGTTATATCGATCATGCTACCCTCCCGGCTCTCTTGTCGACGTAGACGTCCCACTTTATGTCATTCCCCGCGGCATCCGGCCGGGCCTTGATGAATTCCTCCGCCAGCAACTGCGTCGAGATGATCCCGGATATGGCCATGCCCTCCGTCTCGCTCGTGCTCTCGCCGGAATCGAGCTTACGGAAGAGTCGGCCAGCTTTGTCCGGATCGAAAATCCCGGCTTCCCGGATTTTCTTCTCCGAAAGCGCGTCCCGGAAGCCTTCGGATTGTAGCCGGCCGACGAACGCCTTTTGGATCGGCGCCCGATAGGGATGCTTGGTTCGTCCGGTTATCGAGGGCGGCAACACGTCTTTGAACGCCCTCTTCAGGATGTGCTTCTCGTCGAGGCCGAGGATCTTCAACATCGGGGAGACGCGCGACATGAAGTCGATGATGCGGAAATCGAGGTAAGGCGGCCGGATCTCCACGGAATTGGCCATGGCCATTCGGTCTCCCTGGGATGTCAGCAGATAATTGCTGAGAAAGAGCTTGTCTTCCAGATACTGGGCCTTGGAGAGCGTGTCCCTGCGCTCGAAATCAGCCGGGAGCGTCCGCGCCAGCTCCTCCGTCGCCGAATAGCCGCCGAGCTTCGCCCGCAAGTCTTTCGAGAAGAACCGCTTGATGCGGGCCGTGTTGTTCCAGCGGACGAGGTGGGAGAAGAACGGCTCCCGGGCGTTCGCCGGGCCATGGGCCATGAACTGCCGTAATGACGATTTTTCCCGGGGCGTCCGGAAGATCTGGGGATAGAGGCGCTCGAAAAGCCGAGCGCGATGAGGCGAGCCGGGCTGGCGCAAGACGAATTGTCGGACCAGAGCCTCGCGAAAGATATCGTAGCCGCCGAAGACCTCGTCCGCCCCCTCCCCGGTGCAGACGACCTTGATCCCCTGCTCGTGGACGAAGCGCGAGAGCAGGAACATGGGCACGGGCGCCGTCCGCAGGACGGGCGTTTCGCAGTGCCGGACGACCCGGGGAAAAGCTTCGGCGATGAGCGCGTTCCGTGCTTTCAGCTCCCGGTGCTCGATCCGGAGGTATGCCGCCATTTCGTTCTGGAAGCCGCCCTCGTCGAACTCCTCTTCCTCGAACCGGACGCCAAAGGTGCACACCCCTTTGTTGAAATGCTGGGCGATGAGGGCCGTGATGCCCGATGAATCCAGCCCGCCGCTGAGATAGGACCCGACCGGGACGTCGGCTCGGAGCCGGATCCTCGTCGCGTCCATGAGCAGGGCCATGACCTGTTCGCTTATCGCCCCAGGGCCGGCCTGCGAATAGGACTCGGACGGACAATATGGGATATCCCAGTATTTCCGGAGCTGCCGGCCTCGCGCATTGATCGTGAGGGTGTGCCCAGGCTCGAGCTGATGAATGTTGGCGAATGCGGTCACGCCCGGCAGGGTCGTCCAGAAAGTGAAGATCTGATCCAGGGCCCGCGGACTCAGGGCGGGAGGAGGCAGGAGCCTCGAGGCGAGGAGAGCCTTGACCTCGGAGGCAAAGAGGAACGACCCGTCGTGCTCCGTGTAATACAAAGGACAAATCCCGAAGTGGTCCCTGGCCAGAAAAAGGGACTTTTTGGGCGCGTCCCAAATAGCGAAGGCGAACTGCCCGTTGAGCTCGTCGACGCAGGCCGGACCTTTTTCCTCGTAGAGATGAAGGAGGACCTCGGTGTCGGTGGTCGTATAAAAGCGGTGCCCTTTCGTCTCGAGCCGGGCCCTCAGCTCCGGGTAGTTGTAGATTTCCCCGTTGAGGAGTATCCATACGGTCTTGTCTTCGTTGTGGATGGGCTGGGCGCCTGTCGCGAGGTCGATGATGCTCAGACGGGCGTGCCCGAGACCGACATGTTCATCGAGGTAGATCCCTTTCTCGTCCGGGCCCCTGTGCTCGAGCGAAGCGACCATGGAGGCAAGGCGCGATGTCGCTATCCGGCCTTCCCCTCGCGCGTCGAAAATCCCGGCGATACCGCACATGGAGCTCTTAGGCCGTTTTTTTATCCAAGAACGCGCAGATGCTCGCGAGCGTGTCCAGGTTTTCGGGCACCAGCTCGTCGTCGTTCACTTTGATCCCATATTGCTCTTCAAGATGATTGATGAGCTCGAGAATACCCGTCGAGTCAATGATCCCCGCCTCGAGCAGCGAGTCGTCGTCGCCCAGCTTTTTGTCGTCTCCGAAGAGGTACCTATCGGCGATGAATTTTCGTATCTCGTGCTCGTGTTTCATCATGGCGACGTCTTTTCCTGCCCGATCGAGTCGAGGAGCTTCGCCTTTTTCTCCGTGTCGATGAGCTCGATGTTCAATCCCTGCTTGGCGAAGACGAATGCGATCCTCTCCCCCTCGAAAGCTTCTCCCGGCTGCGGTTCGGAAAGCACGCGAAGCCCCAGCTCTCTATATCGCTCGATCGCGGCATCGATATTATCACACCTGAAGCAGAGATGGTGCAGGCCCCCTCCCTTCTGCGCAAACTTAAAAACCGGCGAGCTTTCGTCGGTCGGCTCGATCAGCTTGACCGTGCTGGAGCCCTCTTTGGCCACGAAAACCACGCGAACCTTTTGCCGCGTGTTGGTCACCTCTTCCGTCATTTGCGAATAGCCGAAAAGGGTCGTCCACTGCTTGAGCCCGTCTTCGATCCGCTGAACGACGATGCCGATATGGTCGATAACCATGGTCAACCGTACCGCGTCCTCAAGGTGAGGCCATGACGAAGCCGGATGAACGCCAGGAACTTCTTATGGATGAGCCGCCGGCTCTCGTCCGCACAGAGCAGGTCCAGATCATACAGGATCCTCCCTTTTCCGATGTGCAATTCGATGACGTTCATCTCCGGGCGTGATATGAACGTGTACCTGCCGGGTACGGAATAGCTGGCCGCTCCGGCGTCATGTTGATATGACGCGGATTGAGAGCTCAGGAATGCCGAGATGATCTGGTGATGCCAATAAGACGTATCCTTTTTCGATAGTTTCTGGAGGCGGCCGAGGTCATGAACACCGTATTGTTTCGGGTCGATGTGGAGGATACTGTTCGTTCTGATCCTTCCCTGGACGACGACGCCGGGATTGATGATGCAATTCCGTTCGATATGGGCGCCGGGCATGACGGTGACTTCCATGGCGATCCAGACATGATCTTCCATGACGACCGGGGCGAACTTAGCCGGATAGCCCATCGTCACCGGGAGGAACGAGCCGTGGGTATAGACTGTGCACCTCGGTCCCAGGCCCGAATAAAAGCCGAGCGACACATTATCCAGGCAATGGATCAGGCAATGGATCCCCAAAAAGCAATTGTCCTGACACGAAAATCCGGCCTCTCCTTTGATCTGGCTTCCATAGCTGACGATCGTGTTTGCCCCGAGCGAGAGCTTGCGAACGTGGATGTAGACGAATCGCCGGATAGTGACGTCGTTGCCGATGGTCATGTTCTCGGCGTGAACGAAGGTGAGCGCCGGAATCCGGACGTTTCTTCCGATACGATGGCCGCAGAGGCGATAGAGAAAGCGTGTGGGTCTCGACGGCAAGACAAAGCACAACCCGGCCACCAATTTTTTAAGCATGGCGCCCCGTTTCTTTTCCCACGCTCCTCTCGTAAAACTCCATGCTCTTCAGGCGGTCCGGCTTTCCACTGCTGTTCTTCGGAATGGTCTCGACCATTACCAATGAAGCCGGCACCTTGTATTTCGGTAATTTCTGATGACAGTAATCAAGGATGGCCTTTCGTGTTTCAGCGGTTTCCCTTATCGGCACGACCAAGCCTGCCAGCTTATGACCCATTATGGCGTCCTCGATCGCGAATATTATACACTCAACCGCCTGGCCGGATTCAATCACGATATCTTCGATTTCTCTGGGATTCACGCGGTGCCCGCCTACCTTGATCTGGTCGTCCTTTCTCCCGACCACATAGAAATACCCGTCCTCATCCCGATATCCCAGGTCGCCGGTGTGATAGCCGTGCTCGTCGAGGACCTTTTTGGTCGCCTCGTCATCTTTATAGTACCCGAGCATGATATTCGCGCCCCGGGCGACAAGTTCGCCCGTCTCGCCGGATCCCAGCGCCTTCCCTACGGGGGACATGACGATCATGGTCACTCCCGCAATAGGTAGACCTATCGAATCGATCTTGGATTCCAGGCGTTCCGGAGGAACATACGTCAGGCGGGCCGAGGCCTCCGTGGCTCCGTACATGATAATGAGCCGGGTGTGTTCCGGCAGGACTTTCAAGAGCTCGAGCTTGACGTGCCTGGGCATGTGCCCGCCCGCCTGGGAGCAATACCTGAGGGCAGGCAGCTTGTCCCGGTAGCCCGCGAGCGGTGATTTGAATAATAAATGGGCGTAGGTCGAGGGGACTCCGGAGAAGCCGGTAACCTTCTCCTCGGCCATCTGTTTCAAGACCGAGGCAGTGTAAGCGAACTTGTTGTTGATGACCACAGTCCCCCCGACGGCGAAATGGGTGTTGAGCAGGGACTTGCCCATAACATAAAAAAAGGGCAGGACGACCATCTGGATGTCGCTCGATGTGAGCCCCAGGTACTTGACGATAGCCCGCGTGTTGGCCACGATATTGGCATGCGAGAGCATCGCCCCCTTCGGTTTTCCCGCCGAGCCGGACGTATAGATGATCGCCGCACACGACATCGGGTCAATCTTGAGGTCGGGGTTTCCGTCGGGATGGCCCGCGAGCTCCTTATAGAGCCAGCGATCGCCGTCTCCCCCACCTTGATTCGAAGGGTGCGGACCCATAACTAAGAGCCGACCGGCGCGAAATCGTAACAGATCGAGCGACCGCGCCTTTTTCTCAAATTTGGGCGAGACGATCAAGGCCTTCGGCTCCAGTTCCTTCAATAATTCGGCCAGGCCGTCGGGCTTGATGTCCGTATTGAGGGACGCGACGATGCCGCCAGCTTTGAGAATACCGTAGTAGCAAAACGAGTATTCGATACTGTTTTCGCACAGAAGGACGACGCGGTCCCCCCGGCGGACGCCCGCCTGCATGAGGCCGAAGGCCAGCTGATTGGCCCATCCATTGAGCCGGGAGAATTCCGCTCGCCTTTGTTCGTGGACGACGGCGACTTTGTCAGGAAACAACGCGGCGCTTCTCTCGAGAAAATGGTGGACGAGGCAGTTGGTCGTTTTCATGCTCGGAATGCGCTCGCCGGTTCTCATCAAACTAGTTTTCTGGAGTCCTATAGTAGAACCAACGCCCTCCTTTGGCAAGCCCAGGTTGACGGCTTGGGGGAAACGAAGTACATTGGCCGCATCCCATGGCGTGACCGGAAACAAGATGACAGAGTCTACCCGTGCCTGAAAAACACCACATTTCCGTATGCGTCTGTACCTACAAAAGACCTCGCCTGCTCGAGGGATTGCTCCGGGCGTTAGACGGACAGGAAAACGGCGGACTTTTTGAATACTCCATCGTCGTCGTTGACAATGACCACTCCGAATCGGCGCGCCAGACCGTGGAATCCCAGATCAATCAGTCGAGACTCGCCATTCATTATTTCATCGAGCCGCAACAGAACATCGCCATGGCCAGGAACAAGGCCATAGCGAACTCGAACGGCGATTTCGTCGCATTCATCGACGATGACGAGCTCCCCGATTCGCGCTGGCTTCTTCATCTCTACAGGGCGCTGACCCTGTTTGAAACGGCGGGGGTCCTGGGCCCCGTCCTGCCGCGGTTTGAAGTCCCGCCCCCCTCCTGGGTCCTCAAGGGACGGTTCTTCGAGCGGCCGACCTACTTCTCGGGACATTTCTTGCACTGGGCGCGCACCCGGACGGGTAACTGCCTCTTAAGAAGTGATATTTTCGAAGGAGGTGACGGCTGGTTCCAGCCGAAATTCGGTAGCGGCGGCGAAGACCGGGATTTCTTCAAAAGGATGATCGTCCGGGGCCATGTCTTCGTCTGGTGCAACGAGGCGCCGCTCCATGAGGCCGTGCCCCCGGAGCGTTGGAAGAAGGGCATTATGCTCAAGAGGGCCCTGCTCAGGGGGAAAATGACCTACAACTCCAGGCGGCACAGGCCGGGTGACGCCTTGGGCTCCGCGGCCGCGGTGTTCTACTATTCGGTGAGTTTGCCGTTTCTTTTCCTGTTCTCGCCCGTTTTCGGGTTTGATGTCGTCATGAAAACCCTGATCCGGGATTGCGACCATCTAGGCAAGATCTTCGCCCTGTTCAAGATCAATATCGTCAAAGACGGATACATCACCTAACTCCCCCCCTCGAGACGCGGAAGGTTCTTGCGGCCGGAGAGCGAGTTGATGCAGGACCGGTGATGAGAGTCGGCAGATCATTTTTCTGCGGCGCGCGAATGCAGCGATTCCATCAAGCACGTGACGAACGTGGACGGGCTATGGCCGGCCGAGCGCAGGAGATTCTTCAGCGAAGCGATCGGCTTCTTTTGGCGGTAGCGGAGCCGACCGAGAGAGAAACGCGCGGCGCTCAACCGCTGGAGGAAATACCTGCGGTATTCAGGCCGGGAACGAGCTGCGATCGAGAGCAACTCCCGATAGATCGTCAGCGTAGCCTGCCAGTAAGGGTCATCGGCCGAGCCCATCTCCCGAGTCAGACGCAGGGCGCCATCCGATGTCATGACCGTCCCGCAGCCGGAGACGGCACAAGCGGGATGTTTCAGGCCTAATTTATAAAACAATAAGGTGTCCTCCCGCGTTCTGAGATCCGGGGGCAATCCGCCGACATCCCAATAGTTCTCGCGCTTGATCAAAGAGGCCTGGAGCAGCATGGGCTGAACGGGCCTCATCGCCCAAGGGCTCGCGTCCATTTTAAGCACATACGGGGCGTCTATCCCGAAGCCGATCGAATCCCAGTGGGAAACCCCGCCCTCCCCGGAAGGACGCAGGATATCGCAAAAATAAAGGGCCGCCTCCCCGTTCGTGGCCTCAACGGCATCGGCCAGCCTCGAGAGGTGCTGGGGAAACCAATAATCGTCCGAGTCCAGGAACGCGATCCAATCATGCCCGGCCTCGCGAACGCCCCGGTTTCGGGCGGCCGAGATACCGGCATTCTCCTGATTGATATAGCGACAATTCGCCCCATAGCTCTGGACGATCTTTCTTGTGCCGTCGTTCGATCCGTCGTCGACGACGATGATCTCGGAAACGGGGAACTCCTGGGCCAGCGCGCTTTCGATGGCTCGGCCCACGGTGTTCTCGCGATTGAACGTCGGAATCACCCCGCTGATCTTGATCTTGTTTCGCATCCCCATTCCCAAGTCCGATTCTCAATGACTCTAGCCCCGGCCGGCGACCGCTGTCAAGAGCTTGCCGGTTCGACTTCAATCGGCAGCAGGGGATATTCGTCATGTGTTATAATGCGCCCGCTTAAGTAGGCTCTCATAGAGAAATGATCGTACCCGAGCTCGTATCCATTTTGATACCCGCTTATAATGCGGAAAAATGGATCAGGCAAACAGTCGAATCAGCCCTCAAACAGACTTGGGTCAGCAAGGAAATCATTATTGTCGACGATGGTTCAAAAGACCGGACTCTCGATATCGCCAAGACCTTCGAATCGGGAGCCGTCAAGATCGTAAGGCAGAAAAACAACGGCGCGAGTTCGGCGCGAAATAGAGCTTTCACTTTATCGAAGGGGGCCTTTATCCAGTGGCTCGACGCTGACGATCTCCTAGCTCCTGATAAGATTTCCGTTCAGATGGATGCCGCCAACAGGGAGAAATCAACTTTTATTTTGTACTCCGGTTCGCATGGGGTTTTCTATCATCGTTACAACAAGGCTAAGTTTCGTCCCGATTCGCTTTGGCAAGATCTATCCCCGGTTGAGTGGCTCATCACAAATTGCTTAGAGAATCTCTGGATGAATCCTGCCGGATGGCTCGTCAGCCGAGCCATAACGGAGAAAGCCGGCCCATGGAACGAGCAATTATCTATGGACGATGATGGCGAGTATTTTGCCAGGGTTGTTGCCACAAGCGAAAGGGTCAAGTTTGTTGGGGAATCACGGTGCTATTATCGTCAATCAGGCTTCAAGCAGGTAAGCCGGACGATATCCGAGAAGGCGCTCAGTTCTCTGTTTTTGTCGGCAACGCTACGAATACAAAGCCTCATGTTCCTGGAAGATAGCGAGAGGACGAGAAAAGCAAGCCTGGCTCTTTTAGAGACCAGCCTACCGCACTTCTATCCTGAGAATTCGGACATTCTTCAAAAAATCGCCGATCTGGCCAAAGAATTGGGGGGAGAATTGACGCCGCCGAAGATGGACCTGCTATCAGGGATATTGCAGAATCTAGTTGGCGCAACGTCAGCCAAGAAGCTCCGATGGGCCGTTCGCCGGCTGAGGTTGGCTGTGGCTGTTAAATGGGATGAAATGATGTATAAGCTGGGAATTTAGATCGTCTTCTTGGCGTTATTTTGGCTCTCTGGGGCCTTATGATAGAGCCAACGCCCTCCTTTAGCAAGTCCGGATTGACGGCACCGGGGAAAGGAAGTACATTGACCGTATCTCATGGCATGCCCGGGCTCGAATGAACCTACAGCGTATCAATCCCCTAGATTATCCCGACTGGGATGACCTGCTCCTCAAGAGCGGCGACCCCTCGTTCTTCCACACGTCGGCCTGGGCCGGAGTCATCGTCGAGAGCTACGGCTATCAACCCGTCTATTTCGTCCGATGGGAAAACGCCCGGTTGTCCTCGGTGATGCCTTTCATGGACATCGCCAGTCGCCTGACCGGGAGAAGGGGCGTATCTCTGCCGTTCACCGACTACTGTGATCCGTTCGGGCCCGACAAGGAGTCCCTGCGGCAGACCGTGCAGGCCGCGATCGACTACGGGAGACGGTCGAAATGGGACTATGCCGAGTGGCGGACCACCGGGGATTTGATCCAGGGGGCGACGCCGTCGGAATCCTACTTGACCCATGACCTCGACCTCGGACGGAGCGAACCGGAGATTCTTTCGGGCTTGAGCGAGAACCATCGGCGAAATATCAAGAAAACGATAAAGGACGGCCTGACGACAAAGCTCGACCGGTCCCGCGAGTCGCTGGGCGACTTCTACCGGCTGCACTGCCGGACCCGGAAGCGGCACGGCCTGCCGCCCCAGCCCCTCTCGTTTTTCAAGAATATCCTCGACCATGTCCTCACCCGGGATCTCGGAGTCATCGTCTCCGCGCTCCTTTCCGGGAAGGTCATCGCCTCCTCCATGTTTTTCCATTTCGGCCCGAAAGCGATCTTCAAGTACGGCGCTTCGGATACGGGCTTTCTCAGCCACAGGCCCAACAACCTGGTCATGTGGGAAGCCATCAAATGGTTTAAGGGGCGCGGCGCCAAGAGCCTCAACCTGGGCAGAACCGAGGTCGACAATCAGGGCCTTCGGCGTTTCAAGCTATCCTGGGGCGCCTCGGAAAGCGCCTTGAAATACTATCGCTATGATCTCAAACGGGCAGCCTTTTCCCGGACGCCCCTGCGCGGCGATCACCCCAAAAAGCTCTTTTCAAAGATCCCGGTCGGCATTCTCCGCCTCGTGGGCCGGCTGTTCTACAAGCACATCGGCTGATTGAAGCCAACATATTCAGAAGGGAGAAAAGCTCTGAGCATGGATCCCGGCCCCGCGGCACAATCCGACGTTCTCAAAGCACGTTCCATCAAAAGCGGGGCCATCACCTTGACGGACCAGGCCTTTTCGTATGGCGTTCAGCTGGCCGCGACCATTATCCTGGCTCGATTACTTACGCCGGTAGACTATGGGATCGTGGCGATGGTCACGGCCATAACGGGATTTATGAATCTATTTCGGGAACTGGGGCTCTCCAGCGCCACAATCCAGAGCCACGAAATCACCAACAACCAACTCAGCGCTCTGTTTTGGGTCAATGTCGGCCTCGGCGGCCTGATTACACTCTGCATCGCCGCGTTGGGCCCCGTTTTAGCCTGGTTTTACCATAAACCTCAGCTGAGTCTGGTTACGGTAGGAATCTCCCTGACGTCCCTCTTCAGCAGTCTGGGGACTCAGCATGGGGCGCTCCTCACCCGACAGATGCGCTTCGGTGCCCTGGCCGTCGTTCGTGTTTCAGCGCTGGTCGCCGGCTCCGGTGCGGCCATCGTCGTGGCCTTGACCGGCGGCACCTATTGGGCGCTAGTTGCCAGTTCCGTGGTTACAGCGCTCTGGAGCACCTGCGGGCTGTGGATCGCGTCCGGCTTTCGGCCGGGCCGGCCTAGGAAAGGAGTGGGGATTCGACCGCTCGTGCGCTTCGGGGCCCATATCGCCGGTTTTGACATCGTCAATTATTTCCATCGGAACCTGGATAACGTCCTGATCGGCCGCGCGTGGGGGGCCCAGCAGCTCGGCCTCTATAGTAAGGCCTATGCCCTGCTCATGTTCCCGATCACGAACTTAAGGGCGCCCCTCCATCGAGTGGCCTTTCCGGCCTTGAGTCGCCTGCAAAACGACCCCGGCCAGTTTCGTCTCTACTTCGTCAAGTATTGTTCCCTTCTGGCTTTTATTTCCATGCCCCTGGTGGCTTTTCTCTATACATGTTCCGAAAATGTCATCCGCTTGCTCCTCGGCCCCCGCTGGCTCGGTGCAGCGGAGCTGTTCAGCATCCTCGCGCTCGTCGCCTTCGTCCAGCCCGTCACGGGTCTGACCGGGACCGTCCTGGTCACGCTGGGTCGTGGGGGACGATACTTCCGCTGGGGCCTTTATAATGCGATCATCACGGTGATTTCTTTTTTCATCGGGCTGCCCTGGGGCGCGAGGGGCGTGGCCATCGGATATTGCATCGCCAGCTACCTGGTCCTCCATCCATCCTTGATGTACGCGTTTCACAAGACTCCGATACGTCCCTCGGATTTCTACCGTTCGATATCGAAACCCTGTTTGGCGAGCTTTGTCGTGGGCCTCGTGGCGATGATTGTGCGTAGCCTATTTACCGCGGCTTTCGACGCGGTGGGTTTGACTCTCTTGCTCCCCTTGTCGGCCCTAGTTTATCTCGGGGTCTTCGCTCTGCTTCCCGGAGGAAGACGAACTCTCGCGGAGTACGGAAAGTATCCCTCCCTCATTTGGCGGAAGACCGGACGTTCTGATTAAAATGGGGTCCTCGCGCGGCTGGACGAGGGCGTAATCGGCGACGCGACATCGGCCCATTGATCCGTCCCGCCTAAGGAGACGCCTCATCTGATTCTATGGCGCAAAAGGCTCAGGGCGGCAGCGGCTTTTTCGTAGTTACGAAAACCGATGAAGGAAGAGAGGATACGGGCCCTAGTCCTTTTAGGCCGGTACTTTGGGCAAAGCCTCAGAACGGCATCGAGAGAGCTCCTGAAGCATTCCCGGTCCGTTGCATGGACTCGGCGCGCGATTCTCCGATAGCTGTCGATCATCGCGTCAACCCTGCCCTCCGTGAACTCCCCCCGCTCCTTGAGCCTGCGCTCCGCCTGAGCCAGGATCCTCTGCATCGTCCGTCCCCGAAGCGATATCGATTGTTCCGATATCGTGTTCGACGAATGTTTACGATAAAACCCGGATACGCCGGCGGAGTATCGGAAGCGGCATCCGCTTGTCGCCAGCCGCAAAACAAACTCGATATCCTGATTGATCGGGATCGTCGGGTCCCACGGGCCGCAGCGCTGAACGGCCTGTCTTCGGAACAGATATGAAAAACAAGGAACCGATAACCCCGATAGCATCGCCGCGACGAGATCCGGCGGTTCTCCCAGCGAGAGCCTTCCCCCGTTCTCAGTCGGGGATTCGAAGCCATCGCTCAGGTATTGCCCGTCGCTATGGACGACATCAGCATCGGGATCGCCCCTGAACTCCTTGACTTGCTCTACGAGATTATGCCGGTCGAGGAAATCGTCTCCATCGAGAAACAGGAAAAATTCCCCTTTGGCCATCCTGCACCCGTTGTTCCGGGCTTCCTGGGCGCCTTGCCATGTTTGACGAAGGTCCCTAACCGATATCCCCTCCCGTCGGATCGCCCGGACCTCAGAGATGATCGTTCCGCTCCCGTCGGTGGATCCATCGTCCACGATGACGATTTCCAAAGGCTTATAGTCCTGGTCGACCACACTCTGAAGGCAATCCCTCAGGAAACGCTCTTGATTATGAACAGGAATGATCACGCTGACAAAGCCGTGATCGCAAGCGGTCTCAATCCAATCTTCGGACATAACCGATCTTCTCTTTCATATGGGATCTCTCTCGATACCAAGCCTGGCCGCACATCGGTTAAAAATTATATTTTCTGAACACGGGCTTGACGGGATCTCCCAGCAGGTATTTTTCGATACCCTCATCTAAGGCCTTCTTATAAACAACGAGGGCTTCGGAAATCCTTTCGACGGTTTGTTCGATGTCCTTATCGGAATGCGAGTACGAGACGATACTCGAGGGCATCAGTAATCCCAGTTTCATGGTTTCCTGCAAAAACAGGGTTCTGAAGGGCTGCGAGGGCTTCTTATCCTGATCCCGGGTCGTATAAACGGAACAGCAATCCGGGCCGATGATGGAAACATGATCCAGAAGACCGAGAGCGCCGGATGCCCGGTTGACCCCCTCGGCGAGCTTACGGCCCTGCTCATACAGGGTTTCGATGACCGGATTTATTTTATGGTACCTCATGGTGGCCAGCGCGGCGGCGAGCGCGTGATTCTCGGCGCCGTGCGTGGTCGACATGAGAAACACCCTCTCTTTCGCATGGTCCAGCCCGCCCAACTCCATAATGTCCCTTTTTCCCGCCAGGGCGGAAATGGCGAAACCGTTTCCTAGGGCTTTGCCGAAAGCGGACAGGTCGGGCACGATGTCGTATTTTTTCTGGGCTCCCCCGAGGTGCCAGCGGAATCCGGTGATCATTTCGTCGAGGATGAAGACGGCGCCGTTCTCGTGGGCGATCCTCTGAAGCTCGTGCAGGAAATTGTCCACCGGCGGGTCGTATTTTTCGGCTTCGAGAAAGACGCAGGCGATTTTCCCCGGGTACCTGCCGAAGAGCTCTTTCTCGCTCTCGATATCGTTGAAATGAAACTTGACGGTGAGCTCCCTGGTGCTTTCGGGGATGCCTGCCGACATCGGGGTACTGCCGATGAACCAGTCGTCGACCGAGAAAAACGGCTGGTCGCCGCAGATGGCTACCATGTCCCTGCCCGTATAAGCCCTGGCCAGCTTGACGGCGCCGGTCGTCGCGTCGGAGCCGTCCTTGCAGAATTTGACCATGTCGGCGCCGTCGATGATCGAAAGGAACTCCTCGGCGCAGTCGAGCTCGATCTTGGCCGGCCGGACGTAGTTGTTCCCCAGAAGCATCTGCCGGTGAGCCGCCTCGACGACCGGCCCGAAGGCATGACCGAGCGTGACGGTTCGCAGGCCGATCCCGTATTCGATATACTCGTTGCCGTCGATGTCCCAGACGTGGGAGCCCTTACCCCGCGCGATGTAAACAGGTATGTCCTGAGGGTACTGGTCGTCCCCTTTCGCGTAGGTATGACATCCGCCGGGAATGACATCCCGGAACCTTTTCTGGATCTTAAGGGAATTGTCGACGTTCATGTGCCCCTGATTATACCCCAAAAGTCAATCCT
>Ga0154855_1062_pt1 | contig 13966 bp, 15 predicted proteins | sample Rifle2008BG19ft_FD_105827 | JGI IMG/M metagenome (GOLD analysis project Ga0154855, IMG submission 105827) | Candidatus Aminicenantes bacterium RBG_19FT_COMBO_58_17 | reverse complement strand
TGGCCCCCACTTTCTCGAGCAGACGGCCGGCCGCCATCCTCGTTCCGTCCGGCAGGACAGGGTTCTTAAAGAAGCTCCCGGCGTAAGCCATCTTTGGCGACGGACAGGGAGATTTTCTCCTGGCCAGGTTTTCGTCCATTTTGGCCTTGATCCGGCCCTTGTCGCCCTTCCTGAGCTTGAACACGGTCTCGATCACGGTCAGGTGCCTTCGTTTGAGGCTGGAATCCCGGTACCCGAACTCGAAATGGTCTTTTCCAACCCTGGTTTCGTTCCCCCGTTCGTCGAGAATCACTGCTCCTTCGAGGAGCTGCCCGATCGACGTGCCCCAGGCGCCGGCGTTGCCGAAGACCGCCCCGCCGACCGTCCCCGGGATCCCGGACGCGAACTCGATCCCCTCGAGGCCTTCCTCCAGGGCGAAGGAGACAAGGTCGGCCAGAGGGGTCCCGGCCAGGGCGGCGACTCTGCCTTCTCCTCTAGTTTGGTTTATACCCCGGACCTCGTTCTTGAGGATAAGGCCGCGGAATCCGTTGTCGGCGAAGAGCATGTTGGTGCCCAAACCGATAACATAGTAAGGGAGAGAGCCTTCCTGGACGAACCGCAGGCAGGACCTCATCTCCTTCAGGGAGCGGGCCGCGAAAAAATAGTCGGCCGGGCCGCCGATCCGGAAGCTCGAATGGCGGCGCAAGCTGACCCGGCGCCGCAGCGGGCGCTCCACGGCCTCCTGGAAGAGGCGGGGGATAGGGGCTGCAGCGCGCTTCATGAGGGCTATTCTATCAGAGAAGGCCGGCGGATGAAAAGAAAGGGGGACGTTCCCCAACTGCGATTGGCAGGATTGGCACAGTTTTTGCTATACTTTATATGTCATTCTATTGACAGGGCTCGTTTGTTCCTGTTATGATGCTGAAAATTTTTTGTGAGGTTAGCAATGAGGACAAAAATCCTACTTTTGGCCGCTATAGTTCCTCTCCTGTTCGGCCCTATTTTCGCGCAGAACGAGTGCGACGACTCCTATGTCAGGGCGATGACCGAGAAGAACCCCGCCCAGCAGGCTCAGCTCCTCAAGGATTTCCTGGCCAAGTGCGCCGGCAAGGGCAGCCAGTACGAGAATTTCGCCAACGCCAACCTGTCCCTTCTCAATTACCCCGGGAAAACCCCCGCCGAAGCCGTCAGCTACGGAGAGAAAGCCATATCGCTGGGCGGGCTTGACGACCTGAGCAAGTGCCAGATCCTCCTCCAGCTTTCCGCCCTCTACAGCCAGTCCGGCCAGAACCTGGAAAAGGCCAAGAGCTACGGACTCCAGGTGACCGAAGTCGCCAAGGCCGCCAAATCGAAAGAGACGGAGGGTGCCACGACCAGCGCCGGTCAATGGAACAAGATGATCGGTGCGGGCTACTTCACCATGGGCCAGGCCCAGGAGAAGGCCAAGGATTACAAAGGCGCAATCGACTCCTATGCCAATTCTTACAGCCTGTTGAAAAACCCCCAGATTATGGCCAGCATCAAAAAGCTGGGGAAGACTCTCTATGACGCCAAAGCCTATGATGACGCCGAAAAAGCTTTCAAAACAGCCTACACTATCACCAAAGACAATGATATCGCGGGGGTCTACGCCCAGTCTCTCTACCGCAACAACAAAGACGCCGAAGCCCTGGCGCTGTTCAAGGAGATCTACGGCCGGCAGAAGAGCGGTGAGACAGCCTACAACATAGGGATCATCCTGGCCAAAGAGGCCAAGACCAACCCCGCCGCGACGAGCGAGGCCATCCGTTACCTCCTCGAAGCCAGTTTCACCTATCCGGCCAAGTCCCAGGAGGCCATGAAGCTGGCCGAGACCCTGTTCTTCCTCAACAACAAGGAGCTCAAGTACAACGAGACCGTGAGCGAAATCCTGGCCAAGGGCAAGAAGATCGAAGAGCTGACCAGTGCCTACAACACCAAGTTCGGAAACAAGGACGAGGAAGATCTCAGCGACGGCGAAAAGAGCGAAATGAAGACCACGCTGGCCAATATCGAGGCCGAGAAAAAGGCGCTCGAGAAGCTCCAGTCGGAGCAGAACATGGCCATCGCCAAGTTCAACAAGCTGCTCGATGACGCGAAGTTGAGGCTCGGGATCAAGTAATCTCCTGAAATAAAAATTTTCTCCCGGGGGATGAAAACGTGCCCCAGTCTCTTACTCACGCCCAGGCCGCCAGGCGTATCCCCAAGCTCCGCCAGGAAATCGAGCACCACGAAAAGAAATACTACGTCGACAACGACCCCCAGATCTCCGACTTCGAGTTCGACCAGCTGGTCAGGGAGCTCCAGGACCTCGAACGACGGTTCCCCGACCTCATCACTCCCGAATCGCCCACCCAGAGGGTCGGAGAGAAGCCGGTTGAGGGGTTCCCGACGGTCTCCCACAGGCTGCCGATGCTCAGCCTCGACAACTGCTACACCGTGGAAGAGCTGCGGGACTTCGAAGGACGTATCCGGAAACTCCTTCCCGAAGAGACGATCGAATACGTGGCTGAGCTCAAGATCGATGGCCTGAGCACATCCATCCTCTACCGTGGCGGGAAATACGTCCAGGCGCTGACCCGCGGCGACGGGCTGCGCGGGGACGACGTCAGCGCGAACATCAAGACCATCCACAGCCTGCCGCTCGTCATTGACGACCGGCGGGGGATCGAAGTCCGGGGAGAGGTCTATCTTCCCTTTGAATCCTTCCGCCAGATCAACCGGGAGCAGGAGAACCAGGGCAAGCCGCCATTCGCCAACCCCCGCAACGCCGCCTCAGGGTCCATCCGCCTCCTCGACTCCAAAGAAGTCGGCCGCCGCAGGCTCGATGCGTTCATCTACTACATCTATGTCGACGACCGGGAATGGCCGACTCAGTGGGAAGGCCTCAACAAGCTCAAGCAGGAAGGTTTCAAGACCAACCCGCACTCCCGGCATTGCCGGACGCTCCAGGAGGTCATCGATTACTGGGAAGAGTGGCGGGAGAAGCGGGACGGCCTCGATTACGACGTCGACGGGATCGTCGTCAAGGTCAACTCGGCTGAGCAGCGGGCAACGCTGGGGACGACCGCCAAATCGCCCCGCTGGGCGATATCATTCAAGTTCCCCGCCCGCCAGGCGACAACCAAAATCTTGGCCATCCGGGTCCAGGTCGGACGGACCGGAGCCCTGACGCCGGTGGCTGACCTGGAGCCCGTGCGCCTGTCCGGTACGACCATCACCCGGTCTACTCTCCACAACGAAGACGAGGTCCGACGCAAGGACATCCGGGTCGGTGACTGGGTGCTCATCGAACGCAGCGGGGACGTCATCCCCAAGGTCGTGGCGGTGATGAAGGAGAGGCGCACTGGAAAAGAGAAAAAGTTCGCCTTCCCGGACCATTGTCCTGCCTGCGGATCGGAGACTTTCCGGCCCGAAGGTGAGGTTATCTCCCGCTGCACCAACCCCTCCTGCCCGGCCAGACTCCGGGAATCGCTCCTCCACTTCGCCTCGCGCCGGGCCATGAATATCGAGGGACTGGGAGATTCACTCGTCGACCAGCTCCTCGAGAAAAAGCTCGTCAGGGCCATTCCCGACATCTACTCGCTCCGGTATGACGACCTCGTGAGCCTCGAGCGGATGGGACCGAAGAGCTCGGAGAACCTGCTCGACGAGATCGAGAAATCAAAGAGCCGGGACCTGGCTGCGCTCGCCTTCGCCCTGGGCATCCGCCATGTGGGCGAACGACTGGCCCAGACTCTGGCCGGACACTTCCGGACTCTCGATGCGCTGGCCGAGGCCTCGGCCGAGCAGCTCACCGAGGTCGAGGACATCGGACCCAAGGTTGCCGAGAGCATCGTCTTTTTCTTCCGGCAGCCGGAGAATTTTGCCCTCATCGGCAAACTCAAGGAGGCCGGCCTCAACTTCGAGACACGCGTATCCAGGCGCATCGCCCAGCCGCTCGCGGGCAAGATATTCGTCCTCACCGGGACTCTGGCCAGCCTGGAGAGAGACGAGGCGAAAGAGGTAATCGAGAATCTGGGAGGAAAAGTGACCTCGTCCGTTTCGCCGAAGACGGACTATCTGGTCATCGGAGAGTCACCCGGCTCCAAACTGGACAAGGCCCATAAGCTGAACATCGCCATACTGAACGAACAGGAATTCTTGAAACTCGTCGGGAAAGGGTAGAGCCGCTTACTTCTTTTTCGAACCGAAGAGACTCGTCGAGAACAGGCCCTTGAGTCCCGTCTTCTTCTTTCCGCCGGTGAGGGTCTCCAGCTCCTTCAGGGCCGCTTCGTGGTCGGCATCGTATTCCAGGGCTTTCTGGAACTGCTTGGTCGCCTTCAGGGTCATCCCTTCCAGCCTGTAAAGTACCCCCAGGCCGACATAGCATTCCGGATTCCAAGGCTCGAGCTCGATGGCCTTCATGAAGTGCTCTTCCGCCTTCCTGCGGAAAGCCGGGATCTTCGTTTCGGTGATCGCCAGGAGCAGGAAATAACCGCCTTTCGTCCTGTTCAGCCTGACCACCTCGTCCAGCAGGACAACGGCGTCTTCAAACCGGCCCTGGCTGTAGAGCGTTTTGGCCTGGCGGAACTTGTTATCCGCTTTCTTAGCCACGTCTTTCCCGCTGTCTTGGGCGCCCGCGGCCGGCGTCTTGATGTCGTACACTTTGCGCTGTTCTCGACTGGTCAGGGTCCGGTAGGCCTTGGTGATCTTATCGAAGACATCCTCGATTTTCGTCCGATAGTTGGCGGAGATAGAGCGGTCGAACCGGTCGGGATGGTACTTGCGGGCAAGCTGGAAATAGGCCTTCTTGATGTCCTCCTCGGTCGCCTGCTTGGTGATCCCCAGGATCTGGTAGTAGCTCATCTCCCCGATCTTCTCCTGGAAAGCAACGACTTCCAGCAGCTGGTCCTCAGAAGTGGCCGGGGCGGTCTCAGCTGCGATGTCTTTCTCTTTTTCCTTCCCGCCGGAGATCTGATCCTCGTCCCTGAAGTCGATCAAGTTCAGGCAATAGAAGAGGTAGAGGCTTTTCCAGAAGAAATCGGGGTTGTATTTGAGCGATCGCCAGAGGGCCTCGGACTCCTCCCCGCCTTTGATCTTGTCCAGCATCTCCTTCTCTTCCGCGGTCAGGAGATGGACGAAAGCTTTGCTCTTGGGATAAGGGGACTTTCTCTGCAAGTATTGCTGGAGGGCGGGCTGGAATTTCATCCTCCGGACGCCGTCCTCGATAAGGTAGGGGAGGTTGACCTGGGTGGCCAGGCCCAGCCCAGCGACAGCGGACTTCTCCTGAAAGATGATCGCGCCGTCAAAGTGCGGGAACAGGCTCAGAGTGATCTCCCGCATCTGGTAGGCCAGACCGTCATCGACATTGCGTTGAGAGGTCAGACCTTTCTGGCTGAGCGTTTCTCCGATGGTCTGGTTCGGCTCGATATAGCGTTCGATCTCGGAGTGGGCTTCCTCAGAGATCTTCCCGAGCTTGAACAGGATCTCCCCCAGCCTCTCCTCAGGGATGTTGGTCTTGGCCAGGACCAGGTTGCCATCGAGGAAAAAGAGGTGCTTCTGGACGGCCTCGCGTTTGAAGACGAGCTGCCCGCTGAGCTTCTGGAAATGGATCTTCCGCAGGTGCAGGCCGATATGTTCCATGCCGGATTTATCCCTCTCTATCATTTATACTCCAAGGTCGATAATTTTTCAAAGCCTTTTCCGCAACACCCCTTTTATTTGCCGTCCATTTGTGCTAATTATTCATCGTGAAAGTCGCCCTGGCGCAGATCTCCCCCCACCTCGGAGACCTCGAAAAAAACCTGGACCTTCACCTCGGGACGATCGAAAAAGCCCGCCGGAAGAAGGCCGGCCTCGTCATCTTCCCCGAGCTGAGCCTCACCGGTTATACACTGATGGACCTCGTGCCGGAGGTGGCCCTCGAGCCGGCCAGGCACCCCGTGTTCCGAAAGCTCGCCGCAGCGAGCCGGTCGATCGACCTCGTCCTCGGGTTCGTGGAAGAACGGGGAAAGGGCCTCTTCTACAACTCGGCCGCCTATCTCTCCGGCGGCCGGATTATCCACATTCACCGCAAAGCCTTCCTGCCGACTGGCGGGATGTTTGAGGAAGCCAAGTTTTTCGCCCCGGGCAGAAATTTCCGGACGTTCACCACCTCCTTCGGAAAGGCCGGCCTGATGGTCTGCCGGGATTTCCTGAGCTATGGGGCCGGCTACCTTCTTTTCGCCGGCGGAGCCGACCTCATCATCGTTATAAGCGCCGCCCCGGGAAGGGGGATGACGGCGAGGAACGCCTTCGCCACCAGCCGGATGTGGGAACTCATGGGCGAGGCCATCTCGTATTTCTCTACGGCCTTCGTCGTCTACTGCAACCGCGTCGGGTTCGAGGACGGCAAAGCCTTCGCCGGCGGGTCGTTCATCTTCGGTCCATCCGGCCGGCGCCTTGTCAAGGCCCCGGAGGCCGAGGAGGATCTAGTCCTGGCGGATCTCCGGCTCGAGGATATCCGCGCGGCCCGCAAGAGATGGACATTCCTGAGGGACGACCGGCCCGAGGTCATCCTGCGTTCTCTACAAAGGATCGTCAGGGACCATGAAGATTAATGCGCCGTTCGCGGAAAAAGTGCTCTGCGCTTTCATCCGCGAGGAGCTCCACAAGTTCGGCTTTAGAAAGGGGATAATCGGGCTCTCGGGCGGCCTGGATTCCTCGGTCTGCGCAGCCTTGGCGGCCAGGGCGCTAGGGCGGAAGAACGTTCTCGGAATGATCCTGCCCTATAAGGATACTTATGGCAAGGACGTAGAAGACGCCCGGGGCCTGGCCCGGAAGCTGGGCATCCGGACCCGCCTCCTCGACATCTCGCCGATGGTGGACGCCTATTTCTCCCGCTGCCCGACCGAGGACCAGGTGCGGATCGGGAACAAGATGGCCCGGGAACGGATGTCGATCCTCTACGATCACTCGGTCCTGGAAAAGGCCCTCATCCTGGGGACGAGCAACAAGACCGAGCTCCTCATCGGCTATGGGACCATCCACGGCGACATGGCCTGCGCCATCAATCCTTTGGGGGACCTCTACAAGAGCCAGGTCAGGGCTCTGGGGGCACATCTCCGGCTTCCGGCCAGGATCCTCAAGAAAACGCCCACCGCCGGGCTATGGCCCGGCCAGACGGACGAAGACGAGATCGGGATAAGCTACTCCGAGATCGATGCCATCCTCTACGAACTCATCGACGAGAGACGGCCCGCTAAAGAAGTTATGGCCTCCGGTTTCAAGAGGGAGGCGGTCGAGAAGATAGAGGCGCTCGTCGTGAGTTCGGAGTTCAAGAGGAAGATGCCGCCGATCGCCAAGATCTCGGCCAGGACCGTGGGCCACGATTTCCTCTATTCCTACGACCGGAACAGATAACCCATGGAGGAAAGGGGGGCCGTCCGCAGGAAAAAAGGAAATCTCTTTATCGTCGCCACACCCATCGGCAACCTCGAAGACCTCACCTTCCGGGCGCTCCGGATCATGCGCGAGGTCTCGGCCATTGCCTGTGAGGACACCCGCCAGACGCTCAAGCTCCTCACCCGCTATGGCGTCCATAAAAGGCTGATCAGCTATTTTCAGCCGAAAGAAGGCCAGAAAATTCCCCATATTCTTGCCTTGCTTGACGAGGGAAAGGACATCGCCCTGGTTTCGGATTCGGGCACGCCCGGAGTCTCGGATCCTGGCTACCGGCTCATCAGGGAGGCGGTCGAAGCAGGGATAGGCGTCATTCCGGTCCCCGGCCCGTCGGCGGCCATCGCAGCGCTCTCTGCATCCGGACTCCCCACCCACCGATTCCTGTTTCTCGGCTTCCCTCCTCCAAAAAGCGAAAAAACGCGTCAACTGCTTCTTTCCCTGCGGGAGGAAGAAGCCACCCTGATTTTTTACCTTCCCACCCGGAGGATCGTCGATTTTCTGGCGCTCGCCCGGGAAGCCCTCGGGGACAGGGAGGCTGTGATCGCCAGGGAGTTAACCAAGGTCTATGAAGAGATCCTGCGCGGGTCCCTGAGCCAGCTTCAAGCAGAGGCTGGGGGAAGGAGACTCAAGGGGGAAGCGACAGTCTTGGTTCGAGGGCGGCAACGGGGGAAAAAGGAATCCGCCTGAACCCGGAAACTATTCTTATTCCTTTATATATAAATATTAATATTTAAATATACTTGACAATATGATACTAAGATATTATATTATTAATAGTTCCCAGTTCTACAAGGAGGTTTATTATGGCGATCATCCGATGGGATCCCTTCAGGGATATAGTGACTCTGAGGGAAAAAATGAACCGGTTGTTCGAAGATGCCGTGACTCACCGCGGCGAGGAAAAGGACCTCATCGCCAGCTCCTGGGCTCCTGCCGTTGACATCTATGAAGACGAGAACCAGCTCGTTCTCTCGGCCGAAGTCCCCGGCATCGAGGAGAAGGACGTCGAGATCAAAATCGAGGACAGCACGCTGATCATCCAGGGTGAGAGAAAGATGGAAAAGGAGACCAAGGAAGAAAACTACCACCGGATCGAGCGGGCTTACGGTTCCTTTTACAGATCCTTCACTCTTCCCAACTACATCGACCAAGAAAAGATCCACGCCGAACACGAGAACGGCGTCCTAAAAATCACCATGCCCAAGAAGCCCGAGCTCAAACCGCGGAAGGTCAGGATCCTCAAGCCCTCGACAGAAGAGAAGCCCAAGAAATAGACGGCTTCCCTGTTCATGCCGGAACCGACGCCGGAGGCCGCTCAGGCTTCCGGCGTTTTTTTTGCCCGTCCATCAGGCTTGGGCGACCGTCACCGCCCGGACTTCCTTGACCCCCGCTTTGTTGAGCGCTTTAACGCACTCACGGATGGTCGATCCGGTCGTATAGACGTCGTCTACGAGCAGAACAATCTTTCCTTCGAGCCCGGGAGTTTTCTTGACCTGGAATGCTCCTTTGAGGTTGTTCTCTCTCTCCTGTGCCCTCAGGGATGTCTGAGCCGCGGTCGGCCTGACCTTCGTCAAGCGCCCCGCCATCAAAGGGACATTCATTAGTTTGGCCAGCCTCTCGGCCAGAAGCCGGGCCTGGTTGAATCCCCGGCTTTTTTCTTTGGCGGGATAAAGAGGCACCGGAACGACTACCTCGACGCCCGACCAGAGGTCTTCCTCCCGGCCCAGGCTCCGGATGAGGAAGCCCGCCAGAACCCCGGAGAGCACCTCGAACCCGCGATATTTATAGAGCAGGATGAGGTCCTTGGCGACTCCATTGTACCTGGCCGCGGACCGATGCCGTGTGAACGGAGGCCGGCTTCCCAGGCAGTCCGCGCACAGGTGGGGCCCTCCGGCCCCGTCAAAAAAACGGCCGCAGCAGAGGCAAAACGGGGAATCTGTCCCTTTCAGTTTCTCGAGGCAATAGCGGCAGACGACTTTCTCCCCCGGCTTCTCGAGGAGAGCCTCACAGATTTGACAGGAGGAAGGGAAGAGGAGGAGCTCCCCGAGCTTTCCCCAGGAGGAAAGCCGCCGGGCCAGGAGCGACATCAAGCCTTTTCTTCTTCTTTTTTCTGCTGGCAATCAATGCAGTAGGGCGTCCAGGGCAGCGCGCCCAGACGCTTCATTCCGATAGGCTTGGCGCACATCTGGCAGATCCCGAACTCTTTGGTCTTGAGCCTGCGCAGGGCATCGTCGATCAGCGAGAGTTGCCTCCTCTCGGCGTTGGACAGGCTGAGCAGGAACTCTTTGGTGTAGGAGCTTTCGGCTTTGTCCACGACATCCTGAGCGATGTCGGTCTCAACTTCTTTGCTTTCGCGGTTCAACTGGCTCAGTTTCTTGACGATCTTCTCCTTCTGGTCGAGGAGCGTTTTCTGGTAAGCGTTTTTCTCTTTTTTAGTCAACATGTCCCCCTTTACTTGGCGTAGTGTTTACCCTTCAGGATGGTCAAAGCCCGGTAGATCTGTTCCAACAGGGCCACCCGGCACAGCTCATGAGAGAATGTCATCCGGGAAAGTGAGAGCTGGAGGCCGGCTCTCTCCAGGACGCCTGCCGCCAGGCCGGCGAACCCGCCGACGACAAACGCCGTCGGCCTTGACGACACAATCCGCTCCCCGATCAATCGCGCCAAATCCTCTGAGCTCATCTCTTTTCCTCGGTCTAAGAGGCAGATAATATAATCATCCCGGAGGTGTTTTTCAAGGTTTTTGGCTTCGATCTGCATAATTCTTTCGGCCTGCCTGTCATCCAAACCCTTGGCTTCCTTAGCCTCCACCAGCTCGCAGGGTTCCATCTGGCGAATCCTCGCCAGGTAAAACTCCTGCAGGGTCCTCCATTCCCGGCTTCTTGTCTTCCCGGGCCAGAGGATCCTGAGGCGCGTCGGAGACCGCTGTTTCATTTTTCCGGGTCCGGGGTTAGGCTCAAACGGCCTGCCCGACAAAAAATGGCCAATAATTAATAATGACTCGAAGGCGAAAAGTCAATATGAAATGTGATTTAATCAGTGCCCGGCATAGGAGAGCCGTGGAGCGTCCCCCCATAGTTTTTCGAGGGAGTAATACCCCCGGGCCTGCTTCGAAAAGACGTGGACGACGAAGCTCCCGTAGTCGATCAGGATCCATTCGGCCAGGTTTCTCCCCTCGACGCCGATCGGCATCAGCCGGCCCTTTTTAAGCTCCTGCTCTATGGATTCATAAATGGCCGTATTCTGGCGCGTGGAATTCCCGGTCACGATGACGAAGAAATCGGTGAAACTGGAGATGTCCCTCAGGTCGAGGACGATGATATCTTCCGCTTTTTTGTCCTGACTGGCCTTGACTGAGAGCTTGACTTCTTGAGGAAGATTCTTCCTGGTGAGCTTGGGGGGGTTCTTTTTCGCCATTTTACTCCTGATACAGGTTTTTCTTACGGATGTATTCCTCTACGGGATCCGGCACAAGCCCATGGATGGACCGGCCTGCCCTGACCCGGCGGCGGATGTCGGTCGAGGAGATGTCGAGGGCCCTGATGGAAACCAGGAATATCCGGAAGCGGGAGAGGAGGTCTTCTCCGACGGAACCGGCCCCGCGGCAGTCGCCCATCTTCCCCGCGTATTCCGGCGGAAGTGCCTCCCGGGCCCCGGCCAGGTCGAACCCCGGCCGGCTGATGACGATGAAGCGGCATTTCTCCAGCACTTCCCGGTACGACTTCCAGGTCTCGATCTCCAAGAAGGCATCGACTCCCAGGATGAAAAAGATCCAGGCGTCCGCATAGATGGCTTGGAGCTTGTTCAGTGTGATGACGGAGTAAGACTTGTCCCGGGCCTCGATCTCGAGCGGCGAGGCAACCATATGGGGGTGGGAGCGCAGGGCCAGCTCGACCATGGCGAAGCGGTCTTCGGGGGGGGCCATGTCCTCCGTTTGCTTGTGCGGCGGGATGTAGGACGGGATGAAGAGGACCTGGCTCAAGGCGAACCTCAGCCGGACCTCCTCGGCCGCCCGGAGATGTCCCTCATGGACCGGGTTGAACGTCCCTCCCAAAAGGCCGATCCTCTGTCTTTCTATCCCGTTACTCACCCGCTTCCTCGAGCCCAGAAAGAGTCTTAGCCATGGCGCCGACGAGCTCCTTCAGCCCCTTCTGCTTCAGCGCCGAAACGGCGAAGAACGGCAGCTTGCGGCGGGCGGCTAAGCGCTTCACAGCCTCCAGCCTCTTCTTGTCCTGGGTGAGGAGGTCGATCTTGTTAGCCACCAGGATCTGGGGCCGATTGATCAGATCGGGGCTGTAAGAATTGAGCTCTCCCATGACAACCCGGAAGTCCTTGACCGGGTCCCGGCCGCTGTAGGGCGAGACATCGATAATATGGACCAGCATTTTGGTCCGCTCGATGTGCTTCAGAAAACGGGTTCCCAGGCCATGCCCCAAGTGCGCCCCCTCGATGAGGCCCGGGATATCGGCCACGATGAAGCTCCTCTCAGTCCCCACATCGACGACGCCGAGATAGGGGATCAAGGTCGTGAAAGGATAGTCGGCGATAACCGGCCTGGCCGCCGAGATCTTGGAGATGAGGGTCGACTTGCCGACGTTGGGAAAACCGACGAGGCCGACATCGGCGATGAGCTTGAGCTCGAGGATGAGTTCCTTTTCTTCTCCCGGCATACCGGGCTGCCATTCGTAGGGCGCCTGGTGGGTAGGCGTAGCATAAGTCGCGTTTCCCCGGCCTCCTTTTCCGCCCTTGGCCGCCAGGTATTTTTGGCCGACGTGGAGGAAATCAAAAAGCGCCTCTCCCGTCGAAGTCTGCTTGACGACCGTGCCGACCGGGACGCTCAAGACGAGGTCTTCGCCTTTCTTTCCGGAACGGTTCGAGCCTTCGCCGTGAGCGCCTTTCCGGGCGGCGTTGATCGGATGAAAACGGAAGTAGGAGAGAGTGCTCAACCCGGCTTCAGCCTCCAGGAAAATGCTCCCCCCGTCCCCGCCGCGGCCACCGTCCGGTCCGCCTTTTGGGACTCCCCACTCCCGGCGGAAGCTGACGCATCCATTCCCCCCTTTTCCGGCCCGGAGCACGACTCTGACTTGATCGACGAACATCAGCGCTCTGTCGGCCCCTCCCCTGGGCAAAGAAGAGTCCCTGAGTTAATAGGCATTTCCGGGAAAATGCGGAACCAATTATTCCTTCGCTGACGAAGGATGATCGGAGTTGTGTCCAACACCTCTATGCCGGCAGGACCGAAACGAATTTCCCCCTGCTTCCCTTGTCCTCGAAACGGACGATCCCTTCGACCCGGGCGAAGAGCGTATCGTCCTTGCCGCGGCTGACATTAAACCCGGGCTTGACGGGTGTGCCCCGTTGACGGACGAGGATCGACCCGGCCCGGACTTGCTGGCCGCTGAACCTCTTTACGCCCAGCCGCTTGCCGCTGCTGTCCCTCCCGTTTCTTGCGCTTCCACCTGATTTCTTGTGGGCCATACGGGTTCTCCTTTATTTGGCCTTCTTTTTCGGGGAGGGTTTGGCCGGCGCCTCCTTCTTGGGTTTGGCGGGCTTTTTCTCTTTCTCCGACTTGGCGGCCGCGGCCTTCTCCTTGGCCTTGGCTTCTTTTTTGGTCGGTTTTGGGGCCGCCGCCACCTCAACCTTCTCGGCCCTGATGGGAGCCACCTGGGGTTTGGACTCGGGCTCGACCGTCTCCTCCGGCGGCAGCAAAGCTGCATCAGAGACGATGTTCAGTATCTTGACCCGCGTCAGCTCCTGACGATGGCCCCGCGTCCGTCTATACTGTTTGCGTCTTTTCTTCTTGAAGACGATGACCTTTTTGTCTTTGAAATCCTCGATGACCGCGGCTCTAACCACGGCTTTTTCAATAATCGGGGTCCCGATCAGGGTTTCCTTATCATCGCCGATGAGAAGCACTTGGTCAAACAGGGCCGTCTTTCCCGCCCCGGCCGGGAGCCTCTCCACCTTGAGGACATCACCCACTTGGACCTTGTATTGCTTTCCGCCTGTCTTGATGATCGCGAACATGGGTTTTCCTTAAAGACAATAATTCGGCCATAAATTTAACATACAGCGTCATTTCTGTCAAATTGAGCGCCGGCAGGCTACCGCCGGCCTCTACCGGAGACACTAACCGGCATCCCCCTTGATTGCTCAAGGGGGAGAGGGGGATTAATGTTATACAAAATAGAGTCTTGAAGAGTGTCTCCGGAACTTATCCCGAAGCGCCCACCTCTTTTAGGCCTCCTGTCCTTGACATCCTCCCTCCTTTCCCCTACTTAATAAGGACGAAACAGGACGGGCGGTTAGCTCAGCGGCAGAGCATCGGTCTTACAAGCCGGGGGTCGCAGGTTCGAACCCTGCACCGCCCACCGGCCTTTTCCCGAGACGCCAACATTATTTGGGCCTCCCCTGATTGGCCAGGGGAGGTAGGAGGGGTTAATGGCTTTAGTTCAGAGTCTTTAAGGCGTCTCGGAAAAGAAAGTAAGCTCGAAACGCCGACCTTTATCCCTTGCTGATTGGTCAGGAGGGGAAGGGATGGTTAATG
>Ga0154855_1084_pt2 | contig 14377 bp, 10 predicted proteins | sample Rifle2008BG19ft_FD_105827 | JGI IMG/M metagenome (GOLD analysis project Ga0154855, IMG submission 105827) | Candidatus Aminicenantes bacterium RBG_19FT_COMBO_58_17 | reverse complement strand
CCTGAGACAAGGCCAGCCGTTAGCCATCTCCTCGACCTTTTCGCCCCGCCACCCCGAGATGAAGGCACGCGTTCCTTCCTTCCTAGCCGACATCGCCGAGAGATTGCTGAAGGATCATAGGATTTCCGGCCTTTTCCTCTCGGGCGGCGACGTCGCCTGGGAGGTCTGCCGCCGATTGGGCCTGTCCCCGATCTCTATCCTGGGAGAAGTCGAGCCGGGCGTCCCCGCTGGAGTCGCCGAACGAACTGACGGCAGTAGAATAAGGATTGTCACCAAAGCGGGCGGGTTTGGAACGCGAGAAGTGATCGTCAAGTCTCTTCCCTTTCTTGAATGCGGAGAAGTTCCATGAGCGTTAAGTTCAAGCCATTGCTGGCTGTCACCATGGGTGATGCAAGCGGCTCGGGCCCTGAAATCATCGCCAAGACTTTGGCCGACCCGGGGATAAGGGCGGAATCCCGGATCGTCGTCATAGGGGACGCATCGACGATACGCGAAGCCATGGCCATCACCGGAGCTCCGGGCGAGATCAGAGGCATAAAAGAAATTTCCGCGGCCACTTTTCAGCCTGGGGTCATCGAGGTCCTTGATCTTCACAACGTCGACATGGGCCGTCTGGTCAGGGGTCGGGTCGATCCGATGGCCGGGAAAGCCGCCTATGAATACATCAAGATGGCCACCGAGTTGGCCCTGAATGGCCGGTGCGACGCGGTCGTCACCTCGGCCATCAACAAGGAGGCTCTGAACAAGGCCGGCTATCATTATGACGGCCATACCCAGCTTTTAGCGGAGCTCTGCGGAAACCCCGAGGTGGCGATGATGCTGGTAGCGGATAAATTGAGGGTGAGCCACGTGACCACCCACGTCTCCCTGCGGCGCGCCATCGACCTGTTGAGACCCGAGAGGATCCTGACCGTGCTCTCGCTGACGCGCGAAGCCGTTCGTCAGATGGGAATCGACGAGCCGCACATCGCCGTCTCCGGGTTGAACCCTCATGCCGGCGACGGTGGGCTTTTCGGCGACGAAGAGGAGCGCCTCATCCTTCCGGCGGTCCAGAAGGCGCAAACCCTGGGGATGAGGGTGACGGGCCCGCTGCCGCCCGACTCGGTTTTCCTCCGGGCCTCCGAGGGCCAGTTCGATGCCGCCGTCGCCATGTATCACGACCAGGGACACATCGCCCTCAAGATGCTGGGGATCACCCAGGGCGTAAACGTGACCCTCGGGCTTCCCATCATCCGGACGTCCGTTGACCATGGGACGAATTTCGGGAAGGCGGGAAAAGGAACCGCCGACCCCACTAGTCTGATGAAAGCCATCATGCTCGCCGGCCTCATGTGCCGTCACAGGAGGAGCGCTTCCGGAAAGGCGTGAGGCGCGAGCTAATCACATGTTCCTCGGAAGGACCAGCCGATCATGATGAGAATGCCGGGAATGATTCGGGTGAGGCAGATCTTCGATGGGTCTGTCGTCGAGGACATCGGAGCGGAGATCAGTTCCCAGATCGCGAAGGTTCAGGCCGTTCGTCGGGCAAAGAAAGGGCAGGTCGTGGCGGTTGCCTGCGGCAGCCGCGGCATCGCCAACTATGCGTCCATCGTCGAGGCGACAGTCCGGGCCCTCCGCGAGAGGGGCCTCAACTCTTTCCTAATTCCGGCCATGGGAAGCCACGGCGCGGCCACTTCCGCCGGCCAGAAAAAAGTCTTGGAACGAATCGGGATTACCGAGAGAACGATGGGGGTCCCTGTTTTGTCCTCCCTGAAGACGATGAAGATCGGGGAAACCGAGGACCGGATCCCGGTTTATTTGGACAGGCTTGCCCTTCAAGCCGATTACATCGTCCCGGTCAACAGGATCAAATCGCACACCGATTTCGGGGGGGCGATCGAGAGCGGCTTGATGAAGATGATGGCCATCGGGCTCGGGAAAAAGCGGGGGGCTTCTGCCTACCATCAAGCCGTCTTCGAGCTCGGCTACCCGCGCGTCATCCTGTCCGTCGCCAGGAAAGTGCTGGAGAGCCGGAAGATCCTCTTCGGCGTGGCCATCGTGGAGAACGGATACGGCCAGACGGCGAAGCTCCGTGCCATCGGACCGGAGGATATCGAGGCCAAAGAAAAGGAGCTTTTGAGAGAAGCCAAAAGACTGGCGCCCCGCCTGCCGTTCTCGGATATCGACCTCCTCGTTGTGGACGAGATCGGCAAGGAAATCAGCGGGACGGGGATGGACACCAAGGTCGTCGGCCGGATTCTTCTCCCGCTTCTTTCCGAGGAACCAGAATCACCGCGCGTAAGACGCATCGTGGCCTGCGACCTCACGGATCATTCTGCCGGCAACGCCCTCGGGGTCGGGCTGGCTGATTTCGTGACCAAACGGCTGGTCGATAAGATCAACTTCAGGGCGACGAACCTGAATGCCCTGGCCGGCGGATGTCCCGAGCAGGCCCGAATCCCCCTGACCCTGGGGAATGACCGCCAGGCGATCGAGGCCGCCGTCCGGAGCTTGGGCGCGATTTCTCCCGAAAAATTAAAAATCATTCGCATCAGAAATACAATGCGTTTGGCGGAAGTCGAGGTCTCTCAGGAGTATCGGAGGGCGCTCCGGCGACGGAAAGACCTCCAAGTGGTCTCCGAAGAAGGCCCCCTCCGCTTCGACCCGGAAGGAAATCTCCGACCATTTTTGAATAAGCCGGAGCTGGACAGATATCACCACAAGAAGGAGGCTAAATGAAGGCTCTTATCAACACCGCTCGCTGGGGATTCTTGATCGGGCTCGCTTGCCTGTTGAACGTAACCTGCGCCCGGAACACGGACCACTATGATATCCTCGTCACGAACACCAAGATCGTCGACGGGACGGGTCAAGCTGCCTATCGGGGAAGCGTCGGGATCAAGGGAGAAAAGATCGCCGCCGTCGGCAAAATCCGGGGGACGGCGGAGACCGTCATCGACGGCTCGAACCTGGTGACTTCGCCGGGCTTCGTCGATGCCCACACCCATGCGGACAACAACATCTTCGACTATCCCCTCGCCGAAAATTTCATCATGCAGGGGGTCACGACTGTCGTGACCGGGAACTGCGGCGGCTCCCCGGCTCCGCGGAAAGACCTGACGTTTGCGGGGTACCTCTCCAAGCTCGAAGAGCTGGGTGTCGCCCCTAACGTTGCCCAACTTGTCGGCCACATAGGCATAAGGGTTCAGGTAATGGGCGGGGAACTGAAGAGAGAGGCCACCCCGAAGGAAGTGGAAGAGATGATGGTCTATGTCGAAGAGGCCATGCAGAGCGGTGCCTTCGGCCTTTCGACCTTTATGGACCCGCCGAGCAGCGGCGAGTACGCATCCGTGGAGAATGAGCTCATACCCCTGGTCAAGGTCGCCGCCAAGTACGGTTGCGGATTCTGGCCGCACAAACGACACCACCGGAGCCAATGGTACACAACCGACCTGGAAGAGATGGGGTATGGCATCTTCCACGGCCCCGCCGAAGACGCCTTCGTCGGGACCTACCGCGGCCTGATGGAAGCGATCGACATCTGCCGCAAGGCTCACTGCCCCCTCCATATAGGTCACCTTGTCAACGCCTACAGGATGCCCCAGCCTCATCCCTCGTTTTTGGACGAGGCCGCGGCCAAGGCCACGCTCTCGCTGATCGATGAGGCCATCGCCGAGGGAATGGACATCACCTTCGACGTCACTTTTGCTCCGTACGGCGTGGCAAGAAGAGGGTATCTTCTCAGGGATTTCTGGAGAAGCCGCAACATCGCCCTGAGGTGGATGAACCAGTGGGAAAAGGAAGAGGTCATAGCGAAGCTAAAGACAGAGGAGGTCAGGGAGAAAATCAGGGAGGTCCACCGGATAGGACGGCTCAAGCTCGGCATGATCCAGACGAAATCCGACCCATACTGGATGGACCGCTTCAAGATCCTGACCTGCGCCAACAAGGGCTACGAGGGTAAAACCGTGAGTGAAATTGCTGGGATGATGAGCGTCGATCCTCTCGACGCCCTTATTCTTTTGCTCGAAGTGGATCCTGACACGGTTTGGGTTCAGCACCTCGATGAGAGATACTTCGAGGCCGCCCTGCCCGTTTTCCTCAAGCACCCCAATGCCAGTCCGAACACCGATTGGACGTGCGCCCCTGCCGGTCCTCCTGAAGGATTTTATGAAGGCAAGGACATGTGGGACACGACTTCTCCTATAGCCTACGGCCTGTTTGCCGATTACATCGCGAAGCTTGTCCGCGATAACGCCCAGCTCACCCTTGAGGAAGCCGTGAACCGGGCGACCTTTGTCCCGGCGAAGAAGGCCCTGGGGTTGGATGACAGGGGCGTTCTGGCTCCAGGCGCCTATGCCGACGTTTTAGTCTTCGATCCGAATACCATCAGGATGACGGGAGATTTCTTAAAGCCCGCCCAGCGACCGGATGGGATTGAATATGTCATCATCAACGGCCAAATCGTCTATAAAGACAAAGCCCACACCGGGGCCAAGCCGGGAAAAGTCCTCAGGCACAAAACGTAGAGCGGCGGGGAAGCCTCAGGTTAGGACTAAGGAAACTTCGGAACCCAGGCCGACCGGCACCTGAACGCTCATCTAACCGGCACAACAGAAGAGCCGTTTCTTAGGAACGTTAGACGAGCCCATGCGGCCCCTGCGGAGCATTGACAACGCGACCTTGTCTTGTGTACTATTAACAACTTGTATAAGCATTTAATCGCCTGCTCCCCCGAGATATTGCTCTCCGGAGGGAAAAACGGCGGCCGGGCGAATCCGGAGCGAGTTTGCCCCCCGAAATCTATTCGAAATCAAAGGCAACGAGCCGTCTTGTTCTTCATGCCGGTGTGAATGGTAGAAGGTTTCAACGGGGGCGCCTGAGAATATTTCGAGAGGAGGGATACGATCGTGTTAGTTATCGCTTGTGTCAAACAAGTCCCTGATACCACCCAGGTGAAGATAGACCCGGAGACCGGTACCCTGATCAGAGAGGGCGTACCTTTTATTGCCAACCCGTTTGATACCCATGCGTTAGAAGAAAGTCTCCGGCTCAAGGACAAGTACGGATTTCGAGCCGCTGTGATTTCTATGGGGCCGCCGAACACCGTGGTGACCTTGAGAAAGGCCTTGGCGCTTGGAGCGGACCAAGCCGTCCTATTAAGCGATCGTGTTTTTAGCGGAGCCGATACCCTGGCCACTAGCTTTGTTTTAGCGGAAGCCATCAAACGGCTGGCTCAAGAGGAAGAGGTGGCCATGGTCATTTGCGGCAAACAGACGATCGATGGAGATACGGCTCAGGTCGGGCCCGGAATCGCCACCCGCTTGAAATATTCACAGCTCACTTTGGTCGATCAAATACAGAACGTAGACTTGACAGCCAAGAAGGTGAAAGTCAGACGCAAACTGGAAGGGAGGCACGAGATCGTTGAGGCTCCCTTGCCCGCCATGATTGCGGTGGTAAGGGAGATCAACAGGCCTCGCTATCCTACAGTGCCCATGCGGTTGAAGTCCGAGATTACGGATGTCTTGATTTGGGATAACAAGGTCATGAAACTGCCCGAGGAGCTAGTCGGGTTAAAGGGTTCACCGACTTGGGTGCGCAAGATTTTTTCGCCGCAAAGAACCAAGGGGCAGATATTGGGCGACGGAGTGAATAAGCCAAAGGAAGCAGCCCACTTGTTAATAGACACATTGATTCAGAAAGATATTCTGGCCCTCTAAAAGGTGTAAGGCTTAAAAATGGAAGAGAAGAAGAAGAAAATAAAGAAACCCTTAGGATTCGCCAGGCTCATCCCCAATAAGTGTATCGCTTGCGGTGCGCGTTGCCAGAGTGATTGTAAGCCTCAAGCGATAACCATGAACGAGGCAGGGGAACCAGTGATTGATCTCGAAAAGTGCACGGGTTGCCGGAGATGTCTCAAGGCCTGCCCTGTCGATGCCCTTGAGATGTTCTTCACTCCCGAACAACTGAAGATCCTGGAGCAATTGGCCAAGAAGGAGACGGAAGCAGCTCCCGAGGCGGCAGAAGCACAACCCGTTGAAGAAGAAGTAAAGGCAGCGGCGAAGTTCAAAGAGTACTCGGGCGTCTGGGTTTATGTCGAGCAGACCGATGGAAAACCAGCCATCGTGTCCTGGGAGCTATTGGGGGCCGGGGCCAATTTGAGCAAGACCCTGGGTGTCGAGCTGTGTGCTGTGGTTATTGGCTACGGCGTGGAAGACCTGTGCCAGGAAGCCATTGCTCATGGTGCGACCAAAACTTATCTGATTGATGCTCCCGTATTTCGCCACTATCGCACCGAGCCATACTATAAGGCCATTTGTCATCTTGTGCGCAAATTCAAGCCGGAGATCATACTCGTGGGCGCTACCGGCTTGGGAAGGGACCTGGCCGGTGCCGTGGCCACTGACCTCGCTACCGGATTGACAGCGGACTGTACCGGGCTGGATATCGACGACCGAGGATTTCTGCTTCAAACCCGCCCAGCCTTCGGCGGCAATATCATGGCCACCATTTTGACGGAGAGAACACGGCCGCAGATGGCCACCGTTAGGCCGCACGTCATGTCCTTGCCCGCAAAGGACTCTTCGCACACAGGGGTGGTTATCCGTGAATCACCAGCGATCGACGAAGTGGATATCGCAGTCAAAATGCTCGAGTTGATCGATGACCGCAAGCATGGACAAGATGTGGATATCGCAGCGGCCGAGGTCATTGTTTCCGGAGGTCGCGGGATGATGTCTAAAGAAAATTTTAAAATCCTCCAAGAGCTCGCTGATGAACTGGGTGGTGTGGTTGGATCTTCACGCAGCGCGGTCGAAGCCGGCTGGATGCCTGTGGAACGCCAAGTGGGTCAGACTGGCAAGACCGTCCGGCCCAAGATTTACATCGCCTGCGGTATCAGCGGCGCCATTCAGCACCTTGTGGGTATGCAGAGTTCGGATGTGATCATCGCCATCAACCGCGATAAGCAGGCCCCCATTTTCGAGGTCGCTACCTATGGGATTGTGGGTGACCTTTTTAAGATCGTTCCTGCCGTTACCGATCGGATCAAAGAATTACGGACAAAGAACGAACAAGGATAGGCCCGATCATGTTTAACGAAAAAAGGCGGAGGTCGGGACAGCCGATATTTTGAGAGCCATTAGGAAAGACAAGACTGACTTGCAAAGTTCGGGTAGCGGGTTTGAGGGTAGTTAAGGAGGACATTCATCATGAACCCAGTGAGTGATCTTGGAGCGCTTGGATTCGTCTTGTTCTGGGGCTTAACTGCCCTGGCTGCCGGAGTCTTTTTATTCAGGGGATATCAGCTTTTTAGACTGGTGTCCCTCGGTAGACGAAGCGAGAAGTTTGGCCAGGTCATTAAAAGGGCACTAACGGCACTCGGCCATGTCATCATCCAAAAATGTCAGTTCAAAAACATCACTCGCGAGGACAGGGGCGGCGTAGGTCACCTCTTCATAGTCTGGGGTTTTCTCTTTTTTGTAACATACTACTTTTTCTTCATCGTCATCGCGTCCGGATTCGGCATCCCCGACGTCATGGAACACAACAAAATCTACGGATATTACACGTGGGTTATGGATTTCGTGGCTCCCTTTATCGTGATCGGCACGGTCTGGGGGATCATTCGCCGTTATATCGTCAAACCAGCGAGATTGAAGGGGCAGCAAACTGCGGAGGCGCTGATCATCCTGATTACGGTTCTCATTCATCCCATAACGCACGTGGGCAAGATTGCCACGCAGATTGCCGCGGGACATCCTCCAGCGGGCTTGGGCATCCTCACTCCACCTCTGAGCACGGCTGTGAGTCATCTCTATACCAACGCCGCGACAATAGCGAAATGGCACAGCTTCTGGTTCTGGAGCCACTGGGTATTCGTCCTGATCGTCCTGGGCATGATCGCCTACACGCGCTACCTGCATATGATCGCCGGCGCGCTCAATGACCTTCTCCGAAGGACGCCTCCCAAAGGCACTCCCGAGCGGATCGATTTAAACGACCCTTCGAGTTTTGGAGTGGACCGGGTCGATAATTTCGCCTGGAAACAACTCCTGGACTCGGTAGCCTGCGTTGTTTGCGGCTACTGCCAGGAGATTTGCCCTGCCACATTTACCGGCAAAAAGCTCAATCCCCGGTTGGTTATCCGCGATATTAAGACTAACATGCTTAAAAACGGCCCATTCATTACGAAAAAACAAGCTCCCGTGCTCCCCCTCATCGGCGAGAATCAGGAGGGCAGCGTTCCCATGGAAGCCATCTGGGCCTGTACCACCTGCGGCGGCTGCATGGAAGTGTGTCCTGTTTACATCGAGCATGTCTGGGAAATTATCGATATGCGCCGTCACCTGGTGCAGATGCAGGCAAAGTTCCCCGACGAATTGCTTAACCTTTTTGAGAATACCGAACAGCGCAGCAATCCCTGGGGGATCGCTCCAGCCGACCGAGCGAAGTGGGCCTCGGGAATTGAAACCAAGCCTTTTGAGGCCGGCAAAACCGAGTACTTATTTTATGTCGGCTGCGCCGGCGCCTTTGACGCTCGAAACCGACACATCAGCCTGGCTATAGCCCGTATCCTGGACGCCGGAGGTATTTCGTGGGGAATCTTGGGTAAGGATGAACTATGCTGTGGAGACAGCCTGCGGCGTCTGGGGAATGAATACGTATTCGATCGCATCGCTAAAGACAATATTAAGATGTTCCAGGATCGGGGGGTAAAAAAGATTATCACCGAGTGTCCCCACTGCTATCATACCCTGAAGAATGACTACCATCAGTACGGTACGGATTGGGAAGTCATCCATCATGCCGAGTTTATTCGCGGATTGATAAAAGAGAAGCGGCTGAAATTGAATGGGAATGGAGACCTGGGCAAAGTGCTGTTCCATGATTCCTGCTATCTGGGACGCCACAACGGAATCTACGACGCTCCCCGCGAAGTCCTGGCCCGGACGACCAGTCATACACCCGCTGAGATGAAACGCCGCTTGAATAGGTCTTTTTGCTGCGGCGCCGGCGGTGGACACATGTGGATGGAGGAAAACGTCGGTAAGCGTATCAACCACGAGCGGGTCGAGGAAGCCCTGAAGGAAGACCCGAGGACCATTTGCGTATGCTGCCCATATTGCATGACAATGTTTGAAGACGGCATCAAAGATTTGAAGGCTAGTGAAAAAGTGCAGGTGCTGGATTTGGCTGAGATTGTAGCCCGGGCACTGCAATAGACTTTTTGGTTATCTAGGTCACGCGCTCTATCTTCGCCGGGAAATCAGCGAGAAGCCGGTTGATGACTGATTGGCGGACACTAGAAGTCCCCTCCTCTTGTTTTGTAAAAAGCCGTTTCATCGTCTATTATGGACTCAGCGGAGAAAACCGCTCCCCAGAGCCCCCGGCTTGCCGCCCTGGCTGACAGGTTGATCGCCTGGCTCGGAGACAAGGTTGGTCGATAGATAAACCATCGAGGAGGCCGAGAGCCGATGAAAAAACAACAACTCCCTTTCTTTATGGCACTGATCGGGCTCATGACGATCGGGATTAACCTCAACTCCCAAGAGTCTCTGCCGGAGGACCTGCGCTCCGGGAAGGACTTCCTCCCCGTTTCTGTTTATACCGCGGAGGACGACCAGGAGCTGCTGAAGCTCTTCGCCGGCTTGCGGGTCGCCGACGTCTCGGACGGAATGGACAAAGCCGGCCTCCCCGGGATAGGGCTTGTGGACCCGTCGATCCTGCCGCTCTGGACCGACTTGATAAATTTCAGCCATCGGTTTGCCGGGATCGCGGTGACCGCGCGCTATGTCCCCACCCAGAAGCCGCACGCCGGAAAGCGGACCCCGGAGGAGTTCGATAAGTGGGAGGGCGAGTTCTACAGCCGGTATTCTTCGGAGCCATACGCTGACCTGATCCGGCCGGGGACCGCGCTGGTGATCGATGATGTCGAGGAGGCTGACATCGGCAGCATCGGCTCCTACAACATCATGGAGTGGAAGGGCAGAGGCTGCGTCGGTGTCGTCACGGATGCCGCGGCTCGGGACACGGACGAGATCGCCCTGGAGAAGGTCCCGCTCTATATTCGCAATCGAGGCCGCGGCATCCGTCCCGGCCGGAACGAGATCGAGTCCGTCAACCGGCCGGTCGCGATCGGCGGAGTGCTGGTCAGGCCCGGCGACGTGGTGGTCGCGGACGGAGACGGTGTTGTCGTGGTCCCCCGGGCACAGGCCCGAGCCGTGGCCGCTTTTGCCCGCGAGGTCATGGAAAATGATAAGGCCGGCCGGCGGGAGCTCTACAGGCAATTGCGTTTGCCGCCGGATGCCTCGATCAAGAAATGATTGACCGGGGACCGTAGGTTTGAGTGATAATAGAGGCTTCTCGGACCGGAGGAGAGCATAAATGAAAAAGAGAACGCTGGCCGTGGTCCTGGTTCTCGGAACGGCGGCCCTGGCCGAAGGATGCCGGAATAGGGCCGAGGTCCAGCCGGAGGTGCTGGCCGCACCCAAGAATGTCGTTTTTGCAGGCGTCCGGTCATCCCATTACGGGATCAAGCCGTTCCCGGAACCCGCTTCCTGGCAGAAGGCCATCGACGCCATGACCAGCCGTTTTCCGGGAGCGACTCCCGGCGCGATCTGGATCGTCGGAGAGCTCAAGCGGCCGACGACCTGCCGGCTCTTCTTTCCCTCGGACAGCAAGGCCTATCCCAACATAGAGTTCGCCGAAACTGACACGCACGAAAAATTCCTAAGCCACTTCGACGAGACCGGCACTAAGGTTTTCCTCCAGGTGGAGCCGGCCCGGGCCGACCTCCCGACCCTCATCGACCTGGTGCTCGGCCGGTACAAGCATCATCCCTGCGTCATCGGGTTCGGTGTCGACGTCGAATGGTACCGGGAGTCCGACAGACCGGGATGGGGAATCCCGGTCGATGACGAGACGGCCCGGCAGTGGGAATCCCGGGTCAAGGCGCACAACCCGTCCTACCGGCTCTTCCTGAAACACTGGGATCTGAACTGGATGCCCAAGACTTACCGCGGGGACATTGTTTTCGTCGACGACGGCCAGGAGGTGAAGAACCTGGATGAGCTTCTGGACGCGTTCCAAAACCGCTGGGCCGACCATTTCCATCCCAGCCCGGTCTTCTTCCAGATCGGCTATAACTCGGACAAGCCGTGGTGGCAGAACCTGGACAACCCTCCTCAGACGATCGGCCGGACGATCGCCCAAAGGGTCAAGCAGAGCTGCGGGATTATCTGGGTCGATTTCAGCCTGAGAGATGTATTCGAGCTTTCGCCGGAATGATCGCTGATTCGAGGATAATGGCCATGAGACTCATCGGGAGCAGGCTATGAAGAAGAACGGAATCGTCGCCCTTTTGCTCTGGGCTGTCCTGCATGGGGCGTCTTTCGGTGAGGCTTCGCGCCGGAGCCTTGACCCGGAAAACGGCAAGGGCCTGATGATCGGGGTCAAGATATACGAGCACGAAGGGTCCCTTCCCGAGCTTATCGCAGAATGGCGCTCGCTCCGCGTCAACGCCGTTTTCGTCAGCCCGACTCTGGCGGCTCAGGGTCAATTCAGGGACCAGGCCCGGAAGCAAGGCATCTCCGTTTTTCTGATTCTGCCCATCTTCTTCAACCCCGAGGAACTCAAGAAGGACCCCGGCCTTTACGCCTTAACAGACCGGGGGGAAAAGGCCAAGGACGACTGGGTGGAATTCGTCTGCCCGACCCGTCCGGACTACCGGAACCGCCGGCTTGAATGGATTAAAAGCCTGGTCCGAGAGCTCGACCCCGACGGCATCAGCCTGGACTTCATCCGCTATTTCGTCTTTTGGGAGATGGTCTATCCGGAGAGGACACTGGATTCGATCGCCAACAGCTGCTTCGACCGGAGCTGCCTGGAAAGGTTCCAGAAAGACACCGGAATCACCCTGCCGAAAGGGATCAGCGGGACGTCGGACACGGCCAAATGGATCATGGCCGAGCACGGGCGGGAATGGACGGAATGGAAATGCGGGGTCATCACCGGCCTGGCCCGGTCCATCGCCGATGAGGCCAGAGCCATCAAGCCAAAGCTCAGGGTCAATATCCATTCCGTCCCCTGGCGAGAAACGGATTTCGGGGGAGCGATCAAGGTCATCGCCGGACAGGACCTGGCGGCTCTAGCGGCGATCGCGGATATGATCTCGCCGATGTGCTACTGGCACATGCTCAAGAGAAAGCCGCCCTGGATCCGCGAGGTGGTCGAAGATGTCTATTCGCGGACAAAAAGCCTGGTCATTCCCAGCATTCAAGTCGGAAACGCTTACCTCAATGATAAAGTCTCGGGGGAGGAGTTTAACGAGGCGCTGGAAGAGGCCTTGCGCCCTCCCTCCGGCGGCGTTATCTTCTGGAATTGGGATGCTCTGGCCAAGGAGCCGGAGAAAAAGGCGGCCGTCGCGGCCCGGCTCAAAGCCCGAAATGGATAAGAAGGAGGTCCGGATGGCAATTTCAAGGAATGCTCCATTTCTTTATGCCTGGGCAGCGCTCTTGCTCATTTCGGCAGCACCGGCCTGCCGGCCGAAACCTCCCCAGGGCCTGCAGCACGACATCCCCCTCGCGGACGGCTGGCTCATCCGGTCGTCGGCCGAGGTCAAAGAAGGCGGAGCCGCCGTCTCCGCTCCTGGGCTGGACACTGCCGGCTGGTGCCCGGCTTCGGTGCCGACGACGGTCCTGGCCGCGCTCCGCAAGAACGGGGAATACCCCGACCTGTTCGTCGGCAAGAATCTGGAGGCCGTTCCCCAAGAACGGTTCGCCGGCTCCTGGTGGTACCGCAAGGAGTTCGACGTTCCGGCGGATGAGCGGCTGATCAGCACACGCCTGGGGTTTGACGGCATCAACTACCGGGCCGATATCTGGCTCAACGGCCGGAAGATCGCCTCCCGGGACGAGGTCTATGGCTCTTTCCGAACCTTCGAGGTCGATATCGCCCCGGCCGTCAAGCCGGGCCCCAACGTCCTGGCGGTCGAAGTGTTCCCTCCCCAGCCGGGGGATTTCACCTTCGGGTTTGTCGACTGGAACCCGAGGCCGCCGGACCAGAACATGGGTCTCTGGCGGCCCGTGACCCTACGCCTCAGCGGGCCGGTTTCCATCGAGCAGCCGTTCGTAACCAGCGAGGTGAATCTGGAAACCCTGGCTGAAGCCGATCTGACAATTACGGCCGAGGCCGTGAATCACAGCGATCAACCGGTGTCCGGCGCTCTCCAAGTCGAACTCGAAGGCGCTGTCCTTAGCCAGGAGGTGAAGCTCGACCCGGGAGAACGAAGGACCATCACCTTCACCTCACAGCAGTTCCCGGGGCTCAAAGTCCAGGAGCCTCGCCTCTGGTGGCCCCACCATCTGGGCGAGCCGAACCTTTATGCGCTGAAATTGCGCTTCCAGACCCGGAAGCTCATCTCCGACGAAGACACTGTCACCTTCGGCATCCGTGAAGTCGCGGACTATATCAATGAACAGGGGCACCGGGGCTTCATGGTCAACGGCCAGAAGGTCCTCGTCCGGGGCGGAGGCTGGGTGGACGACCTGTTCATGGCCGAGGACCCCCGTGTCCTGGAAGCGAAGGTCAAGTACACGAGGCACATGAACCTGAACACCATCCGGCTGGAAGGATTCTGGGGCAGCGGCCCGGAGCTCTACAACCTCTGCGACCGTTACGGGATTCTCCTGATGGCCGGCTGGAGCTGCCAGTGGGAATGGGAGAACTACCTCGGCAAGCCCGTCGATGATTTCGGGGGGGTTACGACAGCCGAGGACATGGATCTCGTCGCCCGGTCCCTCCAGGACCAAGTAGTGATGTGGCGCAATCACCCCAGTGTTTTCGTCTGGGCGCTGGGAAGCGACAAACTGCCCCGGCCGGAGCTCGAGCAAAAGTACGTCCGGATCTTGAGTGCCTTTGATCCGAGCCGTCCGGCGGTGATGTCCACCAAGGGCCTCCGCAGCGAGATCAGCGGAGACACCGGCGTCAAGATGAACGGGCCTTACGATTATGTGCCGCCCATATACTGGTTTGAAGATACCAAGAACGGCGGTGCTTTCGGGTTCAACACCGAGACCGGACCCGGGCCCCAGCCGCCGCCGCTGGAGAGCCTGAAGAAGATGCTGCCGGAAGGCCATCTCTGGCCCATCGATGACATCTGGAACTATCACTGCGCCCGGAACGAGTTCAACAGCCTCGACCGTTATCTCGAAGCCATGAACAAGCGCTACGGGAAGGTGAAAGACCTCGCTGATTTCCTCCGCAAGGCCCAGGTCGTGAACTACGAAGCGATGCGGGCGATGTTCGAAGCCTTTGCCGCCCACCGGCCCGTAGCCACCGGCGTTATCCAGTGGATGCTGAACGCCGCCTGGCCCAAGCTCTACTGGCAGTTATA
>Ga0154855_1263_pt9 | contig 14629 bp, 11 predicted proteins | sample Rifle2008BG19ft_FD_105827 | JGI IMG/M metagenome (GOLD analysis project Ga0154855, IMG submission 105827) | Candidatus Aminicenantes bacterium RBG_19FT_COMBO_58_17 | reverse complement strand
AGTTCAGGGAGGGGGGGCTTCACTCCGTGAGCGTCCACCGACCACTCCTGCACGGCTTCAGCTAAAAGGTAGAGAGGGTCCTTGGGCCAGGGGACGAGGCAGGCGACCATGGAATCCGGAAAGCCGACGTGAGCGTCGACCCAGCCCCAGTCGAACTTGGGAGTATGCCGCAGCACCATATCCCGCAATGTGCTCGAGCTCCGCTCCATGTTCTCACAGGCGATCACATTAAGCGGCCGGTCGATACTTTGCTGCCGCTTCAGGCCCAGGCCCTTGGCCAGGAGAGGGGCGACGGCTTCCAGGTTGGTCGGGAGGACGGCCGTGGCGATAATATCGGCTTCAGCGATGGCCGGCATGCACTTGAAAAGCTCGTCCGTACGGACAACCTCGAAGCCAGCGATCTCCACCTCTTCGATTTTTTGGCCGGCCAGTCCGACGGTGTATCTTCCCGCCGACCGCAAGACCTCGACCAGGTCTTTCCGCCGTTCGATGAAAGTGAGGGCGAAACCTGCCTGATGGGCCAGCCGTCCGATTTGGCCGCGGCCGGTGGCCCCGGCGCCGATGATGACGATCCTGGGCCTACTTTTCTGTTCGGCCATAGTCATCCTCGATCCGGACCACGTCGTCGAGCTCGGGTGTCGAGACCTCGATGATCACCGAATTTTCGATCGCCGAAACGCGATGGACCCGGCCGCGCGGAACATCCAGGCATTCGCCGGGGAGGATTTCGTCGGCGGCAAGCGCATCCCGGCTTTCGCCCATTTCCACGCGCAACTTGCCGGAGAGGAGGACCAGGGATTCCGACTTCCTGCGGTGGAACTGCAGGCTCGGCCGCGAACCCTTCTGCACCCGGATGAGCTTCAGCGCATAGCGGTCGGTCGAGGCCAGCAGCTCCTCGGAGCCCCACGGCTTATCGACTTTCGAGAGCGGCCCGCGGGCCAGCCTTCGATTACTCATGAATCACTCCTGCGCATATAGGCGTTCCGAAAATGCCCGGCGCCCGGGATTTTCTCAAAAACTTCGTCCGAAGTCCAGCCGAGCCCCCCCGCTTGGCCTCCGCCGGTCGGAGAACAAGGGTGCGGAATCGCGGATGACTTCGGCCAGGTTTCCTGCTATAATCCGAGTATATATATATGTTTAGTAGAGTTTAGAGGCCGGCGCTGCCCGCCTCTGCCGGGCCATCATCCATGAAGCTCAAAGATAAAGATACGATCGTGGTCGTCGGCGGAGGGCCGGCCGGCGCCTTTTTTGCCATCCATTTCCTCCGCCTGGCGAAACTCCGCGGCCTGGACGCCGGTCTCGTCATCATCGAAAAAAAGGCGGAGACCGGGCTGGGCGATGCACTCCCTCATTTCTCCTGCCGGGAGGGGTGCAACTATTGCGCTGGCGGCCTCTCGCCGAAATTGGTCGAAGCCCTGGAACAGGAAGGGCTATTCTTGCCCGAGGACGTCATCGCCGGGACGATTAGGTCCCTGACCATCCACGGTCATTGGAAAAATATCGAACTCCGGGTACCTGAGGATAAAAAGATGTATGCCGTGTTCAGAGGGTCCCGTCCTAAGGGAAGGGCCAATCAGGACCGGAATTTCGACTCTTTTCTGCTCGAAAAAGCCAGAGAAGCGGGAGCCGAGGTCATTCTCGGCGATGTCTATGACCTCCGCTATTCGGAAGAAGGAAAGCCGATAGTCTTCTACCACCCGATGAAAAGCGGAGGCCAAGGGAGGTCGGCTGAAGAAGCCGAGGGAGATCCCGACGCCGACCGCGAGAGATTCCGGGTGTCCGGCGAGGAGGGGGATCGAGCGCTCGAAGCGAGCTTCCTGGTCATGGCCGGAGGTGTGAACCAGTCGCTGGGGAGGCCGACCGAAAAGAATCCCTTTTGGGACGTTGTTCGCAAGGCGGTCCCTGCGTACTCTCCTCCGGAAGTGAGAAGGGCTCTGATCTGCGAGGTTGAAATCCAGGAAGAGCTGGAAGCGTTTCTGGAGGGAGAGATCTATTTCGTAGAATATGGATCCAAGACCTTAAAGATCGAAATGTCGTCTCTGATCCCAAAGGGGAGGTACATCACCGCGGCGCTGTTGGGCAGGTCGGTGGACGATTCGAGAAGCGGCGACAACCTGGCCCTGGTCAATGAATATCTGGAGCTCCCCCAGGTCAAAAGAATCCTCCCGTTTAGAGCGGAGATGAAGCCCGTCTGCATGTGTGCCCCCAATATGACAGTCGGAGCGGCCGCCCAGGTGGCCGGGGAGCGGGCCGCCGTCGTGGGAGATATGGCCTGGGCCAGGCTCTACAAGGACGGCATCTATTCCGCGTATCTCACGGCCACAGCCCTAGCCCGAGCCGTCCTGGAGGCGGGCATCGACAGCCAGAGCCTCCGGGCCGCCTACTGGCCGGTCATAAAGGACCTCAAACGCGACAACGATTTTGGCCGGATCCTCTTTATGCTCAATCGCCTCGTCTTCTCCAACCCGACGCTCAGCCGGATTCTGTACCAGGCCGTTCTCACGGAGCGAAAGACTGAGCCGGAACGGGCGAGACGGCTGGCGGAGATCTTGTGGAAAATGGCCAGCGGCGATGACACCTATCGAGCCGGCCTGAGGGCCATGTTCCATCCGCTGGCCGTCTGGTCGATCATCGCAGGCGGTCTCGTCCTGACGGTCCGGAACTTTCTGACGGAGCAAACCTTCGGTCTGCGCTGGCACAGGCTGGGGCGCTATCCGACGGGCCTTCACAAAGAAGATATGGAGCAGAAAAGGGAAAAGCTCCGGCCGGAGGGCCGCCCGGGATTTGGCTCGGGCAGGCCCGCGTTTGAGAGCATGTATGCCATCACGATTAAAAGCGAGCCGAACAAGATCTTTCGCTACCTGGGAACCTTCGGAGACCGAGACCGCAAGTACTTCAGGCCCCGTTGGCTGAGGGTGGAGAGGGTCAGTGGAAGCCCCAACGAGCCGGGGTGTTTGATCCGGTACAAGACGCCCTTCAGGTTCCTGGATTTCCAGGTGGTGCTGGAGCGTCAGGTCGAAGAGAAATACTTGGCCTATAGGGTGAGGGACGGCTTTGCGGAAGGAGGAATCCTCATCTTCGATATCGAGAAGGCCAAACCGGGCGTCTTTGTGCTTTCTATCTATGTGGCGTTTGATATCGCCCGGGGTAAAAAATGGACGGAGAAGATATTCTGGTTCTTTTTCCGGTATTTCTTTCCCGGTTTCGTCCACGATGTCCTGTGGAACCATTCGCTCTGCCAGCTCAAAGACATCATCGAAAAGGATTCATATTAAGCGGGGGGAGCCGTTCTCTATCCTCCCAGGACGGCGGAGGCGGCTTCAGCCATCGCCCGGACGCCGCCACGGATGCCGTCCGGATGTCTGGCTATTCCGGTGCCGGCCAGGAAGAGGGCGTCCGTCCCGAAATAGCGGATGTTGTCTCCTAGGTTTCCGGGATCGAGCCCCCCTGAAACGGCCGGGACGGCCGGCAGGAGATGCCCCATCGCCTCGGCCAAAGCGGGCTTGAGGACCGCCGCCTCTCCGACCTCGTGCTTGGCGAAATAACCCCCCAGCGCGCCGATCCGGAAATAGTCGCCGCCCATCATCCGGGCGAGCTTGGCCACCACGCGCGGGTCGATGCCCTGGCCCTCGGCGCGCGACCAGTGTTCCTTGCCGCAGCAATGGGCGTAGATCGGCACCTTGATGTCGGGGCTTTCGGCGACGAGGCGCAGGCTTTCGAAACCGGCGGCGATGAACACGAACATCAGGGCGTTGGCGCCCGCTTCGACGGCTATCTTCGCGTTATCCAAGATCTTGTCCGGTCCCGTCGTTATGTGGGGCGCGTAGATCACCTTGTTCCCGGTTTCTTCGTAGACCTGCCTCAGTCTCTGGGCGACCTTAGCCACCCTCTCTTTAAGAGGACAGTAGGCCGGGTTCATCATCCGCTCATCGTCTTTGATGAATTTAATCCCCGCGGCGGCTGCCTCGCCGCAGATCACGGCCACTTCATCCGCCGTCAATCCGACGGTTGGCTTAACGATCGTGCCGATGATGGGCTCGTGCTCAGAGATGCGGAGGATCTTTCGCGTCCCCTCGATCCCGAAGCGAGGGCCGGGAAAATGGGCAGACGCTTCTTCCGGGAGAGTAAAATCCAGCAGGCGGTATTTTTTGAGGTTTGGCATGGCCGACATGCCGGTGACCATCGAAACCCAAATTCCCGTAAAGGCCGAGTGCTCGAGGTCCAGGTTGTGCAGGGGATAAGCGAAGGCGATTATCCCTTGCTTCGGGCCCGTCTGTTCGTGATCCAGGAGATACCCCGCCGACCTCTGGAAGAGATCACTGGGAATACCGGGCCGGTCCCATTTTCCCGCCGTTTCGTGGCGGACGGTCTCTTTGGCCGTTTCGACCAGGTCGCCCTCGGTCTCCAGGTAGAACTGGGCGACCAGGCAGCCATCTTGCCGCGTCTTCATGCGGCTATTTTCTCTTGAGGACAGTCGTCGCACCGGGCTGCTTGAACGCCACCTCGACCGACTTGCCCGTGCTGTCGAGCTTGAATTCGACGCTGAGACCCGGCATCCCCTTCAGATTAAATTCAGTTCCCCTGTAGGGCACGAGCTCATTCTCCGGCTGGCCGGGAACCGTCGCCGTCAGCGTCTTCTCGCCTTTGAGGCTGATCGTGACGACCATACTCTGGTATTCATACTGGCCGACGAGCTTCTCCAGGAAGGTCTTCTCCATCATGGCTTTTTCGGGAGCCCGGGCGAAGACGATGTCCTTAACTGTCGATTCGAAGGGAATGGAGAGGCTTCCGATATTGCCCTTGGCATCGGTCTGGAAGCTCAGCTTCTGCTTTTGATCATAAAGCTCGTTGAAGAGCTCAAAAGTGTCATAGTGATAATGACTGATTGCGAGGTCGAAGCTGTTGAACTTGGCCTTGAGCTGGTCCCCCTCCTTGATGATGGAGATCGTCCCGTAGGCTGGGTTTTCGTAGTCGCCCGCATAGTCCTCGAGGGGGTGCGACGGTTTGGTGTCGGGCTTGCGGTCCTTGTCGGTCTCTTTCTTGGCTTTCTCCGCTTCGGCCTTGGCCTTGTCCATCTGGTCCTTGAGGCGCTTGCTCCAATCGATGGGACTCAACCCCATCATCCTGTCGATGATGTTGTAGAGGACGATCGACGGGAGCGGCGTGCTGCCGCTGTTCGACAGGATGACAACTCCCACATTGTCTCTGGGAAGGAAGGCGACCATGGCGATGAACCCGTCGATCCCGCCTCCATGCTCGAGGAGGAGATGGCCGCGGTACGGAACGATCGCCCAGCCCATCCCGTAGCTGGGGTAGAGGACCTCGTCATACTGGATGGGAGAGGGCATCACGGCCTGGGGCGAGTGAATCTCCGCCAGCGCGGCCTCGGAGACGATTTGCTTGTCCTTGAACTTGCCCTTGTTCAAGTTCATCAGGACCCAGTTGGCCATGTCGAGGACGTTGGAATTGATGGAGCCGGCCGGTCCGATGGTGTCGATATTGCGGAACGGGATGAGCTCGACCTTATCGTTCTTCTCCTGGTAGGGGAGGGCGAAGTCGGCCGCCTTGGGAGTCTCGGTGACCGAGACATTGCTCTCCCTCATCTCGAGCGGCCCGAAAATCCGCTTTTGGATGAAGGCTTCCCAGCCTGTCCCGGCCACTTCACCGACCAGATAGCCTGCCGTCATGAACATCATGTTCTGGTACTGCATGACGGCGCGAAAATCCTTGCTCGGCTCGAGATACTGGAGGCGGTCGAAGATCTCCTTCCGGCTGGCCGGCGACGCATACCAGACGAGTTCGTGGCGCGGCAGTCCGGACCGGTGGGTGAGCAGGTCGCGCGGCGTCATCCGCTCGGAGGCGACGACATCTTGAAGCTTGAAGGTCGGGAGATAGTTCCTGACCGGCTTGTCCCACTCCACCTTTCCTTCGTCGACGAGCATCCCCATGGCCGTCGCCGTGAAGGCCTTGGTGCAGGAACCGATGGCGAAGAGCGTGTGGGGCGTCACCTTCAGGTTTTGCGTGAGGTCGCGATAGCCGAACCCCTCGGCAAAGATGACTTTTCCATCCTTGATGATGGAGATGGCCAGGCCCGGGACCTTCCAGTCGGAAATCAATTTGGTCACCTGCTCGGGAAATCCCTTGAGGTCAGGCTTCTTCGCCTCCTTGGGGGTCGAGAAGATGGGGACGGCCAACAGGAAAAGGCCGAGGAAATAGACGACAAGACGATGTTTTTTCATAGGGGTGCGCTCCTTTAAAATGGTTATGAACTCCGGACATTATAGAGTGTGATACGGGAAAATGCACGAAGAGTTTTCGCCCACAGCCGCTCTTAGCCCGCCTTGAGGTTCGACCAGTCGAGCCGCCCGTTTCTTTCCAGGAAATGGACCGTCTGCGGAAGAGTCGGCAGCCCTGTCCTCCCTCCCGGCTTCGTGCACTTGATCGCCGCCACTGCCGCCGCGAACTCGGCGCACCTCTCTATCTCCCAGCGGCGGGCCAGTCCGTAGGCGAACGCCCCGTGGAAGGCGTCCCCTGCACCGGTCGTGTCCACGACTGCGACCTTAAAGGCTTTTCCTTTGCCCCGGCCATCGACGGATGAATACATGTATCCTTCCCGACCGAGTGTGATCAGGGCGGTCTCCGGCCCGAGCCGGTGGATGGCCTGGAGGGCTCCGGGGAGGTCGCCGGCATATCCGATCTGGGCGGCGAAAGCCCGGGGCGCGATCAAGACATTGATCTCGCGGAACAGGTCCGGGCATTTGCTCAGGCTGACCGTCAAATCGGCGACCACGGGAACCCCGTTCTTGTGCGCCGTCCCGGCGGCAGCCAGGGCCAGCTCAGGGTAGTAGTCGTCCACGAGAAGGACGTCACATTCGGCGATGCGGCCGAGGTCGGGGAGGACAGCCCGCTCCAAACCCGCGGCCGGCCGATGGAAAATGGTCCTTTCGCCCGAGCGGCTGTCCACGTGGATAAAACTGAAAGGGCTTGTGCCCTGGGGGATTCCAGCAACGCCTTCGAGCTTGATCCCCTCGGCGGCGAGCTCCGAGGCGACCTGCGCTCCGACCTCATCATGGCTCAGGAAGCTGAACAGGAAGCACGAGGCCCCGAGGCGAGCGCAGGCGACCAAGGCCGTGCCGACCAGTCCTCCTCCCTGCACCCGGTATTCCTCGACCCGTGCCGTGCCGCCCCAGGCGATCTGGGGAGTCACGAAGATGTGGTCGAGGCAGCAAATGCCCGCACCGGCGATCCTCGGAAACTTCCGTTTTGTCCGCGCTGCCAATGGCTCAAGCCTCACCTGGAAATTATCACACGGCCGAAACTCCCGTCAAGCTCATACGGAATCTATAACGTTTAGTGTGGCAACCGCGGGAGGACGGGCGCTCGGCCTCTTTTTTATCTCCCCCTTTGGAAAAGGGGGGCGAGGGGGGATTTGAAGGGGGGAACTCAACCGGCAATTGTCTTTGGGATGTTAAATCAGATAGGATAGAACGATATCGCATCCTGGAGATAGGGAACGATGAATGAAGCGAGGATGGATAACGGGCTCGAAAGAAAGCTCGGGCTTTTCCCCGTGACCAATATCGTTATCGCCAACATGATCGGCGCCGGCATCTTCACGACCTCCGGGCTCCTGATGTCGGGCCTGAAGGACCCGCTGCTCCTGCTGGGGCTTTGGGCGGTCGGAGGGATTATCGCCCTCTGCGGCGCCCTGAGCTACGGCGAGCTGGGCGCGGCCATCCCCAAGGCCGGCGGTGAGTATGCCTTTCTCTCCAAGCTTTTCCATCCCCTCTTTGGGTTCCTGAGCGGCTGGGTGTCTTTCTTCGCCGGTTTCTCGGCGCCCATCGCCGCCTCGGCCATCGGGTTTTCAGAATACCTGACCCGGGCTTTTCCGGGTCTTCTGAGCCTTCCTCATTCCGGAAACTCGATCGAAGGGACGATCGTCAAAAAAACCATCTCCATCCTTGTTATCCTCGTTTTCACTCTCATCCACGCCCGAGGGATAGAGGTCGGGGCCAAAGTTCAGAATTTCCTCACACTCCTCAAAGTCGCCCTGATTGTCGGGCTGATCGTCCTCGGGTTCTCCCTGGGACGCGGCGACCTGGGGCATTTTGCCCAAGGCGGCGGGTTCAGGTTCGATTTCGGGGGGTGGAAGACGATCGGGCTCTCGCTGATGTGGATCATGTTTGCCTACAGCGGCTGGAACGCCTCCGCCTACATCGGTTCCGAGATCAAGAACCCGCGGAAAAACCTGCCCCGTTCCCTCATCCTGGGTACGGGGATCGTGCTGGCCCTCTACCTTCTCCTGAACGTTTTTTATGTCTATGCCGTGCCCCCTGACAAGATGACAGGTGTCATCTCGATCGGCGGACTGGCCGTCGGGAATCTTTTCGGCCCCTCCTTTGAACGCATCCTCAGCGTGCTCATCGCCGTGGCCCTCTTCTCCTCGCTCAGCGCTTTCATCATCCTCGGGCCGCGAGTTTACTACGCCATGGCCTGCGACCGCTGCTTTTTCCCGTTCGCGGCATCGGTCCATCCCCGCTTCAAGGTTCCGGCCAGGTCCATCCTGCTCCAGGGAATGATCGCTGCCCTCCTGGTTATGTTTGGGACTTTCGACCAGATCCTGACCTACATGGGATTCTCCCTGGGGCTTTTCCCGATCCTCTCTGTCATCGGGGTATTCAAGCTGAGACGGAAGGGGACAAGCACCTACCGGATGCCCGGGTTTCCGGTCGTCCCCCTGGTCTATGTCCTGACCGGAGGCGCTATCCTCGTCCTCGGTTTTATTGAGCGGCCGGCGGAATCCTCGATCGCCCTGGGCATGGCCCTCATCGGGATTCCTTTCTTTTTCGTCTTCAGGCGCAGCCTGAGGGGATCCAAACAGTAGGAAGGCCCTCGCGGTCTCAGGCTCGGACTTTCCTCAGGAATTCAATACCGGGCAAAATTGTTCATCCTTTCGGACTCTTCGGCTCCGGCGCGTTCTAAAAATGGCCGCGGGCGATCCGGAACTTCGTCATTTCTCTCCTCCTCCGTGTCGCTTCGAGCTCGCTCCGCCGAGCCTGAGGCTCAGCCGGTACCGATAGCCCAGGTCCTTGGACTGGAACTTGAGCGACCGGATGACGCGAAGCTCCGGGTCGTTCCACTTGGCGATGCAGGCATAGATCTCTTTGAAGCCCTTTTCCTTGGCATGGGCGATGACCTGCTCATGAAGCCGCGTCGAGATGCCTTTTTTACGGTAGGGCTTGGAGACAAACGTGATCTGCATGTAGAACTCCGGCGGAAGCTGTCCGGCCGGCAAGGGAAGAACATCGTACATATTGTCGATCTCCGGCGTCCCGAGCGAAGGATAGCCCATCAGGTACCCGACGATCTTGTTCTCAACCAGGGCGACCCAGGTCTTGTACTTGTTGCCCGGATTGAGGTAGCGGATTCGATAGTCTTCGACCCCCGATTTGATCTTGGCCTGGAATTTTTCAGCCATCTCTGCCTCAAGTTCCCGAACAAGGCTGATCACCTGCTCCTGGTCCTGCGGCAGGTATTCTCTGACGATGACGTCGATCTCCATGAGACTCTCTCCCTTTCCGACCGGGCGATATTCGGGTGAACCTTCTCTTCCCCATGTTATTATAATCGAAAAGCTCACCCGCTTTCGAGAAGCTGCCAGGTTTTGAGCCTCTGGGCCCGGGCCGATTTGACTCCAAAACAGGGGCTGTGGTATAGAGCATTCCGAAACGCGAGCCTTGGCTACCAGACAGAACAGCCAACCGAATACTCCCCGGGGGGATTCTCCGCCCGGTCGTGCGACTGAGCGATGTCGAGGAGGATGCGCCATGAAAAAAAAGCGAACTCGCCCTTTTTGGGCCGTTCTGATGGGAGCGATATGCCTATTGCCCGTCGCCGCCCAAACCCAGGAAAAGCTCACTGTCGCGCCCGATCCCTCCTATGCTGAAGGAGGTCCTCCGGCTTACCGCCATCCCGAGGTCGATACCGACGTCTTTCTTTACATCAATCACTGGCGAAACTCCCTTCCCCTGGAGGACCACGGCGGGCTGATCGAACGCGATATTCTGACAAGGGGCGACCCGCTTCACCCGGCCCGGAAGGGCGCCGTCCTCAAGTACATCAAGGCCTACAGGCGCAGCGTCCTCCAGCCCCGGACGAATACCGTGCCCAGGAAACACTCGGGCGAGCAGATTTTCTTCTATGTCTCCTCAGGAAAGGGGAGGGTGGAAGCCGAGGGCAAGACAGCCGAGCTCGAGGAGGGAACAGCCGTGTTCGTCCCGGCCGGGCTGGAATACCGGTTTCTCAATCCCTGGGACGAGCAGATCGAGATGTTCCTCGTCGTGGAAGAGACGGCCCCCGGCTTCGTTCCTAACGCGGAGATATCGGTCGGGAGCCACCACGATTCCAAGCCTGCCTATGGAGCGCACTGGGCCCATATTGCGCATCCCTTTGTCTATGATGTGGAGCCGAAGTTCTCGAACCCGATGGGATTCATCGTCGTCTCGATCGACAATTTCGACATCGCCCAGCCCCACACCCATGGCCCCGGGACCGAGGAGATCTGGCTGCAGGTCCGCGGCCGGAGCCTGCTCTTTTTCGGAAACCGACTCCTCTGGCAAGAGCCTGGAGAAGCCTTTCTTATCCCGCCCAATAACAAGGTCCCACACTGCTCGATCAACCAAACTGACGAGCCGATGCTCTGGCTCTATATGGGCTGCCGCCATCCTGAGGACGCGAAATGAAAACACAGCAGGGGTCCTGTCCCGGCGCGTCCCCTCCGTCCTCGCTAAAGACCCGCCCACCGACCTTGCCGGAGACACTGACATTTCTCCCCCTTGATTGCTCAAGGGGGATGAAGGGGGATTAATGCGATACAAACAAATTCAAGAAAAGTGTCTCCGTGTCATTTTCGCTTCGGCCGGACGGGGACTGGCGCCGCGCCACCCCTGCTTCAATAGATAAAAAATGGGAGAGAAGGAGACCATAGTAGTGAACGATAAGCTCCAAAGTCGTCGCGATTTTTTGAAAAGAATATATCTCGGGGCCGCGGGGGTTGGTCTTTTCGGCAGTATGCCAAGGCATTTGCCTGGAACCGTTGCCAGTGCGCTCAGCCCTTATTCGGAGCAAACGACTCCCGCCTCTCTCATCCCGGTCAAACCGGCTCCGCCGGCCCGGGTCAGCCTAATCAAGGGTGGAGACCGCAAGCAGGTCATCTTCGATTCCTTGAAGCAGATCGAAGACGAGGTCTTCGCCGGGATCGGGGACAGGAAGGTTCTGATCAAGCCCAACATGGCGGTCTCCAAGAACCCGCTGGCGGTAACCCACGCGGACGCGGTGCGTGCCGTCCTGGAATTCCTGAGGCCCCGCTGCAAGAAAGAGATCATCATCGGCGAATCGGGTGTTTTCAACACCCTCGAAGGATACAAGAACAACGGCTATGAGGCTCTGGAGAGGGAATACAGTGTCAAGCTGGCGGACCTCAACGCCGGCCCCTCTAAGAATTATTATGTCTTCGGACGGGAGCAGAATCCCCAGCCGGTGCGCATCATTTCGTCGTTCCTCGACCCCGATGTCTATGTCATCTCGCTCGCCCGGATGAAGACCCATGACTGCGTGCTGGTCACTCTGTCGTTGAAGAACGTCCTGATGGCCGCGCCGCTCAACGACTACAAAAGGAGCGACAAGGGGTTTCTCCACGGCCCCGCCCCGGCCGTCAACGACATCCTCCATTTCAACCTCTTCCACCTGGCCCACAGGGTCTGGCCCGATCTGGCGGTTATCGACGGATATGAGGCCATGGAAGGGGACGGCCCGGCCTGGGGAACGCCTTTTGAGGCGAAGGTTGCGCTGGCCGGCACAGACCCTCTGGCGGCCGATACCGTCGCCACCAGGATCATGGGGTTCGACCCGGAGAAAATCCTCTATCTCCGGGCCATGCGCGAGGGGGGGCTCGGCCAGGGAGATCCGGAAAAGATCTCTGTTCTTGGAACGCCGATCGAGCAGTGCCTCTATAAATTCAAGATCAACAAAAGGCTGGCGGAGTTTTATAAAACCTGACGCCCGGAGGGATTATGAAAGCATCGGTGCTCTTGGCTGCGGCGGCTATCCTTGTTTTCGGACTCGGCTCTTTTTTGAGTGACGCCTCACAATCCAGGCCCAAGCTGACTGTCGAGCCGGAACCCTCGTTCGCCGAAGACGCCGTCTCGAACCACCGGCATCCGGAAGTCGATACGGACGTCTTCCTCTATATCAACCACTGGCGTAACGCGCTGCCCCGCGAGGGACATGGCGGGTTGATCGAGCGGGACATCCTGACGCCTGGAGACCCGCTGAAACCTCCCCATAAAGGCGCCGTCCTGAGATACCTGAAAGCCTACAAGCGCGCTGTGCTCCAGCCGCGGACAAACACGGTGCCCTTCAAAAGCAATAAAGAGCAAATCTTCTTCTATGTGACGGCGGGGACGGGCCGAGTCGAAGCGGGCGCGAAGAAGGCCGGGATCGGAGACGGCATCGCGGTTGTCGTCCCGGCGGGCTTGGAATGCCGCCTGTTCAACCCGGGCGACGAACAGCTCGAGATGATCATGGTGGTCGAGGAGGTCCCGGAGGGATTTATCCCTAACACCGAGATTTCCGTGGGCAGCTATCGCGATTCCGTGCCCTACGTCGGGATGCACTGGGCCCACATCGGCCGGGGTTTTGTCTATGACGTCCCGCCGAAGTTTGTTAACCCGATGGGGTTCGCGGCCGTGTCGATAGATAATTTCGACATCGCCCAGCCGCACGTTCATGGCCCGGGGTGCGAGGAAGTCTGGTGCCAGGTCAAAGGCAAGAGCCTGCTGCTTTTCGGCAACCGGCTGCTCCAGCAGGAACCGGGGGAGGCGTTTCTCATCCCGCCGAACCGCAAGGTGCCGCACAGCTCCATAAACCATACAGGGGAACACATGCTCTGGCTCTATCTCGGCAACCGTCACGATAAGGTGAAGGATTGAGAATAGGCAGCATTGCGCATCCCCCTCAAGATTCGGGTTTGGGACTCGTCAGCCCGCTCGTTTCCCCAGCGAGGAAACTCGCTTCGCATCCTCCTTCGCTCTTCTCTCCTTTAAGTCGAGAAACCGTGCCCGCTCAGTCGTCCACGGACTTCCTCGCCCAAACCCCTCACCTTGAGGGACCACAGATACGAGATTTGACATGGCGAGCGCAATGCCGCCCATTCCTAGTTTGAAGCGGACTTGTGAGGTGACAGCATGAACGTCAAGGGGAATCGTAAGGAAAGACGGCTAGTGGGATCCCGATTTTGTCTCGTGCTTTTCCTAGCCCTTATCTCGGCCTGTGCCAAGAAGCCGGATTGGGTCATCAAGAACGAAAAGCTCATCCAGGAGAAAAACCTCTCCGGCCGGACGCGGACGGACATCCCGAAGGTCAAGCTTGCCTCCAGCCTCGAACCCGGTGTCGTCATGAACTTCACCCAGGTTCCGGAGGTGGAGGTCGCGGCAGGGGCCGTTGCCAAGCTTTACTGGGGAAAAGGAAACCTGGTCTGCTGGATAAAGCTCGAGGCGGGCGCAGAGATTCCCAAAGAGGTGCTGCCGGGGGAGCGGATCATGGTGGTGATGAAGGGGGAGGTTGATCAGATTATTGATGGAAGCTATGTCACTATGCGGTCGGTGCCCGCGGACGTGCCCGATGGGACACACGGCGGGACCCAGAGGAATGATTTCATCTACCTTGAGAAGGGCGCCGAGAACGCAGTCAAGGCCGGGGCCGAGGGAGCGGAGATCCTGGAGGTCTATTGGCCGCCGCGGCTTAACTATCTCGTTAAGGCCGGTATCAAGGACCTGCCCGCGGATATTAAAGCGGGGAGTTTTCCGCTCGAGCCGACCGTGAAGCCGGCCGTCGTCCAGACGCTCCAGGACGTGCAGTTCACCGAGCTCAGCCCGGGCGCGAACTCGCGGCTCATCGCCGGCCGGGGCGCGCAGCTCAGCTTCCTGCGGATGAACCCGAATGCGACCTTCCCCGACCACATCCATCCCGAGGAGCAGCTGATGACCGTTCTGCGGGGTTCGATCGACGAAGTCATCCTGGACGGGGTCGCGGCGATGCAGAAAGACGACCTCCTGCTCCTGCCCGGCGATATGGTCCACGGCGGGAAGGTCGGCGAGTTCGGCTGCGACGTCCTCGATGTCTTCTGGCCGCCCCGGCCGGACTATGCCGAGAAGATGGCCAAGCGGCTGGCCGCCTATCACGCCGTCATCCCCGAGGAGTCGCGGGTTGAGCTGGTCGTGGACGGGGCGACACAGGGGCCGGGGCTGACCTTTACCGAGGGGCCCAAGTGGCTCAATGGCAAGCTCTACTTCTCGAACATGTTTTTTGAACAGAACTGGACGGGCGACCCGAAGCGGAGCGCGATCGTCGAGATGGACCCGGACGGTAGCTACCGCCATATCTTATTCGGCCAGATGCAGGCCAACGGGCTCATGCCGCTACGCTCCGGCAACCTGGCCGTCTGCGACATGTTCGGTCACCGGATCGTGGAGCTGACCACCCAGGGGACGATCGTGCGAACGCTGGTGACGAGCTATGAGGGCAGGCCGATCGACGGGCCGAACGACCTGGTCGTGGATGCGAAGGGAGG
>Ga0154855_1271_pt1 | contig 14891 bp, 13 predicted proteins | sample Rifle2008BG19ft_FD_105827 | JGI IMG/M metagenome (GOLD analysis project Ga0154855, IMG submission 105827) | Candidatus Aminicenantes bacterium RBG_19FT_COMBO_58_17 | reverse complement strand
AAACACAAGCGATTTCCTAACAATATTTTCACTCAAGCCTGGGTCCTTTCCCTCCCAGGTCAGTACCGTTGAAAACAAGTCCTCCAGCGTGCGCAGGTCCAGGATATCCAGCAGAGCTTCAGTGACGGCCATTTTTTGCTCATCTCCGGACATCTCGGCTATGGCTTTGAGCTCAGCCAGAGCTGGGGCGGATGACGTTGTCAGGACGGTGACCTTATCCAGTCCGGGTTGGCCTTCCAACCATGTTCCCTGAAAAAAGTGAATCCGGATGGTGACCTCCTCCGCGGCCACAACAGGCCGGGCTGAGAGAACAATACCAATGATAAAAATCAATAATCTAGGCCTTATGTTCAGAGCTCGATATGACATTCTGGATCCCCTTTTGCCTTCTTTAGAGGAAGCTTATGAGGCATTCCTTTTAATTTCCCACTGGATTTTAAATCTCTTAATCATCTGAAACCCCTCCTTCCCGGTTTCTATCGCATAAAGAACATTTTCTTTCCAGACCGCGCTCTGATCGAGATTCGCCCGCATTGGAACCTTGGCTATATATTTTCCCTCCGCATCAAAGATATCAAAATAGTAAGTCTCCTCTTCTCCCTCGACACTCTCATATGTCTTCACCCATAGCCATTCTTTATCATCAACGGATATGTCCATGAAAGCGGGGAAGTGGTCAGGGAAATTGAGCTTGCCTCCACTTGCCAATACTTCGGAATATTCATTCTCATATCTCTCCTTTTCTTTTACCGTCATGGCCAGCGGGCTGTGCGCTTTTTGAATTTTCCTGATTCGCTTTCCCTCCGGGTCCAAAATATGCAGTTCATAAACACTCGAATTTCCCCAGACAATATTGCCGTTTGGCGATACGGCGCAAAGGAGAGTGGGCGTGGCGATGTCGAACTCTCCTCTTTTATAATTCTTGTTCTGTTCTTCCTGGGCGATCATGAACAATGGCTCAAAGTTTGGGTCATACTTCCCTATGTCCTTTCCGCCGACCGGCGGAGGAGCCATGATCTGGATGCCGACGATATTCCCATGGGAATCCAATCGAAGGGGCAGAACCGGATATCTCATCCTGGCCGCGGATACTTGCCTTAAGTATTCTCCCCCCAGAGAAAATAAGACCAAGCGTTGAGTCAGATAGTCATAGACTGCGATCTCTTCCTGAGAAGTGATCTGGACAAACAGCGGCATTTGCATTTCGCCCGGCCCCTGTCCCTTTCTTCCGACTGTTCTTAAAAACTGGCCATTGCTGTCGAATACTCTTATCTGAGCAGAAGAATTATCGATCCCGTATATATTTCCGTTGTCATCCACATCAAGATCGTTTATTTGAGAAAACGTGTCTTCGTCTTTCCCTTCGAATGCTCCAATAGAGAGTTCTTCCTCAAGGTTGAGGACATCTCCGCGATAGATTGGCTCTTCCGGATTCTTGACCGTGACCACCCCATCAACCACCTCGATCGTGCCCTTCCACTCAGATCGAGGTTGTTGGCATGAGACAAAAATCAAGATGATAGAAAAAACCACAGCGATTGATTTATCCATCTCCCCTCCATCTCAACCCTTCTTAATTATTGTACCAAAGAATATCGGGGTTCACAAATAAGCAAAGACGGTCGCTCTGATTAATATACAATTCAAAAGAGACTATATTCCCTGCTTCCGCGCGTCATCTCGGTTTGACTTCACCTCTACCTGTGATCTAGCATCTTTCCGGATGGCAAAAGAAAAAATGGGGTAATGAAATACGCGAATTCTCAGTTTATCAAGGGCGAAAGAAATGCCGACTAAGTCGCTTCAGAATATCGGCGCATTCCTTTTAATCCTGCTTGTCGCAGGCCTCACAGACAGCCATTCTAGATCAGCAGAAACTCAGGAAAACGTGCGGTAGCCTGAAGTTAAAGTCATCTCCAACGCCAGGACGCCCGTGCCTCCGCCCGGCCAGAGAAAGAAGCTCGTCTTCGAGGAAGTGCTGAGTATCGGACAGATTGAGGGCGACGATCACTATATGTTCGGAGACACGGACGTCTTCAACACCGACGAACAGGGAAACTTCTATATCCCTGACTGGAGAAGAAGGAGAGTTCTGAAATATGACTCCGCGGGGCGTTACCTGCTCACCATCGGCCGCGAGGGCCAGGGGCCGGGCGAGTTCCAGAACCTTTCCCCGGCCGACACCTGGTTCTTCTTCAATAATGGGAAAGCCTACGCTGTAGCTGAGAAAGACGGTTTCAAATTCGTCAAACGATACGGTTTTGAAATTCAGGATTACTAAGAATTCGGCTAAAATGAGAACTTGAGCTCAATTTGACATCACTTCGAGCCGCGATCTATACTCCCTCACGATGCTTGGAGGGGAAAACTTGGGGGCTTATGATCTGATCTCTTATCGGTGATTATTTCCCTAAGTTCCCCACCGTGATCGTCAGAGAGTTGAAATCGGATTGAAAAGGGCTCGCCATGGGGGGTAGAATTAGAACAAGGTCGAAGCGATGGGAGTAAAGCAGATGGCAAAAAAATTAGCTGACGGCGTGGCACGATCAATATCATTCGCGACCGTTATTGTTTTCTTGTTTGCGCCATCAATGGCGGCCGGGCCGACGAAATTGACTCCTGACAATCCGAAATGGGGCGACACCGTCACGGTGACATACGATCCTATGGTAAGAGATGCGAAATTCCAGCCTGGGGACACGGTCTACATTTATTATCAGCTGAAGTTTCCCGGCTTCTCAAAGAACGGCTGGGCAAAAATGGACGCGAAGGACGGAACGTTTCAGCGGGATATCAGGATTCCCCAAGAGTCTTCTTTCGTTTATATGGATTTTATGACCATGGACAGCTGGGATCAGAACGCTAACCTAAGAAGCATGATCTTTCGGCAAGACGAAGTTCCCGCAGAAGGAGCCTGGCAATCGAGAATATGGACAGATGCCTCCGTAACCGGATATTTGGAAGCCTTCAACAATGAACGGAAACTCTATCCCGGGAATTATTCGGTCTATCGGGACAAGTGGTGGAATGACGGCGTCTTCAAGAAGGCCGATCAGAAGGCGATCATCGGCCGGGAGATCGCGGCCCTCAAACAGGAGGGCATCAAGGAGTCTCCGGGGCTGCTCGGGTCTTTGTCCTGCGGCTATCTTCTTCTCGACGACGACAAGGCGAGCCGCGAAGTGCTGCAGCGCATGGTCCGGATCTATCCGGATAGGGAAGACACGGCCTGGGCGCTGAGGGAGTATGATTCTCTGATGTTTGCCAAACAAATCGAGGGGGAAGGGCCGGAAGAGGTCAAGCGACTGAAAATCGAGCTCCTTAGGAAGGATCCCGGATCGAAAATCCTCCGCGATTATATGCTCCCCTGGATTTCTTACGAAAAGGACCCCCCTTTGGACATCGTCCGCGCCGGATGCGAGGCCTGGCTCAAGGACGAGCCCGACAATCCGACTCCGTATTACACCCTGGCCATGGTTCTCCTGGAGAAGAACGAAGGTCTGAATGAAGCCGCCGGGCTCATCGTGAAGGCCCTGGACAGGCTGGTCGCCGGCAAACTGCGGCTGTTCGGAGACATCACAGGGAGCAGGAGCGAACGCTCCCTGCCGGATTGGTACGCAACCGCCGCGGCCATCCACGAAAAGCTTGGCGATTTCTCTGCCGCCCTCGCCGCAATAGAAGCTGCCCAGAGCCTAGCCAAGGAAGAAAACCGTCCTGACTTGTTCATGCGCGAAGCTTCTATTTGGCGAAGCCTCGGCTATTTTGACAAAGTGGAAAAATCCCTCCTTGAGGCCCGACGGCGTGGCGCAAAAAAGGCTGATGAGGAGCTCAGGGAAATTTATCGGCAGCGACGTAAGACTGATGAGGAATTCGATGCCTGGCTCGCCGGAAAAACGCAAGAACAGTCTACGGCGGCGTCCCGGGACAAGAAACCTGCGCCCGGATTTGAGGTTAAGGCCCTTGACGGAGACACCGTGCGCCTGGCTGACCTAAAGGGCAAGGTCGTCGTCCTCAATTTCTGGTACATCGGATGTGCGCCGTGCCAGGTGGAAATGCCTGGCTTGAACAAGCTCGTCGAGGAATTCAAACCCGGAGAGGTTGTTTTCATCGGGTTCGCTCTGGACGATCAAAGTCATCTCGGCGAATTTCTCAAGAAAACTCCTTTTAACTACAAGATCATCGCCGGATCGTCCTCCATCACCAAGCAATACGGGGTGTCAGCTTACCCGACCCATGTTGTCATCAACAAACAAGGCCTGGTCGAATTCACCATCACCGGAGGTAGCACTGACATCCAGGAGAAGTTGCGCCCTCTCATTCGGGGCCTCTTGAAATGAAAGCGGGTTCGCATTTTTGCCACCACGACGTCGACTTGGAGCCGCCGTGGGATTTTCAGCCGTGTTAGGAATGGCTCAGCTGCCTTCCTTCTCTCGCTTCAGCCTCTCACGCGCTTCGGCGAACATCGGCTCGGCGTACTCGGAGCTCCAAGTGCGGTCCTCGAAACTCCTCTTCTCAACCAGCGACAGGAAGCCCTTGAATTCCCCGAAGTAGGATCTATAGATAGGGAAGCTGTCCACGAGGTCGGCATACCGGCCGACGCGCACGGGACGGCCGGTCTTCTCCGCGATCCGGCCGGCGATCACACGCTGCAGGTCGGTCAGGACGAAGACATTTATGTAAGCCGTCTTGTAGGCGTCCCTTGAGCGCCAGTGAGTATTCATATTGAGGACCAGTCCGCCCTGATCGTCCGGGAGAAGCCGGCACCAGACCCGCTGCAGGCAGGGCGGGTCATAGGTAGGGGGGTCGAGCTTGGGATTCCAGGTGATAGCCTGAGCGCGTCTCGAGTGTCCCGCCTGGCTGAGCTTTTCAACGATATAATTGATCTGGTCGATGACCGCGCCCTCGATCTCATAGGCGAAAAGGCGTTTATGGTACGTGTAGGTCCATTTTCCCTCTTCGGGCGCGATCCAGTGGTCATGGACACCATCCACCACTTCCTGGCGATAGACCTCGAGATCCTCCAAGCCGCCCGGGAAGGCACGGTGGATACGGGGCTCCAAGAACGGGTCCTCGACCACCCACATCATGGTGCAGTCTCGGCTTGGCGGGTCGCCCGGCCTGTCGTACTCGGTCTCGATGGCCGCCCCTTTCTCCCAGCAGGCCAGGACGGCCTTTTCCCAGGCCTCCGGCAGTGTTTTTCCGAGGACGTACAAAGTGGGAATCAGTCCTTGCATCCGGGCCTCACTTCCTGAAAAATGCGGAAACCAGGACGCCGACACCGACGGCGATCAGGACGAGCGGCCACCACTCTTCAAAACCGATGAGGTGAGCGCCGCCAATGACGGCCAGGATGAGCCCGGCGACGATCCTGCCCCCGACGCCGCGGCGGCCCTCGGCCGAGAAGGCTCTAAGCAGCGCTTCGAGAAGAAATATTCCGCCCAATCCTACCAAAAAATAGGCCCACCAGTCCGCCCAGGAGATCCTGTCCATCTCGGTCAGAAGGAAAAGGACGCCGAGAAGGATGAGGATGAGTCCGCCGGTGATTTTCGGCCGGTAATCCTGTTTTGGCTTAACGCTTTCGTCCATCTAATCTCTCCCAATTCAGGCTTTGGCTATTCATCTATATCACAGCCATAAAACTCGGTCAAACCGATAAGCATGGCACGGAAAGAAATCGTGGGGTTTGAGGAGTGAAGGGGGGAGGGATGGCCCTGCCCCCCTCCGATCGTTTGGATAGGAAGGACTTCCGGCTTAGGCCGCCCGGCCGAGGGCCGTGAGCGACTCCGCGACCCGGCCGACAGCCAGGATGTAGGCCGCTTCCCTCATGGTGACGTTATGTTTCTCCATCACGGCCACAACCTCCCAAAAGGCCTTTTTCATCTTCTTCTCTGTCTTCTCCCGGACTTCCTCCTCGGAGAAGAAGTAGCGCTGCAGGTCTTGGACCCATTCCAGATAGGAGACGGTGACCCCGCCGGCGTTGGCCAGGATATCGGGGGCCACGAGAACCTTCTTTTCTTTCAGGATCTCGTCCGCCTCCAGAGTGGTCGGGCCGTTGGCGCCTTCGAGGACGATGCGGGCCTTGACCGTGTCGGCGTTGTCCCTGTGGATCTGGCCTTCCATGGCCGCCGGGATGAGGACATCACAATCCAGGGCGATCAGACCGTCGTTATCGATCGGCTCGGTCCCGGGGAAGTTGACAACACTCCCCGTCTGGACGACCTGCTTCTCCAGCTCAAACGGGTCGATACCCTTGTCCGAGCGGATGCCACCAAACATGTCGGTGACGGCGATAATCCGGCAGCCGGCCTGGTGGACCAGCTTCCCGATCGAAGAGCCGACGTTGCCGAACCCGAGGATGGCCACCTTCTTGCCGCTGAGTGGAATTTTCAGGTGCTTACAGGCCTCCTCCAGGACGAAAAAGAGTCCCGTTCCGGTGGCCATCGCCCGTCCCAGAGAACCCCAGAGATTGACCGGCTTGCCGGTGACAACGGCGGGCTCTAGGCATCCGTTGCCCTGGCTGTAAGCGTCTGCGATCCAGGCCATTGTCTGGGCGTTGGTGAACATATCCGGCGCCGGGATATCCTTGTAGGGGCCGATGAAGTCCCGGATGGCGAAGGTGTACTCCTTGGTCAGCTTCCTGAGTTCATTCTCCGACATCTTCAGCGAGTCGCAAATGATGGCCCCTTTGGCTCCCCCGAAGGGAAGGTCGAGGACCGCGCATTTCCAGGTCATCCAGGAGGCTAACGCCTTGCATTCGCTGAGCGAGGCCTTCGGGCTGTAGCGGATGCCGCCCTTGGCCGGTCCGCGGACCCTGGAATGCTGCACCCGGAAGCCGGTGAAGGTCTCGGCCACACCGTTGTCGAGGGTGATGGCCAGATGGACCGTCAGCTCACGCTCGGGATGCTTGAGCCTCTGATAGATCCAGGGATCGAGGTCGAGGAAATTGGCCGCCCGCTCGAACTGGAGAGTCGCTTCCAGGAACGGGTCATACTCCTTTTCCCGAAGTTCCGGAAGGGGGCTGATGTACCTGATCTTTGCTTCGTTTTTCATCTTTGACTCCACTTCAGCCGATTTCCTTGACCAGGAGTTTCAACAGCCGGTCATAGCCCGATTTCTGGAACTGCAGGATGGGTACCTTTTTCCCGTGATGATAGAGATACTTGCCTTCGAGCCGGACTCTCTTCTTGGTCTTCGGCTTTCGGGCGACGATCTCGTGGACATCGGGCCAGGGGATGATTTCCGCCAGCTGGCCTTCGGCCGCCTCGGGAAGGGATTCTTCCCGGATGTCCCTGACGGCGCTCGTGGATTTTGAATGATTGCTCATGTTGACCTCCTATTAGAGCAGGCCAACACTAAAGCAATTCTCATGCCAATTATTAAATAGTTGATATTAAATAAATTACGAGATCAGAGATGAGAGACTATAGCATTTTGCACTATGGCAAATCGCAATGACAGGGCTCCGGCGGCCGGTCTCTCAGTGCGTTTCCCAGGATTTTATCTTCCTGAATAGAGAGGTGGGATGTATGCCCAAAACCCTGGCAGCCTGGGATCTGTTCTGGCCGACCGCCGCCAGGACCTTCTTGATATAGGCTTTCTCCAATTTCTCCAAGGTCGGAAGCGAACCGACGGCCACGACGTCCTCTAGTCCGGGAGCTTCGGGGACCTCCCGGTAATCCCTGATCTCCGAGGGAAGATGAGTGAACCGCACCTCTTCATCGGAATAGAGGGAGAGGATCCTTTCGATGATGTTGCGGAGCTCCCGGACATTGCCCGGCCAGGGATAGGCGAGGATCGCTTTAGCGGCTTCTTGGGATATGCTCTTATATGCCCGCCTCAGCTCCTGGTTGAGCTCCTGGATAAATAGGAGGGCCAGCGGAAGGATGTCTTCTTTCCTTTCCCTGAGCGGCGGTATGATAAGGGGAACGACGTTCAGCCGGTAATAAAGGTCGGGCCGGAATTTGCCGCTTTCCGTCGCCTTGGTAAGATCCGTGTTTGTAGCGGCGATGATGCGGATATCGACCCGGATCGGCTGAGTTCCGCCGAGGCGGCCGAAGGAGCCTTCCTCCAGGACCCGGAGCAACTTGGCCTGAAGGTTGAGCGACATATCTCCGATCTCGTCGAAAAACACGGTGCCTCCGTCGCCCCTCTCCAGGAGACCGATCTTCCTTTTCCGGGCATCGGTGAAAGCTCCCGCCTCGTATCCGAACAGCTCGCTCTCGAGCAGGTTCTCCGGGATGGCCGCGCAGTTGATCTCGACGATCGGCTTCTCCGCCCTTGGGCTGTGATAGTGGATGGCCTTGGCCAGGAGCTCTTTTCCTGTCCCGCTTTCTCCCTGGAGAAGGACGGTCGTCCGGTCCGCGCCCGCCACCCGCTTGGCCAGGCTGATGACTTCTTTCATATTCCTGCTTTCGGCGATAATCCGGCCGAAGTAATAGCGCCCTTTTTCGGATTCGAGATGCTCCAGAACCCGGATGCGCAGGGATAGAGTCTCCAAGGCCCGGCGGATGGTGTGCTTGAGGTCGCTTATCTTGAACGGCTTGAGCAGGTAATCGTAGGCGCCGAGCTTCATCGATTCCACGGCCTTCTCCAGGATCTCATAGGCGCTCATCATGATGACGATCGGCTCCCGGTCGATCTCCTTGATGCGGCGCAGGACCTCGAGCCCCGAAATGCCCGGCAGCATCAGGTCGAGCAGGATGAGTTGAGGCTTGTAGCGGTTGTACATCTCCAACGCCGTTTCGCCGGAATCGGCGACCATGACTTCATAGTCCTCTTTAGCCAGCGCCTTTTTGAGGTTGTTCAGGGTCAGGATTTCGTCATCGACGATCAGGATGCTGAAAGAGCTCACGAGATCACCTCCTCGTCCTTGTGAAGCGCCCGGCCCTTCTGGCGGACAGGCAGGAGGATCTGGAACGCGGTGCCTTTACCCACTTCGCTTCGGACCGAGATCTCGCCGCCGTGGCTCTTGATATAGCTCAGGCTGATGCTCAGTCCGAGGCCGGTGCCCTGGCTTTTCTTCGTGGTGAAGAAGGGGTCGAATATCTTCTTCAAGTTCTCCGGTGGGATGCCCACCCCGGTATCGCTGATCTGGATCTGGATGAGCTCCTGGAACTTGACCTTGGCGGTCTCGGCTTTGAGCTCTCCGCCTCCCGGCATGGACTGGGCGGCGTTGATGAACATGTTCGTCAGGACCTGACGGACCTGGTTGAGGTCGGCGGTGATCTGGGGCAGCCCGGACGGAAGGATCTTCTCAATCCGGATGCTGCGGAATATGGGCTGGTGGCTTAGAAAGGAGAGGGTGTCGTCGACCAGCTGGTTGACGTTGACCTTGGTGAACTGAGGCGGAGAGGGGCGGGCGAAGTTGAGCAGGCCGCGGATGGTCTCGGAGATCCGGTAGACGTTCTCCAGCACGACCTCGATCTCCTGTTTCTTGGCTTCCTCGGCGGCCTCGTCCCGGAGGATCTCGAGATAGGAGGAGATCCCCAAGAGAGGGTTGTTGATTTCGTGGGCGGCACCGAGCGCCAGCTGGCTGAGAGCGGAGAGTTTCTCGTACTCGGCCAGCTGGCCGTGGAGCTTCTCCCGCTCGCTGACGTCTTCGATGAGGATGCTCACCCCCCGGACCTTGCCGCGGGCGTCCTCGACCGGGAAAAACGAGAGGTTGAAGTATTCCTCGCCCCGCTGACGGTCGATCCTTTTCTTGTCGATCCGTTTGGGCCGTCCGCTGAAGATGGTGTTTTCGAATGCGATCTCGATGTCCTTATCGTTGAGCCAGGGCAGGGCCTGGAAGATGCTCTGCCCTTTCTTAAGGTCGGGCAGGTTGAAGAGCTGGCGGATTTCCTTGTTGAAATGGGTGATCAGGCCTGAAGCATCGAGTCCGATGACACCCAGGGAGATGCTGTCGACGAGGTCGGTGATGTATTCCTCAGAAAGACGCAGCTCCTCGGCCAGGAGCTCGCTTTCCCTGGCCTCTCTCTCGAGCTCGACGTTCATCGCATCCACTTCTTTTTTCTTAGCCTGTGCTTCGGCAAGGGCCCGGCGGAGGTCGACGGTCAGCCGGCGGAGGAGGGCTGTCGTCCGCCGCGAGTTGAGGTTGGAGATGAGGACGAGGAGTAGGAAAAACGGGAGGAAGAGATAGAGGATGATCCGGTTGATCTGCCGCAGGGGCAGATTGGCCTCTTTGAGGTCCATCTCGGAGACGAGGTAATCAGAGGAGCCGGGGATCCTGGAGTAGGCGCAGAGAACCCGCTGGCCCCGGTAGTCGATGTGGGTCTTGACGCCCCTTTCGCCCTGATGCGGATTCTCCTCCTTTTCAAGATAGCTCTTGTCGAGGAGCGGACGACCGCCCAGCTTGGTTGGTGAGAGGAGCTTCCCCGAGGCATCCGTCAGGAAGAGCTCGCTCGTCTCTCCGATCCGCAGGTCAAAGAGCAGGCTGTAGTAGCTCTCGAGGTTCAGCCCGGCCGCCAGGGTGCCGATAGTCTGGTTGCTTCGGCTGAACAGGGGATGGGACAAGATCATGACGCTCGTGCCCAGCAGTTCGGAATGGAAAATCCCGGAGTTGAAGAACCGGCCGTCCCGGGCAGCCCGAAAATACTCCCTGTCGGCCACCGACCCGGAGACATCCCTGTTGAGGGAGAAGACGATGCGGCCCTCGAGGTCGGTGACGAGGATGAAATCGTACCACTTCTTGACGGCCAATCGGGATGTCAGGACCGGGGCGAGGCCCGGGACGTCCTCGATTCTCTCGACATCGAAATGCGAGAATGAGCGCAGGTCCGTCTCGCGGTCCTGGAGGAAGATGGCGATCGTCTTGGTGTTCTCGGCGACCGTCTCGGCCAGCCGGCCGTAGATCTGTCCCTTGACGAAGGCCGAAGCCTCATAATTAACGGCCAGGTAGAGGAGCAGGATCGGGCTGACGAAAAGGATGATCGTGAGCAGCGTGTTCCGGGAGGTCAACTTCCGGTAGTTCGTCTCTTCGTTGTCCTGGAGCGTCATGGGATCTGCAGCCCTGTACAAGGATTTCTTATTTTATCAAAATCGGAGGGAAATGTAATGGCCCTTGGCCGGAGATGGATGTTGCCAGACCCGGTGTTTTCTAATACAATAGCTCAAAACCGCCATGACCGCCCGAGCCATCGTCAAGTCCATGAGGCCGGCCCAGTGGACGAAAAACCTCGCCGTCTTCGCCGCGCTCATATTTGCCCAGAAATTCTTTTCCCTCCCTCTTTTGCTCAGGGCCGCCGGGGCCTTTCTCACGTTCTGCGTGATCTCCGGGGCGCTCTACATTTTAAACGACCTCCATGACCGCGAGGAGGACCGGGCCCATCCCAAGAAGTCGCAGCGGCCGATCGCCAAGGGCGAGATCCGTCCGTCCGAGGCGCTGATTCTTTTTCTCGTGCTGGCCGCGGCCGGCCTGACGGCGGCCTTCTTCCTCGGGCGGGGGTTCTTCGTCGCCGTCCTCGTCTATTTCCTTCTCCAGATCGCCTATACTTTCAAGCTCAAACAGGTCGTCATCCTCGATATTTTTGTCACCGCCGCCGGGTTCGTCATCCGAGTGGTGGCGGGCGGACTGGTCATCGCGGTGCCCATCTCCTCCTGGCTGATCATCTGCACGATGCTCCTGGCGCTTCTTCTGTCGATGGGGAAAAGACGCCACGAGCTCGTCCTTCTCGAAGAGAAGGCCGTCGAGCACCGGCCCATACTCAGGGAGTACAGCGCTTATCTTCTCGACCAGATGATCGCCGTGGTCACCGCCTCGACCCTGATCGCCTACTGCCTCTACACTATCTCCCCCGAGACCGTGGCCAAATTCGGCACTTCAAACCTCGTCTGGACGGCCCCCTTCGTCCTCTACGGAATCTTCCGCTATCTCTACCTTGTCCATCTCAAGGGCAAGGGAGGGAGCCCGGAGGAGATCATCATCCAGGATAAGCCGATGCTCCTCAACATCGTGCTCTGGATCGGGGCCGTAATCCTCGTCCTCTATTTGAGGAAGTGAAGGCTTTTCGGCTCGCGCTCGAGATGATAGACGATAATACTCTGGAGGGTTCTGCCGATGTCCTCCAGCTGGCCAGCCGAGCAGGCGGGGCCGCCTTCTATGGGTGGAGCGTTTTTCCGGACCCAGCCGAGGAAGTGGACGAATTCGGCCGGGACTTCCTCCTTTTTTAAGGGAGCGCAGACCCCGCAGTAAACACCGTCCATCCGGGGCGACAGCCAGCCTCCTTCAGTCAGGCGCTTCCGGCACTTCCGGCAGCGCCGGAAATCGGGCAGGAGCCCATTGATCTGGAGGAACCAGGCTTCAAAATAGCGGCTCAGTATCCCCAGGTCCCCCTTTTGCTTGATGGCCGAGAGGACAGAGAAGAGGAGCCGGAAGACGAGGTCTTCCTTAGCCCGGGAGGGGAAGAACTCCTCGACGAGTTCGGCAAAATAGCCCAGGGTGCAGGCACTCCGGAAATCCCCGTGCACCTCGAAGAAGGACTCGATCAATTCGGCCTGGCTCACCGTTACCAGGTCCTTGTGTTCCTTCTCATAGTAGAAGACTTTGACGAGCGACATGGGTTCGAGGCTGCTCCCGAACCGGTTGCCGAACTTCCGCGCCCCCTTGGCAACGCCGCGGAGCAGACCTTTGTCCCGGGAGAAGAAGACGACCACCTTGTCCTGGTCGCCGATGTTAAAGCTGCGCAGGACGATGGCCTCGGTCTGATCAAGGGGCATGGACGGCTGCTCAGGATACGAAGGTGATGTTCAACGCCTTGATCTTCTCCCGGAGCTGGCCTTCTTCAACCTTGAGGTCGGAGGCCGACTGGGGGATATCCCAGCCGTTCCGCATCAGGACACCGTGGATATACCGTCGTTCGAACTGCTCCCTGGCCTTTTCCAGCGTCCGGCCCTCCCGGCCTTCGAAGAAGCCGGAGATGTATTCGAGCTCGCGTGTCTCGACGAGGAGGGTGAGATGAGAGCCGGTGATGACGTCTTCGGGGACCATGATGACGAACCGCTCGATGACGTTCATCAGCTCGCTGACGTTTCCCGGCCAGACATAGCGCAGGAACGCTCCGACGGCCTCCGGGGACATGGTCTTGGGCTTCTTTCCGTATTCCGCGGCGAAATGGCGGAGGAAGTGGTCGATCAGATGGGGGATGTCGTCGGGCCTCTCCCTCAGGGGCGGAAGGGTGAGGGCGATGACATTGAGTTTGAAGAAGAGGTCCTCGCGGAATCGCCCCTGGGCGATGAGCTCGCGCAGGCTCCGGGTGGTCCCTGCTATGAGGCGGCTGTCGAAGGACAGGGGCTCCGACGCACCCAGCGGCTCGAAGCGCCGCTCCTCGATTGCCCGGAGCAGCCTGGCCTGGGTTTTCAGGCTCAGGTCGCAGACCTCATCGAGGAAGAAAGTGCCCTCATCGGCCAGCAAGATTTTCCCTTTCTTGTCCCTGACCGCCTGGGGAAAGGCGCCCTTGAGGTGGCCGAAGAGCTCCAGTTCCATCATCTCCTCGGGGACGGCCGAGCAGTTGACCTCGACGAACCGCTTCTCCTTGCGCGGGCTCAGCTGATGGATGAGACGGGCGACCAGCTCCTTCCCGGTCCCGTTTTCGCCGTAGATGAGGACCGGGCCGCCGGACAGCGCGGCCAAGTCGATCTCTCTTCTCAGTTTCTGGATGGACAGGCTTTCGCCGATGAGATAGTAGCGGCCGCGCTGACGCTCGCGGAGCAGGACGTTCTCGTCCTCCAGTTTTTTCTGCCGCAGGGCGTTGCGGACGGTGAGCACGACCTTTTCCAGGGAGAGCGGCTTCTCCAGGAAATCGTGGGCGCCGAGCTTGGTCGCCGTGACGGCCGTCTCGATCGTCCCATGACCCGAGATCATGACCACCTGCGGGCTTTCCTCCAGGGCCTTGATCTTCTTGAGGACATCGATGCCGCTCATCTTGGGCAGCCAGATGTCGAGAAGCACCAGGTCGACATTCTGGCTCTTCAGGATCTCCAAACCCTGCTCCCCGGACTCCGTGGTCTTCACGAGGAAACCCTCGTCTTCCAGGATTCCCTTGAGGGATGAACAGATGCTGGCTTCGTCGTCGATGATGAGGATTTTTTCTTTGATCATGCGGGTATCTGAATAGTGAATCTAGCCCCGGTCGGCTGGACGTTCTCCACGCGGATCGACCCGTTGTGCTCCCGGATGATCTGGTTGACGATGGCCAGCCCCAGGCCCGTGCCCTTCTTCTTTGTGGAAAAATAGGGCAGGAAAAGTTTGGTCTTGTCCTCGACTGAGATGCCCGGTCCCGTGTCCGAGATCTCGATCGAAACCTGCTGCTGTCTCTTCTCGAAGGCGGCCCGAACCCGGATCTTTCCCTTCTTGTTCATGGCCTCGATGGCGTTGTCGAAGATGTTGATCAAAACCCTTTTCATCTGCTCCGGGTCGAGCTGGAGCGAGGCGGGAAGGTCGGCCGCCAGTTCGGCCTCGAACTCGACTTGGGCGAAGATGCCGCGGAAGAGAGCTACGGTCTGCTCGACGAGGAGGCGCAGGTCGGCCGGCCGGAGCTCGACCTTGGGCATGCGGGCGAAGTTAGAGAACTCGTCGACCAGGGACTTGATCGTCCGAGCCTCCTGGATGATGGTCTTGGCCCCTTCCTCGATCACCGTCGGGGAATTCGGGTCCTGCTTCTTCAGCGTCTTGATGATCCGTTCGGCGGAGAGCTGGATCGGCGTCAGCGGGTTCTTAATCTCGTGGGCGACCCGCTGGGCGACCTCTTTCCAGGTGGCGATCTTCTGGGCTTTAATGAGCTGGGTGAGGTTGTCGAAGACCACGATCATCCCCGAGAAATCGCCGTTGGCCTGAGGCAGGGGAGAAAGGGCCAGGGCCAGGGTGGTCGTCTGCCCATTGGAGACGATGCTGATCTCCT
>Ga0154855_1263_pt12 | contig 15401 bp, 14 predicted proteins | sample Rifle2008BG19ft_FD_105827 | JGI IMG/M metagenome (GOLD analysis project Ga0154855, IMG submission 105827) | Candidatus Aminicenantes bacterium RBG_19FT_COMBO_58_17 | reverse complement strand
AGCCGGGATCGTCAGTTCCCTGGAGAGGTTCTCCCAGGCAACGGGAGGGAAGGTGTTTATCGCCGCCCGGCCGGAGGAACTCACGGCCGCCCTCCGCGAGGTCAAGAGAGAGCTCGGCCATCAATACATCATCGGCTACACGTCCTACAAGAACGTGAAAAACGAGTACCGGAAGATCCGGGTTGAGACTGCCAACAAGAAATACAGAGTGAGGACGCGGGAAGGATACTAGGATCGCCGCAGGGCCGGGGCTTGTTTTCCTCGGAATTTAGTGCTTAAATAGTCCCTAGGGATTGGATTGAGTGGTTTTAATATTGTTGCCCACAGGAGGGATAAGACAATGAAAAACAACCGGATCGTCTTTTTAGTCGGGTTCCTGGCCGTAATCGGCCTGCTTCTCGTCCCAGGCTGTGCCACCAAAAAATACGTGCGCCAGGAGGCGGCCGCTATCGACCAGAAGGTCGAGGGGATCGAAACCGCCATCGAGGAGAACCAGAAGCGGATCAAGGAGCACGACGAGCGGCTGGCGACACTCGGTTCGCTCATCACCGAGCAGCAGGACCAGATCAAGGGCGTGGACGGCAAGATCGAAGACGTGAAGAAGGCCACCCAGGGCAAGCTCCTCTTCAAGGAGACCCTGAAGAACGACCAGGCGAAGTTCAAGTTCGACAGCTCCGAGCTCGGTCCCGAGGCCAAGGCGGCGCTGGACGTGTTCGTCCAGAAGCTCGTCCAGGAAAACAGAGGTGTTTACCTCGAAATCCAAGGGCATACGGACAGCACCGGCGAGGAAAGCTATAACCTGCTTCTGGGGAAGAAACGGGCGGAGGCGGTGATGGAATACTTCTATAAGCAGTACCACATCCCTCTCCACAGGATGCAGGTGTTCAGCTTCGGCAGCTCGGCGCCGGTCTCCGATAACAAGACCAAGGACGGACGGGCCCAGAACAGGCGGGTGGAAATACTCGTCTATGAATAGGGCTTAAACCGCTCCTTCTGAATTGGTCCTAAAATCAGCAAGAGTTTCTGCGGACTTCCATCTCTGCACGTCAGAAAACATTTGAAGGAGGCACCGGTATGAAATCAATAAAGACGGCCTTCAGGATTTCTGTCTGGACTCTTGTCCTTGGCTTCATAGCGCTGCCCTCTGCGGGCCTGGACTGGCCGGTCCTCAAGACTTATGATCGGGACCACATCGAACGCATCGCCCTGCCCCTGGGGGGGATCGGGACGGGGACGGTCAGCCTGGGCGGGAGGGGAAACCTTCTCGACTGGGAGATCATGAACCGTCCGGCCAAAGGCTATATCCCTTATCTGGGCCAGCAGCTGGGTCCCTTCTTCGCCCTCAACTTGAAAGGAGCGGACGGAAAGTCTTGGACCCGGGCTCTCGAGGGGCCGCTACCTTTCTTTGTCTATGAACAGAGTCACGGCAGCACGGCTATGAACCATGGCCTGCCCCGCTTTCGTGACTGCTCATTCGCAGCCGCTTATCCCTTAGGACAAGTGTTTCTTTCGGATCCTGATATGCCTGTGGAGGTCCGCCTCCAGGCCTTCAACCCGCTCATCCCCGGCGAACCGGACGCGAGCGGGATCCCGGTCGCCGTCCTCCGCTATGTGATAAAAAATAAAACCGGCCAGGGGCTCAAGGCGTCTGTCTGCGGGACGGTGCCGAACTTCATCGGTTCCGACGGCTCTAACCTTTCCCGCGACTGGAAGGGTGATCCTGTGGTCGCCGGCACCAACAAAAACCGGAATGAATTCCGGGACGGCCCGGTCGTAAGCGGCATCTTGATGTCTTCAGCCGGAGTCGACCCGACAGCCGAAGCCTGGGGGACGATCGCCCTGAGCGTTCCCTCCGGACAGCCGCTGAGCTGCCGGACCGCCTGGTCGGAAGAGGGCTGGGGGACATCGCTTCTCGACTTCTGGGACGACTTCAGCCGGGACGGCCGGCTCGAAGAGCGTGAACTCAAGTCGGCCGATATGCCTCTGGCCTCGCTCGCCGCCGAGATCGACATTCCGCCCCAGGGAACTCGCTCGGTCACCTTTCTCTTGACCTGGCATTTTCCCAACCGCGTAACCTGGACGCAGAAGAAGACCGAGGACGACCTGATCGGGAATTTCTACACAACCCGCTACTCCGACGCCTGGGACGCGGCTGAGAAGACGGCGACCCGCCTTGAGGAACTGGAAAAAAAGACGATCGAATTCGTCACGGCCTTTGGCCAGAGCACGCTGCCTCCGGAAGTCAAGGAAGCGGCCCTCTTCAACCTCAGCACGCTTCGGACCCAAACCTGCTTCCGGACCCCCGACGGCCGGTTTTTCGGGTTCGAAGGGACGAGCAACAGCAGCGGCTGCTGCTGGGGTTCCTGCACTCATGTCTGGAACTACGAGCAGGCGACCGCCTTCCTCTTCGGGAGCCTGGCCCGCTCTATGAGGGAGGTCGAGTTCAATCAGACTACGAACCCCGAGGGACTGATGAGCTTTCGGGTCGGCCTCCCTCTCTCCCGGGCCTGCGACCTGAACCGGGCCGCGGCCGACGGTCAGATGGGCTGCATCATGAAGATTTACCGAGACTGGCAGCTGTCCGGTGACGACTCCCTCCTCCGCACCCTCTGGCCAAACGTCAAGAAGGCGCTCGAGTTCTGCTGGATCCCCGGCGGCTGGGACGGCGACCGCGACGGAGTCATGGAGGGATGCCAGCACAACACGATGGACGTCGAGTACTTCGGGCCGAACCCCCAGATGGGGATCTGGTACCTGGGCGCCCTGCGGGCAGCGGAGGAGATGGCGCGCTATCTGGGGGACAAGAAGTTCGCGGCGTTCTGCGCGAAGCTCTTCCAGAATGGAAGCGCTTGGCTGGATACGCACCTTTTCAACGGCGAGTACTATGAGCACGAGATCCGGCCGCCTAAGGATCTGAAGGAGATCGCTCCGGGCCTGGTCATCGGCATGGGGTCCAAGGATCTTTCGAACCCGGACTACCAGCTTGGGAAGGGCTGCCTCGTCGACCAGCTCGCCGGCCAGTACATGGCCCATGTCTGCGGCCTGGGGTATCTCGTCGACCCGGGCCATGTCCGGACAACCCTCCGGAGCATCCTGAAATACAACCGGCAAAGGGGGTTCTACGACCACTTCAATTGCCTCCGTTCATTCGTTCTCGGCGATGAGACGGCGCTTCTCATGGCCTCGTATCCTAAGGGCAGGCCCACGAATCCCTTTCCTTATTTCACCGAGGTGATGACCGGGTTCGAGTACACGGCGGCGGTGGGCATGCTCTACGAGGGCGATGTCGCCCAGGGGTTGGAGTGCATCCGCGACATCCGGGCGCGCTACGACGGCCGGAAACGAAGCCCGTTCGACGAGGCCGAATGCGGCCATCATTATGCCCGGGCCATGGCCAGCTGGGCGGCGGTCCTGGCCTTGTCTGGCTTTCGCTTCTCGGGTGTGGAGAAGTCGATGACCTTCGCCGCCAACGAGGGCACTTATTTTTGGTCGAACGGTTGGGCCTGGGGGACTTGCACCATCAAACCGGAGGGCCAGAAGCTCCGGGCCGAACTTCGTGTCCTCCATGGTGAGCTGGAGTTCAAGACTTTCAGGTTGGATCAAAGAGGAGTGAAGAAGTTCAAGGGCGGCCTTCTCCTAAAAACCGGAGAAAAGACAGATGTTCTGATCTAGAGTCCCAGAATCGGGCCGAGAAAATACGCCTCAGGGGCTATTTCGATCGTCTGCGGGGGTAATAGGTGGAACTCAACCGCCAGGAATTTCGATCGAACACGCTGCCATTAATAACAAATTCATCCAAACGGGGAAGATAAGTGCTTTGCCAGTGCTCGTGCTGCCATTCATGGAAATAAAACCTTCGCTCTCGGACCTCATCCGGGTCCACTTCGAAAACCGATCGACCGTCGAATTTTTCATTGAGGTTGAAAAAATAGCCAATGGTTGCAGGGATATCGGTCAGCGAGACCTGGGCTCTCGACGTCTGCAAATTTCCTTTGCTCTGAGGAGGCTTGATGGCCATTAGAGCGAGGGCAGACCCGGCGATTTCAGAAAGTTTTCTTACATTAATTGATTCCTCTTTGTCACCGGGACTATCGCCGTTCGTCATTTTGATTTCTTGGCCATGACCATGGTCGGCCTGGAGAATAATCAGCGACGAATCATAAATCCCTTTCTTTTTCAGCTCGTCTAGAAACCTTATAAAATTATCGAGACAACACTTGGCTTGAACCCTCGTGTTTTCCGCTGTCGCGGGCATATTTTCGGCATATTCACAATCTTTGTTCACGACAATCGGGAAATGAGTCGTCATCAAATGGAAGTACTTGTAAACAGGAATATTCCTTTTGACCGATAGGTGTTCAATCAGATCGTCCAAAAAGGCTTGATGAGAGAAATATCGGATGTTGAGTCTTTTATTTTTCGTGCTGAATAGACGCTGAAACAGCCATCGTTCATCGTGATGTATGAATTTCTTCAAAAAATGAGGAGCGTGGCGGAACAATACGAGATCGATCATCAGGGTCGATTCAGATTTCAAATTCTCCTCTTTCCCTCCGCCATAAGGAATGACAATTCGGCAATAATTCGAATACCGAGCTCCCTTGCGAAAGAGCCCATCGCAGACAAGGTCTGTTTCATAGCCGCTATCATAGAGCACGTTGAAAATCGTCTTCCCCCGGTTGACATCATTGACAAATCGGCGCATCGGCACATGATTTTTGTAGATTCTTCCACTCAAGAAAGCCGGCACTGCCATATAGGTCGTGGGGAAAGACCCCATGGCTTCTCGGAAGAAGGTAAACCCCTGTAAGGAGGTGGAGTAACGGTCGAAATCTTCAGCCATGATCTCTTCAAAAATGTCCGATTGAAAACCATCCAGAATGAATTGGATGATATTCTGCTGTGATGAGAATTCGAAAATTTCTTCGGGCGGCAGCGCAGACAGAGCCGATTTCTCCTGAGGGGTCCATATTCCTGGCTGTTGGAGACTGGTGAAAAACAGAGAAACGAGAACGACGCCAGTCAGTGCGATACTGGCGACGGTTGATATCTTATGGACGTTCCTGAAAAACAAGCAAGCCAAGATAAGGAGCCCCACCCATAAAGTTCCATCGGCCCATCCACGCCACGCATTTTTTGACCAGTCAATGGCCTGACCATTCAACAGTCCATATTTCCAGACAAGAAAATTTCCTTGCAGCCAGACCAGCACTCCAATCATAAAGACTATGGAGATATAGAGCTGATGGGTTTTGCCGGATAGCAGCAGGCCGATGAGGCTCAATACCAACAAAAGGAGGAGAGCAGGCCAGAGAAAAGAGCCCAGGATGGACGGCAGAGAGGCGACAAATTCATCGGTATTTCCCTGATAGATTATGTATGGTCCAAACACAAAAATATTGAAGACAAAAAAGAAAGACGGGCCCAACGATGTCACAACCTTCTTCATTTTGGTCTAGCGACTCCTCCTCTTCCTCCCGGCTTTTTCCAAGACCGCATGCCCGCACCGGTCGCTTTCGATTCAGTCATGTTTAGGGGCAGCTGCGGTTTTTCATCAAATAAAGAGTTCTTTCCGTCCCCTTGATCGGAGCGACCTTCACGATCAGGAACGACCGGCTGAATTGCTCTTCAAAATCGGACTGTGTGTAATGGTCGAAGATATCCTCCCGCGTAGCCAGAAGTCTTTGCACCTGCGAATCGGTTTTAGGGACGAATTCGATGACCAGCCAGCGGCAGATCCGTCTCAAGAATTCGGCAATCTTAGGAAAAGGCAGGTTGTTGCTGATCGCCAGATGGTGGAGGAGAGCCAGGGCCAGGGCCGCATCTACGGGCCCGCGCTCCGAAAGGGATTTCCTCTCCCGGTTCTCCCAACCGATGGCCGGAGTGGGGTTTGTCAGGTCCATGACCAGGGGGAGAAGATGTTTCTCGTTCTTGTCCAGACACTCGCGGTAGTTCAGTTCGACCGCGATAAGATCCACGTCGAAGGCGACCGTGTTGATCCCTCTCCGGCTGGCCAGCCGGCTGAAAACTCCGGTGTTGGCGCCCAGATCCCAGACGGTATCCGGCTTCATGAGGTCCAGGAATTCTTCGACGGTTTTCTTCTTCCCTTCAAACGCTTCCGGAGTGTAGTTTGTTTCCTGATAGTAGTGGGCCCATTCCGTCTTTTTTAGGCGCAAGTTCAATCTCCGGACCAGGGATTCCAGGCTGTCCACGAGTCCGGCCAGCGAAACAGGACGGATCTTTCGTTCCCGGACTCTGGCTGTCTTGGTGGAGAAATATCTCTGGCTCAGGGCGTGAAGATGGACGTGGGAGGCAAGGCTCGGCCGCAACCGGGTCCGAAAAGGAAGAAGCCGGCTCGTCAGGCTCGAGGGAATCCCGTCGATAAAAATCCTGGACAGCTGGTTGAGCTCGAAATCCTTGTAGGCCATGAGGAGCAGCGGGTTGAGAAAATGCTGGCAGAACTGGCGGTAGGCCACCCAGGGTTTAAGCTGCAGTTTCTCGAAGGACAGCGTATCGACAAGAAGGGGCCGCCCGTCGACGAACTGGATGTTGAAGGCGCTGGCATCCTTCAAGGACATCCCGAAATCAAAGGCCGTTTTCTGGATTTTGAGCACGGCCAGTGCCGCTTCTTTGAGCTGGGTGAAACACCACTCATAAGGGTAGGAAATGAAGGGAACGAACCGGGGCTTTATGATCTTGTAGGCCGGCTGAGGGTCGGGAGGAGAGATGTCGACTTCGTCATGGCTGACCAGGAGTCCCTGCTCCGTCAGCGCTCTGTACAGCCCGCCGGAAAGAAGCTGGTCATAATGGTCCTTATAGATACGATTGATTTGCCTGTAGAGTCCGCCTTCCCGTTCGAACAAAAAACCGCTCGGATCCCGAAAAGAGCTCGGCAGTATCCGAGATTCATTGGACATCTATGTTCTTATCGACTTTTTCCTTTTTGGAAAAGCGAGTCCTTATTTTCTTCCAATAAATCTTCAAAGAAAAAGTGATGCCGACAAAAGCCGCGATGATGAGTTGGATGATATAGCTTCCGGATCCGAGGTCGATGTAGCTATAGGCGCACAGGGGGAGGAGAAAGAGCGCCAGGGCTAGGAGCGTTATGGGCCGAAGAAAGAGTTTCATGTGTCTCACCCCAGGATTTTTATCACGAGCTGCTCGACTTGTCAATCAGACAGCGGCATTTTCCCCTGATCCGGCCGAGCGGATTTCGAGTGAATCCGCACGGACATCAAATCCTTTAGCTATTGCTTCTTCTCCAGCTCCTTGAGCTTCTCTTCGGCGCCCTTCTTGAGCCCGTCCAGGAACTCCTTGTCCGGCCGCGGATCCTTGGGGATTGCCTCCAAGGCCTTCTTGTAATAGGTGACGGCCAGCTCTTTGTCCCCGTTGCTCAGGTAGGCTTCGGCCAGGCTGTCATAGACATTGGCCGACAAGGGGGTAGGCGTCCACGTTGAGCTTGAGCACGGCGACCGCTGCTTTGAAACGGCGGGCGCTCATCAGTTGATAACCGATCCGGTTGATTGCCGCCTCGTTGAACTTCTCCGGGTATGTTTTCCTGAATTCAGGAAAAAGGCGGGCTGCCTCTTCTTCGCCCTTTTCGAGCACGGCTCGGAAAAAACGTGGGCCGGCCGAGTCGTACTGGTCATAGTCGAGGTAGGTGATCGCCGGCTCTTCGCCTCCACCGATAGCCGCCTGGACGAGGTCCTGGCCGATGCTCAGCCCAGGAATGCTCGCTTTCTTCATCAAGTCGGGGATGGCGCGCTCCAGTTCGGCGACGAGCTTTTCCTTGGGGACGTCGGTTTTAAGAGGCGCGGCCGTCTGGGCCAGAGAGTGCCCTAGAGGAATGAGCAAAGCGACAAGAACGATAAGGAAAAGCGCTTTTTCAGTTTTCCGGGTCGTCTTTGAACTCCTTAAGTTGAATGGCCATCCGCTGGGAAAAAGGAGCCTGTATTCTCCACATAATAACTACGCCAAAAGCGCGCCTTAGTTGCTCCAGGCCACGATCGGCCGCCTTGATAGTTGGGCAATTGAAAATTCCTGCCCAGTTGCCTATACTAAGTCCAGAACATAAGGCGGCCAACCCTTCTGGCCAGGGGCCAACCCTTTTAGGCCCCTGCTGTCCAATGGGTGTATCGACATGATTAGGCGCCTTAAAAGGAGCATAGGATGAAGAAGGCGGCACTCCTGGTCTTGATTGGTTTTCTTTTGGCCATCGCGGCCGGCTGCGTGGTAGCGCCTCCTCGCGTCGCCCCGCCGCCGCTCAGAACCGAGGTCTTGTCCGCTAGACCAGGCCTCCACTTTGTCTGGATCGGCGGCTCCTGGAGATGGAACGGGCATGCCTATGTCTGGGCGGCCGGGAGTTGGGTAAAGGCGAAGCCGGGCAAGTCCTGGGTTCCAGGGCACTGGGAACGGAGGGGACCCCATTGGGTTTGGAGAAAAGGCCGCTGGAGATAGGACGTAAGGTGGACCGGGTCCATCCTTGGACAACTCCTATATTTTAATCAGAATCCTGTTCTTGTAGAGCCAATAACACATCAGCCAGAGAACGGCCCAGGCGCCGAGACTCGCGAAGATCTCTGCCGCAGGCTCCCCCATCCAGCCAAACAACTCTATCGTGAACGGCTGAACGAGCCTCGCTACCCACGAGGTCCCGCCGCTCTCGGTAAAGAGATAGATGAACAGGGAATTCAGGCCGACGATGTTGAAGAAAATCGCCCACTTCCGGTGCTTGCGGACATCGATCGTCCAATAAGACAGCGCGAGCGCCAGAAGGCAGAAGCCGCCGCTGGCCACGACGAATGAGCTCGTGCAGATGCGTTTGATCATCGGCGACACGGCGGTAAGGGCGTATCCGGCGGCCGCACCGGCTGTCCCGAGAGCGGTCAGCCGGGCGATTTTGCTCTTGGGAGTTCGGCCGCTCATGAGCCATTGACCCGCCAGCACGCCCCAGACCGTATGGGCGGCCGTCGGGATGGCATTGAAAGAAACCCAGTGGCCTGACGAGAGCTCGCCCGAGATAAGCATGTCCACCCACGACCCGAAATTGTGGTCCGGGACGAAGGGCTGATTGTATCCCGAGACCCAGAAAATGCGGTAGATGATTTCGGTGAGGATGAGGAACGAGAAACTCCAGGCGATCTGGGTGCGCGGCCGCCGCCTCATCAGGAAATAGGCGATGGGGTAGGTCACGCCGAGCTGAGCCAGGACGTTCTGGAAACGGAAGGTGATACGGCCCGGTCCGATGCAGTAAAGCGCCCAGCCGAGGAGAAGGAGGACGAGAGACCGGATGACGATATGCCGTGTGATCTGGGCCCGCTTTTCGCCGCGCGCTTCGCGCTTGGCCACCGAGAAGGCCAGAGCGACACCGACGACGAACATGAAAAATGGCTGGACAAGATCCCAGAAACGCAGTCCGGCCCAAGGGTGATGATCGAGTTGCGTGCCGATGGCTTGGAGGATCGTCCCCGCAAGCCGCGGGTCCCGAAGGTGTTCATAGAGAAGGGTGCTCTCCCCGATGAGAAGGAACATGGTGAACCCGCGGAAGAAGTCCAGGGACATCAGCCGTCCCTCGGGAGACAAGGCGGGGAGAGCCGGATTTTTCATGGTTTCACCTCAGATGAATTCCTTCTCGTCTGGCCAGATCTCTTGGATCGAAAACCGGGCCCGCCGGCAGAGGAAGATCGCCCGGTTGTTCTCGTAAGGCATGCAGAATTCACAGCGCGTTGTCCCCGCCAGTTCGACCGTCTCGAAATAGGTACTCAAGTCGGCGGAACTCGCCTGCGGATCCCGGCTGTCCCCCATGATGATGGCCACACCGCCGTCCCATTGGGGCGGGCCCCAGTACCAATAACTGTTATGGGCGCAGGCGGCTTTGGGCAGCCCATATTTCGGGCCGTAGAAATCGACGGCGGCTGCTTCCCCGTAGTTCCTGACGTAGATCAGGCATCCCGCCTGCTCTTCCGGAGTCAGGGTTTTGTAGATTCCGGCGATCGTCGCCGTGAACTCCTCCCAGCCGAACATGTCGGCGAAATGCTGGGGGAGGACGCCGATCTCGTTCCGCTCCTGACTCCGGTTGAGCCCGGAACCCTCGACATAGGCGACGGTTTTCTTGACAGAAAGGATGGGAAGGGTCAGCGGCGAGAGGAGAAGGGTCGAGATGATTAACGAGACCGCCAGAGCGGCACTCAGGACGCGCCCTGTTTTCGGTCGAAAAGCACTCTCGAAGAAAACCGCGCCTCCAGCGAAGAGAACCGGATAGACTCCTGCCAGGTAATAGTTCTTTCCGCCCAGGGCCATGAACAGGAGAAAAAGAGAAAGGCATACCCAACCGAACAGCCGGAACTTCTTGCCTTCCTTATGGAAGAAAAAGTACAAGAGCCCGGGGAGCCAAAGGAGAGTGCTCAGAGGGTTGTTATACAGAAGCTGGCCGATAACGAAGGCCAATGGGGTATCCTTGATGTTCTTCTGCGTTTCGGCGTTGTGCATCCACTCCAGCGTGGGCCAGCCGTGGGTGAAGTTCCAGATGAGATAGGGGAGAAAAATAAGGATAGCCAGGCCCACTCCGAGCCAGAAATGGCGATTCTTCAGGTCGCTCCGGCGTTTGGTCAACAGGACGCCGACTCCCAGGCCGAAAACCAGCAGGAGCAGAGAAACCTTGTTCTGGAGGCCGAGACCGGCCACGACCCCGAAAGGCATCCAGAGCTTCGGGTTCTCTGTTTTGACGAGCCGGATGAGGATGAGGATGGCCGCCTGCCAGAACAGGAGATCGATAAAGTTCATCGAGTAGACGTGGAATTGAAAGAGGTTGCCGACCGGGGCAAAGCCTGCGGCCGAGGCCAAAAGGAGGGCGAACCTTTTGCCGCCGAGTTCACGGGCCATCAGCCCGGTTAAAAATACAAAAACGGCACCTCCGACCGCCGGGAGAGCGCGGACCGCAAGCAGGGAATTGCCGAACAGGAACTTCATCATTTTCAGGACCAGGATGGATAGGGGAGGTTGGTCCACAAAACCCCAGGCCAGGTGGTCGCTGCAGGCGATGTAATAAAGCTCGTCGCGAAAAAACCCGAACCCGCGGACGGCCATCAAGTGGAGCACCAGGCTCAATGCTGAGATAAGAGCGATCGGGATGAGGTCAGAGCGGCAGGACTTGGGAGAGATGTCTCCTGGAGTCTCAAGTCTTGGGATGTCCGAATCGCTCATGTCTGCCTGCCTTAAGTTCTTGGCCCCAATTTTAGAACAGAAAACCGCCGCCCGTCATCTCTTTTTTGAATTCGGTGCCAGGCACCGAATCCTTGAGAAACAGCAGAATGCGACAGCTGAGGTGCGGCCTAAATGGGAACAAGTCTATTGACAGCTCTCCAGCAGCGGCGCTATATTCGTCTGGGAATTGGCGGCTGTCCGGCCAAGGAGATAGAACATGGCCATCCGGAAGGGCAAAATGTTGGGATTGGCCTTTCTTGGGGCTTTCGCCCTCATTATCATCGTCTACCTCCTGTTCATCTTTCCCTGGATGTTGGAGTGGGGTGCGACCGAAGCCGAATCCGCGATGCCCCTGCCCGGAGACGAGATTGTCCCCGACCCGTCGTACCGCAGCACCCGCGCGGTCACCATCGGAGCTCCAATCGAAGACATCTGGCCCTGGATCGCCCAGCTCGGCCAGGACCGCGGCGGCTTTTACAGCTACAGCTGGATCGAGAACATGATGCTGGCTGATATCCACAACGCCAGGACCATCAACCCCGAGTGGCAAAACCGCCGGGAAGGCGAGCTGCTTCCCTTGACTGGCCCAAACTATCCGTTGGGATTGATCAAACGGAAGGAGAAAAGCGTCGGGCCCCACGTCAGCCGCTTCGAACCCAATCAGGCCATGATCCTTGATGGTTGGGGGAGCTTTTTGCTACGGCCGCTGGAGGGAGGAAAAACCCGGTTCATCGTCCGCGACCCCACCAAGCCCAGGCCCTTTCCGACGATGGTCTTTTGGAGCCTTCTATTCGAGCCCGGACATTTCACCATGGAGCGGGAAATGATGAAGGGGATCAAGGCCCGGGCTGAAGGCACTTCAGGCCCGGGAAGCGTCTGGCAGAGCCTGGCCACTACCGGCTTTATCCTGACCGCCCTCAGCGGCGGGTTCTTCGTTGTCTTCATACGCCGAAAATGGGCTTGGCTGGCGGTTCCCTTCATCTATGCGGCCACGACCCTCATCGCGACGGCCGATCCCCAAGCGGCGCTGGTCGGGTTCACGGTGTTCACTCTGATCATCGCCGGCTGCCTCTATTTCCGGCGCTGGTGGTGGGCCTATCTCCTGTCCATGTTCGTCTATATCAACGTCGCACTGCTGCTGCCCTGGGATGCCTATGCGGCCTTCGGCCTCATCTTTCTGGTCGCCGTCCTCTATCTGTCGCTCCGTCTTGTCATGAAAAAAGAGCTGCTGAGCAGCATCAAGTCCCGGGAAGAAGCGAGGCGGAAGAGCCGCGGTTAAACGGTATCTTATCGGCTATTCAGGAAACGAGTCTGACCTCCAGGCGCTCCAGGCCGTGTTCATCGATCTCCTTTTCGTATTTCTTGAGGAAGGGCTCGAGTTTCTTTTCATATTCGTCCCATTCCATGGCGTCGAGGTTCTCCTCGCCATATTGGCGCCCGTAATCCCGCTCGGCCAGGCCGTCGATGAGCATGTTCCAGAAGACGTCGTCGTCGTATTCTTCCCAGAACTTGCGCAACTCCTCGTCCAGCTTCCGGGACGGATAATAACGGCCTTCGAATTCGTCGAACTCGACCCGATCCTTAAGCCCGGCCGAGGGAGCGAAAGACATGATGTCTTCCGCCAGCTTGTCGTATTCCTCAAGCCGTTCGCTGGCGCGGTAGGAATTGACCAGCCAGTTCCCCAAAAAAGCAAGATGCATAAGCTTTTCGTATTGATCTTGAGATAGCGTGATTTGCATGGCAGGCCTCACAATCTCCATCCGGCGTTGGTCGGTCAGCGATTATAGAGCCTTTGCCGGGCCAGGTCAATTGCTCCTAAGACTATCGGCCGAGGAGCGTCCCGTCGGGCCGGTAGCGGCCGAATCGGGCAGCGCATTCGATAAGAGCCTTGACATTGGCCTCGGGCGTCTCTGGGGTCAGGGCGCAGCCCGGGCCCAGGATGAACCCGCCGCCGGGAGCCAGGACCTCGATCGCTTCCCGTGATTTTTCCCGGACAAGTGCCGGCGTCCCGCGCTCGAGAACATTGGCCGGGTCGACCATCCCCAGGATCGTTGTCTTTTTTCGGGTTGTCTCTTTGGCCGCCCGCGCGTCCGTGCGCGGGTCGAGCTCCAGGATGGCCGCTCCGCTCGAAACCATGTCGCTCAGGACGGCGGCCGTGTTTCCGCATTGGTGGAGAGAGGCGGGAAACCGCTTTCCCTGCATGGCCGAATAGAACTTCTTGAGTCTCGGCAGCCCAAGCCTCCGGTACATGGCCGGCGAAACCGTATCCGAACCCAGCTCGCCCAGCGATGTGCCGTGGGCTCCGGCTTCGCGCAGAGCGTGTGCATACCGGATGTCCGCTTCGACACAGATATCAAGGAGCTGTTCGATCAGGGGACCGTTATTCTCCTCCCCGAGGTCCAGAAAGAACTGGCTGTAGCCGCGGAGGCCGGCCGCCAGGGCCATCGGCCCTTGGTCGGCGCGACCCATGATGAAGACCCGGTCGCCGAATTCGCGCTTGAGAACGGATACGGCCTTGAGAATTTGCGGCAGCGGCTGCTCTTTCTCTGGATCGGGCAAGCGGAGCGTGTCTACGTCCTCCAGGGTTTTCAGCACCGGGTCGACGACCAGGGGCGCTGCGTCGTCCGCGTACTGCACTCCGCAGCCCATGGCCTGGGCGAGTGCCGCGGTCCCGTTTTCCACAAGCAGCATGTCGTGTTTGAAAACGCGCCAGGCGAAGATCTGGGATTCGGCGAGCAGGTCGCCGCTCTGCATGCATTCGGCGAGAGGGATACCGGCCGTCCGGGCGGCCATCAGAAAATTGTGGAGGTCGGCCGGCACCCGGTCGGGGATCCCGCCCGAAATGACGGTCATGACCCGCTCCAATGAGGTCATCGTCATCCCAGATAAGTCCGGGGGATCAGGGGATTCAGGCCGATGAGGATTTTATAGTCCGCGACGCCGCTCGGCCCGGCCAGGTCGTCCGCCGCCAGGCCCGAACTCCTGTCGGGGTCGATGAGCGTCACCTCATCGCCGATCCGGACCTCGCGGTCATCGCCGAGCCCAACCATCACGTGATTCGAAGTTATGGCTCCGAGCACAGGGAACTTTTTGTTCCGGATCAGGACCTGGACCTTTCCGCTGAACAAAAAAGGATAGCCGTCCGAGTAGCCGATCCCGATTGTCGCCAACCTCATCTTGCTTTCGGCTTTGAAGGCCCGCAGGTAAGAGAACGGTTCTCCGGCGCCGAGATCCTTGATGAAGCTGACTCTCGCCGACAGCTTGAGCACCGGCTTCAGGCCCAGGGCATCTGTTTTTCTGGTCCCGGCATTTGGGTAATAGCCGTAGAGCGTGATCCCCGGCCTGATCATGTCGAGGTAAAACTCTGAAGAGTAGAAGATCCCCGCGCTGCTGGCGGCATGCCTGAGTCCGAGAGATATCCCTTTGGCCCTGGCGCCGGTACAGACCTGAAGAAACCGCCGGAGCTGTTCTTTGTCGAAATCGGGTTCTTCGGTCAGCGTCGTACAGACGCCGTCGATCTTGAGGTGAGGGAAAGAGGCGGTCTTTTTGATAATTCGAAGCGCCTGCTCGGGCGCTGCACCCGTGCGGCCCATCCCCGTGTCGATGTCGATGTGGACCGAGGCCGTCTTGTCCAGCCCGGCCGCCGCCTCGTCCAGATAAGCCACCTCCTCTGTGAAAACGGACTGGCTGATTTTCCGTTGGATGATCTCTGCGCTGTCTCGCCGGTCGAAGGGGCCGAAATTCAAGATGGGGCAGCGGATGCCGGCCTCCCTGAGGGCCACGGCCTCCTGCAATTTCCCGACCATCAAGGAATCGGCGCCCGCTTTTTCGAGGGCTTTGGAGGTACCGACGAGCCCGTGGCCGTAAGCGTTGGCCTTGACCACGGCCATGACCGGCACCTTGACATGGTTCCTGATCTGAGAAAGGTTCCAGCGAATATGGGCCAGGTTGACCGCGATCCGGGGATCATGATAGCCGCCCGGGCCGGCGGCTGGTTGCTCTTCCTGATTTGCAGAAAGAGGCGGAATTCTTGTGCTCTCCCCATCTTTAGGACAGTCTGGACTCGTCATGTGTCTGGGTGTGCCCAATTCCGCCGAAGACAAGGCCGCCAGCGAGCCGGCTCCCATCGCCTGGAGGAAATTTCTTCTTCTCATCTGGTCCCTCTTGATATTTTATTAAACACCGACGCCGCCGCCGGA
>Ga0154855_1264_pt10 | contig 16116 bp, 15 predicted proteins | sample Rifle2008BG19ft_FD_105827 | JGI IMG/M metagenome (GOLD analysis project Ga0154855, IMG submission 105827) | Candidatus Aminicenantes bacterium RBG_19FT_COMBO_58_17 | reverse complement strand
TGGGGTCGATCAGCGTCCCGACCTTCGTCCGCTGGTGCCATCTCCGGGCCGCGAACCCGTCCAGGACATCGCTCAGCCCGGCCAGGAAAATGATGAGCAGCGCCCCGAATGCCCGTTTCTGGAAGAGCATCAGGGCAAAGACGGGGACCAGGGCGACTCTGGTCAGGGTGATAAGGTTGGGCACGTTCCAGAATTTTTCTTCGGTTCTGCTGCCCATGATGGATTCGCGTTCTGCTTTGTCCCCTTGCTTTATCAGCGCACCAGCGCCAGCAGGATATCGATAGTCTTGACGGCCTCGGGCCCTGGGACGGGCTGGTCGGGCCGGAAGGTCTTGTCCGGATAGAGCTCCATGACCTGGTAGGAGAGGATCTGGCTGATCGGCTGGTAAAAAATATGGTCCGGTGTGACGTCCTGGGCCTGGATCCTACCCGGCGGCATCTGATGGATGAACCTGTGGCCTTTGCTTTCGAGATACCGGATGACCCGGAAGAGCGTCTCGGCGAGCTCTGCCCTGGTTACGGTCCGCTTGGGCTGAAAGGCGTGGTTGGAATGGACCTCGAGAAGGCCCAGCGAGGTCACTCTGAAGATGAATTTGGCAGCCCAGGAGGCGGAGATGTCGATGATGATGGGCGGCTGGGCCGAGGTCTCCGTAAGGACGTCCCTGAGCTTAACGGCCAGCAGGGCGGCGATGTCCTCCCTGGTCACGGCCGCGGCGAGGGGAATCTCGTTATACCGGCTGGGAAGCTCGACGATGCCAAGCTTGTTCTTCAAGACCTCGACCTGCTGCCGGGCATCCTCATTTCCACTGTCGAGCTCCAGCACTTTCTGGTAGACATCCAGGCTTCGGTCGTACTGCTTGGCCTCGGCCAACGTCGCGGCATACATCTGGAGGGCCTCGATATTGTCCGGGGCACCCGCGGCGGCCGCTTTTAAATGGATAAGAGCGTTCGAAGTCTTATTCTCGCTCTTGTAGAGACCAGCCAGGGCCAGATGGATCGGCACCGACTCCGGAGAATAATGAAGGCCCTTAAGGTAGGATTCCTTGGCCGCCTCGATGTCCCCTCTGGCGGCCGCTTCCCGGGCCGAAGCCACGGTCTGTTCTGTCTTCTGCGCCTTGAGGCTCTCGTAGCCTTCCTTCGCCCAGGAGTTCAAAGGCTCAATTTTCAGGACTTCCCGAAGCGCGTTGAACGCCTTGTCCTCTTCGCCGGTCTTTTGATAGAGCTGGGCCAGCCCTAGCTGAGCGATCAGAGAGCCCGGGGTCTCCTTTGCCGCCAGCTTCAAGTTTTCTTCGGCGGCAGGAAAATTATCCTGGAGAAGAGTTACATAGCCCAGTCCGACGGAATACAGCGGGCTCGAAGGCCCCAGGCGGAGGAAGGCTTTTTCAGCCTTATCCAGCCGGCCCTGTCTCAGATAGTCCCAGGCCTCTTCCATCTGGATGCGCTCCTCGAGTGTCAACGGGGTGACCAGAGACTGGGGCAGGTTTTCGATGTACAGGTTGGGCGGAGGAGGCGCAACGGTGACGCAGGAGGCCAGGAAGATGGAAAGAGCCCCGAGCCGGCAGGCTTTTTTCACCAATTCTCTTCTCCTTGGACGAGGTAGGGAAGATAGTTTACCATGAATTTGGGGTTGGCCATAATCTTGATCTCGGCGTAATCTCCGTCCTCGCGTTTTTTCAGGACGAGCGACCACCGGTCAAAGGAGGGAATCAGCTCCTTCCGCTCCTTTGGGATGCGTAGGTAATACAGGCGAAAGTCTTTGAACAGGATGCGCCTGATCTTGTCCTTGAGACTCGGGATTCCTTCCCCCGTCTTGGCGGAGATGAAGACGGTCCGCTCGCCGGCCGATTCGTTCCTGGCCAGCAGATCGTCCTTTGAAGGAAGAAGGTCGGCCTTGTTGAAGACCTTGATGACGGGGACATCCCCGGTTCCGATATCGGCAAGGATGTTCTCGACGGCCCGGGCCCGCTCGTCCGAGGACGGCGAGGTGAGGTCGATGATGTGGCATAGGCAGTCGGCCTCCCGGATCTCTTCCAGGGTGGCTCGGAAGGAAGAGACCAGTTCGACGGGAAGTTTCCTGATGAAACCGACCGTGTCGCTCAGGAAGAAAAAGACACCGTCCGGATATTCCACCCGGCGCAGTACGGGGTCCAGGGTAGCGAAAAGGGCCGGCGAGGTGAATACCGTTTCGCGGCAGAGCGCGTTGAAAAGAGTCGATTTACCGGTGCTGGTATAGCCGACGAGGGAGACGGTCGGCACGGGGCTTTTTCTCCGACTCTCCCTCTGGTTTTCCCGCCGCTTCTGGATGCCCCGGATCTCACTCTTGATCCGGGAAATCCGGTCGGTGATCCTCCGCCTGTCTTCCTCCAGCTTCATCTCCCCCGGACCTCGGGTGCGGATTCCGGCCCCCAGCCGGGAGAGGGAGGTCCCTCTTCCGCCCAGGCGCGGCAAGAGGTAGCTCAGCCGGGCCAGCTCGACCTGGAGCTTGCCTTCGTTGCTGCGGGCCCGCCGGGCGAAGATATCGAGGATGAGCTGCGTCCGGTCGACGACCTTGCCTTCGATCATATCCTCCAGGCTCCGCTGCTGGATGGGGCTGAGGTTGTGATCGAAGATGACAAGGTCGGCCTGCCGTTCCTCTTTGAGGCGGGCCAGCTCTTCTGCCTTCCCCTCGCCGATGAAGTATTTCGGACTGATCCGCGGCCGGTGCTGGAAAACCTTATCCACGACCCGGGCTCCCGCCGCCGCTGCCAGATGGGCCAGTTCTTCGATCGAATCCTCGGCTTCAGCCTTTTCTTTCCGGCTTGTCGCCAAGTGGACCAGGATCGCTTTTTCCATGATTAAGCAGCGAATTGAGCCCCCAGGAAGGCGGCCAGAGAGACGTGATCGCCGGCCGGGAGCCAGCTCACTCCCGCCATCTTCCGGAACCAGGAGATCTGTCTCTTGGCATAGTGACGGGTGTCCTGCTTGGTCAGCCTCCCGGCCTCGTCTAAAGAGATCGTTCCTTTCAGATGGGCGAGGACATGCTTATACCCCAAGGCCCGGAATGGAGGCGCGCTATCCTCCACACCAGCGGCCAGAAGGCTACGGACCTCTCCGACGATCCCGCCGTGGAACATCCTGTCCACCCGCTCTTCGATCATCCGGTAGAGCTCCTTTCTCTCCAATTGTAACCCAATTTTGTGGAGATGGAAATCGGCCACCTCCGATCGCGTGCCCTCGAAATGCTCCGAGATAGGTTTTCCGGTGAGAAAAAAAACCTCTAGGGCCCGGATGATCCGGACCTTGTCCTTTTCCCCGATGAGTCGGGCATACCCGGGATCAACCTCCTCGAGCTTCCGGCGCAGGCTTTGCAGCCCCCCCTCGCCCGCCTCCTGCTCGAGTTTCCGGCGCAGCTCCGCATCCCGGCCCGGGCCCGGGAACAGCCCGTCGAGAAGGGCTTTGAGGTAGAGCCCGGTGCCGCCGACGACGAAAGGCAGGCGGCCCCGCTTCTCGATCAGCCGCACCGCGGTGAGCGCCTGCCGGAGGAAGTCCGCGGCCGTGAATTGATCAGCTGCCTCCGCGATATCGAGGAGATGGTGAGGCACGAGCTCCCTCATCTCGGGTGTCGGTTTGTCGGTGCCGATGTCGAAGCCGCGGTAGACCTGCATCGAGTCGCAGTTGATGATCTCCCCCCCGAATCTCCGGGCCAGATAAACACCCGCCGCGCTCTTGCCCACGCCCGTGGGCCCCAGGATGATGATCAGGCGTCGTTCTTTAGGTTCCAATTTTGATCAGGAGCCAGACGGCGATCAGGGTTAGGAGCAGGAGGACGGCCAGGGTCTGTTTCCGAGTCAATGCGGCTCTCCGATCCTCTCCAGACTCTTGACGACCCCGGCTTCGTGGGCATTGCCCAGGGTCTTCTTGACGGCCAGGACCTCCGCCGTCAGGATCTCGTTGAGCACGCGGATGAAGTATTTCCGGGTTTCTTCCGTGAACAGGTTCAGGCTCATAAGGGGAAAAGGGCTGAATTCGACCCGGCCGTCGGCCCGCAGTTCGAGCCCCTGGAACGGCGGAGCCAGACGCGCCCTGATGTCCTCCAGTGATTTCTCCAGGACGCTCAAACCTACCGGGCCGATCTCTTTGGAAATGTATCTATAGATGTAGGAGCACTTGTCGTTGAAGTCTATCCAGATCCTTTCCAGGCCGGCCGATGACAGCTCCGGCGCCGGTTTGGCCGGGTTGGGAGTCGGGGCAAGACCGGCCAATCCTAAAGTGAGGAAGGCGAAAACCGCTTTTTGAGTCTCCCGCTTTCCGGCCTGGCTTTGAGCATAGAGGTCGCCCAGCCGAGGGGTCACCCGGAGCATGCCGAGCACGTGCTTTTCGTGGGGCGCGAGATGGAGATGGTCGGCATGAGCGGGCGAGAGGAGTTGAAGAGACTCGGTCTCCGCCGGGAGGAAGGCGCCGATCAGGTCGATTTTTTTCATCCGGCGGATCCCCCTGAGAACGATGGCGGGGGTCGGGACCAGAGCATAGATGTGGGCGTCGGGGACGGTTGAGTCGGGGTCGAAGGTGAGGTCCGCCCGGGTCCAGTCGAAAACGGCGAAGAGCTCCTCCATCCAGAAATCGGCCAGCGATTCCCATACCCGGGACGGGGGAATGATCCCCCGCTCGATGATCGCCCGTGGATAAGAGACCGTGTTCTCGCGGGCATAACCGGCGCATTCCTCAGCCTGGAGGGCGGTCAAGGCGTGGACGGACAGAAGCTTTTTCAAGAATCCTTCGCCGGAGAACAAACCTTCGGCCAGGGCGAGATCTCCATTTATGAAGCAGAGAGACCTTTCGGCTTCTTCGCTTCGGACCAACAGCCGGCCAGAGTCGCGCTTCTCCCAGATCCGGAAAATAACCTGCGGGAAGGAAGTGGTGGTCAGGTCGCCGCGCCAGGTCTCTTCGGCCATACTGATAATTTATGACGCGCGGCCTTTTCTGTCAAACGGTTCCTCTGGTTTTACCCAAGACGAGGGCCATATCATTGAAACAAGCGGGAGCGGAGCATAAGGAGGGCAACGGTGAGCCCGCTCTTGAGGAACCAGAAGGCGAAGGAGATGAGGAGTCCCTTCTTCAGGCTGATCTTGAAGGCGGCAGCCAGGCCTATCCCGAACAGCCAGAACGTCCAGAGTTGGAACAAGTCCACCTGAGACAGGAAAACGTAGGGCGTGGACATGGCGTCCAGCTTGGGGAAGAGCACGGGCAGGCCGGTCGATGTCTGGAAGACCGACTCCTTTCCGGAGATAAGGAAGAGCCGTAGTCCATTGCCCAGCAGTTTGTCCACGAGATTGGCGTGGAGGAGCGAGGAGAAAACCTGCAGATAGCTGCCCTGGGTCGAGACTACGCGCCCCATACCCAGGACGATGAGAGTCGAAAAAAGGAAACCGAACAGATAGGTCAGGGGCGTTATCAAAAATGCAGCCAGAGAACGGTCCTGCCCCTTTGTCCGCTCGATGGCGTCCCCATACTGAGCCTCGCCCCACTTGGCCTTGAGTTTGGCCGCGTTGTCCTCCATGAACCGGAGGCTGTCCTTTTGCCCGAAAGGGAATACGAGGTAAGTATAGAGCGAGATCAGGATGAGAACGACGATGAGGGCGTCCACCCAGAGAGGTCGCTCGGCTATAGCTCTCAAGGTCCGGCCGGGGTCGAAAAACGTCCCGATAAGGCGGCCGCCGAAGCTCATGTTTCTTTCGCTCTCCGCCTGTCCCACTCGATCTTTCCGTCGCGCAAAAAGACGACCCGCTGCGTCTGGTCGGCGATCTCCTTGTCATGGCTGACGATGATGATGGTGTTCCCTTGGTCATGCAGCTTCCGGAACAAGTTGATGATTTCAGACCCCGTCCTGGAGTCGAGGTTTCCGGTCGGCTCGTCGGCCAAGATGAGCGAAGGCTCGTTGACCAAGGCCCGGGCGATGGCCACCCGCTGCCTCTCTCCCCCGGAGAGTTCGGAGGGACGATGCGTCATCCGGGCCGACATCTCGACCATCTCCAGGGCCCGTCTGACCCTGGCTTCGCGGTCGCCTTTCTTGGTCCCTTTGTAGATCAGCGGCAACTCGATATTGCGAAAGGCGGTGGCCCGGGGCAGAAGGTTGAATACCTGGAAGACAAACCCGATCTCCCTGTTTCGGATATGGGCCAGCTCATTTTCTGTCAGGGCGCTGACCAGCCGGCCGTTGAGGTGGTATTTCCCGTCCGTAGGCGTATCCAGGCAGCCCAGGATATTCATCAGGGTGGACTTGCCGCTTCCGGAAGGTCCCATGATGGCCATGAATTCGTTGGGCATGACCGTGAAGGAGACACCCTGGAGGGCCCTGACCTCCTGTTTTTCGAGCTCGTAGACTTTCCAGATGTTTTCCGCCCTGATCAGGCTGCCGTCTTGGGGGTTCATTCTGAAACTGTCGTCTTCACCTCGGGCTTGATAAGGACGCCGTCTTTGAGCTCGCGGAGGGAATTATAGGGGCCGACTATGACCTCCCGGCCCTCCTGGAGGCCGGCGGAAATCTCGATCAGAAGTCCGCCCATGATCCCTTTGCTCACGGGAAGGAATTTGGCCCGCCCGTTCTCGACGACGTAGACCCCTTCTTCTTCGTCCGCCTTCTCATCCTTCGACGGGCTGGCGCTCGCTTTTTCCCTGATGACGAGGGCGGAAATCGGGACGGCCAGCACACCTTTCTTCTCAGCCGTGACGATATCCGCAGACGCGGAGAGGCCCGGCTTGAGCGTTTTGGGAGGATTGATCAAGGTGATCGTGACCAGGAAATCCCGGGATTCCTGCTGGGATGTAGTCAGCTTGGCCATGGCCGAGCTTCCGATCTCGGTGACCGTTCCCTTGAGAACCTGGTTGGGGAGGGCATCAACCTTCACATCCGCCGACTGGCCGAGCTTGACTCCGACCACATCGGTCTCGTCCACCTCGACCTCCACCTCCATCTCGGAAAGGTCGGCGATGGTCATGAGGACGGTCCCAGGGTTATTCATCGTGCCGATGACGGCCACCTCTCCCTCTTCCACTCTGAGGCTGGTGATGATCCCGTCGATTGGGGAATTGTAATAGGTCTTGCTCAGGCTGTCGAGAGTGCTCTTGAGGGAGGCCTCGGCCTGCTGGATCTGATGCCGGATGGCCTGGACTTCAGCCTGGGCGATATCGAACTGGATCTTGGCCGTTTCCAGCTGTTCTTGGGAAATGAGCTGGCTGTCGTAGAGCTGCTTCTGCCGGCCGTAGTTGTTCTGCTCCCTTTTCATCCGGGCTTCAGATTGGATGAGCTGAGACCTGTAGGATTGGATGAACGCTTTGTCCCTCTCGGCGTTGGCCTCATATTGGGTGGAATCGAGCTTGAGGAGAAAATCGCCGGCCTTGACCATCTGGCCCTCGAGGACGGCGATCGTGGTGATCCGCCCGGGGACATTGGCGCTGATATTAATGTTCTTCTTCGGCTTGACTTCTCCCGAGGCGGAGATGAGGGCTGTCAGGTCGTGGGGGGAGGTTTTCTCGATCGTGACCTTGACCGATTTCTCCCTCTGGGACCTGAGGTTGGCGATAACGATGAAGGCGATCAGGAGGAGAATCACCGAGATGATGATGGCCTTCTTCCGTTTGGGCCTGGGGCGAGGCGCTGCAGCGGATTCGGTTTCCAGATTGCCTTTTTTCCTGCGCCAGATGATCCGGTATTTCATGATCGCTTACTCAATATCATAGTATAATACGGGTCAAAATCCAAAGAGTTTGAACCTTAAGGCTCGGGAGAGGGGAGTCCATTGCCAACCGCGGCCTGACTTGCTAATATATTGAACCATGGCGAAGTGGAGTGAATTCATGGAGGCGGCACGAGGGGCGGCGCTCGAGGCCGGCCGGATGCTTCGCTCGGGCATGGACGAAGCTCGGGAGGTCTCTTACAAGGGCGTCGTGGACCTGGTGACGAATTTTGACCACCAGGCTCAGGAGTTGATCTTCAATCGTTTGGCCTCCGCTTTCCCCGGCCATGGCTTCCTGGCCGAGGAAGGTTTGAGCCGCTCCGAGCAGGGGGAGTTTCGCTGGGTTTTCGACCCGCTCGACGGGACCACCAATTTCGCCCACCGCTTCCCGGTGTTCACGGTTTCCATTGCTCTGGAACATCGGGGACGGATCATCCTCGGCGTCGTCTATGATCCAATGCGGGACGAGATTTTCCAGGCCGTGGAGGGAGACGGGGCGTTTCTCAACGGCCGGGGGATCAGGGTATCCGCGGTCGATGACCTGAACAGGGGCCTCCTGGCCACCGGCTTCCCTTATGACCTACGGGAAAGTCCGGTCAACAACATCGCCCATTTCAATAATTTTCTGACCCGTGCCCAGGCCATCCGTCGATGCGGCTCGGCCGCCATGGACCTCTGCTACGTGGCCTGCGGACGGTTCGACGGGTTCTGGGAGCTGAAGCTCAAACCCTGGGATCATGCTGCCGGAGTCCTGATCGTCCGGGAGGCGGGCGGTCGGGTCTCCGATTTCGAGGGCCGCGGATTCGAGATTTCTTCCCAGGAGTCCCTGGCCTCGAACGGTTTGATCCATCAGGCGATGATCCGCGTTCTCAGCCTGGGTAAGAAGCGGGAGAGCGGGGGAGAGAAAGAGTGAAAGGCGGCCGCCGTCTCACCCTGATCTGTCTACTGATCTCTGGGCTGCTCGCGGCCGCCGACGAGATTCGCACCGTCGTTGTGCCAGGAAATGCCGCCTGGACGGATACGGGGATCGAAGTCATTCAAGGCCAGGCCATGGAGTTTGCGGCCCAGGGGAAGATTTCGCTCCAGAAGGGCAATCCCCAGGCCGACTGCGGGCCCGACGGCTATGACCTCCGGACCCTCCAGCAGCCGCTCCCGGACCGAAACCTGGGCGCTCTGATCGGGAAAGTGGTCATCGCGGTCACCGTGATCAAGGACGAAAAAACAGGCCAGGAGAAAATAGAAGAGGCCGCCGAATTCTTCTATATCGGCGCTGGGAGTCGAGTGGAGATGCCGGCCAAGGGGCGTCTCTTCCTGGGGATCAACGAGCTCGTCATCGGGGATAACGCCGGCGAATTCACCGTCACGGTCGCAACCGGCCGCGAGTAGCGACACCCTCACTTCAGGTTATTGTTGTTGTTTTTCTGCTGAAACCTCTCCATGAACTGCGTATTGTAGCGGCCCTCGGCGAAATCGGTGTCGGCAAGGATGGCGAGATGGAGAGGGAGGTTGGTCTTGATCCCGACTATCGTGGTCATCTCCAGGGCGGTCTGCATCTTCTTGATGGCCTCGGCCCTGGTCGGGGCCAGGGCGATGATTTTCGCGACCAGAGAATCGTAATCGGGCGGGATCTGCCAGCCCTGGTAAGCGGCCGAGTCCACACGGATGCCCTGACCTCCCGGGAGGACCATGAAATCGATCGTTCCCGGACTGGGGCTGAAGGTCACCGGGTCCTCGGCGTTGATTCGGCATTCCAGGCCGTGGCCCCGCATCACCATGCCGTCGCGGATGGAGAGTTTCTCACCGGCCGCGATCTTAATCTGCTCCTTGACCAGGTCCACGCTGTACACCATCTCGGTGATCGGATGCTCCACCTGGATGCGGGTGTTGGCCTCCATGAAGTAGTATCTTTCTTTTTCATCGACCAGGAACTCGAACGTCCCGAGGCTCTGGTAGTCGATGTGGCGGGCGGCATCCTCGGCGGCCTTGGTCATCTTTTTGCGCAACCGGTCGTCGACGAACGGCGAGGGAGACTCCTCGATGACCTTCTGGTGCTTTCGCTGGATTGAGCATTCCCTCTCCCCGAGGGCCACGACGTTACCGTGTTTGTCGCCGATGATCTGGATTTCGATGTGGCGGGAGTCGGGGAGGTATTTTTCGATGTAGAGCGAAGCGTCATTGAAGGCCGACTTGGCTTCGTTCTGGGCCAGGCCGAACTGTTCCTCGAGTTGGGCCCGGGTGCGGGCGATCCGCATCCCCTTGCCGCCGCCGCCGGCCGCCGCCTTTAGGATGACAGGGTAGCCCATTCTCTTGGCGATCTTCTTGGCTTCGGCCAGGTCCTGGACGACCTCATCGCTGCCCGGGAGGACGGGGAGGCGAGCTCTCCTCATCTCCTGGCGGGCCAGGCTCTTATTGCCCATGAGCTTAATCATCGCCGGCTGCGGGCCGATGAAGACGATTCCTAACGATTCACAGATTTCGGCAAACCTCGGGTTCTCGGCCAGAAAGCCGTATCCCGGATGGATGGCATCCGCCTTGGTCAGTTCGGCGGCGCCGAGGATATTGGGAATGCTGAGATAGCTGTCTGAAGACCGGCCCGGGCCGATGCAGACCTTGTCGTCCGCCAGGATGGTGTGAAGACTGTTCCGGTCGCTCTCGGAGTAAACGGCCACGGTCTTGAGGCCGAGCTCCCGGGCGGCCCGGATAACCCGGAGGGCAATCTCTCCCCGGTTGGCGATTAGGATCTTGGAAAACATGAGCGCTCAGGCTGCCACTGGCCGGATGGCGAAAAGTCTTTGCCCGTACTCGACCGGCTTTCCGTTTTCTACATAGATCTCGGCGATGATGCCGTCCACGTCGGATTCGATCTCGTTCATCAGCTTCATGGCCTCGATGATGCAGAGGGTTTGGCTCTTTTTCACTTCCTCCCCGATCTCGACGAACGAAGGCGAGGTCGGGTCGGGCGCCCTGTAGAACGTCCCAACCATGGGGGAAGTGATGTAATGGAAGTGGTCCGGGGTTTCGCCGGCCGCTGGGGCGGCTTGGGTTACGGGCTTCGCCGGCTCCGGCTGGGCCGCTGGAGCCAGGACAGAGACCTTAGCCGGAGCCGCAACCTGGGACAGGGCCCGGCTGATTTTTATTTTGAACCCCTCGACTTCCAGCTCGAAGTGGGTCAGGTGTTTTTCTTCGAGGAAGCTGACGAGCTTGGTGATTTCTTCATAATCAATCTTTTTATTGTTCATTGGACTGTCCTCCAAAGAGGTCAATGGAGCGCTTTTGTATGCTATCTCAGGGCGTGTTGGGTTACCGAGGTGCCTATTACCTTACTCAGAAACCCTGATATTGTCAAGATGTCGCGGGTTTGACTTGACTGCCGAAACGGCCATAATAGGTAGTCTCTCTGAACCGCCCCAGAGGTGAATGATGTTCGAACAGCTATCCGCCAGGCTCGAGAAGGTCCTGAAGTTCGTCCGGGGGGAAGGCACGATCACCGAGAAGAACATGGCCGAGGCCCTGCGGATGATCCGTTTGGCCCTCCTCGAGGCCGACGTCAATTATAAAGTCGTCAAAGAGCTCATCGAGAAGATCCAGTCCAAAGCCCTGGACCAGAAAGTGATGGATAGCCTCACTCCGGCCCAGCAGGTGATCAAGATCCTCCGCGATGAACTGACGGCCGTTCTCGGCCAGGAGGCCAAACCCTTGCGCTTCTCCGGCCAGCCCCCTTCCATTTTTATGATGGTCGGTCTCCAGGGCTCCGGAAAAACGACATCCTGCGGCAAGCTGGCCAAGTGGTGCCTCACCCTCCAAAAAAACCCGCTTCTCGTCTCTTTCGACCTGAAAAGGCCGGCCGCTCAGGACCAGCTCCAGATGATCGCCGGCCAACTCGGCCTGCCCTTCTACGAGATTAGCCGGGAGAAGATGGCCTCGCCCCAAAAGGCCCTTAAGGACCTTATCACCCACACCAGGAATCGGGGCTATGATCCGCTCATCGTGGACACCGCCGGACGGCTCCATATCGATGAAGACCTGATGACGGAGCTTCGCCTGGTCAAGGATGCCCTCCAGCCGTCCGAGATTATCTATGTCGGAGACGCCATGACCGGCCAGGACGCAGTGCGTTCCGCCCAGGCCTTCGAGGAGAAGATCGGGCTGACCTCGGTTATCCTGACCAAGCTCGACGGCGACGCCAGGGGAGGAGCCGCCCTTTCCATCGTCACAGTCACGGGAAAGCCCATCACCTTCGTGGGGACCGGTGAGAAGTACGACAAACTCGAAGTCTTCCACCCCGACCGGATGGCCTCCCGCATCCTGGGCATGGGCGACATCCTCAGCCTGATCGAGAAGGCCGAACAGGAAGCAGATGGCAAAGAGGCCGAAGAGATCGCCCGCAAGCTAAGCCAGGAGGAGTTCACGCTCGAGGATTTCCGGAAGCAGCTCCGGCAGATCAGGAAGATGGGCTCCTTTTCCCAGATCCTGAAGCACCTCCCCAGCGGCGGCATGTTTAAAAATCTTGCCGGTGTGGACATGGACGACCGGAAGATCCTCCACTTTGAGGCCATGATCGGTTCGATGACACCCCGGGAGCGCGAGGACCCCAGGATCATCGATGGCCGGCGGCGGCTGCGCATCGCCAAGGGAAGCGGCCGTCCGGTCTTCGAGGTCAACCAGCTCCTCAAGCAGTTTCTGGAGATGAAAAGGATGATGAAGAAATCTCAGTTCAAGAAGATCATCTCCAGCATCCCCCGCTCCCGCTAGGGGGTGATTCTCAGAGGCTTGCCAGGTGGCGCCACTGGGCCCTTTCTTCTATACCGCATCCGAGACCGAAGAGAAATTAAACCCCTTTACCTTGAGGGCGGGGATAACCGCGGATTGGCCGGTTTCGCCGCCGACTACCCTTCCCGGACGCGACATCATTTCCACATTTCGCAACACATTCACCGGGCTCTCGTTGAACCTGAAATTGTTCACCGGATGGCTCACCTTGCCGTTTTCAATCCAGAAAACGCCGTCCCTTGTGAGCCCCGTCAGCAGAAGAATCATGGGGTTCAAGTCTCTGATATACCATAGCCGGCTCACCAAGACTCCCTTTTTTGTGGACTTGATCAGGTTCTCGAGTGTCTGGTTCTCACCTTCCATGATGATATTGGACGGGAAGGGGACAGGCCCGCGTCCCTTCTTTTCGGCCCAAAACCTTGTATAGATCAAATTTTTGACCGCGCCCTTTTCGATCCAGACCGTCTTGTTGACAGGCAATCCGTCCTCTCCGATCGGGAAAGCCGGGTTTTCGGGGGAGGCCGGGTCGCTGTAGATTGTGATCTTGGGCGAGACAAGCTTCTCGCCCAGCCTGTTCTTGCCTTCGTCGAGAGAAAGAAAACTCCGCCCTTCATCCGCCTCCCGGGCGGTGAAGTTGTAAAGCAAAAACCAGACCATATCGGCGGCGGCCGCAGGCTCAAGGATAACCGTATACTTCCCCGGAGCAAGAGATTTCGGGCTTCTCGAATCCAGGGCTTTTTTCATAGCCCGATCGGACAGCTCTTTGGCCGCTATCTTGCTCACATCCTCCGCTTCGGCCGACGCCCAACCGGAGCCGCCCTCACTTTTAAGCGTATTGCTGTAATACGAGCGCGTCGAGTTGAGAAAATAGTAGAGGCCTTTTGAATTCAGGCCGGCCCCGGAGGAAGAGCTCGTTTCAAAGAAGCCCGCTGCGGTCATGTTCTGCTCTTTGGCCTTCTCGATGACGGAGATGATCGCATCGGCCCGCTGGCCGGGCGAGAATTCGGCCGTGCCGGGGAAATATAACGCCGGGACTTTCGGATAGGTCTGAGGCCCGAGGGAAGGCATGAGTTCCGAGTTTTCAGGGGCCACGTCCGCCAGGGCATCGGCTCGGCTGACCGCTTCCCTGATTTTTTCTTTGTTGAGTTCGTTGACTGCGGCGATCCCTCTCTTTTTGCCTTTTGTCACCTCGACATAGAGATTCAGACGACTATAGACACCGTTGGTGGTTATGGCGTTGTTGGCAAATCGGGTAGAGCCCGTCTCGTTGGCCGAGAGGCCGACATTCATCTCTTTGCCCGGGTTTTCGGCGATAATCCCTTCCAGCAGACTTTTGATTTCTTTTTCCTCGAGAATCATAATTTCCCTCCACCGCTGATGATGTTGACCCGGCGGAACCTGGCCGGGGCGCTTCCATGTCCCATTCTGGCCGATTGCCCCGGCTCTCCTTTTCCACAGCCGAAGACACCCCAGTTTTCCCAGTATTCCTGGGAGCAGACCGCATCGAGCGAACCCCAGAAATCGGTGGTCTTGGACTGGTAGGCCACGTTTTTGACCATTTCGCCGACCTTGCCGTCCTTGATCTCCCAGACAGCATCCCCGCCGAACTGGAAATTATACCTCTGCTGATCGATGCTGAAGCTCCCCGTCCCGTCAAAGAGCAGCCCGTCCTTGGTGTCTGAGATCAATTGATCCAGAGTCAAAGGCTTGTCTCCGGGCTTAAGCCAGATATTGGGCATTCGCTGCAGAGGGAAGGACGACCAGGAATCAGCATAGGCGCAGCCTTTGGATTCCTTTTCCTTGACGAATCTGGCCAGCTCGCGCGTTGTCTGATAGCCGACAAAGATCCCGTCTTTAATGATGAAAAATCTTCGGGCTTTAACACCGTCGTCGTCATACCCGGCCGTGGCCAGCGCTCCGGGCAGCAGTTTGTCGCCGACAATGTTCAGGAGCGGCGATCCATACTTGAGGGTCCCGAGCTTATCCGGGGTGACAAAAGTCGTCCCGGCATAATCCGCTTCCCAGCCGAGAGCCCTGTCCAGCTCGGTGGCATGGCCGATGCTTTCATGCATCGTCAAGCAGAGGTGGGAAGGCATGAGGATTAGGTCTTTTTTCCCGGCCGTTCCTTCTTTGGACTTCAACTTTTGCACCGCCTCCTCAGCCGTTTTCCGCGCTTTCTCGATCCAGTCGACGGATTCGATGAGCTCGTAGCCTTTCTGTTCCGGCGGAACCTGGATGGAGCGCGTTTGGGAATCGCCGGCTCCCACGGCGACGGCCGTAAAATTGGGGTAAGTAAACATGAGGTCCTGCTCGATGAAGGACCCTTCCGTAGAAGCGAAGTATTTTGCGATCTCATTAAAATTCAGGAAGGCGGTCGCCACCTTGATGCCATCGACCTTGAGCATCTCTTCATTGATTCTAAGGATGAGATCGATCTTCTTTTCCATCGGAATCTTAAATGGGTTCTTTTGGATAGGCGACTGCCAGTGGTCCTGATAAGCCGGCTCCGGGACGAGCTCCACGGGCTGTTTCAGCAGGCGCGAGCTCGCCTTGGCCACTTCAACGGCGAGGGCCGCTATCCTCTGGATCTCCTCTTTTTCGAGACGGAAGCTCGAGGCGAATCCCCAAGCGCCATTGACTATTGCCCTTATCCCAAACCCCGCATCTTCGGTGTCCGCAGTGGTCTCTATCCGTTTATCGCGGCCAAAGATATACTGGTTCCGGTTGCGGCAGAGACGGATGTCCGCATAGGAAGCTCCTTTAAACTTGGCGGTGTCCAAGGCCAATTCGGCCAATTCTTTCATTCCTTCCTCCTCAGAGTTCAAAAAGGACTATTCTTCTCCACGGCTCGGCCGTCCTGAAATGGGCGATCTCTAGCTTAATCTCGTTGGCTGAGAGTCCCCGGAAATCCCTATAGACTTCCTCCCTTATCCTATAGTCCGGCGGATTGATGTCGAAGGTTGCGTCCCTTTTCCCCACGGCTCATCCATGATGATGAAGAAATCCAGGTCGTTCTCATAGACTTGCCAAGAGACTCCGGCTCTCTCTGAGAAGGACCGTTTCGATGGCCGGCGAGAAGGGGAAGAGGGCATAGAATTTAGGGGCGAAGTAGCAGGCGTAATCACCGGGCGTGCCAAAGGCCCGCCTCGTCGGCAGATATCCGATGTCCCCATTCGCATATCCGGCCGTTATCAGGTCAGGCCAACTCCTGCGGAGCTTCAATCCATAGCGGCAGAAAACCTCGCCGGGAAGCCCGAGGATTTTCAGGCCGCCTATGGCCATCGCCTGGACGGGGACATTCTCCATCCAGGGGGATTTCCGGAAGGCGGCCTGCTGTTTCTCCGCCCTCTCCCTCCAGGAATGGATGATCCGCCGGACCCGGGGGAATTCCCGGTTGGATTCGATGGCCGCTTCCGCTTCCTTTTTCAGGTCTCCCTTGGGTGGGACGAGGAGGGGGAGGCGAATCCTCTTCTCTGCAGCCCTCAGGCAGGCCTCTGGTTCGAAGACGGAACGGTCTGCCACTTTCTGCGCTCTGGCCGCCAGGACGTTGCCATAAAGATCGAGGTCGGCGGCTGCCGCGCCCAGCCTCCTGTTCAAGTAGACAACCGGGTCGATATCACCGCAGAATCCTTGGA
>Ga0154855_1198_pt7 | contig 16515 bp, 15 predicted proteins | sample Rifle2008BG19ft_FD_105827 | JGI IMG/M metagenome (GOLD analysis project Ga0154855, IMG submission 105827) | Candidatus Aminicenantes bacterium RBG_19FT_COMBO_58_17 | reverse complement strand
GAGAAACTTAAGGGCTACAGTACGCTCAAGCTTTATATCCTCAGCTTTATAGACAACTCCCATTCCCCCTTTCCCTATCGGCTCCAGTATCCTGTACTTCCCGGCGAGAATGCTTCCTTTAGATATGAACTTCGTGGGTTGTTGGATGGTCATTGTCTTAGAGATGGCCATCTCCCGTGCACCGGCAAGTGGCACGGCACACTTCCCGCAATAAATTGTATCGTCAGGGTTTTCAAACTGGCATTTCGGGCACTTGATGGCCACTGTTGGTCCCTTCTATCAGGTATGGTTAAAGATTATCAAGGAATAGGGGAGAGAGTCAACTGCAAGCGAAATCAAAGCCAGGTTGATGAAAAGCAGTTAAATGCCTGGGAAAAAGGGGAGGGTGAGTGAGGGGTCTCGAACCCCCAACCTGCGGATCCACAGTCCGCTGCTCTAACCAGTTGAGCTACACTCACCGCCGGCCAAAAGGTGAGGTCATTTTGCCATCAGCATTGCATTCTGTCAATAACGAGGGGAGGAGGGAAATATGGGGACACGATACTTAATCCAGAGATTAAGTTCATGTCCCCATATTTCTTCCCCCAAATTTTACCGCTGGCCTTCGATGAGGTCGAGGACGGCGGCGGAGTCGCGCCACCTCTCCCGCACCTTGACCTTGAGGTCGAGATAGACTATGGAATCCAGGATCTTCTCGATCTCGCGCCGAGCCTCAATCCCGATCTCCTTGATCATCCGGCCGTTCCTGCCGATGATGATACCCCTCTGGTTGTCCTTCTCGACGAAGATCGAGGCGCCGACGTACGTCACCTTCGTTCGCTGTCTTTTCTCGTCCGGCTTTGCTGGCTCCTGGCTCCGGCTGAGGGATGATGATTTTAGGACAGGACGATTCTTGTCAACCAACAGAATTCCGGTCTCGGGACTTTCGCGAATATCGGAAGATGTGGACATTGAGGAAGCATCGGGGTCCTTCCGTTCTTCCATCGAGTCGATGAGCACCGCCGTGACGAACGGCAGCTCTTGCTTAACGCGCTTGAGGAGTTTTTCGCGGATGATCTCGGCCAGCTGGAAATGGAGCGTTTGGTCGGTGATGGTCCCGTCGTCGTAGAGCTTCTCTGCTTCCGGCAGGAAATCGTAGATCCTTTTCTCCAGCACGTCCAGGTTTATTCCTTTGAGCGCCGAGATGGGGATGATCTCTTTAAAAGGCAGCAGGTCCTTGTATTTGTCGATGATCGGCAGGATCGTGTCCTTGCGGACGATATCGACCTTGTTGATGAGCAGGAAGAGGGGAGTGGTGACCTTCTGCAGCGTCTCGATGACGAACTCGTCCCCGTGCCCGTACCTCTCGGTGGCGTCGATCAGCAGGCAGAGCACATCGGCTGTCTCCAGCGCCGAATAGACGAAATTCATCATCCGCTTGTTCAGCGTATGGAGCGGCCTGTGGATACCGGGGTTGTCGATGAAGACAATCTGCCCGGCCGCGGTCGTCTTTATCCCCAGGATGCTGATCCGCGTTGTCTGCGGCTTGTCGGAGATGATGGCGACTTTCTGCCCCAGCAGCGAATTCAGCAGCGTCGATTTCCCGACATTCGGCCGTCCGATGAGGGCCACATACCCGACTTTCATGTCTTGCCGTCCTCGCCGGCTTCCGCTCCCGCGGCCGCCCTGACCTTCACCTTCTTGATCCTCTTCTGGTCCACGTCCAGGATCTCGAAGGACACACCCTTGATCTCGAAAGTCTCCCCGCGCTTGGGCACCCTCCCGAGATGGTGGCCGATGAGGCCGCTCACGGTTATGAAGTTGTCTTCGGCGACGTCCTTGTCGAACCTCTTCTCAACTTCGTCGACGCTCACGTCGCCCGAGAAGACGTATTCTCCGGGTCCCACCTCCGTAATGGGAGCCTCCTCGTCCTGGTCGAATTCGTCCTGGATCTCACCGACGATCTCCTCGACCAGGTCCTCCATGGTTACGAGGCCCGCGACGCCGCCGTGCTCATCGACCACCAGGGCCAACTTTTGCATCCGCTTCTTGAACTCCTTGAGGAGCTGGGAGACTTTCATCGATTCCGGCACGAAATAGGCCGGCCGGATGATCGGCTCGACAGGCAGGCTTCTGTGCTCGTCTCCCGAATAGGCCAGCAAATCCTTGGCGATCACCAGCCCCTCGATGTTGTCGATCCGGTCCTTGTAGACGGGGATGCGAGAGTATTTCTCGGCCTGGATGAGCTCCCGCAGCGCCCCGATTGTGGCGTCTTTCTTGATACAAACAATTTTCCCCCGCGGGGTCATGATCTCTTTGACCAGGGTGTCGCCGAACTCGACGACGCTCCTGAGGAGGGCGCCCTCGTGCTCTTCGATGATGCCCTCCTCTGTAGCCTCGTCGATAAAGGTCTCGATCTCCTCCTCTGAGGCCTCGTGGATCTCGTCCTGGATCTGCCTTGCCTCAAGCTTCCGGAGCAGCAGGATCAGGGGGGAGGCGATCCCATGGACGAGCCGGAAGAAGGGGAGGAAAAACCCGATGACGCCTTTTTTGTTCAAGGAGTTGAGAAGCCGCGGCAGGTAGTCGAAGAAGATGAAGAATACGGCCAGCGACCCCAGGAAAAGCCAGACCGGCCAGTGCGCAATGCGCGGCACGGGCCGCGAAAGGTCGATCAGGAATGCGATGATGAAAATGACGCGCAGGCTCTCGACAGAGATCCGGGTCTCGTCGTACAGGTCGAGCGTCTTTTCCCTGAATCCCTTGTCCTTTTCCTCGAGGAACCGGCTCAGGGAGATCTTAGAAAAGGTGCTGAGAGAGGCATGAAACAGCGAGAGCAGAAAGGCGACAAGGAAGAGAACGGCCAGACCGGCCCACGACCAGAAGCCCGCCGTCATGCGCCTACACTCCTCCCTCTAAGGCCTCCCGCACCCTGACCTCCTCCTCCTCGATTCCCTTCCCGTGGTCAAGTCCGATGAGGTGCAGAAATCCGTGGACGGTGAGGTCGAGGAGCTCTGTCTCCAGCCCGTGCGCCTCGGCGAAGCTCTGCCTGAAGGCTTGCGGCACCGAGATGATGATGTCGCCAAGATGGCGCTTCCCGTCCCCGCCTTTATCCACACCGGGGAAGCTGAGGACATCGGTGGGCCCGTCCCTTTTCAGGAACTTCCGGTTGAGCTTGGTGATGGTCCTCGTCCCGACAAAGGCAAGCGTGATGTCGGGATCACCACAGCCGTACTTCTCGGCCAGCCGGGCGAGAATGCGTCCGAATTTTCTCCGGTCGACCCAGTACCTAGGCTGGAGGTTCAGGACCTCGATCATTGGCTTTTTTCCCGTTTGTCGGCCTTTTCTTTTTTTTCATCTCGAAGTCAAACCCCGGGTACTGGATCCGGGGATGGTAGATGGCGAAAAGAGTCGTGTGGAATGATTCGGCGATGGCCCGGAGCTCGCGGAGCGAAAAATCGCAGTCGTCGAGCTGACCGTCCTGGAGGTAGTTCTCGAAGATCTCGATGATCAGGCGTTTCAGGTTCTCCCGCGAGGGCGACTTGATACTCCGCGAGGCCGCCTCCACCGAGTCGGCCAGCATGATCAGGGCGGCCTCCTTGCCCTGAGGCGGCGGTCCCGGATAGCGGTAGTTCTCCTCCTCGATTTTCTGCATCTCCGGGTCATAGACCTCTTTGGCCTTGTGGAAGAAATACCGGACCAGCGAGCTCCCGTGATGCTGCTCGATGATCTCCTTGATTTTCTTGGGGAGCTTGAGCTTTTTGGCGGCCTCGGCGCCTTCCTTGACGTGGTTGATGATGACCAGCGAGCTGAGGCTCGGGGTCATGTCCTTGTGGAGGTCAGAATTCCGGCTGATGTTCTCGAGGAAGTACTCGGGCCGCTTCACCTTTCCGATGTCGTGGTAGAGGGCTCCGGCCTTGACCAGCATCGTGTCCAGGCCGAGCTCTTCGGCCGCCTTCTCGGCCAGGGTGGAGACGACGAGCGAATGATGGTATGAGCCGGGCGCTTCCATGGCCATCTGCCGGAAGACCGGAAGGTCCGAGTTGGTGAGGTCGAGGAGCTTGGTCTGGGTGACGAACCCGAAGACGTTTTCGAAGACGGGAAGCAGCACGAAGGCGAAGGCGGCGCTCAGCGCCCCCCCCAGGAGGCCCATGATGGCCTCGGCGGCGATCGCGCCCGGACCGCCGATCTTCTCTTGGATGAGCTCCAGCGTGATGATCAGGAAGACGTTGATCGGGGCGACCACAAACAGGCCGGTTCGGAGGGCCGAAGTACGCTTTTGTTTCTGGTAGTACCGGATGCCGTAGACGGCGGCCAGCCCGCCGATGAAAGAGAAGAGCATGAACTGGAAATGGCCTTGAAACATGTACCCGACCAGCAGGCTGTTAAGGATGGCAAAGATCAGGGTGACGGTATTGGTGGTCAGGAAGGCGAAGATGATGACGCCGAATTGGTAGGGAAAGGCGAACCTGTAGACCTCGACCTCGGTCAAAATGGGCAGCCGGGCAAACTGGCTGAATAGGGTAGCCAGGAACGAGAATAGTTTGTAGACGAGGAGCCCCAGGATGAGGCTCACGCCCATCATGAGGTAGATGTTCAGGGCGGCCCGGAACTTGAGCAGGGACTTCAGGTAGTACCAGAGCGTGAGGAAGAACAGCGCGAAAAGCAGGAACGTCCCGGCGAGATGGACGAGCCAGTCGCGCGCCTCCCTGAGGTTTTGGTTGATGATCGAGATCCACTTGAGGTTTTCCGCCGTCGCCTCATCTCCCTTGCGGACGATGACTTTTCCCTTCTTCAACCGGTAAAAGACAGTCTCCACCCGTGCCCGGGCCCGCTCTTTCCTGGACTCCGTCTCCGCCTTGTTAAAACTGACGTTGGGCCTGAGCAGGACTTCGGCAAGACCGAGGAGGAGCCGCTTGTTGCGGGAGGAGATCTCGAGCTTTTCGACATCCGAGGCGAACCGTTCCCGTCCTTCTATGAGATCCAGTATTCCGTCCACCGGGATGGGCCGCTCGCTCGCCGGCCCCCGCATCAGGGTCAGGCCCCTCTCCGGCTCCTTTCGAATAAAGAGGTTTTTGGAGATGATGATGCCCTGGGAAGAGACCTTCCCGATCAAGCTGATTAGCGTCTCCTGGACCTCCGGAGAGAAATTCGATTTGACCAGTGAATCCAGCTCCTGGACCGGGATCTCGATGTCGAACTTCTCCGCGACTGCCTTCTGGAGCTCAGCCGTCCGGGCCGGAGCGGAGGCGCTCTTGAGCCAATCCCGGCCGAATTCGAAGAGCTGACGGATACTCTCCTCGGTGCTCAGGAAGGAGTTCTCATCTAACGTATAGACCGGGAGCACGGCCTCCTCGGCCTCGTTCCTTCTCTTGGCCGTCGTTTCGGTATCCTCGATATTGAGGTCGAGCGGAGAGATGAGGTCGGTCGAGGCGATCTCGCCTTCCTTGAGCTTGGGCAGCGAGCGGGGAGGGACGTAAGAAAGGAAATAAGAGAGCACGAAAACGAAGACGATCAGGTAAAAAAACGGGTTCTGGATGAGCCGTCTCCAGAAGTTCCTCTTCTCCCTTTCAGCCGGAGGTTCCTGGCCGCCGTTCTTCTGGCGCGGAGAAGGCCCCTTGAACAGCTTCAGCCGCCGGAACGAAATGAAATTCATCGGTCTCTGGTGGCCTTTGACTCGGCCCGGTCGTAGGCCTTGATGATCATCTGCACCAGGGGATGCCGGACCACGTCCTTCTCGTTGAAGTGGATGATGGCGATCTCGGGGATTGAGGCGAGGATCCTCATCGCCTCCAGGACGCCCGACCTCTTGGGCTGGGGGAGGTCGATCTGGGTGATGTCGGCCGTGACCACGACTTTAGAGCCGAAGCCGGCCCTGGTGAGCAGCATCTTCATCTGCTCTCTGGTCGTGTTCTGGGCCTCATCGAGGATGATAAAGGAATCGTTGAGGGTCCGTCCCCTCATGAAGGCGAGCGGGGCGATCTCGATGATACCGCGCTCGATCAGGCGGTTGGCTTGGTCCGTCTGGGTGAGGTCGAAAAGGGCGTCATAAAGAGGACGGAGGTAAGGGTTGATCTTCTGGTAGAGGTCCCCCGGCAGGAATCCGAGTTTCTCGCCGGCTTCGACGGCCGGGCGGGTGAGGATGATACGATTGACCTGTTTTTCCTGGAGGAGAGTCAGGGCCATGGCCATGGCCAGGTAGGTTTTGCCGGTGCCGGCCGGGCCGATGCCGAAGACCAGGTCGAACCCGCGGACGGCCTGGATGTACTCCTGCTGGTTGAGGCTCTTGGCGTTAACGGATTTCCGGGAGAGGCAGATGGCCTCGGCCGGGAAGTAGGACTCCAGGGCCTGGGAGTTGCCGCCTTCGAGAAGGTCGAGGGCGATGTGGAAGTCTTCTTCCCTGAGAGAACATCCCCGTTCCTCGAGCTCGTTCATCTTCTCGAAATAGAGCCTGGCGAATTCGACCTTCTTGGGCGGGCCGTCCACGATCAGGCTGTCTCCCCGGATGGAGAGGTCGACGCCGAGGCGGCCCTCCAGCTTGCGGAGGTTCCGGTCGAGCACGCCGGAGAAGACGCTTTTCCGGACATAGGGGTGAGTGATTTTTTCCATTTTAAGGGGCAGGGGAAGGATCTTCGGTCATATATTATTCATACTAAACCTCAAAAGCGGGGAATTGTCAAGCCAAGGCTCGGGTATGGGGTTCCTCACCCACACCCTTCGCCTTAATCGATAAAAGAGCGGCTTCCCCGCAGAGCCTCGAGGGCTATAGGTTGAAAAAAAACCGCAAATCATATATATATTTATTCTATTTTTGGTAAATTAGGGCCGGAGGGGCCGCCAAACGCCCTTCCGCCTGAAGAGGAAACACCATGGAAAAAGAGTCTATGACAGTATCCATCCCGGCCTCCCTCTATAAGAAGATCGAGGAGACGATCAAGGGGACGGACGTTGCGTCCGTGTCAAGCTACGTCGCCAAGGTGCTGCGGGAGAAGCTTTCCCAGGAAGAAAAAACAGGAGAGGCCTTCAGCAAAGAGGACGAGGAAAAGGTCAAGGAAAGACTAAAGGCTCTTGGCTATATCGATTGAGCGCCGAATATCGCTCTATCCTGAGCTGCGGACCCGGAGGAACAGATGATCTCACCCCATGGCGGAAAGCTGGTTGACAGAGTCCTGGACGGAGAGTGCAGAAAAGATGTCCTGGCGGCGTCCAAAGCGCTCCCGCTGTTGAGAATCAACGACGAGTCGGTCTCGGACGTCGAGAATATCGCCAGCGGCGTCTTCTCCCCCCTCGAGGGGTTCATGGGAAAGGCCGATTTCCGGAATGTCCTGAACGAAATGCGACTGCGGAACGACCTTCCCTGGACAATCCCCATCGTCCTGGATGCGGACCAGGAGGAGGCCGCCAAGTTCAAGGAAGGGAAGGATATCCTCCTGGTGAGTGAGAGCGGCCGGCCGGTGGCCGTCCTCCACCTGGAGGAAAAATACCAATACAACAAGGACGAGCTGGCCGAGAAGGTTTTCTTGACCATGGACCGGGCCCATCCCGGAGTGGCCAAGGTCGCCGGGATGAAGGATGTCCTGCTTGCCGGCCCGCTGGACCTTCTCGAGATCTCGCCGACGCCGTTCGACCGCTACAAGCTCAGCCCCAAGGAGACGCGGATCCTGTTCAAGGAAAAGGGCTGGAAGACGATCGTCGCCTTCCAAACCCGGAACACCCCCCATATCGGCCACGAATACGTGCAGAAGACGGCCCTGACCTTCACCGACGGCATCTTTGTCAATCCGGTCATCGGTCGTAAGAAAAAGGGCGATTTCAAGGACGAGGTCATCCTGGCCTCCTACGATGAGTTGATTAAACACTACTACCTCAAGGAACGGGCCGTCATGGCCATCCTCCAGATGGAAATGCGCTACGCCGGTCCCCGAGAGGCCATTCACCACGCCGTCGTCCGGAAGAATTTCGGCTGTACCCACATTATCATCGGGCGGGACCATGCCGGCGTCGGCACCTATTACCACCCCTATGCCGCTCAGGACATCTTCGAGGAGTTCCCAGACCTGGGGATCGCGCCGCTCTTCTTCCGGGCGTTCTACTTCTGCAAGAAATGTCAGTCGGTCGTGAACGAGAAGATCTGTCCCCACCCCGCCTGCGAACAGATCCAGTTCAGCGGAACCAAGATTCGTGACCTTCTGGTCAAGGGCCAGATCCCGCCCTCCGAGCTGATGCGGCCCGAGGTAGCCAAGGTCATCATGCAGTTTGAGAACCCCTTCAACGAGTAATGGCCGGAGAAAGCAAGATCAGAGAGAGGAGAAGAGTACCGATGGTTGAGAAGAAAGATTGCAGCCAGAAAGGCTTCACCCTTTGGTTCACTGGCCTGCCCTGTTCTGGAAAATCAGCGGTAGCCGACAAGGTCGCCGAAATCCTGCGCGGGAAGGGAATGCGGGTCGAGCGGCTGGACGGGGATATCGTCCGGCAGGACCTGACACGCGACCTGGGTTTCTCCCGGGAAGACCGCAACGAGAACATCCGCCGGGTCACCTTTGTCGCCAAGCTCCTGACCCGGAACGGCGTCGCCGTGCTGACCTCTTTTATCTCCCCCTACCGCGAGGTCAGAGCCCGCTCGCGGCAAGAGATAGGCGATTTCATCGAGGTCTATGCCAAGTGCTCGCTCGAAGAGTGCATGCGCCGGGACGTCAAGGGCATGTACAAGAAAGCCATGAAAGGGGAGATCAAGGAGTTCACCGGCGTTTCCGACCCCTACGAGGAGCCCGAGAACCCCGAGATCTTCCTGCAGACGGATAAAGAAACGCTCGAGGAGAGCGTCGGCACCGTCCTCAAGAGGCTGGAGGAACTGGGCTATCTTTAAGCTCCTCCAAAGGCAGGCCGATCATGAAGACTTATCTCGTCACGGGGGGCGCCGGTTTTATCGGCTCTCATCTAGCCGAAGAGCTGGTCCGGCGCGGAGAGAAAGTCCGGGTGCTCGATAACTTCAGCACCGGGAAGCGGGATAACCTGGCGCCCTTCCGGAACTTCATCGAGCTAATCGAGGGAGACATCCGCGAACTGGAAACCTGCCGGCGGGCCCTCCGGGGAGTCGATTTCGTCTTCCACCAGGCTGCCCAGACCTCAGTGCCTCGTTCGATCTCTGATCCACTTCAGAATCATGATACCAATATCAATGGCACGACGAATCTCCTTGTGGCCTCCCATGAGGCCAAGGTCAAGAGATTCATCTTTGCTTCCTCTGCAGCGGTCTATGGAGATAGTCATGCTTTTCCCCTCAGGGAGGGAAACGAGGGCGTTCTGCTATCTCCGTATGCTCTCAGCAAGCTTGTCGGAGAGGAGTATTGCCGACTCTTCTATCAGCTTTATGGACTCGAAACCGTGTGCCTGCGCTACTTCAATGTTTTTGGCCCTCGTCAAGATCCGGTCTCAGAATACGCCTCTGTTATCCCCCTTTTCATCAACAAGGTCCTGTCCGAAGAGCGACCGCAGATTTTTGGCGACGGCGAGCAGTCCAGAGATTTTGTTTTTGTGGCCGATGCTGTAGAAGCCAACCTCGGCGCGGTCGAGGCGCCGGATGAAGCCCTGGGTGAGGTCTTTAACATCGCTAGCGGGGAGAGGACGACGGTCAACACCCTGGTCCGGGAGATCAGCGAGCTGATGGCCGTCTCCGTTATGCCTTTTTTTGCCGACCCCCGGCCGGGCGATATCCTTCATTCCTTCGCCGATATCGGGAAAGCCAGAAGGGTGCTCGGATTCGAGCCCCTCTTCGGCTTCAAACAGGGGCTGAGGAAGACAGGGGAATGGTACAGGGAAAGAGGATAGGATGAGCCAAGAGCTTCTCGCCCTCGAGCGGAAAATCCGGAGCAAGCATGCGCACATCGGTATTATCGGACTCGGCTATGTCGGCCTCCCCCTGGTCAAGCTGTTCCTCACCAAGGGCTTCCGGGTGACAGGGTTCGATATCGACCCGAAAAAAGTCAGCTCCCTGAATAGGGGCCGGAGTTACATCCGCCATATTTCGACCCAGGAACTCCGGAGCTTTCTGGGGAAAAAAGCCTTCCGGGCGAGCGGAGATTTTGCCGGGCTGCGCAAGATGGACGTCATCATCATCTGCGTGCCCACGCCCCTCGATGTCCACAAGAATCCCGACCTCTCCTATGTCCTGGGGTCCACCCGAGTTATCGCCAGGTATCTGAGAAAAGGCCAGCTCGTCATTCTGGAAAGCACGACTTACCCCGGGACGACGGATGAAGAGATGCTGCCCATCCTGGCCGAGAGCGGACTGCGGCCCGGCCGGGATTTCTTCCTTGCCTTTTCTCCCGAGCGCGAAGACCCCGGCAACACGTCCTACTCCACGGGGACGATCCCCAAGGTGGTCGGAGGCCTGACCCCGGACTGCCGGCGGCTGGCGCGGCTCCTTTACGACCAGATCATCATCCGGACAGTGCCGGTCTCCTCGACCCGGGTCGCAGAGGCCGTCAAGCTTCTGGAAAACATCTTCCGGTCTGTCAACATCGCCCTGGTCAACGAGCTCAAGATCATCTTTGAGCGTATGGACATCGATGTTTGGGAGGTCATCCAGGCCGCTTCCTCCAAGCCTTTCGGCTACATGCCCTTCTACCCCGGACCCGGGTACGGCGGCCACTGCATCCCCGTCGACCCCTTCTATCTCACCTATAAGGCGAAGGAGGTCGATTATCCGACCAAGTTCATCGAACTGGCCGGCGAGATCAACACCCGGATGCCGTACTACGTTGTCAACAAGACCATCGAAGCCCTGAACCGGCGCGGGAAGTCCATCCGCAACGCCCGGATCCTCATCCTCGGGCTCGCCTATAAAAAAGACATCGACGACACGCGCGAATCGCCGGCCCTCAAGATCATCAGCTTGTTCATGGAGAATGGCGCGCGGGTCGCCTACAACGATCCCTATGTCCCGCACTGCGCCGGACACAGAGAATACCCCCACCTCGACCTGCGCTCCGCAGCGTTGACTACCAGGAGACTCCGGGCGAGCGATGCCGTCATCATCGTCACTGACCATTCGGTGTATGATTACGACTGGATCGTCCGCAATGCGCCGCTCGTCGTGGACACCCGGAATGCGATCAAGAAAAAGAGAAAGAGCGTTACCAAAGCTTGAGAGGAGGGGGGATATGAAAATCGCGGTCATCGGAACCGGCTATGTGGGCATGGTGACGGCGGCCGGCCTGGCCGAGCTCGGTCACAGGGTTATCGGCGCGGACAAGGACGGCGAGAAGATCGGCCGGATCTCGTCAGGCGTAATCCCGATATACGAGCCCGGTCTCGACGAGCTTCTCGCCGCGAACATCCAAAAAGGACGGCTCTCCTTCAGTGCTGAACTGAACGCGGTCATCCGGGAGGCCGATGTCATCTTCGTCTGCGTGGGGACACCCCAGCATGCCGACGGAAGCGCTGACATGTCGCAGATCGAAGAGGTTTCCCGCCTGATCGCCGACAACCTCGACCGCTATAAGCTCGTGGTGGAAAAAAGCACCGTCCCGGTCAAGACATCGTACTGGATCAAGCGGACCATCGGCCTCTATAAAAAAACGGATACCGCCTTCGACATCGCCTCCAACCCCGAGTTCCTGAGAGAGGGATCGGCGGTCTCGGACTTCCTCCACCCTGACCGCATCATCGTCGGGGTGGAGACGGACCGGGCCAGGGATATCCTCTGCGGCATCTACGGCCGGTTCAAGGACCGCCTGGTCGTCACCAACATCGACACAGCCGAGCTGATCAAACATGCCTCCAACTCGTTCCTGGCTCTGAAAATCTCCTACATCAACCTGATCTCAAACATCTGCGAGAAAACCGACGCCAATGTGGAGCAGGTAGCCGAAGGCATGGGGCTCGACCCGCGCATCGGCAGCCGTTTTTTGAAGGCGGGTATCGGCTATGGCGGCTCCTGCTTTCCCAAGGACATCAAGGCCCTGGTCAAGATCGGAGAAGACCTGGGCGTCGATATGAGTCTGCTCAAGGAAGCGGACAGGATCAACTTCGACCGGGTCCGTGTCGTCTTGGAGAAAATCAAACAGGCCCTCTGGATCCTCAAGGACAAGCGGATCGCCGTCCTCGGGCTGGCCTTCAAGCCGGAGACGGACGATATCCGCGAGGCGCCCAGCATCAGCATCATCCGGGAACTCGTCCGCGAGGGGGCACGGCTGCGGCTTTACGATCCCCAGGCGACGGAGAACATGAAGCTGGTCTTTTCCCCCGAGCCGGGACGCCTAGAATACTGCGCCTCGCCATACTCGGCAGCCGAGGGGACGAACGCCCTCCTGCTCTTGACCGAATGGGAGGAGTTCGCCGCTCTCGACTTCGATAAGCTGAAAGAGACGATGGCCAACCCGATCATCATCGACGGCCGGAATGTCTTCGGCCCGGCGGCGCTGAAGAAGTTGGGGTTTGAGTACTATTCGATCGGCCGCAAATAGCTTCTAATGAGTGTCCCCCAATCTTATCTCGAGGCTGTGCTTTCTGAGGTCGGTCTCCACAACGATGAAGTCATCTTGATTCCGGCCCAGCCACCGGAAGGGGAACGCCGTGCCGTCCCGCCGCACCTCCAGCATCTTCTTCCCGGTCTCTCGATCGTGTGCGCCAAAAAATGCCCAGGGGACAAGCACCCGGACCTCGGCTGGACCTGAATAATCGCTCTCGTAGGCGAGGATGATCTTGCTTTCTGGTCGCACCGGCCGGTACTCGTAGGAAAGGGAAAGCCCAGCGGCGGGAAGGTGGAGCCGAACCCGGCCTTCGTCCGCTCCGAGCTTAAGCTCCAGGCCGAGGCTCTTTTCCCCCAACTTGAACCCGAAGTAGCCTTCGAACAGGGCCCTGGCCAGGCTGCCGGCGCTTCCGGCATAGTAGTCGCTTCCCCGGCCGGCTCCATCCTTCGTGTCCCACTCGAACAGCCCGCCATTCCTGATATTTTTCCGGACGATCTCGATCAGCTCCTCCCGTGCTTGAAGGCTAAACCCGTTCTCGAACATGGCCAGGACCAGCCGGCCTCCAAACCAGTCCCACTGCCCGCCGTTTTGGTATTCGTAGGGCTCATCCATCGCCGGGTGTTTAAAGAAACCGGCCGGGTAGGGGGGGAGGAGCGACCCGGAGATCGAGGAGATAGGAAATTGATCCCGGCGTTCCAGGGCGGCTTGGATGATTCGTCCTGCCTTCCCGGGATCGGACAGGCCCGAGATGATGGCCTGGGCATTCCCGCCCATGGCGAACATTGTGTCCTCGTCGAACTCGTGAGGAAAAGCGTCGAGATGCATATGGACCCTGTAGAACCCCTTATCCTCCTGCCACAGAAAGCGGTCGGCGGCTTCGCGGAGGGAGGCCGCCTTCCGGAGCCACAAATCGGCCTTTTCCCGGGCTCCGAGCGACGAGAGCATGGCGCTCAGCTCCCGGCATGATTCATAACACATGCTCTGATCGTAGATATCCGCCGTCCAGCGCGTCTTTTCATCCACGTAGATGGCTTTCTGATCGGCATCCTCCGGGTCGACGTCCCCCCAGTCCGCGGTGTGGGCGCCGGTGATGAGCCCGTGTTCCCGGTCGAACCGGTTTTGGAACAGGAATTCGATGGCCTTTTCGAGACGGCCGATGACCGCCTCGCCGCCGACTTTTTTTTCGAGCCATCCCTTCCCCTTGAGGAGGAAAACCTGGTAGGCCGACTGGACCGCGCTCGCCTCCTGGTCCGTCTCGACGGTGTTTTTGTCTGAGCGGCCCTTGGCGTCGATCCAGTCCTCCAGGCCGCCGTCGGGTTTTTGGAAGGCCAGGTGCTCCTCGAGCCAGGAAACAAGGTAAGCGTCAGGGTAAAAAAAGCGCGAAGCCGGAATGATCGTGGCCGCGTCGCGGAGCCAGACCTGGGGGTAGCCGGCGCCGGCCGTGAATCCATAGATCCTGCCGGTCCTGCCCTGGAACTCGACCACGTCGTTTTCGAGTGTGAGCCGGATGAGCTTCTGGAGATCCATAAACTCGGGGACGCTCGACTCGAACTTCGTCTCTCCGATCCAACTCTTTTCTTCCACTTGCAGGGGGATGACGAGCGTCGGGCTGCCGGAATCCTTGAACCAGGCCAGTCCCTCGCGCAGGAGGTCGAACTCGAGGCGGTAGGTCCCCTTGTTTAAAGGGGCCTTGACCCGGACTTCAACGGAGACTTCCTTACCCGGCCGGACGATATGAGGAAGGACGGTCCTGGCGTTGTCGAACTTCAGGACTTCCCCCGCTTCATCGAGGAGGTGATAGGAGACGAGACACGGGTTCTGGGCCTGAGATGACCATTCTTTTTTTCCTGAGTTCTTGAGGCGCAGGTCCACCTCGGTGGTTCCACCCTCAAAGGCGCGAAGCTCTGGGATCGAGCTCTTGATGTTCGCCGCGTAGTCGTCCGCTCCGGTCCACTCTTTGGTTTTCCGTTCTGATGAACAGCCGGTCCAGAGCTGCCAGGAGACAAGAAAACAAATCAGTCGGAACGCCTTTTTCCTTCGTTCGTTTTTGGCCACGGCTTCGATCAACAGATGCGGGGGAGAAGTTCCGAGGTCAGCGGTTCCAGGAGGCGCAGCCCTCCTGTCATGGTAGAAAGGAGCAGTTCGCCTGCCCGTCCTGTCTGATCATCCACCCGCCCGATGATGGCCGCCCGTTTTCCCAAGGGGCTTTTCCGGATCTTGCTGAGCATCGGGCCGGCCTTCTTCCGTGGGGCTACGATGACGGCCCTGCCTTCGCAGGCCAGGTAAAGCGGGTCGATGCCCAGCAGTTCGCTCGCTCCCCGCACGGCGAGCGACAGGGGGATTTTTTCTTCCTCGAGAAGCAGCGCATGGGGTACCTTTTCAGCCAGCTCGGAGAGGATGGTGGCCAACCCTCCCCGGGTGATATCGCGCATCCAGAGCGCCCCCATCTCCCAGAGCGGAAGGAGATAGGTCAGGGGAGCGCAGTCGCTCCGGACCCGGGATTCGAGCCCGAACTCTTCCCGCGCCAGCATGACGGCCAGGCTGTGTTCGCCCAGCGTACCGGTCAAGATGATCAGGTCTCCCGGACGGATGAGAGAAGTCCTGGGCCGGGCCACCGTCAGACCGACGCCGGAGGTGTTAATATAGATTTTGTCGGCCTGGCCGCGGCGGACGACCTTGGTGTCTCCGGCGGCCACCCGGACATCGGCTCTCGAGGCGGCCCGCTTGATCGATCTCAGGATCCTTTCCAGGTCCAGCCAGGGCAGTCCTTCCTCGAGGATGAGGGCGAGGGAAAGAAAACGGGGCACGGCGCCCGAAACTACCAGGTCGTTGACCGTCCCGTTTACGGCTAGCGTGCCGATATCCCCTCCGGGAAAAAAGATGGGATCGACGACGTAGCTGTCTGTGGTGAAGGCGACGCCCATGGGCAGATGGCTGGCATCGCCGAGGTCGTCGAGGAAGGGATTACGGAAGGAGGGGACGATGTGGCCGGCGATGAAGTCCCGCATCCGCTTCCCGCCGCTCCCGAGCTCGAGGCTGACCGCCTTTCCCTCGGTTGTCGCCATCCTACCCATTTCCGCTCCGCTGGTCGTACTTGTGATAAATGAAACAGGCGCCCTCGAAAGAGACCATGCAGGGCCCAAACGGTGAATCCGGTCCGCACCTCTTGCCGAAGAGAGGACACTGAGGAGGCGATATAAGGCCGCGAAGGACCTCGCCGCAGCGGCACCCGGGAAGGTCACCGGAACCCTCCTTTATGCCCAGGGCATGTTTAACGCTGGCGTCATAGGCGCCGTACCTTTCTTTGAGGCCGAGACCGCTCCGGGGAATCCGGCCCAGGCCTCTCCAGAAAGCATCCCGGGGCTCGAGCATCTCCTCCATCACCGCCTGGGCCACCGGATTTCCAAGAGGGTTGACCACGCGTCCATATTCGAGATGGACTCCCGGACGGCCCGCTACGATCTGGTCCAGGATGGCGCTGATCCCGAGGAGGATGTCGTTGGGCTCGAACCCGGCGACGGCTCCCGGTACACGGTATTCCTCGGCGATGAACCGATAGGGCTCAAGCCCGATGATGGCGCTGACATGTCCGGGATAGAGAAATCCGGCAACCGCGGTCTCTCCCGCCTGCAGGATGGCCCGCAGCGCGGGCGGGATTAGCCAGAGCGCGGAGAGCGTGGAAAAATTCGGCACCCCTTCCTCGGCAGCCCTTTTTACGGTCAGGGCGATTGCCGGGATGGTGGTCTCGAACCCAACGCCGAAAAAGACCACCTCCTTGGCCGGGTTTCCCCTGGCCATGGCCAGGGCTTCCTCGGGAGAATAGACGATCTTGACCCGGGAGTCGGGCGCGGGAACGGCCGTCTGCAGCGACCCCTTTCCCGTGGGAACCCTGGTCATGTCTCCGAACGAAGCCAGGATGAATCTCTCTCTTTTCGTAACCAGGTCGATGCAGGCTTCATGGACCTCGTTGGGCGTGATACAGACCGGACAGCCTGGACCCGAGACCATATCCACGCCGGCCTCCTCGAGCAGGGTTTTCAGCCCGTAGCGGTGGATGGTCATGGTG
>Ga0154855_1159_pt1 | contig 16652 bp, 13 predicted proteins | sample Rifle2008BG19ft_FD_105827 | JGI IMG/M metagenome (GOLD analysis project Ga0154855, IMG submission 105827) | Candidatus Aminicenantes bacterium RBG_19FT_COMBO_58_17 | reverse complement strand
CGGGCAAGGTTTCTCGACTGAAAGGAGAGAAGAGCGAAGGAGGATGCGAAGCGAGTTTCCTCGCTGGGGAAACGAGCGGGCTGACGAATCCATGCCCAAGCCTTTCTATGGCACGGAAATTGCTGCCTATCGGGCGTGCGCTTGACGGAGGTCCGGAAAAAGGGTACTTTCAAAAGTCCGGCCATGTCCAAGACCACCCTGGCGGCAATCGCCTTGGCCTTTCTGGGGATATCCTTGGTCTTCGGCTGCGCCGGGCCGCGCCTTAAGGATCAAGTCGGGTTCGGCATCTGGGCGGCGGACAATGACCTCTGGGACGAGGCCGTTTTCCGCTGGAAAAAGGTCCTCGACCAGGATCCGCAATCGGTGGCGGCCCATAACAACCTCGCCGTGGCTTATGAAAAAAAGGGACTTTGGGAAGACGCCCGGAAGGAATATGAGGCCGCCCTGAAGGTGGCGCCGGACAACCCCTGGGTCAAGCTCAACTTCAAGAACTTTAAGGACAACCTCAAACCTGAAAAATCTGATAAAAAGGGCAAGGCCGCGCAAGATGAAAATAAATAGCCCGATCCTCCTCTGTCTGCTGGCCTTCCTGGCGGCCTGCGGCGGCGGAGACACCTACCGCAAGATCCGAGTGGAGCTCCCCGCTTATTCACCGCTCCATCCGGAGCAGTTCGAGCAACTGGTCTTTAGCGGTTTTCTCGTCGCCAAGGAGCCCGATGGACTCGACCTGAACAAGGAGATCGTCGAATATTTCGGCCCGGAGTTCGAGAGGAGGCTGCATTTTCGGGTCACCGTGCAGCGAGTCGCCCTAGAAAGCGAGGAGCTCTTCCGGAAGCCGGATTTCTGGAGATCCCTGACTCCGGGACCCGGCCGCGTGCTCTACATCACCGGAAAAGCCGAGTTGAGCCGGGAAACGCGCAAGGCGATCCTGGGCAAGGCCAAGGCCGACGCAGAGGACCCCCTGGCCCGACAAAGGGGTATTGCCGAGCGAAGCCTCTTTTCGCTCAGCCTCCATCTTTATCTCATCCGGGGCGACAGCGGTGAGGTCGTGCTGGACAGGGATTTCAAGGAAACGAAGGCGTATTCCAACCCCAAGCAACGGGCCGACTTCGCTTTCTACGACCTCGCTCAGAGGGTTAAAACCAAGCTCTTCCGCCCGATACTGAGCGAGGAGAGGATGCAGGAAAGGTACCTCTTGTTGAAATAAGGGAGCCCCGATGGAGTTGCGTGTCCGGTCCTCTGCCCTGCTCGTCATGGCCCTGAGTCTCGTCTCTGCGACTGCGGCCCAGGAATTTATGTTCTATCCCTATTACGGCAAGAACAAGGTCATCTATGAAACGTTCCGCTGGAAGAGCTATCCGACCGAGCACTTCCGCATTTACTTTTATGCCAAGGAGCCTCAGACCCTCAAGAACGTCGCCGAGCTGGCCGAAAGCGCATACCAGAAACTGAGCGAGGGGCTTAAACACCAGCTCTCCGACCCCGTGCCGCTCATCTTCTACACCACCTACACCGATTTCGAGCTCTCCAACGTGTTTGACATCTCGGAAGGCGTGCTCGGGGTGAGCGAGCCGCTCCTCCACCGGATCGGCGTCCACGGCGATATGCCCCTCGACGAACTCCAACGTCTCATCGAGCATGAGCTGGCCCACATCTTCGAGTTCGACATCCTCTGGGGAAGCCAGATCGCCTCCCTCTACGCCCTGAATATCCCGCCCCTCTGGCTGTTCGAGGGGCTGTCCGAGTACGCTACTCAGGATTGGTCTGCCTGGTCGACGATGATTGTCCGCGACGCTGTGCTCAACGACCGAGTCCCCGAGATGACGGAATCCGGGGACCTCGCCACCCGCTTCCCCATGCCCCGCGATCCCTCCTACGACTTCGGCCATGCCATCTATGATTTCATCGAGGCCCGCTTCGGCAAGAACGCGGTGAAGGACCTCTGGCAGTCGATCAAGGGCTCGCCCCTCATCAGGAGGATCACCCCCCTTAAGAAAGCCTTCAACATCAAGCCTCATGATTTCAACCACGAGTTCCAGAAATACCTCCGGGAGAAGAACCGGAAATTCCTTCTGCGCGAGAACCCGGCCGACTACAGCATCGCCCTTGGCCCGAAATTCCCGCTCAACCCCTATTACTTCACTTTTTCCCACGCCGTCTCCCCCTCCGGCGACCTGGTCGCGGCCTTGACCTTCAACGTCACCGACTTCGACATCGACCTCGTCCTCGTCTCGACCGAAGACGGCTCGATCATCAAGAACATCACCCCGGGGTTCACCACCGAATACGAATACATCGTCTACGAGTACGACCCCTCCCTGGGGAGCGACATCGCCTGGTCCCCCGACGGAGACACCATTGCCTTCATCGCCAGGGACGGGAGAAAATATTCCCTCTATCTTATCGACCCGGTGCGCGGAGGCATTCAAGCCAAGTACAAAATTGGACATGACCGGCCCTCCGCCCCTCGCTTTTTCCCGGACAGCCGGGCGGTCATGTTCACCGCCTTTACCCAGGGAACGCACGACATCTTCAAGCTCGACCTCGGAAGCGGAGAGATCGTCAACCTAACCCGGGACGACTATTTCGAGAAGGCGCCGGCCATCTCTCCCGACGGACTGTCTGTCTCCTATTCGATCCGGCTGGACAACACCGACAAACTCTTTCTCTCGCCGCTCGCCGACTTCAGCCAGAAAACCCAGCTCACCTTCGGGCCGGGAAACACCACCTCCCCATCCTTTTCAGCCGACGGGCGCCAGATTTATTACGTCGGTGACGTCCGGGAAGCGTTCAACATCTATTCCGTCGACCTCACGAACGGAGAGGTCAAGCGGTATACCGACGTCTGGACCGGGAATTTTTTCCCCTCAGCCCATCCGTCCAATCCGGGGACGCTCTTCTTCTCGTCCTTCAATAAGGGGTCCTACCAGGTCTTCTCGGCCCGACTCGAGGGGACCATCGAGGACCGGGTCACCTTCGCCGGACTCGGGAGCGCCGAGCCGCCGCGCCGCTTTCGGCCGGCGCTCACTCTGGATATCGAGGACAAGAAAATCGAGCCCTACCCGGGTTTGAACAAGCTCTATGTCGCCAGGCGGCCGCCGGTCGATGTCGTCGTCTCCTCGGACGGCTCGCTCTACGGCGGCGCCGCCCTCGCCTTCGGCGACCTTCTGGGCGACCACAATTTCCTGGTCATGATCTATCAGGCCCGGGGGTTGCGGTCTTATTATCTCTCCTATCTCAACCAGAAACGGCGCCTCCAGTTCATGCCTACCGTCTTTGAGTTCACGATGTTCTATTACCCTCCTTATGCCTATATCGATCCGGGTCTCTATAATCGCCTGACCTACCAGGACGCCATCGCCTACCGTAAGATCACCAGCGCCAACATCGAGGCCTATTATCCGATCAACCGATATTACCGCCTGGAAGGGAACTTCGGGTTCTACCGTTACGAAGAGAATTTCTTTGACCCCTACAGCTTCAACCGGCAAAGCGCCAGCCCGGCCGGCTACGGCTACTTCTGGAACGGCAATGTCCTTTCTCTCTCCCTGGCCTTCGTCGGCGAGACGACTCATTTCAGCCCGTACTACGGACCGCGCGCCGGCCACACCTTCCGCTTCTCCCTGGCCCAGGCCTTCCCGGTCGCCCAGGGTTTCTTCAGCAACACCACGGTGCGAGCCGACCTCCGCAAATACCTCTACCTGGGAGGCGACGCTCTCGTCGCCCTGCGTCTCGAGGGCTGGGCCAGCCGGGGCAGGAACCCGTACATCTCCTACTATGGAGGAAACAACCAGGTCCGGTCCGCTTATTTCTACAACATCGCCTGCACCGAGGGCTGGTTCGCCAACGCCGAGCTGCGCCTGCCCCTGATCAACATCGCTTCGACCATAATCGGCACAATCGGGCCCATCCGCGCCGTCCTCTTTTTCGACTTCACCCGGGCCAGATTTAACGGCTATCCGGCGAAATTCTACCTGTCCCCCGAACGCCTCCGCCCGCCCGTTATACTGGACGCCATCGGCTCCTACGGCTGGGGCGTCCAGCTCTTCCTGCTGGGTCTTCCGATGCATATCGAATGGGTTAAAAAGCTGGGCTGGCCCGACCTCTCCAGCCCTTTCTCTTTCCAAGCCTACGGTCCATTCGAGACCAAGTTCTGGATCGGCCTCGACTTCTAACCCCATCATTCCTCCTTCTTTTTTTTACCCTCTTGAAATCGGTTTTTCGGAATGCTATGATTTCCCTCGCCTTCGCGGACGCCCCTTCAGCAAGGCTGCAAGGTTTTCCACAGTTGTGGATATTTCTGTGGAAATTTAATGAGCCGCTATGCAAGATAAAGAAAAACTTAACTCTTGGCAGCAGATCCTCCAGGACGTAAAAAAGAAGGTCGACCAAAACAGCTACGAAACCTGGTTTGAGCCCACGCTTTACATCGGCCAGGAGAAAGACATCTTCTACATCAAGGTCCCCAATTCCTACTTCCGCGATTGGCTTTCCTTCCATTATTCCGCCCTGATCGGCGAGACGGCCCAGGGTCTTTTCGGCAAGGCCTATGAGATCAAGTACATCTTCGACGAGACCCCCGGCCCGTTCATGCGGCGCTCGCCGGAGGAGAGACGCGCCCAGCACGGCCCCCTGCTCAGCCCCAACCTCAACCCCCACTACACCTTCGAAACCTTCGTCGTCGGGGCCTGTAACCAGTTCGCCCACGCCGCGGCCCTGGCGGTGGCCAAGAACCCGGCTAAATCATACAACCCGCTCTATATCTACGGCGGCGCCGGGCTCGGCAAAACCCATCTGATGAACGCCATCGGCCATTCCGCCCTGGGCAAACAGCACCGGCTGAAGATCCTCTACGTCACCACCGAAAAGTTCATGAACGAACTGATCAACCATATCCAGTACGGCAAGATCCTCGAGTTCCGACAGAAGTACCGGAGCATCGACCTGCTGCTGATGGACGACATCCATTATCTCTCCGGCCGGGAACGGACCAAGGAGGAATTTTTCCATACCTTCAACCATCTCTACGAGAATCAGAAGCAGATCGTCATCTCCAGCGACTGCCCGCCTAAGGAAATTCCACAGCTCGAGGAGCGCTTCAGCTCTCGCTTCGAATGGGGCCTGATTGCCGACCTCAAACCGCCCGATATCGAGACCCGCATCGCCATCCTGAAGAAAAAGGCCCAGGTTGAAGGCGTCGTCCTCCCCGAGAGCGTAGCCCTTTTCATCGCCGACAAAGTCCATTCCAACATCCGCGAACTCGAAGGCTACTTGCGGCGGGTCATTGCTTATTCATCGCTCAAGGGCGAGAAGGTCGACCTCGACATCGCCAAGGAAGCGCTGAAAAGTCTCCTCGACTCAATGGCCTCTGTCATCACTGTGGAAAAGATCCAGAAGCTGGCCTGCCATCAGTTCAAGATCAAGCTCGCCCAGCTCAAGTCCAAGAACAACTCGCCCAAGGTTGCTTTTCCCCGACAGGTCGCCATGTATCTCTGCAAGGAGCTGGCCAAGGCCAGCCTATCCGAGATCGGAAAAAAGTTCGGTGGAAAACATCACACCACGGTGTTGCATAGCGTGCGGAAAATCGAGAAGATGCGGCGCAAGAATCCCGAATTCAACAAAGAAATCAACAACCTGATCGGGTTGATCCAGTAGAACTGTCAATGGTTTAGCGATGATTTACACATTTCCAATTGATTTTATTCTTCTTCTTAAATAGAGTAATTTTATAATAAGATAATAAAGAAGAATAATAATGTCTCTGAGAAAGGTGGAAAAATGAAATTCTCCGTCGTCAAAGAAGCCATCCTCGCTGAACTACAACTTCTCCAGGGTATTGTCGAGAAACGGAACACGATGCCCATTTTAGCCAATATTCTGATCACTGCGGGTGAAGATAAGGTCGAGATGACCGGGACTGATCTTGAGGTTGGGCTGAGAACGCATTTTCCAGTGAAGACGGAAGAGCCGGGTTCGATCACGATCTCGGGAAAAAAGATTTTTGAGATCGTCAAATCGCTGCCCGACGAAAGGATGATCACCTTTGAGGAGAACGATGATCTTATGATGGAGATCAGCTCCGGGAAGAGCGAGTTCAAGGTGCTCTGCCTGCCCAAGGAAGACTACCCGCTGGTGCCGGAGGCCAAGTTCGAGAGAAGGATCGCCCTGCCTTTGAGCCGGTTTCAGGAGATGATCGACCGGGTCTACTTTGCCATCGCCCAGGAGCAGAGGTACTACCTGAACGGTGCGCTCCTCATCCTGAAGAAGGAGGCGGTTGAGTTAGTGAGCACGGACGGCCACCGGCTGTCCTACACCTCGACCTTCGTGGATGGGCTGGATCCCGGGGAAGAGGTCCGGGTCATCGTGGCAAAAAAAACCCTGGGCGAGCTGCGGAAGATAACGAATGACGCCGTTGAATTCGACCACGACGAGAACAACCTTTTCTTCCGGGTTGGAAACCGAATGCTGATCTCGCGGATCATAGAGAGCAAATTCCCCAATTTCGAGGCCGTCATTCCCAAGGAAAACCCCCATCTCCTCCGGGTGGCGAAAGAGGAGTTCACCCAGGCCATTCGCCGGGTTTCGCTGCTCTCGAGCGAACGGTCCAGGGGAGTGAAATTCTCGATCGGCAAGGGGAGCCTCAAGCTCTTCTCATCCAACCCGGAGATCGGCGAGGCCAGAGACGACCTGGATGTCGACTACAAAGGAACAGAGCTCGAAGTCGGGTTCAACTCCCAGTATCTCCTGGATTTTCTCCTGTCCATTAGATCGGAGAGGATCCGGCTGGAGCTCAAGGACGAGAACAGCGCCGCCATCATGAAGCCGGATCTCGACGAGGACATCAAATACACCTATGTCCTCATGCCGATGAAGATCTAAACTCCATGCCCATCGACGTCCGTGAAGCCAAGACGCGCCGGGACCTGAGGGCGTTTATCTATCTTCCGGAAAAGATCCACAAGGGCCACCGCAATTGGGTTCCTCCGATCTTCATGGACGACCGGAAGTACTTTAACCCCAGGAAGAACAAGGCGTTCGGCTATTGCCGGAGCATCCTTTTCCTGGCCTATCGGGGTGGCCGGCTCGTCGGCCGGGTCATGGGCATCATCAATACGCGGTTCAACGAACACCGAAAGGAGCGGCTGGCCCGCTTCGGTTATCTCGAGACGATCGAGGATCCGGAAGTCGTCCACGCGCTGCTCGGCCGAGTGGAGGAATGGGCCCGCAGCTTGGGGATGATTCGGATCGTCGGCCCGTACGGGTTTTCCGACCAGGACCCCGAGGGATATCTGATCGAAGGCTTTGAACACCGGGCCACTATCGCGACTTATTATAATTTCGACTGGCTGCCTCGGATGGTTGAGGGCGAAGGTTATATCAAGGACATCGATTATTACGTCTACAAACTCGACGTGCCCGACGAGCTTCCGGCGTTCTATCATAAGATTTTTGAGCGGGCCCAGAAGCGGGGGAATTTTAGAACGGTCGAATTCCGAAAGCGTAAGGAGCTCAAGCCCTGGATCCGGCCGATCCTCGGGCTCATGAATGAGTGCTACACGGGCAGCAATATCTACGGCTTTGCTCCCCTTGAAGAGAAGGAAATGGATGACCTGGCGAAACGGTACATGCCCATCCTCGACCCGCGGTTCATCAAGGTCGTGACCAAGGACGGCGAGCCGGCGGCCTTTGTCGTGGGGATGCCCGATATGACCGCCGGAATCCAGAAGGCCAGGGGACGCCTTCTCCCGTTCGGGTTCCTGCACATCCTGCGGGCCGCGAAAAAAACTAAGCAGCTCGACCTCCTGCTCGGTGCGGTCAGGGAGAAATACCGCGGTATGGGGCTCGACGTCTTGATGGGCTTCAAGATGCTGACCTCGGCCAGGGAAGCCGGGTTCGATTACCTGGATTCGCATCACGAGATGGAATCCAACGTCAAGGTGAGGGCGGAGATGGAAAGGATGGGGGGCAAGGTCTACAAGCGTTTCCGCGTGTACCAGAAGAATCTTTGATCACCCCAGCATAATCACAGGGCCTCGGGCAGTTCTCTCCGGGGACGATATGCCTATTTCCCATTTGCCGGGGTGGTTGAGTTCAATCGACGACCAGAATTCCATGCCGATGCACGGAGGGGATTATCGTCTGAAGCCAGCCCTTCTCCCAGGTCCATCTCAGGGGCCTTCGGTCGGGCATCCAGGTCAGATCTTTGGGTTTCGTGTCCGACCTCAGGTTGACCTTGACCGGCCCGACGGCGGGGACGAAATCGATGAAATTGTAGCGGTCCGGAACGGGGAAGTTCGAGCGGTTGAGGAGATGAAGGCTCAGCCGGCCGTCGGCGGTCCGCCGGAGAGCGATGTCGAGCGTCGGGGGGCCTTCGATCGTGACCGAAGGCCCCGGGAACAGTTCGGCGCAGACTGCACCGACGAATTCCCTGATTCCCGGATGGTGGCCATTGAAGAAAGCCAGGGCCAAGGGTCCGAACACGGCAGCGACTTTACCCTTCCCGTAGTCCGTGATGGTTGCTGCCGCCGCGGCACCATGCCGGGAATCTCGTGTGGGATGATGGAACCCGGCGGCCTTGGCGGCCGTCGCTGCCACCTCCTGCCAGCGGCCGCTGACGCTGACGGGTCCGGCCGGCGTGGCCAGCTCGACTGCCATCTCTTTCGAGCCTCCGATCAAAGTCACGCCCAACAAGGGCTCGAAAAGGCGGGCGCATTTTTCTCCCAGGAGCAGCAGGCTGCCTCCCTTCTCGACATAGGCGGGCAGGGCTTCCTGGAATTCCCGGCCGACCTTGGGCGAATCAGGGATGACAACCAGCGGGAATTCATCCAGCCTGGGGATGAGCTGGTGTTCGGCCAGGATGTCGACTGAATAATGGAGCTCGAGCAGCATGTGCAGCGCGCCCTCGAGCTCGTCGAACTCCCCTGACCACGGCGAAAAAACCCGGTCCATGCTGTCCCAGAGCGATGTCTCGGATAGAAGAAGAGCCACCTGCGGGATGGATCGGCTTTTGTGGCTGAGGGCTTGACGATCGCGGCAGAAAGCAGAGACTTCGGCCAGCTGGTCGATGATCTCGGGAATGATATAGCCGCTGCGGGTTGGATTATTGTAGACCTGGAAGCCGCCGCCCTGCATCAAAACGACCGCCGCCTCCTGCTGGAGGTGGACCGGCCTCTTCAAGCTCCACGTCTGCTCCTTGCCGCGGTCGAACCCCCAGGCCATCAGGTCCCAGGGCATTCCCGTGCTCGCCAGGTAGCGGGCCTCGACCCTCGCCCGGTCAACGGAGAGGCTGGGTGAATAGTCCCCGCTCAAGAAGTCGAGCCTGGCCGCGACCGGCTTGGGGGCGAACGTGGTGTACATCCAGTTGCTCGTGACCTGGAGCTCGGGATTAAAGGCGTGGAGAGCGTCCACCCAATGATTAAGGTAATTCTCAAAGGCGTTTCGGTGGAACATTTTCCATTCCAGCCAGTGCGGTTCCGACTTGTCTTTGGGCGCCGTTTTGTAACCGGTTTGCTTGCACCAGGCCTCAAGGCTGGCCGCCGAATAATCGAGTTCCGTAGCCCAGCACTCGCCGTCCACCCATAGTCCGTCGAGGTCGTAGGCCGCAGTCACTTCCTTAAGCTGGGGGATGAGGAGTTTGTCGGCGTACGGGCCGAAGACGCTCGTGGCATTGGGGTCGCGCTTTCCTTGGGCATCGAGCCGCGCCCATTCCGGATGTTCCTCGATTGCTTTGGAATCCCAGACACCCGAATAATGGATAAAAAGCCCGACGCCGCGCTCTTCGGTCGCCTTCCGCCAGACGGCCAGAGAATCTTTGACGATCCCGGGAGACGGCCACCCGATATGAGTAGGATATCCGGCGTAGCCGGCATGCCCTTTGCAGTCGTACTGGATGTAGTCGGGCCGGACCCGGTCGAGCAGTACGGAGATGTTCTCCTCAGTGATGTCGGCGCCGAGGGAGGGGTCGGTTTTTTGGGGATGGAGGTCGAAGTGGAGCCCGAAAAAAGCGGCTTTCCGCGCCACCGGCCCCTTTTTCTTGCTCTCCGCATGTTGATTGGGTGCTGAGTAATTCTTGCCTGTGTCTATGCAACTAGTCACGGTAATGACCAGGCTCAGGGCCAACATAAAAAACATCCAACCTTGCCTACCGATAAGAAATCTGGATTTTTTTTCCATTATGGCGAGCACACTTTATTTTGCCAAGGCGAAGGATTCAGGCGAGGAACCCGATCCGAAACGCCCCCAAGACTCTGATTGAATGGCATTAACCACCCCTACCCCTCCTATTGAATTATGAGGGGCCAAAAAATGGTAGACGTTTCGGAAAAAGGCCGGAGCGGGCTGACGAACCTGAATCCGAGCCATTACTTTGCGTCGGCCCAGCTCTTGCCCCAGCCGAGATGGGCTTTGAGCGGGATGCTCAACGGATAGACGTGTTCCATTTTATTCCGGACCAGCCCTTCGACTACCCGGGTTTCCTCTTCGGGCACTTCGAAAACCAGTTCATCGTGGACTTGGAGGATAATCTTTGTGCGCAGGCGGCGTTCCCGGAACACCCGCCAGATGTCGATCATCGTCTTTTTCATCAAGTCGGCGGCCGAGCCCTGGATGGGTGCGTTGAGGGCGATGCGGCGTCCGGCCTGCTGGGTCATCCGGTCCTTCTGCTTGAGCTCGGGAACCTGGCGGACCCGGCCGTAGAGAGTTTCCGTGAAGCCTCGCTCCTCGGCCTTCTTGACTGTGGCCTCTAGGAACTCTCCGACCTTCGGATGCTGGGAGAAATAGCGGTCGATGAAATCCTGGGCGTCGCGCTGGGTCGTGCCGAGCTCCTTGGCGAGGGAGAAGGCCGACGTCCCGTAGATGATGCTGAAGTTGATAATCTTTGCTTTGCGGCGCAGTTCATCTTTGAGCTGAGGCAGGCCTTCTCCAAAAACCCGGCGCGCCGTTTCTTCATGGATGTCCCGGTCGGCGACGAATGTCTCGATCAGCGCCGGGTCCTGGGAGAGATGGGCCAGCACGCGGAGCTCGATCTGGGAATAGTCGGCGGCCAGCAGGAGATGCCCGGCCTCGGGGACGAAGGCCCGGCGGAAGCGCTGCCCGATCTCGCCGCGCATCGGGATATTCTGGAGGTTGGGGTCGGAGCTCGAGAGCCGGCCAGTGGACGTGACCGTCTGATTATACGAGGTATGGAGGCGTCCCGTCTCCGGGTTGATGAGGAGCGGAAGCGCGTCGGCGTAGGTCGACTTCAGCTTGGCCATCTGGCGGAATTCCAAGGCGTACTGGGCCAGGGGATGAAGGGGCGCCAGTTCCTGCAGGATGTCCAGCGAGGTCGAGTAGCGCTTGGTGATCTTTGTCTTGCGGGACGGCTGGAGCTGGAATTTGTGAAAAAGGACGTCGGCCAGCTGCTGGGGCGAGTTGAGGTTGAACTCGCTGCCGCTCAGGGCAAAGATTTTCTTTTCCAGTTTTTTAAGCTCAGAGCCGAGCTCGGCTGAAAGCTCCTCGAGCGCCTCCCGTTCGACCTTGACCCCCCAGACCTCCATCTCGGCCAGGAGCTCGATCAGCGGCTGCTCGAGCTCGCGGTAGAGGCGGTCGAGTTTCTGCTCCGCGATTTTCGGCCAAAGCCTTTCACTCAGCTCGAGGGCGAAGTCGGCGTCCTGACAGGCATAGGGCACGACCTTCTCCAGGGGGACCGCGTTCATCGTGACCGCGTTCTTGCCCTTGCCCGCGACCTCCTCGTAGGGAGTGGCCTGCGTCTGGAGATAGGCCAGGGCCAGTTTCTCCAGGTTGTGCTTGCCCCAGTTCGGCTCCAGAAGATAGGAGAGGACCATAGTATCCTGGTCGATGCCCCGGAGCTCCAGTCCCTCCCGCTTAAGCACGATGTAATCGTACTTGATGTTCTGCCCGATTTTCCTGATTCCCGGGTCCGCCAGCGCGTCTCTGAGGATTTCATAGGCCGTGTTCTTGGGGATCTGGGCGGGCGCTCCAGCGTAGTCGTGTCCGAGGGGCAGGTAAAAGGCCTCCCCCGCCTTGATGGCGAAGGACATGCCGACGAGATGGGCCCGGGTGGGCGAGACGCTGTCGGTCTCCGTATCCAAGGAGACGAAACCGGCCTGCCGGATGAGGCCGACAAGATCTCGGAGCGCCGGCTCGTCCAGGATAGCCTTGTAGTTTTTTTCGGCGTCTGCCGGCTTTTTGACCAGATCGGCCAGGAGTGAGGTGAATTCCAGCTCCTGGAAAAGGGCGGCCAGTTCTCCGGTGTTCGGGGGGGAGAGGGTGAAATCGTCGAGGTTGAACTGGACGTCCAGGTTCCTCTCGATCGTCACCAGCTGCCGGCTGACCTCGAGCTTCTCCCGGTTCTGTTCGATCTTCTCGCGCAGGCGGGGGTTCTTGACCTCGGACAGGCGGTGGAGCAGGTTCTCTAACGACCCGAATTGATTGATGAGTTGCTTGGAGGTCTTTTCTCCTATACCTGGGACACCCGGGACGTTGTCCGACGGGTCTCCCCAGAGGGATAGGACATCGACAACCTGCGAGGGTGCGACTCCGAAGACTTCCTTGACCTTGGCTTCATCGAGATAGATCTCTTTGGCCGGGTTGAAGACCGCCGTGCCCTCATCCACGAGCTGGAGAAGGTCCTTATCCGTGCTGACAAGGACGGCCGGTATCCTCTTCTCGCCCGCCTTCTGGGCGAGGCTGCCCAGGACGTCATCGGCCTCGTAATTCTCATACTGAAAAAGAGGGATGTTCATGGCCCGAATGACCTTCTTCAAGATGGGAACCTGAGGGATGAGGTCCTCGGGCATCGGCTTGCGGTGGGCCTTGTAAGCCTTGAACATCTGGTGGCGGATGGTCGGTTTCCCGGTGTCGAAAACGATCCCCAGGTAATGCGGTTTCTCCTGCTCGACGATCTTGCGGAGGGTGTTGATGAAACCATATATGGCGTTGGTCGGAAATCCCTGTGAGGTGGATAATCTTTGGATGGCGTAATAGGAACGATAGAGGAGAGAATTGCCGTCGATCAGGAAGAGTTTTTTCTCCGAGGCCATCAGCCCTTGTCAGGTATGGGGTGTCTTTCTTCCGGGGTCAGGTAATGGTCGAACCTCCCGTCTGCGATTTCTCTGAGAATGGCGTTGTGCTGCTCTTCCATGATCTGCTGCACCCTAACCTGGAGCTGAGGGCTGGCCAGGGAGGAAGTGTAGTCGGTCTTGCGCGAGGAGAGCAGCTTTCCCGATTTATAGATCAGCGACTCGACGTAGCGAGCGCCAGGGCCCACATCCTGGGTTTGGACATGGAAAACAACAGCCAGCCGCTTGACCTCAGCGTTGAATCCGGCCATTTGCTTCTTATTATACTCGCCGATTTAGGGATATCAAGTCGGCAGGTGGGCGGTCGAGTTGGCATAGAAGCGGAGCCGTTTGGGATTGTCCATCCCGGCCTCACCCGTTCCCGGTGGTGCGCTGGAAGGCGCCATGTCGGAGGAAGTGGATGACCTGACCGATTGCCGCCTTGTTCCTGATGATCGAATTGTGACTGCATGGCAGGATGATGAAATCGGCAAGGCCGGGCATCCTGGTGCTCTCCACGGTTACCGTCCCGTCATCCGGGCCGTCGAGGATCAGCGAATGGATCGGATTATAGCTCTTGCTGCCGGCGATGACTCCCAGGTCAAAGTCGGCGCCTCCCAACCTGAGCGGGAGGCTCTCCAAGTCGGTGCCCAGCTCGCGGCCGGCCGGCGCCATGAAACTCTTGAAAAGGGCGCTCCTCTTGAGGAGCTCGGCCAGCTCGCTTCCTTGGTTCGGGGGGGTGAACATGACGACCCGGCCCAGGGCGGGCACGTGATGGTGCTTGAGATAACAGCGAACGACGATCCCTCCCATCGAATGGGTCACGAAATGGATCTTGGTCGGGGAGGCCTTGGAGAGCCGCACGACCTCGGGATGGAGGATCTCATGAGCCAGGTATTCTATGGGGTATTTCAGCGAAGGGTAGTCCAGGTTGAGGACCGAATACCCCTGGCTGGCCAGGTTGGCCTGCAGGCGGGCGAGGGAGCGGCTGGACCGTCCGAGCCCATGGAGAAGAATGACCCATTCTGTCTGGCCCTGGCTCTTGTCCAAAGCGGAGGGGACCACGGGTAAGGCAGCGAAGAACATAAGGAGGATCAGGATGTGAAGACCGGCTTTCCTCATTTTCTACGGCTTCCATTATTAGCATCGCCCTGGGATGCTGTCAAACCGCCTTTGCGTTGACATTCGAAGGGCAGATGGTATAATAAAGTGAATTTTTGAGAAAAAACCCATGGTTATTGATGTCGATAGAATTCCCAAAGACGGGCTATCCGTCTCCCGCGACTTCGAGTTTCTCAACGTCGACCTGGTCGAGGAGGACACTGTTTTCCTGTCCCCGGCCCACGCCGAGGCCATCGTCCGTAAGGTCGGCGATGAGATCTGGATCAAAGGGAGGCTGACCGCCCGTCTGAGCTTCGTCTGCAGCCGCTGCCTCAGCCCCTACGAGTTCCCCGTCGATTCCACTTTCGACCTCGTCTACCTGCCGGAAGAGCTGGACCTTATGAAGGACGAGCTGGAAGAGGACGACCTGGGCCAGGTTTTTTACCGCGATAACCAGGTCGACCTAGGGGAGATCATCCTCGAACAGCTCAACCTGACCTTCCCCCTCAAGCCGCTCTGTGCGGAGAGCTGCGAGGGGATCTGCGCGGTCTGCGGCAAGGTCCGGCGCAACGGCGACTGCAGCTGCGAGGTCAAGGAAGAGGACCCCCGGCTGCTCAAGCTAAAATATTTCGTGAGAGATAAGAGTTAAATGCCCAACCCAAAACGCCGTCACTCGCCTTCGCGCAAGGGAAATCGCAGGGCCCATGACGCCCTGACCCTTCCCGCCTTTTCCGTCTGCTCGAACTGCGGCACTCCTAAATTGCCTCATCGGGCCTGTCCTGAATGCGGCTACTACCGCGGGCGGCAGGTGATTGAAGAAGCAGAAAGCGAATAAGGGGGAACCCATGAGGATCGCCGCGGGCGCGAGGGTGAACCACCATCCCCTGCAGGATCTCCACCGGCTCTGCGAGGAAAGCCATGGAAGCCAAGCCTAACCCGACGTTTTCGGGCCGGATCGCTCTGGTCACCGGTGCGTCCCAGGGGATCGGGGAGACGATCGCCTTTGAGCTGGCCAAAGAAGGCCCCTTGGTCGTCCTGGTCGATATCCAGCGCGAGAAACTCGAGGCCGTGGCCGAGAGGATCGCCCGGAGCGGCGGACGGGCCTCTGTCCAGACGGCGGATGTCTCCCGCTTCGACCAGGCCGCGGCCGTCGTCGAAGGCGTCGTCGGGGAACATCGGCGGCTCGACTACCTGGTCAACAACGCCGGCATCACCCGGGACAACCTTCTGATGCGGATGCGGGAAGAGGAATGGGACGCCGTCCTGGCGGTGAACCTGAAGGGCGTGTTCAATTTCTGCCGGGCGGCCATCCGGCCTATGATTAGCAGCCGGTTCGGCCGGATCGTCAACATCTCCTCGGTCGTAGGCGTCATGGGGAACGCCGGCCAGGCCAACTATTCCGCCTCGAAGGCGGGAGTCATCGGGCTGACCAAGTCCCTGGCCCGGGAAGTGGCCGGCCGCGAGGTCACAGTTAACTGTGTGGCCCCGGGGTACATCATGACCGCCATGACGGAGAGCCTTCCCGAGGCCGTCAAGAAGGCCTTCCTGGAGATGATCCCGATGAAACGGATGGGGACCCCGGAGGATGTGGCCCAGGCGGTCAAGTTCCTGCTGTCCGACCAGGCAGCGTACATCACAGGCCAGGTCATCCACGTCAACGGCGGGATGTACACCTAACGGCTTGAGATAAATTGAGGAGGTCAACATGGAAAGAGAAGAACTTTTAAAGAAAGTCAGGACGATCGTGTCCGACAAGCTGAGCATCGGCGAGGACCAAGTGACAGAGACTGCGTCCTTCATCGATGACCTGGGTGCCGATTCTCTGGATACGGTGGAACTCGTCATGGCCCTCGAGGACGAATTCGGCCTGGACATCCCCGACGAGGAAGCCGAGAAGCTGACGACGGTCGGCAAGGCCCTCGACTACATCACGACGCGTCTTTCCAAGTAAAGCGCTTCCTTCATGGACTTAAGAGGCTCGTCGCCCGGGCCCTCTTCCGCCCGGAGGGTTGTCATAACCGGAATCGGGGTCGTCTCCCCCTTGGGAATCGGAGTTCAGAAGAACTGGGAGGCCCTGCTGCGGGGAGAGAGCGGGATCGGTCCTATCACCCGGTTCGACGCTTCCAAGCACTCCACCCGGATCGCCGGCGAGGTCAAGAATTTCGACCCCCTGGCCTTCATCGAAAGACGAGAGTCCCGAAGGATGGACCGCTTCATCCAGTTTGCCCTGGCGGCGGCGGCGCTGGCGGTCGAGGACGCAAGAATCAACCCGGATTTGCTGGAGGGCGACCGGACCGGCGTCTATATCGGCTCCGGGATCGGCGGGTTAGCCACGATCGAGGAGAGCCACAAAACCCTGCTCGAGAGAGGCCCGGACCGGGTCTCGCCGTTCTTCCTCGTTTCGATCATCATCAACGAAGCGGCTGGATATGTTTCGATCAAGTACCGGAGCCGGGGACCCAACTCGGCCACGGCAACGGCCTGCGCGACGAG